>Ga0073934_10000557_pt1 | contig 104628 bp, 92 predicted proteins | sample LarsenN4metaG_FD_76834 | JGI IMG/M metagenome (GOLD analysis project Ga0073934, IMG submission 76834) | Hot spring sediment bacterial and archeal communities from British Columbia, Canada, to study Microbial Dark Matter (Phase II) - Larsen... ...
CCGCGGCCGCGGGCTGCGCGACACCGGGCTGCGCGACACCGGGCTGCGCGACACCGGGCTGCGCGGCCTCGACATCGGCCTTCACGATCCGGCCATGGGGGCCGGAGCCCCTGACCGCGGCAAGGTCGAGCCCCCGTTCCTTCGCGATCCGCCGGGCGAGCGGCGAGGCAAAGATGCGGGCGCCGGCCGGGGCCGGAGCCGCCGCCGGGGCCGGAGCCGGGGCCGCCGCCGGAGCCGCGACCGGGGCAGGGGCCGCCGCCGGAGCCGCGACCGGTGCAGGGGCGGCGGCCGGAGCAGGCGCCGGCGCGGGTGCGGGGGCCGGCGCCGCGCCCGCGGGGACCGCCTCGCCCTCCTCGACCAGCACCGCGATCGGCGTGTTCACCTTCACGCCCGCCGTGCCCTCGGGCACGAGCAGGCGGCCGACCACGCCCTCGTCCACCGCCTCGAATTCCATCGTAGCCTTGTCGGTCTCGATCTCGGCAAGGATCTGGCCCGCCTTCACGGCGTCCCCCTCCCTGACCAGCCACTTCGCCAGCGTCCCCTCCTCCATCGTCGGCGAGAGCGCGGGCATCAGGATCTCGGTCGCCATGGCGTCCCCCTACCGGTAGGTCACTTGCCGGACCGCCGCGACGACCTCGGCCGCCGTCGTCAGCGCCAGCTTCTCCAGGTTCGCCGCATAGGGCATCGGCACGTCCTTGCCGGTGCAGTTCAGCACCGGCGCGTCCAGCCAGTCGAAGGCCCGCTGCATGATGACCGCCGCGATGTGGTTGCCGATCGAGCCGACGGGAAAGCCCTCCTCGACCGTCACGCAGCGGTTGGTCTTCATCACTGAGGCAAGGATCGTGTCATAGTCGATCGGGCGCAGGGTGCGCAGGTTGATGACCTCGGCGCTGATCCCTTCCCCGGCAAGTTCCTCGGCGGCGGCCAGCGCATGGGTCATGCCGATGCCGAAGCTGACAAGCGTGACGTCGCTGCCCTCGCGCCAGATGCTGGCCTTGCCGAAGGGGATGGTGAAGTCGGGGTCGGTCGGCACCTCGAAGCTGCGCCCGTAGAGGATCTCGTTTTCCAGGAACACGACCGGGTTCGGGTCGCGGATCGCGGTCTTGAGCAGGCCCTTGGCGTCGGCGGCGGAGTACGGCATGCAGACCTTCAGGCCCGGCAGGTGGGCATACCAGGCCGCATAGTCCTGGCTGTGCTGGGCGGCGACGCGCGCCGCCGCGCCGTTCGGGCCGCGGAAGACGATCGGCGATCCCATCTGGCCGCCCGACATGTACAGGGTCTTGGCCGCCGAGTTGACGATGTGGTCCATCGCCTGCATCGCGAAGTTGAAGGTCATGAACTCGAGGATCGGCCGCAGGCCGCCCCAGCTCGCCCCGACCGCGATGCCGGCAAAGCCGTGCTCGGTGATCGGCGTGTCGATCACGCGCTTGGGGCCGAACTCGTCCAGCAGGCCCTGGCTGATCTTGTAGGCGCCCTGGTACTCGCCGACCTCCTCGCCCATCAGGAACACGGTCGGGTCGGCCCGCATTTCCTCGGCCATCGCCTCGCGCAGGGCCTCGCGCACGGTCATCGTCCTGGTGGCGGCGCCGGGCGGCAGGTCGCGGTGCGGCCAGGGAACCTCCGACCCGCCCCTGACGGTGATGTCGCCCGCCGCGGTCCCGCCCAAGGGGAAGGGAACCTGCCCCCCGCCGGCGGCAGGGGCGGCCGCCGGTGCCGGGGCCGCCGCCGCGGGGGCGGGAGCCGGGGCAGGGGACGGGGCATGGGACGGTGCGGAGGCAGGCGCGGCGGCGGCGGTGGCCGCCTCGCCCTCCCCGACCAGCACCGCGATCGGCGTGTTCACCTTCACGCCCGCCGTGCCCTCGGGCACGAGCAGCCGGCCGATCACGCCCTCGTCCACCGCCTCGAATTCCATCGTCGCCTTGTCGGTCTCGATCTCGGCGAGGATCTGGCCCGCCTTCACGGCGTCCCCTTCCTTAACCAGCCACTTCGCCAGCGTCCCTTCCTCCATCGTCGGCGAAAGCGCGGGCATCAGGATCTCGGTCGCCATCACACCGCCTCCGCGTAGATGTCCGTCCACAGTTCCTCGAGCGGTGGCTCGGGGCTTTCCCGGGCGAATTCCGCGGCATCGTTCACGATGTCCTTGATCTCGCGGTCGATCGCCTTGAGGTCGTCCTCGCTGGCATGGCGGCCGGCCAGCAGCAGGTCGCGCACGTGGTCGATGGCGTCGCGTTCGCTGCGCATCCGGTCCACCTCCTCGCGGGTGCGGTACTTCGCCGGGTCCGACATCGAATGGCCGCGGTAGCGGTAGGTCATCATCTCGAGGATGTAGGGCCCCTTGCCGGCGCGGCAGTGCGCCACCGCCTTCTCGCCCGCCGCCTTCACCGCCAGAACGTCCATCCCGTCCACCTGCTCGCCGGGGATGCCGTAGGCGAGCCCGCGGCCGTAGAGCGTGGTGGACTTGGTGGACCGCCTGACGCTGGTGCCCATCGCATACTGGTTGTTCTCGATGACGAAGATCACCGGCAGGTCCCACAGTTCGGCCATGTTGTAGGTCTCGTAGACCTGGCCCTGGTTGGCCGCGCCGTCGCCGAAATAGGTGAAGGTGACGCGCCCGTTGCCGAGATACTTGTCGGCGAAGGCGAGCCCCGCCCCGAGCGGCACCTGCGCGCCGACGATCCCGTGGCCGCCGTAGAAGTGGCGCTCCTTCGAGAACATGTGCATCGAGCCGCCCTTGCCCTTGGAATAGCCGCCGATGCGCCCGGTCAGTTCCGCCATCACGCCGCGCGCGTCCATCCCGCAGGCCAGCATGTGGCCGTGGTCGCGATAGCTGGTGATGCGCTTGTCGCCCGGCTCGCTGGCCGCCTCGAGCCCGACGACCACCGCCTCCTGCCCGATGTAGAGATGGCAGAAGCCGCCGATCAGCCCCATCCCGTAAAGCTGGCCCGCCTTTTCCTCGAAGCGGCGGATCAGCAGCATGTCGCGGTAGTATTTCAGCAGCTCCTCGCGCGACACGTTCGACAGCGCCGCCGTGGCGGCGGGGGCGGGCTTCTTCGCCATGTCGGCTTTCCTCCCAGAAAGGCGAAAGGTAGTTTAACGTTGAACTATCCCATACACGATTCCGGCCCGCGGCGCGAGCCTTTTGTCGGCGCAAGCCCTGCGGCCGGCGCCGGGTCGCCATGACGTCGCGGAATGCCTGCGCCGCCCCGCCTGCCGGGCCGGCGGTCAGCGGATGACGATCTCGTCGGAGCGGACCATGCCCAGCACGTCGCGCGCCCGCTCGTCCAGCAGGTCGAGGTCGAGATAGCCGTCCGACAGCCGCCGCGTCAGGTTCGCGATCCGCGCCACCTCGGCGGCCAGCGCGTCGCGCTCCGCCGTCAGGCTGCGCTTCTCGGCCTCGATCTGGACGCGGCGGAAGACGCCGTAATCGCCCTGGACGGCGGCGAAGGTGAAGTAGAAGCCCAGCACGAAGGCCAGCGTGAAGTAGAGAAGCGTTCCCGCCCCGGCCCGCCCGCGTGTCTGGTTCATGCCCGACTGCCTCGCCCGTGCCGCCTCTCGCGGGCGGCTCCGCGGGCAAGGATTGCAGAGATTCGCGGCCGGGAAAACCCCCGCCGTGACGCCGCGGCACGGGCGCCGCGGCGGCTGTGACGGTTGTGCCCCATCTGCTAGGCTGGCGCGCATGACCGCGACGCTTCCGCCGCAGGGCGACCTGCCGACCCACGCCGTGACCAACCAGCCCGCCGAGGAGGGCGACCGCGACCTCTGGGCGGGGGATGCCGCGCTGCGGGCGGCGGTCGCCGCCGGGCAGGGCGATGCCGCCGCCCTGGCGCGCCACGGCGCGGCGCTCGGGACGGCCGCCCTGCGCGCGGCCGGGCGCGAGGCCAGCCGCCATCCGCCCGAACTGTGGCTCTTCGACCGCGGCGGACGGCGGCTCGACGAGGTCGCCTTCCACCCGGCCTATCACGACTTCCTGCGCCTGGGCCTCGGCGCGGGCTATGCCGCGCGGCCCTGGCAGGATGCGGCCGGCGGGCACGTCACCCATGCCGCGCTCGTCTACCTGCACAGCCAGGTCGAACCGGGCAGCTGCTGCCCGATGACGATGACCTATGCCGCGGTGCCGCTCCTGTCGGACCTGCCGGACTGGCGCGCCGCCGCGCTGTCGCGCCGCTACGATCCCGCCGTCGCGCCGCTGGCGGCCAAGGCGGGGGCGACGCTCGGCATGGCGATGACGGAAAAGCAGGGCGGATCGGACCTGCGCGCCACCGCGACCCGCGCCGAACGCGACGGCGCGCACTGGCGGCTCACCGGGCACAAGTGGTTCTGCTCGGCCCCGATGTCGGACGGCTTCCTGACGCTCGCGCAGACCGGGGCCGGCCTGACCTGCTTTCTCGTCCCGCGCTGGCTCGAGGGAAGCCGCAACGCGATCCGCCTGATGCGGCTCAAGGACAAGCTCGGCAACCGCGCGAACGCGTCGGCCGAAATCGAATACGACCGCGCCTTCGCGCTTCAGGTCGGCGCCGAGGGCAGGGGGATCGCCACCATCATCGCGATGGTCCACCACACCCGCCTCGACACCGCCATCGCGCCGGCCGGGATCATGCGCGCCGCCCTTGCCGAGGCGCTGCGCTGGGCCGCGGGCCGCACCGCCTTCCAGAGGCGGCTGATCGACCAGCCGCTGATGCGGGCCGTACTCGCGGATCTGGCGCTCGACTGGGAAGGCGCCGTCGCGCTCGGCTTCCGGGTCGCGCGCGCCTTCGACGGCATCGCCGAGGCCGACCGCGCCCTTGCCCGGATCGGCGTCGCGCTGGCCAAGTTCCTCGCCAACAAGCGCTGCGTCGCGGTGGTGGCCGAGGCGATGGAATGCCTTGGCGGCATGGGCTATGTCGAGGAGACCGGCCTGCCGCTCCTCTACCGCGAGGCGCCGCTCAACGGCATCTGGGAAGGCTCGGGCAACGTCATCTGCCTCGACATCCTGCGCACGCTGGAACGCGAACCGCTGGCGGCCGAGGTGCTGGCGGCCGAACTCGACGCCGCGCGCGGTGCCGACCGGGCCTATGATGCCGCGCTCGCGGACTTCCGCCGCCGCTGGCCGGGCGCCGTGCCCGAGGCCGGGGCGCGCGCCTTCGCCGAACGGGCGGCGCTGCTTCTCACCGCGTCGGTGCTCCTGCGCGAGGCCCCGGAGGCGGTCGGTGCGGCCTATGCGGCGGCCCGGCTCGGCGAACGCGGGCTGATCCACGGCGCGGGCGCGGCGGTGGATGCCGCGGCGCTCCTCTCGCGGCTCGGGCCGGACGGAGACGCGGCGGCCGGGTGACGGCCGGTGACGGCGCGGTGACGGCGCGCTAACGGCGGGGCGCGGCCGCCGCGGGGCCTGCCGGGATGGACCGTCGCGGCGCGATGTCCTATGCGGGGGCCGCAGTCAGCGGAGGCGCCGATGGCGGTCAGCGACGTTCAGGACGCAATCGACGCAGCGGCGCGGCTGCGCGCCGCGGGCCGGCTCGCCGAGGCGCGGACGATGCTCGAAGCCGCCGCCGCGCGGGCGCCGCGCCACCCGCTGCTGCATCTGTCGCTCGCCGGCATCCTGCGCGATCTGGGCGAGGGCGAGGCGGCGCTCGCCCGCTACAAGGCGGCGGCCGAGGCCGGCGGGCGCGACCCGCGCCTGTGGCACGCCTTCGTCACCGAACTCCTGCGCGCGGGGCTGAAGGGCCGGGCGCGGGCCGCGGCGGCGCGCGCGCCGCTCGCTCCCGCCGACCGCAAGGCGCTCGTTGCGCTGGCCGAACGCGGGCTGGGCGGCCCGGCGGCGACGCTGGGCGGCGCCCCGCCCGACCGGGTCAGGGCGCTTCAGGCCGCGATCGCCGCGGGGCGGCTCGTCGAGGCGCGCGCTCTCGCCGCGGCGCTGCTTGCGGCGCACCCGGAATCGGCCTTCGTGCTCAACCTGCGCGGCGTCGTCGCGCTGGCCGAGAACAGTCCCGCCGAAGCCGAACCCTTCCTGCGGCAGGCGCTCGCGCTCGTCCCCGGCTTCGTCGAGGCGCGGACGAATCTCGGGCTCGCGCTCCTGCGCACCGCCCGCCTCGACGAGGCGATCGCGGTCCTCGAAGCCGCCGTCGCCGCCGATCCGTCCTCGGTCGACGCCAGGACGAACCTCGCCTCCGCGCTCGCCGAGGCGCGCTACCACGACGCGGCGCTGCGGCAGCTCGACATCGTGCTGCGGGCGCAGCCGGGCGAAATCACGGCGCTGATGATCAGGGCGCAGACCCTGTTCGACGCGGGCCGGCGTGCCGAGGCGGTGGCGGTGCTCGACGAGCTGGAGCGGCTCGAGGGCGAGGGGTTCCAGATGGCGCATCTGAAGATCCGCGCGCTCGCCGATCTCGGCGACCCGGAGGGCGCGCTCGCCTACGCGGAACCCTGGCTCGCGCGGTCGGAGGATGCGGTCGCCCGCGCCGCGATGATCCGCGCCGAACTCGGCCAGATCGACACCGCGCGCGCGATGCTGCGCGAGCTTGCCGAACGGGCCCGCGACAACACCCAGGTCTTCCGCACCTACGGGCTGCTCGCCAGCTGGCGCGCCGACGATCCGCTGCTCCCGGTCCTGCGGCGGCGCGCGGCCGACGACAGCCGGTCCCCGCAGGATGTGGCAATCCTCAAATACGCGCTCGGCAAGGCGCTCGACGATACCGGCGACGCGAAGGGCGCGATGGCGGCCTGGCACCGCGCCAACGCGGCGCAGGACAGCCTTCTCACCCCCGACCTGCGGCGGCCCGTCGCCTGGTCCGCCCCGCTCATCGCCACCTGGACGGCCGAGCGGATCGCCGGCTACCGCGGCGCCGGCGCCGAGGGCGTGGCCCCCGTCTTCATCCTCGGCCTGCCGCGTTCGGGCACGACGCTGACCGAACAGATCCTCGCCGCCCATCCCGATGTCGCCGCCTTCGGCGAGGATTCGGTCGTCCTGCCCTTCGTCCGGGCCTTCCGCGGCGAGGGCTGGAACGACCTGCGCGCGATGGCAGCGCAGGCCGCCAGGGCCCTGCGCACGGCGGCGGCGGGACGGGCGCGCATGGTGGACAAGGCGATGACCAACATCCGCCATGCGGGCCTTCTCGCCGCCGCCTTCCCGCGCGCGCGGTTCATCGCCGTCCGCCGTGATCCGCGCGCGGTCGCGCTGTCGGTCTATGGCAACTGGTTCGACCCCTACGGCCACCCCTATTCGGTCGATCTCCAGCGCATGGCGCAGCACTTCGTCGAGACGCACCGCCTGCTCGAACACTGGCGCGCGGTCCTGCCCGGCCGGATCCTCGATGTCTCCTACGAAGATCTCGCCAGCGATCCCGAGCCGGTGATCCGCGAGATGACCGGCTGGCTCGGCCTGCCGTGGAACGCGGCCTGCCTTTCGCCGCAGGACGTGAGCCGCCGCGTCACCACGCTTTCGGTGGCGCAGGTGCGACGCGGCATCGGCAGCGCCTCGGTCCGCCGCTGGGAGGCCCATGCGGAGGATCTCGAACCCCTGTCGGCGATCCTGCGGCAGGAGGGCATCCTGCCCCCCTGACCGCCGCGGCCGCCGCGCGCCCCGCGGCCGCCCCGTGCGTGCGCGCGCGCGCCCCGCGCCCCTCAGGCGCGGCCGCGGTAGATCTCGACCAGCCGCGCCAGCATCGCCAGCGCCTCGGCGCGCGGCCGCTGGAAGCTGTTGCGCCCGATGATGCTGCCGTTGCCGCCGCCGTCGCGGATCGCGCGCGCATCCTCGTAGACAGCATCGGCGCCCTTGGCCGCCCCGCCCGAGAACACCACGATCCGCCGCCCGGCGAAGCAGGCCTGGACGACGTGGCGCACCCGCGCCGCCATTGTCGCGGTGTCGATGCCTTCCTTCTCGTAGACCTTGCGCGCCTCGGCCTGTTCCAGATGCGCCGAGGGCAGCTTGACCTTGATGATGTGCGCGCCGAGCATCGCCGCGATGTGGGCGGCATAGGCGGTCACGTCGAGCGCCGTCTCGCCGTCCTTGCTCAGCGCCTCGCCGCGCGGATAGGACCAGATCACGGTGGCGATGCCGCAGGCGGCCGCCTCTGCGCGCAGTTCGCGGATCTCCTCGTACATGTCCAGCGCCATGTCCGAACCGGGATAGATCGTGAAGCCGATCGCCGCGCAGCCCAGCCGCAGCGCGTCGTCCACGCTGGCGACGACGGCCTGGTTCTTGCCCGCCGTCGGCGACATCAGGCTGTTGGCGTGGTTCATCTTCAGGATCGTCGGGATCTGGCCGGCGAAGGTGTCCGCCCCCGCCTCGAGGTTGCCGAGCGGCGCGGCATAGGCCGACAGCCCGGCATCGATCGCCATCCGGTAGTGGTAGTGCGGATCGTAGCCGCCCGGGTTCATCCCGAAGGACCGCGCCGGCCCGTGCTCGAAGCCCTGGTCCACCGGCAGGATGATCAGCTTGCCGGTGCCGCCGAGCTTGCCCTCCATCAGGATGCGGGCGAGGTTGGCCTTCACGCCGGGCGTCTCGCCCTCGTAGGCGCTCAGGATGGTCTGGACGGTCTTGGTGGTGCGCATCGGCGGCTCCCGCGGGTCAAGGGTCGCTCCACCCTCTAGGCAAGCGGGGCGCCCGGCGCAACGGGTGATAGCGGAAACGGACCCTCCGCGCCGGCGGCGGGCGGCAGGGCAGGGGCCGGGGCGCGCTCTCTGCGCCTCGGTCCCCGCGCCTCAGTCCTCCTGCATCAGGGCGCTGACGCCCGGCAGGTCCTTGCCTTCCATCCATTCCAGGAAGGCGCCCCCGGCGGTGGAGACGAAGGTGAAATCCTCCGCCACGCCGGCCCGGTTCAGCGCCGCCACCGTGTCGCCGCCGCCGGCGACCGAGACCAGCCGCCCCTCCCGCGTCAGCCGCGCCACCGTCCGCGCCGCCGCGTTCGTCGCCGCGTCGAAGGGCGCGATCTCGAAGGCGCCGAGCGGCCCGTTCCAGATCACCGTGCGCGCCGCCGCAAAGACCGTCTCCAGCGCCGCCACCGTCGCCGGCCCGGCATCGAGGATCATCGCATCGGGCGGGCAGGCCTCCGCCGCAACGGTCTGCGCCGCGGCGCCTTCCTTCAGTCCGCGCGCGACGACCACATCGACCGGCAGGTGGACGCGGCAGCCCGCCTCCGCGGCCTTGCTTAGGATCGCCCGCGCGGTATCGGCCATCTCGCGTTCGGCAAGGCTCCGGCCGACGTCGATCCCCTTCGCGATCAGGAAGGTGTTGGCCATCCCGCCGCCGATGACAAGGTCGTTCACCTTGCCGACCAGGTTCCCCAGGAGGTCGAGCTTGGTTGACACCTTGGCGCCGCCGACGATGGCAACCAGCGGGCGTTCGGGATTGCCGAGCGCCGCCTCCAGCGCCGTCAGCTCTGCCTCCATCAGCCGCCCGGCCGCCGCCGGCAGAAGATGCGCGATCCCCTCGGTCGAGGCATGGGCGCGGTGCGCGGCCGAGAAGGCGTCGTTCACATAGACCTGCCCGAGCGCGGCAAGCGCGGCCGCGAGGGCGGGCTCGTTGGCCTCCTCGCCGGGATGGAAGCGCGTGTTCTCGAGCAGGAGGACATCGCCCGGCCCCATCGCCGCGACCGCCTTCTTGGCAACGGCGCCGACGCAGTCCTCCGCGAAGGACACCTTCTGCCCGAGCGCGGCCTCCAGCGCGGGCAGGGTGACGGCAAGCGACATCGCCGGGTCCGGCCTGCCCTTCGGCCGCCCGAAATGCGCCAGCAGGACCGGCCTGCCGCCCTTCTTCTGGATGTCCTTCACCGTCGGCACGATCTTGTCGATGCGCGTCGTGTCGGTGACGACGCCCGCCTCCACCGGCACGTTGATATCGACGCGGACCAGAACGGTCTTTCCGGCCATGTCGATGTCGTCGATCGTTCTCCACCCCATGGTCGGCATCCCTTTCCGGCAGAACGCGGGGCCGCCGGGCGCGGCCGGGCGGCTGCCCTCTCATGCGCGGAACATCGCGGCATCGTCAACCGCTCCGGCGCGCGGACGCCGCCTTTGCCCTTTTCTCGGGCCGCGGGCGGCATTAGGGTCCGCCCCGGCACCGGCACCGGCATGGGCACCGTCCGCGGCAGCGCCCACGGCGGCGCGCGTGAGGCCGAGGGCGAAAGCGACAGCGACAGCGAGGCAGGGCATGGCCGAATACAGGGACCCCGAGAACACCATCATCATCGAACTCAAGGATGGCCCGGTGGTCATCGAGCTTCTCACCGACATCGCGCCGAAGCACGCCGAACGGATGAAGACGCTGGCGCGCGCCGGCGCCTATGACGGCGTCGCCTTCCACCGGGTGATCGAGGGCTTCATGGCCCAGACCGGCGATGTCGAACACGCCAACATGAACCTGCCGAGCTACAACCCGCGGCGCGCCGGGACGGGCGGAAGCGACCTGCCCGACCTGCCGGCGGAATTCTCGCACATCCCGCACGACCGCGGCACCGTCGGCGCCGCGCGCTCGTCCAGCCCCAACAGCGCCAACAGCCAGTTCTTCATCAACTTCAAGGACAACCACTTCCTCAACGGCCAGTACACCGTCTATGGCCGCGTCGTCTCGGGCATGGCCCATGTCGACCGGATCGCCCGGGGCGAACCCCCCGCCTCGCCCGACCGGATGATCTCGGTCAGGGTCGCGGCGGATGTCTGACACGAGCGTCTTCATGAACAGCATCATCGCGGGGGCCGTCGCGATCGGCGCGGCCGTCTTCCTCTACACGCAGTCCACCTCCTCGACGGGATCGGCGGAGGACGGGCCCGGCCCCAACCTCGAGATCACCGTGTCCGGCGAGGCGAGCGGCCGCATCGTCATCGACCTCGACCAGGATCACGCGCCCAAGCACGTCGCCCAGATCGTCCGGCTGGCCCAGCAGGGCGCCTTCGACAACGTGGTGTTCCACCGCGTGATCGACGGCTTCATGGCGCAGACGGGGGATGTGCAGTTCGGCAAGGCGGGGGGCGATCTCTCGCTCGCCGGCACCGGCGGGTCGGAGCTGCCGAACATCCCGGCCGAGTTCTCCGACGTGCCCTTCCTGCGCGGGACGGTCGGGATGGCGCGGGCCAACGACCCCGACAGCGCCAACAGCCAGTTCTTCATCATGTTCGCGCCCGGCGACTTCCTGAACGGCAAGTACACGGTGATCGGCCACGTCATCGAGGGGATGGAGGTCGTGGACAGGATCAAGCGCGGCGATCCCGACCTCAACGGCGCGATCGCCGACGGCAAGCCCGACGTGATGACCAGGGTCGTGGTGCGCGACTGACCCCGCGGCGGCGGGCGCGGCCCCGGCCGCCCCGCGCCGCTCCGCCGGTTGCCCGCCGCCCGCGTCAGCCCACTGTCACCAGGGCGTGGCGCTTGCGCCCCGCCGTCAGCTTCACCGGCCCGGCGAAATGGCCGGCGCCGAAGACCTGCCCGGCATCGGCGGCGATCTCGTCGTTCACCCGCGCCCCGCCCTCGGCGATCAGCCGCCGCGCCTCCTTGCCCGACTTCGCCAGCCCCGCGCGCACGAAAAGCTGCGCCAGCGTGATCCCCTCCGCCACCTCCGCCGGGGTCAGTTCCAGGCGCGGCAGGTCCTCGCCGATCCCGCCGTGCTCGAAGACCTCGCGCGCCGTCGCCTCGGCCGCCCGCGCCGCCTCCGCCCCGTGGCAGAGCGCCGTCACCGCGTTCGCCAGCACTATCTTGGCGGCGTTGATCTCCGACCCGCCCAGCGCCCCGAGCCGGTCGCATTCGTCCAGCGGCAGCTCGGAGTAGAGCTTGAGGAACCGCCCGACATCGGCATCCGTCGTGTTGCGCCAGAACTGCCAGAACTCGTAGGGCGAAAGCATCTCGGCATTCAGCCACACCGCGCCCGACTGGGTCTTGCCCATCTTGCGCCCGTCGCTCGTCGTCAGCAGGTGCGAGGTCAGGCCATAGACCTCGTGGTCGAGGATGCGCCGCGTCAGGTCGATGCCGTTGACGATGTTGCCCCACTGGTCGGACCCGCCCATCTGCAGCCGGCAGCCATAGCGCCGGTGCAGCTCTAGGAAGTCGTAGGCCTGCAGGATCATGTAGTTGAATTCCAGGAACGACAGCGACTGCTCGCGGTCGAGCCGCGACTTCACGCTCTCGAAGGACAGCATCCGGTTGATGCTGAAATGCCGCCCGATGTCGCGCAGGAAATCGAGGTAGTTGAGCCCGTCGAGCCATTCGGCGTTGTTGACCATCAGCGCATCGGTCGGCCCGGTGCCGAAGCTCACGTAAGAGGCGAAGACACGCTTGATCCCGGCGATGTTGGCGTCGATCTGGTCGGGCGAGAGCAGCGGGCGCTCCTCGGCGCGGAAGGAGGGGTCGCCCACCTTGGTCGTCCCCCCGCCCATCAGCACGATCGGCCGCCCGCCGGTCCGCTGCAGCCAGCGCAGCATCATGATCTGGATCAGCGAGCCGACATGCAGCGACGGCGCGGTGGCGTCGAACCCGATGTAGCCCGGCACGATCCCCTTCGCGCAGGCCTCGTCAAGACCCTGGTAGTCGGTGCAGTCGGCCAGGAAGCCGCGCTCCATCATCACGCGCATGAAGTCGGATTTCGGGTGGTAGGCCATCGCGCTCTCGTCCTATCGTCGGGCGCGATATACCGGTCAGGGGACGCAAGGGGAAGGCATGCGCGAGTCGGGACCGATCTGGGCCCTTGGTGCGATGTCGGGCACCTCGCTCGACGGGGTGGATGCCGCGCTGGTGCTGACCGACGGGGTGACGGTGACGGAATTCGGCGACAGCGCCTACCGGCCCTACAGCGCCGCCGAACGCGCCGCGATCCGCGCCGCCCTCGGCCGCTGGCCGGGGGAGGCGGGCGTCGAGGAGGCCGCCGAGATCGTCGAGACCGCCCATGCCGAACTGCTCGCGCGCCTCGCCGGACGGGCCGAGGTGGTGGGCTTCCACGGCCAGACGCTCGCCCATGAGCCGCGCGGGCGCGGCACCCACCAGTGCGGCTCGGGCGCCATCCTCGCCGAGGTCCTGGGCCGCCCGGTGGTCTGGGATTTCCGCAGCGCCGACGTGCGGATGGGGGGCGAGGGCGCGCCGCTCGCGCCCTTCTTCCACTTCGCGCTCGCCCGCCGGATCGGCGCCACGGCGCCGCTGGCGGTGCTGAACCTCGGCGGGGTCGGCAACCTGACCTATGTCGATCCCGCCGCCGCGGCCCCCGAGGCGCCCGGCGCATTGCTCGCCTTCGACACCGGGCCGGCCAACGCGCCGCTCGATGACCTGATGCAGGCGCGGCGCGGCCGCCGCATGGACGCGGACGGGGCGCTTGCGGCGGAGGGCAGCGCCGATGCCGGCGTCATCCGCGATTTCCTGAAGGACGGCTGGTTCCTGCGCGTGCCGCCCAAGTCGCTCGACCGCGGCGCCTTCGCCGCCCTGCGCGATGCCGTCGCCGGCCTCTCCGACGCCGATGCCGCCGCCACGCTCGCCGCCTGCGCCGCCGCCGCCGTCGCCAAGGGCTTCGACCACTTCCCCGCGCCGGTCGGCCGGCTTCTCGTCACCGGCGGCGGGCGGCTGAACCGGACGCTCCTCGCGATGATCGCCGAGGTCGTCCCGGTCCCGGTCGCGCCGGTCGAGGCGGCCGGGCTGGACGGCGACATGCTCGAGGCGCAGGCCTTCGCCTTCCTCGCCGTGCGCGTGCTGCGCGGGCTGCCGACCAGCGCGCCGGGCACGACCGGCGTGCGGGCGGCGATCGGCGGCGGCCAGATCAGCCGGCCGGGGGCGGCGGCATGAGCGGCCCGCTTCCCACCGGCACCGAGCGGCGCGACCGGATCCTGCTCCGCCTCGCCAACCGCTGGGTCCCCTTCTACCGACGCTTCCCCTACCACGGGCCGATCTCGATCACCTCGTTCGACCCCCGCGGCGTCGCCATCCGCGCCTGCAAGGTCTTCTACACCCGCATTCCCAAGGCCGCGAACTCGACCGTGACGGCCGCCCTTGCCCGGCACGCGACGGGCGCGAACGCGCCGGAGACGGCGAAATCGGTCTTCCCGCGCCCGTCGCGGCTGTCCTCGGCAACGGTGGCGGAACTCGAGCGCGAATGGTTCTGCTTCACCGTCGTCCGCAACCCCTATGCCCGCACGCTTTCCGCCTATCTCGACAAGGTCGTGAACCGCACCGCGCATACCGACCTCTTCTATGCCTGGTTCCGCCCCGCGCGCCCGCGCGCGCCCGAGTTCATGGACTTCCTCGCCTATCTCGAAGCCGGCGGCCTCTGGCACGACATGCACTGGGCGCCGCAGCACGGCATCCTGCACCTGCCGCTCGCGCGCTACGACATGATCGGGCGCGTCGAGCGGCTCGACCGCGACCTGCCCGCGATCCTCGCGCGCGCCTTCGGCACGCCGGTCGCCGAGGTCGGGCGCTATGACGACCGGCCCCGCACCGACGCCAGCCGCAAGATCGACACCATGCTGACGCCCGAGGCGCGCGCCATCCTCGCCCGCCTCTATGCCGAGGATTTCGCGACCTTCGGCTACGACCCCGGCGCCTGAGCCGCCGCCCGCGCGCCGCCGAACAGCGAGACGGCATAAAGCGCGAGCGCCGCCCAGATCATCGGAAAGGCGATGGCGCGGGCGCGGCCGAAGGGCTCGCCGAACAGGAACACCGCCGAAAGCAGGATCAGCGTCGGCGCGATGTACTGCATGATGCCGATCGTGGACAGGCGCAGGCCCTTGGCCCCGTTGGCATAGACCATCAGCGGAATCGCGGTGACAAGGCCGGTCCCGGCCAGGAGCGCCATGTCCGCGCCGCTCGCGGCGAAATGCCCGCGCCCCTCCGCCCACAGCCAGACCAGATAGCCGGCCGCGGGCGGCAGCAGGATCAGGACCTCCAGCGTGAAGCCCTGATTCGGGCCGATCGGCAGGCGGCGCTTGAAATAGGCATAGAAGCCCCAGGTCACCGTCAGGCCGAGCGCGAGCAGCGGCAGGCGCCCGGCCTCCCAGGTCAGGACGGCGACCGCCAGCGCCGCCAGCGCCACGGCGGCGACCTGGAGCGGGCGCAGGCGCTCGCCGAGGAGGAAGACGCCGAGCATGACCGAGAACAGCGGGTTGATGTAATAGCCAAGCGCCGCCTCCAGCGCCTGACCCGAGCCGATGGCATGGACGTAGATGCCCCAGTTCACCGCGATCAGCGCCGCCGTCACCGCCGCCATGCCCAGCATCCGCGGGTTGCCGATGGCGGCGCGCAGGTCGGCGGTGCGCCCGATCGCGGCCAGGATCATCAGCGCCACCGGCACCGACCACAGGATGCGGTGCGCGACGACCTCGGCGGGCGGCACATGCGCGAGCGCCTTCATGTAAAGCGGCAGCGCCCCCCACAGCAGATAGGCCGCGAGCGCGAAGAGGAAGCCCCGGAGGGTGTCCCCGGTCTGCGGCGGCGCGGCGGCGGGTGCGGAGGAGCTGTCGGCCATGCCGCCCCTCTAGCCGCGCCCGCCGCCCGCCGCCAGTGCGGGGATTGTAACCGCTACAATCTCCGCCCCGTCGGGCCGGGGTCCGGCTGGCGCCGGCAGCGGCCGTCGGCGAAGCGGGGCGGCGGAGCTGGCCTGGTCGATCTTGGTTAACGGGATGTGAACAGAATCAGAAAATGAAGCAAAATCAATGGCCCGAACCCATGTCCCAGCGTGGGACACCTTTTCGGGCCGCCGCGAAGGGGGTGCTGCGGGGCCTTCCGCAGCCGGCCGCGGCGGATTAGCCTGCGCCCGTCTGCGGCGGGAATCCGGGGGGGGCCGATGGCCGGGGTAGCGGGCAGGGTCGCGCTTGTCACCGGCGCCGGCGCGGCCGACGGGATCGGGTTCGCCTGCGCGCGGCTCCTCAAGGCGGCCGGCGCGCGGGTGGCGATCACCTCGACGACCGGCCGCATCTTCGACCGCCTCGCCGAACTGGGCGGCGAGGGGAGCTTCGCCGCCACCGCGGACCTCGCCGATCCCGCACAGGCCGCGCGGCTCGCCGCCGGGGTCAGGGCGGCGCTCGGCCCGGTCGAGATCCTCGTGAACAACGCCGGCATGGCGCAGACCGGACGGGCGGCGAAACGCGAGCCGCTGTCGCGCCTGCCTGAGGAGTCCTGGCGCTTCGGCCTGTCGATCAGCCTCGACTCCGCCTTCCACATGACCCGCGCCGTGCTGCCGGGGATGATCCGCCGCCGCTACGGGCGCATCGTCCACATGGCCTCCGTCACCGGTCCGGTCGTCGGGATCGCCGGATCGGGCGCCTATGCGACGGCAAAGGCGGGCTTGCTCGGCATGACGCGGGTGCTGGCGATCGAGAACGGGCGCTACGGCATCACGGTCAACTGCATCGGGCCGGGATGGATCCGCACCGGCTCGTCGAGCCGGGCCGAGATCGTCGCCGGCGGCTTCACCCCCGCGGGTCGCCCCGGCACGCCCGATGAGGTCGCCCATGTCGCGCTGTTCCTCGCCTCCGAGGAGGCAAGCTACGTCACCGGCCAGATGATCGTGGTCGATGGCGGCAACACGATCCAGGAATACAAGGTGGCCCTGCCATGACGGCGCGGCTGCACGTCGCGGTGGCGGGCGCGGGGATCGTGGGCGCGGCGATCGCGCACGCGCTGGCCCTTCGCGGCGCCAGGGTGACGATCGTCGATGCCGCGCCCGCCTGCGGCGCATCGGCCGCGTCCTTTGGCTGGATCAACGCGAGTTTCGCCGAAAGCGAGGCCTATTTCGCCCTGCGCCGCGCCGCCGTCGAGGAATGGCACGCGGCCGCCCACCTGCGCGGCCCGGCCGGCCCGCGCTGGGGCGGCAGCCTGTGGTGGGAGGAGGAGGGGGCGGCGCTGGAGGCCCAGGCCGCATTGCTGGCGCAGCGCGGCCACCGCGCCGAGGTCATCGGGCAGGAAGCCTTCCGCCGCCTCGCGCCGCAGGTCGCCGATCCGCCCCCGGCCGCGATCCACGCGCTGACCGAAGGTGCGGTGGACGCGGCCGACGTCGCCCGCCATCTCGCCGGGCTCGCCGCGCAGGCGGGGGCCACCCTCTTCGCCGGGCCGCGCGTGACCGGGCTGATCCGGTCGGGCGAGCGGGTGCGCGGGCTGCTGACGACGCATGGCGAGGTCCGCGCCGACGAGACGGTGATCGCGCTCGGCGCCGCGACCGGCGGGCTGCTCGCCGGCTTCGGCGTGCCGCTCGCGATGGACAACCGCGCCGGCCTGATCCTGCATACGCTTCCGGTCGCGCCGATGCTCGACCACCTTATCCTCGCGCCCGACATCCATTTCCGGCAGGAACGCGACGGCCGCATCGTGGCGGGCGAGATCTTCTCGGGCGACGGGCCGGGCGCGCCGCGCATCACCGATGCCCCCGGCGAGCTGGCGGCCGACCTGCTGCGCCGGCTCGACGCGCGCCTTCCCGCCGCCGGCGGACTCAGGATCGGGCGCGTGATGCTCGGCCTGCGCCCGGTCCCGGCGGACGGGTTCCCGGCGATCGGCCGGCCGGAAGGGATGACCGGCCTGACCGTCGCGGCGATGCATTCGGGCGTCACGCTCGGCCCCCTCGTCGGCCGCCTGGTGGCAGAGGAACTTCTGGAGGGCGCGGTCTCGCCCCTGCTCGCGGAGTTCCGCCCGGCGCGGTTCGCCGGACCGCGGGATCAGGGCTGAGCGAAATCCGCGACCTCGGCCCCGGCCGCCCGGACCAACGCCCGGGGATCGGCGGCGAAGACGTGGCGCGGCGTTCCCGCGGCGGCCCAGACGACGGGAAACGCCATGAGGGTCCGGTCGGCCCAGGCCGGCACCGGCGTCAGGCTGCCGAGCGGCGCGACCCCGCCGATGGCAAAGCCCGTCCGGCTGCGCACGAAATCCGCATCCGCCTTGACCAGGGCCTCGCCGGCGAATCCCGCCGCGCGGCGCGGATCGACCCGGTTGCCGCCGGCCGTCAGGAACAGGAGGCAGCGGCCGGTCACTGCGCCGCGGAAGACGATCGACTTGACGATCTGGTCCACGGCACATCCGACGGCCGCGGCCGCCTCGGCCGCGGTCCGCGTGCTGTCGGGATATTCGGTCACCGTGGCGGGCAGGCCCGCGCGGGCCAGCGCTTCGGCGACGCGCGCGAGGCTGTCGGTCATCCCCTCAGGACGCTGCGGCCGGCATAGACGGCCGTCTCGCCCAGCATCTCCTCGATCCGGATCAGCTGGTTGTACTTGGCCAGGCGGTCCGACCGGCTGAGCGACCCGGTCTTGATCTGTCCGCAGTTCGTCGCGACGGCGAGGTCGGCGATGGTGGCGTCCTCGGTCTCGCCGGAGCGGTGGCTCATCACGTTGCGGTAGCCCGCACGGTGCGCCATGTCCACCGCGGCGAGCGTCTCGGTCAGCGTGCCGATCTGGTTGACCTTGACCAGCATCGCGTTCGCGCAGCCCGCCCTGATCCCGTCGGCCAGCCGTTTGGGATTGGTCACGAAGAGGTCGTCGCCGACAAGCTGGACCTTGCCGCCCAGCCGCTCGGTCAGGAGCTTCCAGCCCTCCCAGTCGTCCTCGGCCATGCCGTCCTCGATCGAGATCAGCGGATAGTCCGCCACCAGGCCGGCGAGGAAGTCCGCGTTCTGTTCCGAGGTCAGGCTCCTGCCTTCCCCCGTCATCTCGTAGCGGCCGCCGCGATAGTACTCGGTGGCGGCGCAATCGAGGGCGAGGCAGATGTCCCGGCCCGGCACGTAGCCTGCCCTCTCGACGGATTTCATGATGAAATCAAGCGCATCCCGCGCGGATTTCAGGTTCGGCGCGAAGCCGCCCTCATCCCCGATCCCGGTATTGTGGCCGGCGTCGTGGAGTTCCTTCTTCAGGGTGTGGAACACCTCGGAGCCCATGCGGACGGCCTCGCGGATGTTAGCCGCGGCAACCGGCATGATCATGAATTCCTGGATGTCGATCGGGTTGTCGGCGTGCTGGCCGCCGTTGACGATGTTCATCATCGGCACCGGCAGGACATGGGCCGAGGTGCCGCCGACATAGCGGTAGAGCGGCTGCATCGTGAAATCGGCTGCGGCCTTCGCCACCGCCAGGGAGACGCCGAGGATCGCGTTCGCCCCGAGGCGGCCCTTGTTGGGCGTGCCGTCGAGTTCGATCATCAGGCGGTCGATGGCGACCTGCTCGGTCGCGTCCTCGCCCACCACGTTCTCGGCGATTTCGCCGTTGACGGCCGCCACAGCCTCGAGAACGCCCTTGCCCTTGTAGCGGGCCTTGTCGCCGTCGCGACGCTCCACCGCCTCATGCGCGCCGGTCGAGGCGCCCGAGGGCACCGCAGCGCGGCCCATCGTTCCGTCCTCGAGCGTGACGTCCACCTCGACGGTCGGATTGCCACGGCTGTCGAGGATCTCGCGGGCATGGATGTCGATGATCGTGCTCATGGCCAGGCTCCTTGCCCGTTCGGGGGATGAGTCGGGCGGCTGAATAGCGCGCGTCAGCGGTTCAGGAAAGCCTTCGTGCGCCGACGGGACAGGCGCGTCTCGCGCCAGAACGTGTAGAGGCCGGAGGCGATGACCAGGGCCGAGCCCGCATAGGTCAGCATGTCGGGCCGCTCGCCGGCGAGGACGATCGCGAAGGCCATGGTGAAGACGAGGCGCGTATAGCGGAACGGCATCACCACCGATACCTCGCCCATGCGGAGGGCGACCGTGATCGCCGCATAGCCGGCGAGCCCGGCCACGAGGGCGCAGGCGAGCATGACCCACTGTGCCGGGTCGGGTGCGACGAGCGGCGTGCCGGAGAACCAGAGCATCGCGATGCCGGCCGGCACGAGCGCGATGTAGGCCCAGGTCATCAGCTGCAGGCTGCCGATCTCGCCCGGCATCCCGCGGGTTGCGATGTCGCGCGCGGCGAGCACGATGACGCAGGCCACGGTCAGAAGCCCGGCCCATTCGAAACCATCAGTTCCGGGGCGCAGGATCACGAGGACTCCGACGAAGCCCGCGCCGATGGCCGACCAGCGCCGCCAACCGACGGACTCCCTGAGGAAGAGCGCGGCGCCGAGCGTCGTGACAAGCGGCGAGGCCTGAAGCAGGGCGGCATTCACCGAAAGCGGGATCAGGGCGAGCGCGGCGACGTAGAGCCCCGAGGACAGGGCCTCGGACAGGTTGCGGATCACGACCTGCCGGCGGAAGACGTAAGGCGAAATGATCCGCTGGCCGCGCCATTCGGACGCGATCCCCAGAAGCACCGCCCCGGCAAGACCGGTCATAAGCAAGACCTGACCGGGCGAGAGCGCGACCGCCGTCCACTTGAGGAACAGGTCCTCGACGGAAAAAATGGCCATGCCCGCCACCATCAGGATGCAAGCCAGAAGATTGTCCTGCCGGTGCTCCATGACGCCCGCCCGCCGCCGCGCCGCCGGGGCGCCATGCTGCCATGCCGCATCCGCGCGGGAAAGGTAAGGGGCCTTCGTATTGGCCCGCGGCGGGCCGCGATGCTAGACTCGGCGACGGGCAAAGGGTAAGAGCCGCGCCGTTAGCGCTAACATCAAACGGCGCCGGATGCGGCGCAGGGGCAAGAGCATGGTTTCACGCGTCATTCCGGTCGAGACCTTCGATCTTGTCATCTTCGGCGGCACCGGCGACCTCGCGAAGCGGAAGATCCTGCCCGGGCTTTACCGGCGTTTCCTGGCGGGCCAGATGCCGGGGGATGCGCGGATCATCGGCTGTGCGCGCGCCGAGCTGGACGATTCGGGCTTCCGCGCGATTGCCGGTCAGGCGGTCGCGGAGTTCGTGGACGAGCGCAAGCACGATCCGGGCGTCGTGGCGAAGTTCCTCGACCGGCTGCATTACGTTCCGATCGATGCCACGGGCGAGGCGGGGTGGGACCGGCTGCGGGCGCTGGTGCGCCGGGACGTGGTGACGGCCTTCTACTTCTCGGTGGCGCCGGGGCTCTTCGGTGCGCTGGCCGAGCGGCTGCACAAGCATGGCATCGCCACCGACCAGAGCCGGATCGTCGTCGAGAAGCCCTTCGGGCGCGACCTCGCGTCGGCGCGTGAGCTCAATGCGGTGCTCGCCAGCCATTTCGCCGAGCGGCAGGTCTACCGGATCGACCACTATCTCGGGAAGGAGACGGTCCAGAACCTGATGGCCGTCCGCTTCGCCAACCTGCTGTTCGAACCGCTCTGGAACCACCAGTACATCGACCATGTCCAGATCACCGTCGCCGAGACGGTGGGCGTGGGCGGGCGCGGCGCCTACTACGACAAGTCGGGCGCGATGCGCGACATGGTGCAGAATCACATGATGCAGCTTCTGTGCCTGATCGCGATGGAGCCGCCCTACCGGTTCGACCCGGACGCGGTGAGGGACGAGAAGCTGAAGGTCATACGGGCGCTGCGGCCGGTGCCGCCCGACTGCATCGTGCGCGGCCAGTATCGCGGCAAGCCGCAGAACGGCGGGCCGGCGGAGCCGCCCTATACGGTCGATGCCGAGAACCCCGACAGCCTGACGGAAAGCTACATCGCGATGAAGGTCGAGGTGGCGAACTGGCGCTGGATGGGCACGCCGTTCTACCTGCGGACCGGCAAGAAGCTGCGGGCGCGCACGTCGGAGATTGCGATCGTCTTCAAGGAACCGCCGCATTCGATCTTCGGGGACAACCAGGGCTGGCGGGAGAACGTGCTGGCAATCCGGCTGCAGCCCAACGAGGGGATGAACCTGTCGGTGATGATCAAGGAACCCGGGCCGGGGGGCATGCGCCTGACCGAGGTGCCGCTCGACATGTCCTTCGCGGATGCGCTGGGCCCGGAAGGCGCCGACATTCCGGATGCCTACGAGCGGCTGATCATGGACGTGATCCGCGGCAACCAGACGCTGTTCATGCGCGGCGACGAGGTCGAGGCGGCCTGGGCCTGGGCCGATCCGATCATCAGCGGCTGGGAGGCGCTGGGCGAGAAGCCGAAAGGCTACGATCCGGGGTCGTCCGGGCCGGAAGACGCGCTTATGCTGCTGCACCGTGACGGGCGGAGGTGGCGGGAGATCCGCGGATGAAGCTGGTCGAATACCCGGACCGCGAGCTGATGATGTTCTCGCTCGCCGACGTGCTGGCCAGCGATCTGGCCTCGGCGCTGCGCATGAACGAGAGGGCGAGCTTCTGCGTGCCGGGCGGCACGACGCCGGGCCCGGTCTTCGACGTCCTGTCGGCGATCAAGCTCGACTGGGACCGGGTGACGGTCTTTCTCAACGACGAGCGCTGGGTGCCGGAGACGTCGGAGCGGTCGAATGCGCGGCTCCTGAAGTCGCGCCTCCTGGTGGGGCGCGCCGCGAAGGCGCGGTTCATCCCGTTCTGGGCCGACGTGCCCGAGCCGGAATTCGCGCTGGGCAACATCGCCTCCGAACTGGCCGAGCATCTGCCGATCTCGGTGCTCTTGCTCGGGATGGGAACGGACATGCACACCGCCTCGCTCTTTCCGGGGGCGGACCGTCTGGCGCAGGCGCTGGCGCCCGATGCGCCGGTCCTCGTGCCGATGCGCGCCCCCGGCGTCGAGGAGCCGCGGGTGACATTGTCGGCGCGGGTGCTGGCCGACGCGATGGCGATCCACCTGCTGATCACGGGGGCGGAGAAGCGGGCGGCGCTTGAAAAGGCGCAGACCCTGCCGCCGGAGGAGGCGCCGGTGCGCGCGGTGCTTGCCAATGCGACGGTCCACTGGGCCGAATGAGAGGACAGCGATGAGCCTGTGGGATGATCTCCGCTTCTACCGCAAGGATACGGCCGACCGCCCGATCCTGTCGCTTTTCCGGGGTCATGACCGGGCGGGCGCCTTCTCGGTGACGGAAGGCGGGCTTCTGTTCGACTACTCAAAGACCGCGATCGACGCCCATGCGAGGGACCTGCTGATCCGGCTGGCGGAGGCGTCGCATGTCGGCTCGCGGCGCGACGCCATGTTCGCCGGCGCGAAGATCAACGAGACGGAGGGGCGCGCGGTGCTGCACACGGCGCTGCGCAACCTTTCCGGTTCGGTGACCGTGGACGGGCGGGACGTGATGCCTGCCGTGCGCGCGACGCACGAGCGGATGAAGGCCTTTGCGCGGGACGTCCGCGACGGCCGGATCGGCGGGCAGGGCGGGCCGTTCACCGACGTCGTGAACATCGGCATCGGCGGGTCCGATCTCGGGCCGGCGATGGCCTGCCAGGCCCTGCAACCCTACGCGGACGGACCCCGCTGTCACTTCGTGTCGAACGTGGACGGGGCGCATATCGCCGACACGTTGCGGCACCTTGATCCGACGAGAACGCTTGTCATCGTCGCATCCAAGACCTTCACGACGATCGAGACGATGACGAACGCGGACACCGCGAAGCGCTGGCTTTCGGCGGCGGTTGCCGAGCCAGGCGCGCATTTCGCCGCCGTCTCGACGGCCGCCGAGCGGACGAAGGCCTATGGGATCGATCCCGCCCGCGTCTTCGGGTTCGAGGACTGGGTCGGGGGGCGCTATTCGGTCTGGGGCCCGATCGGTCTTTCGCTGATGCTGGCGATCGGGCCGGAAAACTTCGAGCTGTTCCTCGGCGGCGGCGCGGCGATGGACCGGCATTTCCGCGAGGCGCCCTTCGTCGGGAACATGCCGGTGATGCTGGCCCTGACCGGCATCTGGCACAACCAGATCTGCGGCCACGCAACGCGGGCCGTCCTGCCCTATGACCAGCGGCTGGCCCGCCTTCCGGCCTATCTTCAGCAGCTGGAGATGGAGAGCAACGGCAAGCGCGTCGGGATGGACGGGAAGGACCTGGCCGAACATTCCGGCCCGGTCGTCTGGGGCGAACCGGGGACGAACGGGCAGCATGCCTTCTATCAGCTCATCCACCAGGGGACGCGCATCGTGCCCTGCGAGTTCATCGTCGCGCGCGAGGGCCACGAACCCGACCTTGCCCATCAGCACGTCCTGCTTGTGGCGAACTGTCTGGCCCAGTCCGAGGCGCTGCTGCGCGGCCGTACGCTGGAGGAGGCACGTGCGGCCCTTGCCGGAAAGGGCCTGAGCGGGGAGGAGCTTGACCGCCAGGCGCGCCACCGGGTCTTCCCCGGCAACCGGCCGTCAACGACGCTGATGATCCCCAAGCTCACGCCCTTCACGCTGGGCCAGATCATCGCCCTTTACGAGCATCGCGTGTTCGTCGAAGGCGTGATCCTGGGGATCAACTCCTTCGATCAGTGGGGGGTGGAACTGGGCAAGGAGCTTGCCCAGGCGCTGCAGCCGGTCCTCGAGGGCAAGGCCGGAACCGAGGGCAAGGACGGCTCGACCGCGATGCTGGTGCGCTACATCCTGTCGAAGTGACGCGGCCGCGATCGCGCGGGGCGCGCGGCACTGTCCGATAGGGGTGAGGACGGCCGCCCCGGCGGCCCTATCCCGGCGCGCGCCCGGCGAGATAGGCCGCGCAGCCCGCCAGGGCCGCGAAGTCATCCTCGATGACGTGGACGGAGAAGGCGCGCATGAAATCGGAGAAGCGCCCCTTGTCGTGGAAGGCCGCGGCAAGGCCGAAGGCCCCGAAATGGGGTTCGAAGGCCCGCGCGACGCCGCCGATGAGATAGATGCCGCCGAAGGGCAGGTGGATCAGGGCGAGATTGCCCGCGACCTGCCCGAGCAGGCGGACGAAGGTGCGGCCGGCCTCGGTGGCCACCGGGTCGTCGCCGGTTGCCATCGCCGCCATGATCCCGGCCGCAGAGAGCTGGTCGCGGCCGCCGCGCTCTTCCGACGCCCAGGCGTAGATGCGCTCCAGACCGCGGCCGGACAGCGCGTCCTCCACCCCGGCGAAGCCGTGTGCGCGCTCCACGAACCGCACCAGGCGAAGGTCGGCATCCTCGCGCACCGGCAGGCCCGCATGTCCGCATTCGGAGGCCGCGACGATGCGCCCGCCCGGGCCTTCGTGGACCGGCGCGGCGTTGAAGCCGGTCCCGACCCCGATGACAAGGCGCGAGGCGCCGGGGCGCGCCTGTTCGGTGCCGGCGATGACGGTGCGGAGGGACCCCGGCGCGAGATGGTCAAGACCGAAGCCCTGGGCCTGGAGGTCGTTCAGGACGGCGACGGTTTCCGCCCCCGTCGCCGCCGCGACGGCCTCGGCATCGATCGTCCAGTCGAGGTTGGTCATTCGCGCGACCCCGTCGCGGACAGGGCCCGCCGCCGCCACGCAGGCGCCGGAACAGTCGGCGACCCCCGTTTCGGCCATGAACCGGCGCAGGACCGAGGTCAGGTCGGGCTGATCGGCATTGGCGTAGCGGCGGACCGTCTCGTGCAGGATCCGCGGACCCTGCGCCAGGGCGACCCTCGTGTTGGTGCCGCCGATGTCGGCCACGATGGACGTCGCGTTGTCTGCATAGCTCATCGGGCGGACTTTCGTTGCGCGCTCCGCACCGGTTCGGGTGCGGCAGGATTGCGGGGCGGGCGCCGCGGGTTCATTTCGCGGCCGCCGGTCCGGGGCCGGTGGACTGGCCGACGACGAGGGTCGCCTCGAGAAGCTTGCTCTGCGGCCCCGATCCCGGCGCCGCGATGATCGACAGCAGCATCTCCGCGGCGCCGCGGCCGGCCTCGCGCACCGACGAACGCGTGGCGGTGAAGATCGGCACGTCCTCGCCATTGCGCAGGTAGCTCAGTTCGTCATCATGCGTCACCACCGAGATGTCGCGGCCCATGTGCAGGCCGGCCTCCTCGATCGCGCGCCGCACGCCCAGCGCCGAGATCAGCGAGGCGGTCAGGAAGGCCGTGGGCCGGTCAGGCCCGGCAAGAAGCTCCCGGGCGGTCCGGTAGCCGTAGCCTTCCGTCATCTCCTCGGTCCGCATCAGGCGCGGATCGGGCGCGATGCCGCGGCGTTCGAGGGCCGAGAGATACCCTGTCCGCCGCCGGACGGCGAAATCCATGTTCTCGAGCCCGTTGACGAGCGCGATCCGCCTGTGACCGAGGTCGAGCAGGAACTCTGGCGCCCGCTCGAAGGCGCGCCTGTTGTTCACGTCGAGCCAGGAATAGGGCAGGGCGCAACCCGTCGAGCGGCCGTGGACGACGAAGGGCAGGCCGATGTCGCGCAGGAGGGGGATGCGCGGATCGTCGAGCTTGGGGCCGTGGATGATGACGCCGTCCACGGTGCCCTTCGCCTGGATCTCGCGATAGGCATCGGCCTCGGCGGCGTCGGAGACGACCGACAGCACCATGTCGTAGCCCGAGGAGGAATAGACCTCGCCGGCGCCGGCGATGAAGTCGGCGAAGATCGGGTTGACGATCTCGTGCTTGGTTGAGAGGGGGATGATGTGCCCGATCGCCATCGCCCGGCCGGTCGCGAGGCTCTTGGCGCGCATGTTCGGACGGTAGTTGTGCCGCCGTGCGGCATCCATGACCCGGCGGCGCGTGTCCTCGTTGACTTCGGGATAGCCGTTCAGGGCCCGGCTCACGGTCGTCTGCGACAGGCCGAGCTTTTCGGACAGTTCCTTGAGATTCATTGTGGAAAGGGGCCCAGGTCGCTCAAAGCGCTTTCAATCGGCGGGAAGATTACGCAGGGCGCCCCGCCTGGTCAACGCAATCGTTTGCGCCGCAGGTTTTCTGCGGCTGCGAGAAAGGGCAGTCATTTTTGGCCTGACGCGGGGCCCGGACAGCGTTATCGTTTGACAAGTGCGGGGTTCTCGGTAATGTCAGTCATCCAAAGCGCTTTGGAATTGATTCCAATGCCGCTCGGATTTGGCAAGGCGCGACACGGCGCCGCTATCTGGGAGGATAGTATGAAATCCAGACTTTACGTGAGCGCTGCGGCGCTTGCGCTTGTCGCAGGTGCGGCTTCGGCCCAGGACTTCAAATTCCCGATCGGCGAAGGCGGGTTCAACTGGGACAGCTACAAGGCCTATGACGAGGCGACGAACCTCGACGGCCAGACCCTGACGATCTTCGGGCCGTGGCGCGGCGAGGACCAGGTCCTGGTCGAAAACATGCTGGCCTACTTCTCGGCGGCGTCGGGCGTGACGGTGAACTACTCCTCGTCCGAGAACTACGAACAGCAGATCGTCATCGACACCCAGGGCGGCTCTCCGCCCGACATCGCGGTCCTGCCGCAGCCCGGCCTGATCGCCGATCTGGCCTCGAAGGGGCTGCTCACCCCGCTCGGTGCAGAGACCGAGGCGTGGCTGAAGGAGAACTACGCCGCCGGCGAAAGCTGGGTCGGCCTCGGGACGTACAAGGGGGCCGACGGAACCCCGGCACTCTACGCCTTCCCCTACAAGATCGACGTGAAGTCGCTCGTCTGGTACTCGCCCGAGAACTTCGAGGATGCGGGCTACGAGATCCCGCAGACCATGGAGGAACTCAAGGCGCTGACCGAGCAGATCGTCGCCGATGGCGGGACGCCGTGGTGCATCGGGCTCGGCTCGGGTGGCGCGACGGGCTGGCCGGCCACGGACTGGGTCGAGGACATGATGCTGCGCACGCAGCCTGCGGATGTCTATGACAAGTGGACCACGCACGGGATCCCCTTCAACGATCCGGCCGTCGTCGCCGCGATCGACGAGTTCGGCTGGTTCGCGAAGAATGACGCCTTCGTCGCGGGCGGCGCGGCCGCGGTCGCCTCGACCGACTTCCGCGACAGCCCGAAGGGGCTCTTCTCCTCGCCGCCGCAGTGCTACATGCACCGCCAGGCCTCGTTCATTCCTTCCTTCTTCCCGGAAGGGACGGAACTGGGCGTTGACGCCGACTTCTTCTACTTCCCGGCCTATGCCGAGAAGGAGGCGGAGCTCGGCAAGCCGGTCCTCGGCGCGGGCACTCTGGTCATGATCACCAAGGACAGCGAGGCGTCGCGGGCCTTCATCGAGTGGCTGAAGACGCCGATCGCGCATGAGGTGTGGATGGCGCAGTCGGGCTTCCTGACGCCGCTCAAGAGCGCCAACCCGGAACTCTACGGCAGCGCGGCGCTGAAGAAGCAGGGCGAGATCCTGCTCAACTCGACCACGTTCCGCTTCGACGGCTCGGACCTCATGCCCGGCGCAGTTGGTGCTGGCACCTTCTGGACCGGCATGGTTGACTACACCTCCGGCAAGTCCGCGCAGGAAGTCGCCGACACGATCGAGGCGAGCTGGCCGAAGTAAGCGGCACCAGAAGACGGGTGGCCCGGCGGGTCCGGGCCGCCCGACATCGCCGCCGGCCGCCGGCGGGAAGGTCGATCTTCGTTCGGGGAGGGGCGAATGAGTCAGGCTTTGATGGCGCTAGCCACCATCGTGATCGGTGTCGGCGGCTGCATCCTCTACTTCTACGCCTCGAACCTCTTCCTCGACAAGGTTCTCTTCCCGGCCAGCGGACCGAAGGCGGGCGAAAACATCAACCGCGCCAACATGGTGCGGCCCTGGCTGTTCCTCGCCCCGGCCGTCATCCTGCTGGGGCTCTACCTCGCCTACCCGGTCGTGGCGACCTTCTGGTATTCGCTCGTCAAGGAGGAGGGCGCGAGCCGCGTCTTCGTCGGGTTCGCGAACTATTCCCAGATGCTGTCGGAGGACAAGTTCTGGGAATCGATGCGCAACAACATGCTCTGGCTGATCGTCGTGCCGGCGGCCTCGACCGCTTTCGGGCTTCTCGCGGCGCAGCTGACGGACCGGATCGGCTGGGGCAACATCGCAAAGTCGCTGATCTTCATGCCCATGGCGATCTCGTTCGTCGGCGCCTCGGTGATCTGGAAGCTCGTCTATGACACGCGGGACGTCGATGTCGCGCAGATCGGCCTTCTGAACGCGGTCTGGCTGCAGTTCGAGGGCGGGATCTGGTCGGTCCTGTTCCTGCGGATCATCCCGGCGCTCGCTCTTGCCGTCATCGCCGCCGGTCTGGCGTGGGGCGCCTGGGCGATGGCCCGGCCGCTGATCCAGGGCGGCGCGAGGGCGGGTGCCTTCGTGGCGCTGCTGCGGGTGATTGCGGCGGTCGTCTTCGCCGGCATCGCGCTGGTCATGCTGCGCTGGCTGTTCGGCGTGTTCACCTCCGATCTGCCGTATGGCGAGCCGCAGACCTGGCTGACGATCCCGTTCTGGAACAACTTCTTCCTGATGGTGGTGCTGATCTGGATCCAGACCGGCTTTGCGATGGTCATCCTGTCGGCGGCCCTGCGGGGCGTGCCGGAGGACACGATCGAGGCCGCCATCATCGACGGGGCGAACCCGTTCCAGATCTTCTTCCGGATCAAGGTCCCGCAGATCATGGGGACGATCGTCGTCGTCTGGACGACGATCACCATCGTCGTGCTGAAGGTTTTCGACATCGTGCTCGCCATGACCAACGGCCAGTGGGAGACGCAGGTCTTGGCCAACTACATGTACGACAAGTTCTTCCGCGCCTTCGACGTCGGCGTCGGGTCGGCGGCGGCGATGGTCATCATGCTGCTCGTCACCCCGATCCTCGTCTGGAACGTGTGGAACGCGCGCAAGGAAATGCGCTGAGGGGGGCGGGAACATGGACAACATCGCCGGCAAGAAACCCGCGCTTACCTGGGCCGTCCACATCGCGGTGGTCCTCCTCGTCCTGCTGTGGGTCGTGCCGACCTTCGGCCTGCTCGTGTCGTCCTTCCGCACCGGCGACCAGATCGTGTCGTCGGGGTGGTGGCGCGCCTTCGGAACCCAGGAACAGCAGCTGAACCCGATCCGCATCGCGGGCGAGGAAGCGCAGGCCGATGGCAAGTTCGTGATCGAGGGCAACCTCTTCGACAACCAAAACACCACGATCAGCCGCTGGGGCACGAGTTCGCGCGAGCCGACCGCCTATGCGCCGGGCGACACCGCCGACCTCGGCGACGGGCAGACGCTGACCGTGCAGGAGAACGGTGCCTTCGTCCTGACCTCGGCGGCCTCGACCGAGGGCACGCGGCTGCCGCGCGTCTTCGCGACCGCGGCGGCACCGCCGGAGTTCACGCTGGAGAACTACAACACGGTCCTCTTCAGCCCGCTTGCCGGCCAGTCGATCGGCCAGGCCTTCCTGAACACGATGACGGTGGCGATTCCCGCGACGGTGATCCCGATCCTGATCGCCGCCTTTGCCGCCTATGCGCTGGCCTGGATGGACTTTCCGGGACGCGCGCTCCTGGTGGCGGCGGTGGTCGGGCTTCTCGTCGTGCCGCTTCAGCTGGCCCTCATCCCGCTTCTGAACTTCCACAACACGATCGGGATCGGGAAGGGCTATCTCGGCATCTGGCTGGCGCATACGGGCTTCGGCCTGCCGCTGGCGATCTACCTGCTGCGCAACTACATGGTCGGGCTGCCGCGCGACATCATCGAGAACGCGAAGGTGGACGGGGCGACGGACTTCCAGATCTTCATCAAGATCATCCTGCCGCTCAGCTTCCCGGCACTCGCCTCCTTCGCGATCTTCCAGTTCCTCTGGACCTGGAACGACCTTCTGGTCGCGCTCGTGTTCCTCGGCACCTCGAACGATCAGCAGGTGCTGACGGGGAACCTCGTCAACCTTCTGGGCTCGCGCGGCGGCGACTGGGAGATCCTCGCGGCATCGGCCTTCGTGTCGATCGCGGTGCCGCTCGTGGTCTTCTTCTCGATGCAGCGCTTCCTGGTGCGCGGCCTTCTGGCGGGGTCGGTCAAGTGACGCCCTGCGCCCTGCTTCAACTCCAGTTCCGCCGGGCGGTCGCCGCCCCGCGCCATCCCATCTGAAGGGGACACGACATGGCCGACCTGAAACTTGTCAATGTTGCCAAGGGCTATGGCGACGTGAAGGTGCTGTCGAACATCAATCTCGACATCAAGACCGGAGAGCTGATCGTCTTCGTCGGCCCCTCGGGCTGCGGCAAGTCCACCCTGCTGCGGATGATCGCCGGGCTCGAACGGATCACCGGCGGCGATTTCTCGATCGACGGCGTGCGGATGAACGACGTTCCCCCCGCCCAGCGCGGCATCGCGATGGTGTTCCAGTCCTATGCGCTCTATCCGCACATGACCGTGCGGGAGAACATGTCCTTCGCGCTCAAGCTGGCCAAGAAGTCGCCGTCGGAGATCAGCGCGGCGGTGGACAAGGCGGCGCGCATCCTTCAGCTCACGCCCTATCTCGACCGGCTTCCGAAGGCGCTGTCGGGCGGGCAGCGTCAGCGCGTCGCCATCGGCCGGTCGATCGTGCGCGACCCGAAGGTCTATCTCTTCGACGAGCCGCTGTCGAACCTCGATGCGGCGCTGCGGGTGGCGACGCGCATCGAGATCGCGCAACTGAAGGAATCGATGCCGAACTCGACGATGATCTACGTGACGCACGACCAGGTCGAGGCGATGACGCTGGCCTCGCGCATCGTCGTGCTTGCCGGCGGCGGGATCAGCCAGGTCGGCACGCCGCTCGAGCTTTACGAGCGCCCGCAGAACGAGTTCGTCGCGCAGTTCATCGGGTCGCCGGCGATGAACCTGCTTGACGGCGAAATCACCGGCACCGGGCAGCAGACGACGATCAAGCTGGCGGGCGGCGGGGTGGCGGTTTCGGCGGTGCCGACCCGCGACAGCGACAAGGGCATGAAGGTCAGGATCGGCGTCCGGCCCGAGGACTTCACCCCGACCGACGGCCAGCACATCTATCAGGGCAAGGTCGCCCTGACGGAAGCGCTCGGCGAGGTGACGCTGCTCTACTTCGAGAAGGACGGCGACAGGCCCGGCATCGTGGCGAAGCTTCCGGGGATTCACCGGGAGCTGCGCGGCCAGACCGTCCGCCTGACGGCGCAGCCGGCCAAGGTCCATGTCTTCCACGACGGGAAGTCGCTGCTCTACCGGTAGCGGGACCTGAGGCCCGCGGCCGACGGGAAGGCCGGCCGGCGAGGGCCGGCATCGCGCTACCCCGCATTAACGCCCTGCCGCCAATCTGGGCGCATGTCCGCCTCTGCCTCCGCCGGGCGCGGCGCCGCGTGGGACGGCATGTTTCCCGGCGGCGCGCCGCCCTTCCAGCAGTCCTTCGCCTATGGCGAGGCCGCGGCACGGCTCGGCAGCGAGGTCTGGCGGATCCCGTCCGGCGCTGGGCCGGTCCAGTTCATCGGGCGCCGGTTCGGCCCGCTGCGCCTTGTCCTCGCGTCGCGCTGGCGCGGTGATCCCGGCGGGATTTCGGCGGCCTGTCCGGCGCGTTCGGCCTGCCTCGTCACGCCCGAAGCGGGGGGAGGCGCGCCGGGCCTGACGGTCGCCCCGCCGCGCCTCGAGGCGGTCCTCGACCTGACCCGCCCGGCAGAGGCGCTTCGCGCGGCGCTGGACCAGAAATGGCGGAACCGCCTGGTCCGGGCGGAATCGGGCGCGCTCAGGGTCCTGTCGCAAAGGCCCGACGCCGCCCGGCTCCGCCACCTGCTCGGCCGCGACGGCGCACAGCAGCGGACCCGCGGCTACCGGACGCTTCCCCACGCCTTCGTCGCCGCTTGGCTCGACGCGGCGCCGGGCGCCGCCCTGCACCTTGTCGGAAGCGTCCGCGGCGAAGCGGTGGCGGAGGTGCTGTTCCTTGTCCACGGCCGCGCCGCGACCTGGCACTGCGGCTGGGCGGGTGCCGAGGGCCGTGCGGTCAGCGCGCACAACCTGCTCCTCTGGCGGGGCTTCCTCGACCTGCGCGACAGGGGCGTGACGAGCGTCAACCTCGGCATCGCCGACCCGGATCGCACCCCCGGCCTTGCCAGGTTCAAGCGCGGCACGGGTGCGGCGCCGCACGCGGTCGGCCCGACGCGCCTCCTGCTGCCTATTCGGCGGCGATCCTGATCACTGGCTCCATCATCGCAAGCTCGCTGTCGGGCAGATGGCACTTGATCTGGTGGCCCTCGGCCAGCTGGCGCATCGGCGGCACCTCCGTCTCGCAGAGGTTGCCGGGCACCTTCGCCTTCCACCGGCAGCGGGTCTGGAACGGGCATCCCGGCGGCGGGTTCATTGCCGAGGGAATGTCGCCTTCCAAAACGATGCGCTTCTTCTGCACATGCGTGTCCGCGATCGGCACCGCCGACAGCAGGGCCTCGGTATAGGGGTGATAGGGCGGCGAGAAGACCTGATCCGTCGTGCCCAGTTCCACCACATGCCCGAGATACATGACCATCACGCGGTCGCTGAGATAGCGGACGATGCTGAGGTCATGGCTGATGAAGAGGAGCGTCGTCTTGTTCTTGCGCTGGATCTCCATCAGGAGGTCGGTGACGGCGGCCTGTACGGACACGTCAAGTGCCGAGACGGGCTCGTCGGCGACGACGACCTTGGCGCCGCCGGCGAAGGCGCGCGCGATCCCGACGCGCTGCTTCTGTCCGCCCGAAAGCTGCCGGGGCATCCGGTCCGCGAACTGGCGCGGCAGCTTCACCAGGTCGAGAAGCTCCAGCATCCGGTTCCGCCTCTCCTCGTCGGTCTTGCCCTCGCCGAAGATCTCCAGCGCCCGGATGATCTGCCGGCCCACCGTCATCGAGGGATTGAGCGTGTCGAACGGGTTCTGGAACACCATCTGCACGCCCGAGACGGTCTCGGTATTGCGCTTCTCGATCGGCGTGGACTGGATGTCGCGGTCATAAAGCATGATCCTGCCCGAGGTCGCCGTCTCGAGCCCCATCAGGACCTTGGCGAAGGTCGACTTGCCGCAGCCCGATTCCCCCACGATGGCCAGCGTCTCGCTTTCGCGGGCCTCGAAGCTGAGCGTTTCGTTCGCCTTGACGACCTTTCTCGCGCCCGACTTGCCGAACAGCGAGGATGCGGCGACCTCGTAGTATTTCTTCAGGTCCTCCATCTTCAGGACGACCCGGCCTGGCACCGCCTTTTCGGTCGATTTCGCGACCTTCGGGGGCGCGGCCCAGTCGATCTCCCGGAAGCGGATGCAGCGCGTCTCGTGGCGGTCGTGGCCCTCGACGGCGAACATCGGAACGTCGGCCGCATCGCAGCGGCCGGCCTCGAAATAGCTGCAGCGCGGCCCGAAGTTGCAGCCCGGCGGCCGCTCGTGGGGCAGGGGGAAGTTGCCGGGGATGGAGATCAGTGGCCGGGCGTTCTTGTCCGCGCCCGGCAACGGGATCGACCGGAACAGCGCCTGCGTGTAGGGATGCTGCATCCTGTCGAAGACGTCCTTGATGCTGCCGGTCTCCACCGCCTCGCCGGAATACATCACGCAGAGCCGGTCGCAGACATCCATCACCAGGCCGAGGTTGTGGCTGATGAACAGGATCGAGGTGCCGTACTTCTCGCGCAGGTCCTTGACCAGATCGACGACCGCCGCCTCGACCGTCACGTCGAGCGCCGTCGTCGGTTCGTCGAGGATCAGCAGGGACGGCTTCGACATCAGCGCCATGGCGATGACAATGCGCTGCTGCTGCCCCCCGGACAGCTGGTGCGGATAGGACCGCAGCATGCGGTCGGGGTCGGGCAGGCGGACATCGGCGACGACCTCGCGGGCGCGGCGCATCGCTTCCTCGCGCGAGACGCCCTCGTGGATCATCGGCACTTCCGCGAGCTGCTCGCCGATCCTCATGGCGGGGTTCAGCGAGGCCATCGGTTCCTGGTAGATCATCGCGATCTCGGAGCCGCGGATCTGGCGCAGCTCCTCGTCGGACATGCTGACGAGATCGCGGCCCTTGAACCGGATCGACCCCCCGGTGATCCGGCCGTTCTTGCCAAGATAGCGCATCACGGCCAGCGCGACGGTGGACTTGCCGCAGCCGCTTTCGCCGACAAGGCCCATCGCCTCGCCGGCCTGGACCGTGCAGGAGAAATCCATCACGGCGGGGATTTCCCTCAGCCGCGTGAAGAACGAGATCGATAGGTTCTCGATCTCGAGGATCGGGCCGTCATAATCCTGCCTGGCCATCCCTTGCCGTCCTTCCGTTGTCCCGGATCCCGTCGGGATCCCGAGGCTTCTCTCCTGCGGGCGCATGACCGCCGCCCGCCGCCGGTCGTCAATCCTTGAGGCTCTCCTCGCGCAGGCCGTCCGCCAGCAGGTTGAGGCCGAGCACGAGGCTCATCAGCGCCAGCGCAGGCACGATTGCCGGGTGCGGCGCGATCGTCAGCAGCTTGCGGCCGGCATTGATCGTCGTGCCCCAGTCGGGGCTCTCGGGCGAGAGGCCGAGGCCGAAGAACCCGAGGGTGCCGAGCAGGATGGTCGTATAGCCGATGCGGAGGCAGAAATCGACGATCAGCGGCCCGCGGGCGTTGGGCAGGATCTCCCACAGCATGATGTACCAGGGCCTTTCGCCGCGGGTCTGTGCGGCTGCGACATAGTCGCGCGTCTTGATGTCAAGCGTCAGGCCGCGGACGATCCGGAAGACGGTCGGCGAGTTCACGAACACGACCGAGACGAAGACGATCAGGATGTTCGGCGGCACGTGCAGGAAGTCGGCCGTCGGCGGGATGATCGTCAGGGCCGAGTCCGGTTCCGAGATCAGGGCGAGATAGATCCAGCCGCCGAGGATCAGGATGGCGGCGACGACCGCGTTGCGGAAGCGCGGCTTCACGTAGAAGCGCGAGTTGACCAGCACGACGAGGAAGATGATCGGGAACAGGAACAGGAGCAGCCCGAGATACTGCGGCAGCCCGGTCTGGACGATCTCCGGCGTGACGAGAAGGTAGAACAGCAGGATCACCGGGAACGCCAGGATGAGGTTGGCGAAGAAGCTGAGGACCGTGTCGAGGAAGCCGCCGTTGTAGCCGGCGGGCAGGCCGAGCGTGATCCCGACCATGAAGGCGAAGAGCGTCGCAAGCGGCGCGATCAGGATGACGATCTGGCTGCCCTGGACCATGCGGCTGAACACGTCGCGCGCCAGCGCGTCGCCGCCGAGCAGGTACCAGTCCGGTTCCTCGCTGCCCTTGACCAGCGATCCCGGCGCGATGTTCTTCATCCCCGAGACCTGCACCAGCGGGTCGTGGGTGACTATCAAGGCGGAGAAGATCGCCGTGAACACCCAGAACATCACGATGCCGAAGCCGATCATGCCGATCGTCGAGTCGAATAGCTTGCCGTAGAGGCCGAGCCGGCGCTTGTAGCGGATCGAGAGCGCGAAGGTCACGATCAGCGCGATCCAGACCGGCAGGAACTGCCTCACGACGCCGAAGAAGATGCCGCCCCACCCGAGGTCTTCCATGTCAAGAGATCCTGATGCGCGGGTTGAGGTAGACGTAGCCGACATCCGAGATCAGCTGGGTGACGAGCACGACGACGACCGCCACGACCGAACAGCCGAGCAGCAGGTTGATGTCGTTGTTGCCGGCGGCCTGCACCAGCGTCCAGCCGAAACCCTTGTAGTTGAACAGCGTCTCGACGATGACGACGCCGTTCAGGAGCCAGGGGAACTGCAGCATGATCACCGTGAAGGGGGCGATCAGGGCGTTGCGCAGCGCGTGCTTGAGCACCACGTCGCGGGGTGACACGCCCTTCAGCCGCGCGGTGCGGATGTACTGGGCGGTCATCACCTCGGTCATCGAGGCGCGGGTCATGCGTGCGATGTAGCCCATCCCGTAGAGGGCGATGGTCAGCACGGGCAGCGTGAAGTTCCAGAAGGTGATCTGGTCCATCGCCGAGGTCGCCGTCCCGAGGAACAGCGTCTTGCCCTCGATCCAGCCGAGCTCGGCGAGGATGGGCGAGATTCCCACCGTCGCCGAGGCAAAGACGGCGACGAGGATGACGCCAGAGACATATTCCGGCGTGGCCGTCGATACGATGGCGAAGGTCGAGAGGGTGCGGTCCAGACGCGACCCCTCGCGCATCCCGGCGAGGACGCCGACGAGGAGCGAGGAGGGGACCATGACGATCATGACCCACAGCATCAGCCAGCCCGTCGCCGACAGGCTCTTGGCAAGGACGGCGCTGACCGGTTCCTTGAAGACGGTGGACCAGCCCCAGTCGCCCTGGAGGATGCCGCAGCGGACGGGGGCGTCCTCGGGCGCCATGCCCTCGCGGATGCAGCGTCCGCGCGTAACCCCCTTCTCGTCGGTCAGCGTCCAGCCGGGCAGGATCCCGAGCCATTCGCCGTAGCGGAGCAGCATCGGGCCGCCGTGCCCGTTCTGGACGATCCAGTCATCGACGGCTTCCTCGGTCATCCGCACCGAGCCTTCCGATCGGGCAAGCTTCTCGAGGTTCGGGCGCAGGTTCGTCATCACGAAGACGACGAGGGTCAGAACGGCGGCGGTGAGCAGCATGAAGCCCACACGTCGTGCGAGGAAGTTCAGCATGATGTCCCCAGTCCCGCGCACGGGTTACGTATGCCGCGGCCTTGTCGGCGGCCGCGTGGCGGTCGGGCGCGCCCTGCGGCGCGCCCGCTTTCGTCATCGTGTCAGGCCCACGACCACTTGTAGTGGTGGTGTTCGTTGGACGGGTGCCGCAGCATCCCGACGACCCCCTCCTTGTGGTGCTGGTAGAGCGACCGGGAGAACGGGTTGATGATGTAGCCCTCGTCCTGGAGGATGGCGCAGAGCTTGGCCGCCACCTCGCGCCGCTTGTCGGCGTCGGCGATCGCGAGCGCCTCGGCCATCAGCGCGTCGAACTCCGGATTGGCCATGCCGGTCTCGTTCCACGACCCGTTCGAGGTGTAGGCGAGCGACATGTTCTGCACCGCGAGCGGGCGGTGGTTCCAGGTCGTGGACGAGAAGGGATACTTCTGCCAGTCGTTCCAGAAGGTCGAGCCGGGCATCACGGTGTGCTTGATGTTCAGCCCGGCATCGGCGAGCTGCGCCTTGATCGCGGCCGAGGTCGCAGCCTCCCACCCGTCGTCAAGCGAGATCAGCTCGAACTCGGCGTCCTTCAGCCCCGCCGCCTCGATGGCCGGCATCAGCCCGGCCGGGTTGATGACCTGCTTGGGCAGTTCGGGATATTCCGGGTGGATCGGGAAGGCGTGATGGTTCTCGCCCGTCCGGCCGAGGTTGTTGTAGCCGAGCTCCAGCACGACCGCCGGATCGACGGCAAGCTGGATCGCCTGACGCACGGCCTTGTTCTTGTAGAGGTCGGAGTTGGAGTTCATCCGCGCCACGATCGTCGCGGCGGTCACGACCTCAAGCTTCACGAGGCCGAGACCGTCGAGCATGTCGATGAACTCGCCCACGGATTCATAGTTGGCGTCCACCTCGTCGGACCCGAACAGCGCCACCATGGCGGCGGGGTCGGTGCCGAAGTCGATGTAGTGGATCTCGTCCAGCGGCGCCGTCCCGCCCCACCAGGTGTGGTTCGGGGCGCGCACCAGCACGGCCCGCTGCCCGACGGAAACCTCCTGCGGGACATAGGGGCCGGTCCCGATCGGGTTGGCCGCCGGATCGGCACCGTCCTGGAACGACGAATGGACGACCGCCGCGGGATAGTCGGCGAGGTTCGGGACGATGGCGATGTCGGGCGCCGTCAGGAACAGCTTGACCGTGCTGTCGTCAACCTTGACCACCGCGCCGTCGCGCAGCGTCTTGGTGTCGGGGTTGACGAGGCCCGGGAAGCGGGACGCCATCGCGTTGCCCTCGACGTTGCCGTCCGTCCAGCGCGCGAAGTTCCGCACCACGTCGTCGGCGGTGAAGTCGTCGCCGTTGTTCCACTTGACGCCGGGACGAACCTTGAGCGTCCACTCCGTCGCGTCCTCGTTGGCTTCCCAGCTTTCCAGCAGGCGGCCCTCGAAGCTGCCGTCCTCGTTGTACTGGATCAGGTATTCCAGCCAGCCGCGATAGACGTTGGCGATGTGCGGCCAGTCGGCAAGGCGCGGATCCTTGGTGCCCTTGACCTCCATCGCGACGCGCAGGACGCCGCCGACCTTCGCCTCCTGCGCCGCGGCGGGCGCCTCGAGGCCGATCAGCCCGTACGCCGTGGCGGCCGTGACGCCCAGCGCCGTCGCGCGGGTGAGGAACTCGCGCCGGCTGATCTTGCCCTGAGCGTATTCGTCGGCATGCATCCGGGCGGCCCAGTGGACCTGCTCGGGCTTGAAATGCTTGGTCATGTCTCGTGTATCTCCCTGTGAGACGGCGGCGGTATGATTATTGCGCGGCACCGGTCTTGCGCCGGTCGCCACGGGTACGGAACGCTTCACCAATACATTCGGCATCGTTTTTGACGGCGCGTCAACGTCAATAAACGACGCGTTCCGGCATCGCCGCGACATTCCCTGTCCCCGGCGCGACCGAAGATGTCGCAAACCGGCAAGGCGCCGAAGTCTAGCCCTGCTTGCGGAAGGCGGACGGGGTCTTTCCGGTCCGGTGCTGGAAGGCGCGGGTGAAATAGGCCGCGGAGGTGAAGCCGAGCGCGTCGGAGATATGCCCGATCGGCAGCTTGGTCTCCGACAGGAGCCGCCGCGCCTCGAAGATGATCCGGTCGTGCAGCAGGTCCGAGGCAGAGCGTCCGCAGGCCTGGTTGCAGACCCGGCTCAGGTGAGTGGGCGTCACGCCGAGTTCGCGGGCATAGTCGCCGACGCCCTTGCCCGAGGCGAAGTCGCGTTCGAGCATTTCCGTGTAGCGCCGGGCAAGCCGCAGCGAGGCGCTGACGCGCGCCGGCTCGCCCTGCAACTGTTCGGCTTGCCGTTCCAGCCAGACCGCCAGCAGGCCCAGATGAAGGCGTGCGGCCTTGTCGCTGCCGTGGCGGGCGCTTTCGAGCTCGCGCTGGATGTTGTCGAGGATGCCGTTCAGTTCGGCCTGGGGCGCCGTTTCGCGGATACGCAGGTGAAGCGGCGCGGCGGGCAGGGTCAGGTCCGTGGCGTGGCCGAAGAACACGGCGGTGCCATAGGTCTGCGCGCCGACCTCGAAGCCGTGCATCACGCCGGCGGGGATGAACACGGCATTGTGCACGCCGTAGCCCCTCGTCACGCCGCCGACCGTGATCCGCCCCTGTCCGCGCGTGAACCACAGCAGAAGCGGTTCGCTGAGCGAGCGCATCGCCTCGACACGCCACCGGCCCCCGATCGCAAGGCGCGGGATCGGGACGATCCGGGGCGGCGCCAGCGGAGCCGCCGGAAGGGCGACGGTGGCGCGGCGGCGCTCCTGCACCCGGCCGCCCGCTGCCGCCACGGCGGCGGAAACCACGTCTTCCGGCCGCTCGAGGGCTGCTGCGACGCGCGGGGCGATCGCGCGCGGGCGTTCCGCCGGCGGCGGCTCCGCCGGGTCGGCGAACTGCGACAGGGGTGTTCCTGAAAAGAGTTTCAGCGGCATCGCTCCTCGGGTCCGGTCGGGCAGCAACCTGCTGCCAGGGAAGTCAACTGGCGACACACGACCGGCCCGCGGCCCCCCGTCCGCCGGATGCATGTCGCTGCGAACTTAGGCCCGGCCCGCACCGGAAAAAAGCAAAAAATCCATCTTTTCCGCGCGATACCGGGTGACGTTGCGGTGCTGACCTGCCCAAAACGAACCAAGCCCGCAGGTGTAGTGGCCGCGCGCCGTGAGGCACCCACATCTGGTGAGCAAGGACTTGCCGCCGGGACGAGCGGCCGGGCGGCGGTTGCCGGAACCCCGGGGCGCGGGACGTCCCGGCCGGCTGCGACAGCATCCTCAGGGCAGAGGTTCGACCGGCTGCCAGCCGGACATCCGCGACCGCATCCACGTCCGCTGCCGCTTGGCATACTGGCGGCTGGCGGCCTTGGCGCGGCGTACGGCCTCCTCGCGCGGCAGGTCCCCCCGCAGATGGGCCACAAGCTCGGGCGCACCGATCGCCTTCGCCCACAGGGCTGCCGGATCCCAGGCGTCGAGGACTGCGCGCACCTCGTCAAGGGCGCCCTCCGCCATCATCCGGTCGAAGCGCGCATCGATCCGGGCAGCCAGCAGGGCGGCCGGGACCTCGACGCGCAGGGCGGTGACCTCGCCCGCAGACAGGACGGGTTCCTGCCCCCCTGCCTGCCATGCGGCCAGCCCGCGTCCGGTCTGGGCGAGGACCTCCCAGGCACGCCTGACGCGCGCCGGGTTGCGAAGGTCGATCCGGGCGCGCGTCGCGGGGTCGAGCGCGGCGACCATCGCCGGCAGTCCCTGCGCCGCAAGGATCAGGTCGGCCTGCCGGCGCACTTCGGCGGTCACCGGCGGGATCTCGGCGAGCCCGCCGGTCAGGGCCGCGAAGTAGAGCCCGGTGCCCCCGACGATGATCGGGCGCGGCCCGCCTTCGCGCCATGCCGTAACGATGGGCATCACCTCCCGCAGCCAGTGACCGACCGACCACGGCGCGCCGGGTACCTTGTGGCCGAACAGCCTGTGCGCGGCGATGCGCTCGTCCGCGGGCGAGGGCCGCGCGGTCAGCACGCGCCAGCACGACCAGACCTGAAGCGCGTCGGCGTTGACGATGACACCGCCGCCGTCCGCCGCGAGGCGCAGCGCGAGCGCCGACTTTCCCGATGCGGTCGGCCCGGCGATCAGCACGGGGCGGTCGGGCGGCACCGGCGGCAGCAGGCCTGATCCTTCGGACAGCGCAGTCACTCCGTCGCAGGGGCGGCAGGGCTGACACGTTGAACCCTGCGCCGATTTCCTTCATGGTGCCGCGCGGACAGCGGGAACAACCCGCGGGCGACCTGAGCGGGGACATGATGCCGGACAGCGGGGAACGCAACATCAAGTACAAGCGCGTTCTCCTGAAGATCTCCGGCGAGGCGCTGATGGGCGATCAGGGCTATGGCCTGCATCCGCCGACCGTCAACCGGATCGCGGCAGAGGTGAAGTCGGTTCACGATCTCGGCGTCGAGATCTGCCTCGTCATCGGCGGCGGCAACATCTTCCGCGGCCTCCAGGGCAGCGCGCAGGGCATGGAACGGGCGACGGCGGACTACATGGGGATGCTGGCCACGGTGATGAATGCCCTGGCGATGCAGGCCGCGCTCGAGGCGCTCAAGATCCATACCCGCGTCATAAGCGCCATCCCGATGGATCAGGTCTGCGAGCCCTACATCCGCCGCCGCGCGATCCGGCACCTGGAGAAAAAGCGCGTCTGCATCTTTGCCGCCGGGACGGGGAATCCCTATTTCACCACCGATACCGCGGCGACGCTGCGCGCCAACGAGATGGGCTGCGAGGCGATCTTCAAGGGGACGAAGGTTGACGGCGTGTATGACAAGGACCCCAAGAAGCACCCGGACGCGAAACGTTACGACCATGTCACCTACGACGAGGTCCTGCAGAAGCACCTCGGCGTCATGGATGCCTCCGCCATCGCGCTTGCCCGCGACAACAGGCTGCCGATCATCGTCTTCTCGCTCGACGAACCGGGCGGCTTCCGGGGTATTCTCGCCGGCGAGGGCACTTATACGATCGTTCAGGGTTGACCCGTATCCTTGCGCCCGCGGCGGCGGTAAACTGGCTCCGGCGTCCCGGATTGATGCCAAAGAAAAGACAAAGACCTGACTTACGGAACGCGCCATGTCCGACATAGAGATCGATACCGAAGCCCTGAAGAAGCGCATGGATGGCGCCATGAATGCCCTGCGGCACGAATTCGCCTCGCTGCGCACCGGGCGCGCCTCGGCGAGCCTCGTTGAGCCGATCCATGTCGAGGCCTACGGCCAGATGACCCCCATCAACCAGCTTGGCACCGTCAACGTCCCCGAGCCGCGCATGGTGACGATCAACGTCTGGGACAAGTCGATGGTGTCGAAGGTCGAGAAGGCGATCCGCGAATCCGGTCTCGGCATCAATCCGCAGACGAATGGCACCATCATCATGCTGCCGATCCCCGAGCTGAACGAGGAGCGGCGGCGCGAGCTGACGAAGGTTGCGGCGCAATACGCCGAGCATGCGCGGGTGGCCATCCGCAACGTCCGCCGCGACGGGATGGACCAGATCAAGAAGGCGAAGTCCGAGGGGATGAGCGAGGACGACCAGAAATTCTGGCACGACGAAGTGCAGGAGATGACCGACAGGTACATCGCCGCGGTCGACAAGGCGCTCGAGGCGAAACAGGCAGAGATCATGCAGGTCTGACCTCGGGGTCGGGTCCGGCGGAAAGGGCAGGGCGGATGGCCGCCAAGGATATCAGGGGCCTTGTGCCCGCCCATGTGGCGATCATCATGGATGGCAACGGCCGCTGGGCGACCGAAAGGGGCTGGCCGCGGCTTGTCGGCCACCGGCGCGGCGCGGAACGCGTGCGCTCGATCGTCGAGGCGGCGCCCTCCCTCGGCATCCGCTACCTGACGCTCTATGCCTTCTCGACCGAGAACTGGAAACGTTCGACCGAGGAGGTCATCGGCCTGATGACGATCTTCGCGCGCTACATCGAAAGCGAAGCCGAGCGGCTGTCCGAGGCCGGGGTCAGGCTGCGCTTCATCGGCGGGCGGGAGAGGCTCGACCGCAAGCTGCGGCGCCTGATGGCCGGGATCGAGGCGCGCACCAGCGGCAACGACCGGCTGCACCTCACGGTCGCGATCAACTATGGCGGGCGCGACGAGATCGTGCGCGCCGCGCGCGCGCTCGCGGCCGACGTGGCCGCGGGGCGGATCGGCGCCGGCGACGTCACGGAAGAGGCGCTCGCATCGCGGCTCGATACCGCCGGCCTGCCGGACCCCGACCTCGTCATCCGCACCAGCGGCGAATCGCGCATCTCGAACTACCTGCTCTGGCAGTCGGCCTATGCCGAGTACGAATTCACCCGCACGCTCTGGCCGGATTTCACGCCCGCGGAACTCGCCGCCATCCTCGACCGCTACGCCGAGCGCGAGCGGCGCTTCGGCGGTGCCGTCCAGGCATGACATCCGAACCGCCCGCGACCGGGCCGGCGGGCAGGTCCTGGGACGATCTCTCGCGCCGCGCGCTCTCCGGCGCCGTCATGATCGTTGCCGGCCTTGCGGCGCTCTGGGCCGGCGGCATCTGGCTTGACGCGCTCGCGGTCGCGGTGGCGGGGCTGATGGTCTGGGAGCTGGCGCGCATGACCGCCCCCGACCGGCCGAGGGAGGCGCTTCTGACCGGGGCAGCCGCCGCCCTGTCGCTCGCCGGCGTGCTCTACGTCCACAACCCCTACGCCCTGATCTACCTGTTCGTGCCCGCGGTGATCCTTGTCGTCAGGCCGCGGCGCGATGCCCTGCTCGCGGCCGGCGCCGCCGCGGCCATGATGCTGGCCTGCTACGGGATCGTCGCCTTCCGCGGCGGCCTCGGGATGGCCTGGATCCTGTGGCTGATCGGCGTCGTCGTCGCCTCCGACACGCTGGGCTATTTCGGCGGCCGGGCGATCGGCGGGGCCAAGTTCTGGCCGGCGGTGAGCCCGAAGAAGACCTGGTCGGGCACGGTGGCCGGCTGGATCGGCGCCGCGATTGTCGGCGCCGGGTTCTGGCTGGCGGGGCTGGCCCCGGCCTGGATCGTGCTTCTCTCGCCGCTCGCGGCCTTCGCCGGGCAGATGGGGGACATCGCCGAAAGCTGGATCAAGCGGCGCGCCGGCGTGAAGGATTCCTCCGACCTGATCCCCGGGCACGGGGGCGTCATGGACCGGTTCGATGCGCTGACCGGCACCGTCCTGTTCCTGCTTGCCTGGAACGTGCCGTTCTCGCTGCCGCAGATCGGGGGCTAGCGAGCGATGCGCTCGGTCTCGGTCTTCGGCGCCACCGGGTCGATCGGCGAATCCACCTTTGACCTGCTGGTCCGGGGGGGCGGGGCCGCGACCTTCCGCACGGTCGCGCTGACCGGCGGCCGCAACGTCGCGCGGCTGGCCGAACAGGCCCGCATCCTGCGCGCCGAGATCGCCGTCACCGCTCATGAGGACTGTCTGCCCGACCTGCGGGCGGCCCTCGCCGGCAGCGGCATCGAGGCCGCGGCCGGGCCGTCCGCCCTCGTCGAGGCCGCCGACAGGCCGGCCGACTGGACGATGTCCGCCATCGTCGGCGCCGCCGGGCTGGCGCCGGGCTTCCGCGCCCTGCGCCATGGCCGCACGCTCGCGCTCGCCAACAAGGAAAGCCTCGTCGCCGCCGGGCCGCTCCTGCTCGCCGAGGCCGCGCGCCACGGCGCCACCGTCCTGCCCGTGGACAGCGAACATTCGGCGATCTTCCAGGCCCTGCGCGGCGAGGACCCCGCGGCGGTCGAAAAGGTGACGATCACCGCCTCGGGGGGCGCGTTCCGCGACTGGCCGCTGGAGCGGCTGGAACGCGCGACCGTCGCCGAGGCCTCGGTTCACCCGAACTGGGCGATGGGGCAGCGGATCACCATCGACAGCGCGTCGATGTTCAACAAGGCGATGGAACTGGTCGAGACGCATGTCTTCTTCGGCCTGGCGCCGGAGCGGATCGAGGTGCTGATCCACCCGGAATCGCTCGTCCATGCGCTGGTTGCGTTCCGCGACGGGGCGACGATGGCCCATCTCGGGCCGCCGGACATGCGCCACGCGATCGGCTATGCGCTCAACTGGCCGCAGCGCGCGGCGATCGGCCTGCCGCGGCTCGACCTCGCGGCGGCCGGGCGCCTGACCTTCCGCGAACCGGACCCGGTGCGCTATCCCGCGCTCGGGCTTGCCCGCGGGGTGATGGCGACCGGCGGTCTGGCGGGGGCCGCCTTCACCGCCGCCAAGGAAGCGGCCCTCGATGCCTTCATCGCCGGGACGATCCGCTTCACCGAGATGGCGGCGGTCGTCGAGGATGTCCTCGCGCGATTGTCAGCCGGCTCCGGGCTTGGCATTCCGCCCTCGAGCCTCGATAACGTCGCCGTCATCGACCGCGAGGCGCGCCGCTTGGCCGCGGATGCGGCCAGGGCAAGGACACGGGCCTGAACTTGGATCTCGGCAGCCTCATCCCGACATTCGGCAACACGATGTGGACCGTCGCGGCCTTCGTCGTTGCGCTGTCGATCATCGTCGCGGTGCACGAATACGGGCACTACATCGTCGGGTGCTGGTGCGGCATCCAGGCCGAGGTCTTCTCGCTGGGGTTCGGGCCGGCGCTGTGGAGCCGCACCGACAGCCGCGGAACCCGCTGGCAGGTCGCCGTCATTCCGCTTGGCGGCTACGTCAAGTTCCTCGGCGATGCGAATGCCGCCTCGGCCCGGCCCGACGAGGCGACGCTGCAGGCGCTGAGCCCGCAGGAACGCCGCCATACGATGCACGGCGCCCCGCTCTGGGCGCGCGCCGCCACCGTGTTCGCCGGCCCGCTTGCCAACTTCATCCTGTCGGTCGTCGTCTTCGCCGGCCTCTTCCTCTGGGCCGGCCAGGCGACGGACGTGCCGACCGTTGGACAGGTCCGTGCCCTGCCGGGCGGAGCGGGCGAGATCCGGGCGGGCGACGTGATCCTGGCCGTGAACGGCAACCCGACGCCGGACATCGAGGCCATCGCCGATCTCTTCGAGACGCTGCCGCCCGAACCCCGGATGACCTATCTCGTCCGCCGCGACGGCGCCGAGATCACCGTGTCCGGCCCGACGCTCTATCCCGCGCGGGCAACTGCCGTGCAGCCGCTTTCGGCGGCCTTCGAGGCCGGCCTCAAGGCGGGCGACGTCATCACCGCCGCGGACGGCCGGCCGATCTACGGCTTCGTCGAGCTCCAGACCGCCGTCCGGCAGGCCGAAGGCCGGCCGGTCGCCTTCGAGGTGTGGAGCCCGGACGGAACGACGCGGACGGTGACGCTGACGCCCAGGGTGACGGACATCCCGCTCCCCGAAGGCGGTTTCGAGACGCGCTACCTGATCGGGCTCTACGGGGACGGCTTCTTCGAACAGGCGCGCGAGCGCGTGTCGCCCGTCCGCGCCGTGACGGCGGCGGCACGGCAGAGCTGGGATGTGGCCAGCACGTCCATCTCGATGCTCGGCCACATGATCCAGGGCGCGATCTCGACCTGCAACCTGCGCGGGCCGATCACCATCGCCCGCACCTCGGGCGCGACGGCGAGCCAGGGGATCTACGAATTCATCGCCTTCATCGCGGCGCTTTCGACGGCCGTCGGCCTGCTCAACCTGTTTCCGATCCCGATGCTGGATGGCGGGCATCTCGTGTTCCACGCCTGGGAATGGGCGCGCGGCCGGCCGCCCTCCGACCGGATGCTGAATGTCCTGATGACGGTCGGCCTGACGGCTGTCATCGCGCTGATGCTGTTCGGACTGACGAACGATCTCCTCTGTCCGTGACGATTGTTGCCCGATCTGGCATGATCGGCGCTCCGGACAGGGAGCCGGCGCCGTATTGAGGCCATATTCCTCTGGCAGGAACGGCGTCCAGGACCAGAGCGGGAGGGCCGTCCCATGGACATGATCGCCGCACGCGCCCGGGGCTTCGGCACCGTCCTGGCCTCTTTCGTGGAAAGCCTCCTGATCCCGCTCGCCGTCGTCGTCGGCCTGACCGGCGGGGCCCTGATCGGGGCCCAGATCGCCCGGCTCCAGGCCCCGGTCGAACAGCCCTTCCACTAGGTCGTCGTACCCGCGTTGGCACCGTGCCACCGGCCCCTGCGGCCGGCCTGTGGATAGCTGCCCGGCGGTTTTGACAAGGCCACCCAGACCCGGTAGTGACGGAAGGCGGAAAGCCGGTATCTGGTCGGGGGGTCAGGTCATGTCCGAAACGCGAGGCACTCGGATCGGAACCCTCTGGGTGCTGCGCCTGCGCCGGTCTGTCGCCGCCGCCATGCTCGCGGCCGCCGCCCCCGCCGCGCTGTCGCTGATCCCGCTCCCCGCCGCCGCGCAGAGCTATTCGTTCTCTTCCGTCGCCGTCGAAGGAAACGTGCGGATCGAAGCCGCGACGATCGTCAAGCTCGCCGCGCTGCCGAAGGGCGAACCGATGTCGGCCGCGGCGCTGAACGACGCCTACCAGCGAATCATGGGCTCCGGCCTGTTCAGGAGCGTCGAACTGGTTCCTTCGGGCTCGACCCTGATCGTCCGCGTGGTTGAGAACCCGACGATCTCGGTCGTCAGCTTCGAGGGCAACAAGCGGATCAAGGACGAGGACCTCGCCGCGATCGTGAAATCGCAGTCGCGCCGGGTCTATTCGCCCGCCGTCGCCGAGCAGGACGCCGCGGCGATCGCCGAAGCTTACGGGAACGCCGGCCGCTTCGCCGCGCGCATCGAGCCGAAGATCATCGAGCGGAGCGACAACCGCGTGGACCTCGTGTTCGAGATCCGCGAGGGCGCGGTGAGCGAGGTCGAGCGGCTGAACTTCACCGGCAACAGGGCCTTCTCGGACCGCCGGCTCAGGCAGGTCCTGGAAACCAAGCAGGCCGGCCTGCTGCGCGCCTTCATCCAGCGCGACACCTATGTGCCCGAACGGCTTGACCTCGACCGGCAGCTTCTCACCGACTTCTACCGGTCGCGGGGCTACATCGACGCCGAGGTGATCGGTGCGACCGGGGAGTTCGCCCGCGAACGCGACGGCTTCTTCGTCACCTTCACCGTCCGCGAGGGGCAGAAATACCGGTTCGGGAACATCACGACCGTCAGCGAGGTCGAGGGGATCGACGCCGCCGACTACGAGCGCCAGGTCAGGATCCGCCGCGGCGTGACCTATTCCCCGACCGCGATCGACACCACGATCGCCCGGATGGAAGAGATCGCCCGCCGGCAGGGCGCGACCTTCGTCACCGTCGAGCCGCGCTTCACCCGCAACGAACGCGACGGCACGCTCGATGTCGAGTTCGCCATCGTCCGGGGCCCGCGCATCTTTGTCGAGCGCATCGACATCGAGGGCAACGTCACGACGCTCGACCAGGTGATCCGCCGCCAGTTCAAGACCGTCGAAGGCGATCCCCTCAATCCGCGCGAGATCCGCCAGGCTGCCGAGCGCATCCGCGCGCTCGGCTACTTCGCCGATGCCGAGGTGACGGCGAACCAGGGTTCGGGCCCCGATCAGGTCGTCGTCGATGTCAACGTCGAGGAAAAGCCGACGGGATCGCTCGGCTTCGGGATCAGCTACGGCAACATCCAGGGCCTCGGCCTGAACCTGACGTTCCGCGAGACGAACTTCCTCGGGCGCGGGCAGACGCTTGCGGTCAGCGTGGCAAGCGGCACCGAGACTCTGGACAACTCGATCACCTTCATCGAACCCGCCCTGCTGAACCGCGACCTGAAGCTGAAGTTCACCGGCTTCTACAGGACATCGGAGAACAACTTCTCCTTCTACAGCACGCGCACGATCGGGTTCTCGCCGGCCATTGAGTTCCCGCTCGGGCTGAACTCGCGGCTCGAGCTGCGCTACTCGCTGATCCAGAAGGACATCACGGACTACACGGTTGAAGCGGGCGACACGCCCTCGGTCATCCTCACCAACGAGGCAGCCGTAGGGGCCCTGCTGACCTCGGCACTCGGCTACACCTACACGTTCGACAACCGGATCAGCGGCCTCAACCCGAACGCCAAGCTGCAGTTCCGCTTCGGCCAGGATTTCGCGGGGCTCGGCGGCGACGTCGAGTCGATCCTCACCACGGCCGCGGTGCGCGCCGAAACCACGATCTTCAACGATGACGTGACGCTGCGTGCGGAACTCGAAGGCGGGGCGCTGAACACGCTGAACGGCAACAGCCGGGTGGTTGACCGCTTCACCGGCAACGGCGAGTTCCGCGGTTTCGAGCCGAACGGGATCGGGCCGCGCGAACTGGCCGCCACGAACGAGGATGCGCTCGGCGGCAACTTCTACGCCGTGCTGCGGCTCGATGCGGAGTTCCCGCTCGGCCTGCCCGAGGAATACGGTGTCCAGGGCGGCATCTTCGCCGATATCGGCTCGGTCTGGGGTCTCGACGACGACCTCGGCGGAACCATCGACGACGGCTTCCACCTGCGTTCGGCGGTTGGTGTCGCGCTGCTGTGGGAGACGCCGATCGGGCCGCTGCGCTTCAACTTCGCGAAGGCGCTGCAGAAGCAACCCTACGACCGCGAGCAGACCTTCGACCTGTCGGTTTCGACCCAGTTCTGATGCGCCTTTCCGCGCGCGCCCTTGTTCTTGCCCTCGCTGTCGCAGGGCACTCCGCGCCGGCCCAGGAGCTTTCGACCGGGGTCACCGCCAGCCCGGTCATCACCATCGACCAGGACCAGCTCTTCGCGCGCTCCGCCTGGGGGCAGCGGGCGATTGCCGAGATCGAGGCCGCCTCGGCCGAGCTTGCCGCCGAGAACCGCCGCAAGGAGGCCGAACTGACGGCCGAGGAGCGGGCGCTGACCGAACAGCGATCGTCCATGCTGCCCGAGGAGTTCCGCAAGGCCGCCGACGCGTTCGACGCCAAGGTCGTTGCCATCCGCGCGGAACAGGACAGCAAGCTGCGCGCCCTGACGCAGCGCCGCGATGCCGAACGCAAGGCGTTCTTCCAGGCGATCTTGCCCATCCTGCAGGCGGTCATGCAGGAACGCGGCGCGGCGGTCGTGCTTGATGCCCGCACGACCCTGCTTGCCTCGGCCGCAACCGACGTGACGGCCGAGGTCATCGCCAGGGCGGACCAGGAGCTTGGCGACGGCGCCGGGGCGGCGACAGCTGCCCCGGCGGAGGAGCCCGCCGGCCAACCGGCCGCGACCGGGGACGCGGACTGAGGCCAGGGGGGCGCTTCCGGTCCAACGGCTTGCTTGCCTCGCGCGAAAGCCCTTGGTAGCAACCGCAAGCAGGCGCCGTTGCGGCGACAGAACGCGCGGGGACCAGATCATGGGCGATACGTCGGCGCCGGTCACGGAAGCGGACATCCACCTCATCCAGCGGATCATTCCGCATCGCTATCCCTTCCTCCTCGTGGACAAGGTGACGGCGATCGTGCCGCATCGCGGCTGCGTGGGGATCAAGAACGTCACCTACAACGAGCCGCATTTCCAGGGGCATTTCCCGCAGACCCCGATCATGCCCGGCGTCACCATCATCGAGGCCATGGCGCAGTCGGCGGCGGTGCTGGTCGGCATCTCGCTTGACGTGATCGACCGCGACCTCTTGGTCTATTTCATGTCGATCGACGGCTGCAAGTTCCGCCGCAAGGTCGTGCCGGGCGACGTGCTCGAACTTCACATGGAGGTCAAGCGCGGCGGCGGGCGGATCTGGAAGTTCGCCGGGCGGGCGATGGTCGGGACGGAACTGGCCGCCGAGGCCGAGATCACCGCGATGATGGATCTGAGGTCCTGAGCCCGCAGATGGCCATACACCCCTCTGCCAGCGTCCACCCCTCCGCCATCATCGAAGCGGGCGCCGAGATCGGCCCGGACAGCCGCATCGGTCCCTACTGCCATGTCGGGCCCGAGGTCCGCATCGGTCGCGGTGTCACCCTGAAAAGCCACGTCGTCGTCTCTGGTGCCACCTCGATCGGCGACGGGACCGAGGTCTTTCCCTTCGCCTCGCTCGGCGAGGTTCCCCAGGACTTGAAATACCGGGGCGAACGCACGCGCCTCGAGATCGGGGCCAGGAACCGCATCCGCGAGCACGTGACGATGAACACCGGCACCGAAGGCGGCGGCGGCGTGACCCGGATCGGGGACGATGGCCTGTTCATGGCGGGCGCGCATGTCGCCCATGACTGCCAGGTCGGCAACAGGGTCATCCTCGTCAACTGCGCCGCCCTGGCCGGCCACTGCGTGCTGGGGGATGATGTCATCGTCGGCGGCCTGTCCGGCGTTCACCAATGGGTCCGCATCGGGCGCGGCGCGATCATCGGTGCGGTCTGCATGGTGACGGCGGACGTGCTGCCGCACGGCCTCGTCCAGGGGCCGCGCGGGCAGCTCGACGGCCTGAATCTTGTCGGGCTGAAGCGGCGCGGCGTGGACAAGGCCGAGATCGCGGCCCTGCGCGAGCTGTTCGCCGAGCTTTCCGACGGAAACTTCCGCGACAGCGCCCGCCGGGTCGCCGAAAGCAGGCCCGACAGCGCGCTGGTCAACGAGGTCCTCGACTTCATCCTTGGGCCTTCGGACCGGTCCTTCCTGACGCCGCGATGACGCTGACCGCCATCATCGCCGGACAGGGCGCATTGCCGGGGCTTCTGGCGGCCGCGCTCGCCCAGCGGGGGGAGCGGTTTCTGGTGGCCGAGCTTGACGGGGTTCCCTCCGTCGTTCCGGGGCAGACCCCGATACGGTTCCGGGTCGAACGTCTTGTTCCCTTCCTCGACCACCTCGCGCAGGAGGGCGTGACGCGCGTCGTCCTTGCCGGCGCCCTGCGCCGGCCCGTGCTCGAGCCCGAGCTTTTCGATCCCCGCACCGCCGCGATCGTCCCGCGTCTCCTGCGCGCGATGCAGTCGGGCGACGATGCCGCCCTGCGCGAGCTGATCGGCATCTTCGAGGACTGGGATTTCGCCGTGGCCGGCGCGCAGGAGATCGCGCCCGACCTCGTGCCCCGGCCGGGGCTTCTGGCCGGAAGCCTGACCGACCGGGACCGCGACGACGCCGCCCGCGCGGCCGAGATCGTCGCCGCGATCGGCGCCGTCGATGTCGGGCAGGGTGCGGTGGTGGCGAACGGGCTCTGTCTGGCCGTCGAGGCGCTGCCCGGAACCGACGCGATGCTGGATTTCGTGGGCCTCCACCGCGGCATCCGCTCGGGCGAGTTCCTGCCCGCGAGCGGCCTTCTCTACAAGGCGCCGAAACCCGGTCAGGACCGCCGCGCCGACATGCCGGCCCTCGGGCCGGACACGGTGGACCGGGCCGCACGGGCCGGTCTGGCCGGGATCGCTTGGGAGGCAGGCGGGCTTCTGCTGCTCGACCGTGACGCGACGGTGGCGAAGGCCAGGGAGAACCGCCTCTTCCTCTGGTCCCGCCCCGGAGACCGCCGGGGATGAGGCTCTACCTCATAGCGGGGGAAGCGTCAGGGGACCTGCTCGGCGCCGCCCTGATGCGGGGCCTGCGGTCGCTCGCCCCGCAAGTCGCCTTCGTCGGGATCGGCGGCCCGCGCATGGGCGCCGAGGGGCTCGCGAGCCTCTTTCCGATGGACGAGATCGCGGTGATGGGGCTGGCCGAGATCGTCCCGAAATACCTGCACCTGAAGCGGCGGATCGCCGAGACGGCGCAGGATGTCGTCCGCCAGGCGCCGGATGCGCTGATCACGATCGACATCCCGGAATTCACCCTGCGCGTCGCGGCGCAGGTGCGGGCACGGGCGCCGGGCCTGCGCACGATCCACTATGTCGCGCCGTCGGTCTGGGCCTGGCGGCCGAAGCGGGCAGACAGGATGGCGCGGGTGATCGACCATGTTCTGGCGCTTCTGCCCTTCGAGCCGCCTCTGATGGAGGCAGCCGGCATGACCTGCGATTTCGTCGGGCACCCGATCGTGGCCGAACCGCTGGCCGGCGCGGCAGAGGCCGCGGCCTTCCGCGAGACCCACATGATCGGGCCGGACCAGCCGCTTGCGCTCTGCCTGCCGGGGTCGCGCCGGGGCGAGGTCTCGCGCCTGATGCCGGTCTTTGCCGAGACGCTGATGCAGCTGCGCGACCGCGTGCCGGGTCTTCGCGTCGCGCTTCCGGCGGCGCCGGCGATGGCGCCGCTCGTGCGCGGCATGGCGGCGAGCTGGGCGGAGGCGCCGCTCGTGATCGCGGATGCCGAAGAGAAGCGCGCCGCCTTCGCCGCCGCCGACGTCGCCCTTGCCGCCAGCGGTTCGGTCAGCCTCGAACTGGCCGCCAACCGGGTTCCGATGGTCATCGGGTACGACATGAACCCCCTGACGCGGCTGATCCTGGGCCGGCTTCTTCGCGTCGATACGGTGACGCTCGTCAACCTCGTCTCGGAAACGCGCGCGATCCCCGAGTTTCTCGGCCGCGACTGCCGCCCGGACCGCATGGCGCGGGTTCTGGCGGCCCTGCTCGAGGAGGGCACGGCGCGGGCGGATCAGGTCGCCGCGATGGACCTCTGCATGGACCGGCTGGGCCGCGGCGGCGAGGCGCCGGGCCTGCGCGCGGCCCGTTCCGTCCTGGCGGCGCTGGGGCGCTGAACGCGCCTTCGCCCGCACATGCGCGCGAAGCGGGCGAGGCGCGCCCTTGGCCTTTCGGCCGCCGGGCCCTAGTGTCCCGCCATGATCGCAGAACTGGGCCATTTCGCGCTGATCCTCGCGGCCTTCGTCGCCGTGCTGCAGGCCGTCCTGCCGCTCTGGGGCGCCTGGCGCCGCGACCCCGGCCTGATGGCCGTGGCCGACCCCGCCGCACGGATCCAGTTCCTGCTTTCCGCCTTCGCCTTCGCGGCGCTGACCCATGCCTTCGTCACCTCGGACTTCTCGCTGCGTCTGGTGACGCTGAACTCTCACAGCATGAAGCCCCTGATCTACAAGATCTCGGGCGTCTGGGGGAACCATGAGGGGTCGCTGCTTCTCTGGGTGACGATCCTTGCCGGTTTCGGGGCCGCCTGCGCCGCCTTCTCGTCGCGGCTTCCGGCCACGCTCAGGGCGCGGGTCCTGTCGGTCCAGGCGATGATCGGCGTCGCCTTCTATGCCTTCATCCTGCTGACCTCGAACCCGTTCCTGCGCCTTCAGACGCCGCCGTTCGACGGGCAGGACCTCAATCCCCTGCTGCAGGATCCCGGCCTCGCCTTCCACCCGCCCTTCCTCTATCTCGGCTATGTCGGCCTGTCGGTGTCCTTCTCCTTCGCGGTGGCGGCGCTGATCGAGGGCCGGGTCGATGCCGCATGGGCACGCTGGGTCCGGCCCTGGACGCTGGCCGCCTGGATGTTCCTGACCGTCGGCATCGCGCTCGGCTCGTGGTGGGCCTATTACGAGCTGGGCTGGGGCGGGTTCTGGTTCTGGGATCCCGTCGAGAACGCAAGCTTCATGCCCTGGCTGATCGCGGCGGCCCTGCTGCATTCGGCGGCCGTGGTGGAAAAGCGCGAGGCGCTGAAGGCCTGGACGGTGCTTCTGGCGATCATGGCCTTCGGGTTCTCGCTCATCGGCACCTTCATCGTGCGGTCGGGCGTGCTGACCTCGGTCCACGCCTTCGCGAACGATCCCGAGCGCGGCGTCTTCATCCTCGCCATCCTCGCGCTGTTTCTTGCCGGGTCGCTGACGCTCTTTGCGCTGCGCGCCTCCGCGCTGGCGGCAAGCGGGGTCTTCGCGCCGGTCAGCCGGGAAACCGCGCTGGTCCTGAACAACGTCCTGCTTTCGGTTGCGGCCTTCGTCGTCTTCGTCGGGACGCTGTGGCCGCTTGCCGCCGAGATGCTGTTCGACCGCAAGCTGTCGGTCGGGCCGCCCTTCTTCAACGCGGCCTTCTCGCCCTTCATGATCGCGCTGGCCCTGATCCTGCCCGTCGGCGCGATCCTGCCGTGGAAGCGCGGGCGCCTCGGGCATGCGCTTCGCCAGCTCTGGGGCGCGGCGGTGCTGGCCGTCGCGGCGGCAGCCCTTGGCTGGACGGTGCAGACCGGACGCACCATCCTGGCGCCCGCCGGGCTTGCGCTGGGGGTCTGGCTGATCGCCGGCGCGGCGGGCGATCTGTGGCTGCGGGCGGCGCGGGCGCTGCGGCGGCTGGTGCGGCTGCCGCGCGCCGACTGGGGGCGGGCGAGCGCCCATGCCGGGTTCGGCGTCTCGGTGATCGGGATCGCGCTGATGCTGGCCTGGACGGTCGAGGATATCCGCGTCGCCGCCATCGGCGACCGGTTCGACGTCGGCGGCTTCAGCTTCAGCCTCGATGCGGTGGAGGAAACGCAGGGGCCGAACTATGCGGCCACCGTCGCCACCGTGCGGGTCGCGCGCGGGGGCGTTCCGGTCGCGGTGATGCATCCCGAGAAGCGCTTCTATCCGGTCGCCCGGATGCCGACGACCGAGGCGGCGATCCACAACGGCGTGCTGCGCGACCTTTATGTCGTGATCGGCGATCCGCAGGGTGACGGAGGCTGGGCGATCCGGACCTACATCAAGCCCTTTGCCAACTGGGTCTGGGCCGGTGCGATCCTGATGGCGCTGGGCGGACTGTTGAGCCTGACGGACCGCCGCTACCGCGTCGCCGCCGGCGCGCGGCGGGCCGGCGCCGCCGCAAGCGCAACCCCGGCGGAGTAGCCCGATGCGGCGTCTTCTGCCGGCCGTCTTCGTCGCGATCCACGCCATCGCGCTGGCCGCGCCGGCCCCTGCCGTCCAGCCCGACGAGATCCTGCCCGACCCGGCGCTGGAGCGGCGGGCGCGGGAGATCTCGGCGCTGCTGCGCTGCCCGGTCTGCCAGGGCGAGAGCATCGATGAATCCGATGCCGGCGTCGCGCGCGACCTGCGGCTTCTGGTGCGCGAGCGGCTGGCGGCGGGCGACAGCGATCAGGAGGTCATCGGCTATATCGTGGCGCGCTACGGCGAGTTCGTCCTCTTCGATCCGCCGAAGTCGGGCGCGAACCTGATCCTCTGGATCGCCGGCCCGGCGATGCTGATCCTCGGCCTCGCGGTGATGGCGACGCTCTACCGGCGCGGGGGACGGGCGGCCGAAGGCGGGGCCGGCGACGGCCTGACGGACGAGGAATCGGCGCGGCTGGCGGCCATCCTGGAGCGCGGCGAGACCGGGGGCGGGGACATGTCCCACGGTGGGACAGGGGGTCCGCGGCAATGAAATCAATGGGTTGCAAAGGGCTTAACGACTCGTCAGGACTTCGTTCCCGGTTTGGTCCTGGCCGTCACGGCGGCATCCCGGCGGCTCCGGCCGCGTCCCGTCCGCCGGCGGCGGGGCGGGCCGGGGCGCGCGGCGGGTAGAGCGGGCCGAGCAGCGGCTCGATCAGGCCGAGGCAGGCCTCGCGCGCCTCGGCGGGGGTCATCACCGCCGGATCGATGCACTGTTCGAGCCAGAGCCCGTCCACGAGCGCGATCAGCGTCACCGCCAGGCGGGCGGCGTCGGCCTCGCGCCCGGCCGCCGCGGCGGCGTCGCGGATCGCCCGTTCGAGATCGGCCCGGTAGGCGGCATAGAGCAGGCGGTGTTCGGCCAGAAGCTGCGGGTTGACCGCGATCTCGCCCCAGAGCGCGAGCCAGATGTTCAGGCTTTCGCGGGTGAAGTTCGCCGGATCGAAGGCGCGGTCGATCAGCTCGCCCAGGGTCGGCGGCTCGCCGGGGCTGCGCCGCAGCCCTTCGAGCACCGGCGCATAGGCCGCGCGGTAGACGGCGGCGAGCAGACCGTCCTTGGAGCCGAAATGATGGGTGACAAGGCCGCGCGAGGCGCGCGCCTCGGTGCAGATGTTGTCGATGGTGAAGGCCGAGATGCCGCCGCGGCCGAGCACGCGGAGCCCGGCCTCGACCAGCATCTGCGCGCGCACCCCGGCGCTGTAGCGGCGGAACTTCGGCGGGGCCGGGGCAGGGCGCCTAGACATGATCGCGCGGGATCCTTTCGGTCCAGTCGCGGCGGAAGATCTCGACGCCATTCTCGGTCACGCTCAGCGAGGTTTCCAGCGTGAAATGCGTCGCATCGCAGGACAGCCGCCCGCTGCTGCGGTGCCCGCAGGTCGCGTCCGGGCGCACCAGCGACACGTCGTAGGCGGTCTCGAGCACGGCCGAGAGCGGATCGCCGTCGGTGATGACATAGCGCGCGAAACCGGCCGAGGTCGCGGTGACGCCGATGTCGGTCATCTCGCAGGCATAGGTCCAGCGCGGGAAGTCCACCACCATCCGGCCCGTGAGCAGGTCGCGGGTGACGCGCCGGGGATGGTCGGTTTCGGCCTGTTTCCAGACATGGGGCGTCTGCGGCGCGCTTTCGGGCGGATCGAAGGGGCGCAGCGCGGCATCCTCGGGACGGGGCGGGCGGACCGGCAGGTCGAGGCTGCTTTCGCCGGTGCGAAGGGTCAGCGTCGCCAGGGCCGGCGAGGGCCAGGCGATCGGCCAGTAGGTCGTCGAGACCGACACCGCGATGCGGTGGCCGGCGGGAAAGGCATGGGCGATGTCGTCGAGTTCGACGCTTGCCGCATGGACCTGTCCGGGCACCAGCGGCGCGGGATGTTCGTGGCCGTCGCGATGGGTCAGGTTCAGAAGCCCGACGGTGACGCGCGTCGATGCGCCGTCGGGGGCCACGTCGTTGAGGCGGACGGCGACGAGCGCATCCGGCCGGTCGCAGGTGAAGCGCATGTGCAGGACCGGCGCGCCGAGGATCTCGGTCCGTTCGGGCAGGGGATCGCTGAGAAAGACCAGCGATCCGGCATCGTCCTCGCGCTGGTCGGGCGGCCAGTCGGCATCGCCGCCGTAGCGGCCGATCTCGCCCGCCGAGAGGCCGACCCAGAGCGGCGAGCAGATGGCCCGCCCGGCCGCCGGTTCGGGCGTCTCCGACAGCGTGCCGGCATGGCCGAGCACAAGCCGGCGGGGGCGGATGCGGGGCGAGGGCCATTCGTCCTCGCCCACCCAGCGGCCGGGCCGTTCGCTGTAGCAGGTGCGCGGCGGCAGGCTGTCCTGCATCCAGACCCGGAGCAGCGGCTCGTCCATGATGCCGGTGTCGCGCCCCTTCAGCCAGTGGTCGCACCAGCGCAGCACCTCCTGCAGCCAGCCGATCGCCGGGGCGACATTGGCGTCATGCGGGAAGGAATGCGCCCAGGGGCCGATCAGACCGCGCCGGGGGCAGGTGAGGCCGGCCATCAGGCGCGGCACGCTTTCGGAATAGTTGTCCGCCCAGCCCGAGACGGCATAAACCGGGATCCGGATGCGGCCGAAATCCTCGCAGACCGAGCCCTGTTTCCAGTAGGCGTCGCGCCGCTGGTGGCGCAGCCAGACATGCGCCCAGGGCGTGTTGGCCGCCGCGCGTTCGAGCCACATCCGGCGCCAGGCGGGGCCGACGATGGCGGGGTCGGGCGGCAGGTCGTTCGAGGCCAGCATGGTGGCCGACCAGTCGAAGTTGTCCTTCGAAAGGCAGCCGCCGACATAATGCACGTCGGTCGCATAGCGGTCGTCGGTCGAGCCTACGGTTATGACGGTGCGCAACGCCGGCGGCTGGCGGGCGGCGATCTGGAGCCCGTTGAAGCCGCCCCAGCTGATGCCGATCATCGCGACCTGGCCGTCGCACCAGTCCTGGGCCGCGATCCAGGCGATGGCGGCGACGCCGTCCTCCTGTTCGCGGGGGGTGTATTCGTCGGCGATCAGGCCCTCGCTGTCGCCGGTGCCGCGGATGTCGAGCCGGATGCAGGCATAGCCCGCGGCGGCGAGATACATGTGCACGCCCTGGTCGCGGGTGCGGGTGCCGTCGCGCTTGCGGTAGGGCAGGTATTCGAGGATGGCGGGATGGCGACCGGCCCGGCGCGGCAGCCAGAGCTTCGCCGACAGGCGGATGCCGTCCGGCATCGGGATCCAGACATGTTCGACGACGCGCACCTGCGCGGACAGTTCGTCGCGGATCGCGGTCAATCCGGCACCTCGCCAGCTGCGCGGCGCCGTGATATTATTATACGGTCGTTCAACAGGCAACCGGCCGCAACATGCCCCGCAATCCGCGCTATGACATCCTCTTCGAGCCGGTCCGCATCGGTCCCAAGGTGGCGAAGAACCGCTTCTTCCAGGTGCCGCATGCCTCGGGGATGACCAACGCCGCGCCGCATGTCCGCGCCGCCTTCCGGGGGATGAAGGCCGAAGGCGGCTGGGGCGTGGTCTGCACCGGGGCGGCCTCGGTGCACCCGTCCTCGGACGACAGCCCCTTTCCCTGCGCGACGATCTGGGACGAGGCGGACATCCGCGCCCATGCCCTGATGACCGAGGCCGTCCATGCCCATGGCGCGCTGGCCGGGATCGAGCTCTGGCACGGCGGGGCGGCGGCGATGAACCGGACGACGCGGGTTCCGGGCCTGTCGCCCTCGGGCGTGCCGTGGATGGCGACGCATGTGCCCTTCATGTCCCCGGCGCGGCCGAGGGCGATGGATGCGGACGACATCCGCGACCTGATCCGCTGGCATGCCGAGGCGGCCGTGCGGGCGGAGCAGGCGGGGTTCGACATCCTCTATGTCTATGCCGGGATGGGCTATCTGCCCTACCAGTTCCTGCTGGCCGAGTACAACCACAGGACGGATGCCTATGGCGGGTCGGTGCGCAACCGCGTGCGGCTGGTCGAGGAGCTGATCGACGCGGTGCGCGAGGCGGTGCACGGGCGCTGCGCGGTGGCGCTGCGCATCTCGCTGCAGGAGCTGCGGGCGCGGCCCTCGGAGGTGGCCGAGAGCGAGGCGCACGAGGTGATCGGACTGCTCTCCGATGCGCCCGACCTGTTCGACGTGAAGATGGACTATTCGGCCCAGGACTGCGCGCCCGCGCGCTTTGTCCCCGAGGGCAGCCACGAGGCGACCGTCGGTTTCGTGAAGTCGGTGACGGAGAAGCCGGTGGTGGGGGTGGGGCGGTTCACCTCGCCCGACACGATGGCGGCGATGGTGCGGCGCGGGGTGCTGGACCTGATCGGGGGGGCGCGGCCCTCCATCGCCGATCCGTTCCTGCCGGCGAAGATCGATCAGGGGCGCGAGGAGGACATCCGCGAATGCATCGGCTGCAACATCTGCATCTCGTCCTGGCATGACGGCGTCTGGGTGCGCTGCACGCAGAACCCGACGGCGGGCGAGGAATGGCGGCGCGGCTGGCACCCGGAGGTGATCGCGCGCGACGGCACGGGCGAGGTGCTGGTGATCGGCGGCGGGCCGGCGGGGCTGGAGGCGGCGCTGACCGCGGCGCGGCGGGGGTTCCGGGTGGCTCTGGCCGAGGCGGCGGAGGCGTTCGGCGGGCGGCTCTGCTGGGAGACGACGCTGCCCGGGCTGCGGCCGTGGTTCCGGGTCGCCGACTACCGGCTGGGCCAGCTGCGGCGGATGCCCAATGTCGCGCTCTATCCCGGCAGCCGGCTGACGGCGGAGGAGGCGCTGGCCTTCGGGGCGGACCATATCGTGGTCGCGACCGGCGCGCGCTGGACCGACGCGCTGTGCGGGACGAACGAGATCCCGGGCGGGCGGGCGGAGGGGCCGCGCGTCTATACGCCGAGCGACCTTGCCGAGGGGGCGGAGCCGGAGGGGCCGGTCGCGGTGTTCGACTTCGACGGCTACTACATGGGGACGGCGGTGGCCGAGGCGCTGGCCGCGCGCGGCCTTGCGGTGACCTACATCACCACGGCGGGCGCGGCCTCGGGCTGGAGCTTCCTCACCAACGAGCAGCCGCTGATCCATCAGGCGCTGGAGCGGCGGGGGATCGGCTACCGGACGCTCGAGACCGTCACCGGCTGGGACGGCGCGACGCTGCGGCTGGCGCAGATGATGACCGGCGCGCCGCGCGAGATCGCGGCGCGGTCGCTGGTGGTGGTGGGACTCCGCCGGCCGGAGGATGCGCTCTATCACGAGATCCTGGCGCGGCGCGGCGCCGGGGCGCGGGGCACGGTCACGCTGACCGGCGATGCCAACGCCCCCGGCGCCATCGTCCATGCCGTCTGGCAGGGCCACCGCACGGCGCGCGGGCTGGGCCTGGCGGCGGAGCCGCACGTCCGCCGCGACGCCGCCTTTCCGACCGCCGATGCCGCCGCGGCCGCCGCCGCAGCCACCGCCGCATCCGCGGCCGCCGGATCGCCGGCGTGACCGGGCGGCCGGAGAACCGCCGCCGTCCCGGCCGCGGCGGGCGGGTCGCGGGCGCCGTCCGCCAGCTTCCCTTCGGGCAGGTGCCGCGCCACCTGCCGCCGGTCGAGCCGCTGTCGGCGGATCAGGTGGCGGCGATCCACGACGCCGCGCTGACCGTGCTGCGCGACACCGGCATGCGGGTCCTGGACGGCGCGGCGCGCGCGGCCTTCGCCGGGGCGGGCGCGCAGGTGAGCGGGGACAGGGTGCGCCTCGATCCGGGCTTGGTCGCCGAGCGGCTGAGGACCGTGCCCGCGTCCTTCGTCCTCGAGGCGCGCAACCCGGCGAAATCGCTGCGCCTCGGCGGGCAGGACATTGTCTTCGCCTCGGTCGGGGGACCGGCCTATGTGATGGACAACGACCGCGGACGGCGCGACGGGACCTTCGCGGAAATGTGCGATTACATGCGCCTGGTGCAGGATCTGAACGTGCTGCATCAGGAAGGCGGCGGCCCCTTCGAGCCGATGGACCTGCCCGCGCATACCCGCCACCTCGACATCTACCACGCCCAGATCCGGCTTCTCGACAAGTCCTGGCAGACGCAGAGCCTCGGCCGCGCCCGCACCATGGACGGGATCGAGATGGCGGCGATCATGCTGGACACGACCCCCGACGGGCTGGCGGAAAGGCCCGTCCTGATCGGCATCATCAACACCAACTCGCCGCTCCAGCTCGACGGGCCGATGGCGGAGGGCCTGATGACGCTGGCCGCCTGCGGGCAGGTCAACGTCATCACGCCCTTCACGCTTGCCGGCGCGATGGCGCCGGTGACGCTGGCCGGGGCGCTGACCCTGCAGCACGCCGAGGCGCTGGCCGGAATCGTGCTGACACAGATCGTCCGGCCCGGCGTTCCGGTCATGTACGGCGGCTTCACCAGCAACGTGGACATGCGGTCCGGCGCGCCCGCCTTCGGAACGCCGGAATATGTCAAGGCCGCGCAGGCCGGCGGGCAGCTGGCGCGGCACGTCGGCGTGCCCTACCGGTCGTCGAACGTGAACGCCGCCAACGAGGTGGACGCGCAGGCGGCCTGGGAATCGCAGGCGGCGCTGTGGGGGGCGGTGATGGGCGGCGCGCATCTGGTGGAGCACGCCGCCGGCTGGCTGCATGGCGGGCTGACCGCCAGTTTCGAGAAGCTCATCATCGATGCCGAACTCCTTCAGGCGATGACGGAATACATGAAGCCGATCGACACTTCGCCCGCGGCGCTGGCGGTGGACGCGATCGCCGGGGTCGGACCGGGGGGGCACTTCTTCGGGGCCGAGCACACGATGGCGCGCTACGAGACGGCCTTCTACGCGCCGATCCTGGCGGACTGGGACAACCATCCGAGCTGGCTCCTGCGCGGCGGCGTGCAGGCGCGCGAGCGGGCCAACGCGATCTGGAAGCAGATGCTGGCCGAACACAGCGACCCGCCGCTCGATCCCGCGATCGACGAGGCGCTGACGGCCTACGTGGCGCGCCGCAAGGCGGAGGGCGGCGCGCCGATGAACTGAGGCCGCGGCGGACGGCGCAGGCGGCGCGGTCAGGCGAGCGCCGCGAGCGCCGCGGCGAGGATGCGTTCGGGCGGCTCGCGCAGGTCGAGGTCGAGATGGTCCTCGTCCGCGCCCGGCGGCTCGAGCGCCGCGAACTGGCTGGCGAGCAGGGCGGGCGGCATGAAATGGTCTGTCCGCGCCGCCATGCGGCCGGCGATCACCTCTTCCGGCCCGGCGAGGTGCAGGAACAGGACCGGGCCGCCGGCGCCGGCCCGGATCGCATCGCGGTAGCGCCGCTTCAGCGCCGAACATGCGACGATGACGGGATGGGGCGGCTGGGCAAGCGCCGCGCCCACGCGGGCAAGCCAGGGGGCGCGGTCGGCGTCGGTCAGGGGCGTTCCGCCCGCCATCTTGCGCACCGCCGCGGGCGAATGCAGGCTGTCGGCATCGACGAAGCGGGCGCCGAGGCGCAGGGCCAGATCGCGGCCGATCAGGCTTTTCCCGGCGCCCGAGACGCCCATCACCACGATCCGGTCGCGGGTCATACGGTCGCCGTCACGCCGCCGTCCACGTAGAGCACGTGCCCGGTGACGAAGCTTGCCGCGTCGGAGGCGAGGAACACCGCCGCGCCGCCGAGTTCGTCAAGCTCGCCCCAGCGGCCGAGCGGCGTGCGCCGTTCGAGCCAGGCGCAGAAGTCCGGGTCGGCCTGGAGGGCGGCGTTGAGCTCGGTGCGGAAATAGCCCGGCGCGATCGCGTTGCAGGTGATGCCGTAGCGCGACCAGTCCGCCGCCATGCCCTTGGTCAGGTTGCCGACCGCGCCCTTGCTGGCGGTGTAGGGCGCGATGTTGTGGCGCGCCAGCATGGTCTGCACCGAGGCGATGTTGATGATGCGCCCGCGGCGGCGGGCGATCATGTGGCGGGCGCAGGCCTGACCGACATTGAAGACCGAGCCGACATTGGTGGCCATCAGGCGGGCGAATTCCTCGGCGGGAAAGTCCTCGAGCGGGGCGCGGTGCTGGACGCCGGCATTGTTGACGAGGATGTCGATCGGCCCGGTCGCGGCCTCGAACCCGTCGATGGCCGCGCGCGCGGCGGCGTGGTCGGTGACATCGAAGGGCAGGGTGGCCGCGCCGGGGATGCCGGCGGCGGCGCGCGCGAGGCTGGCGGCGTCGCGCCCGTTCAGCACGACCGCCGCCCCGGCGCCGGCGAGCGCCCGCGCCAGCGCGAGCCCGATGCCGCGCGAGGCCCCGGTGACGAGCGCGCGCCGTCCCGTCAGGTCGAAGGACGGAGCGGTCATGCGGCCCTCAGACGAAGCGGTTCCAGAGGTTTTCCAGCCGTTCCTGCCGGCCCGAGCGGGGCCTCGGGTTGATGTTCTCGGCCAGCACCCTTGCGGCGATGTCCTCGAGGCTGTCGGTTTCGAGCATCCGCCGGGCCGCCGGGCTGTCCCAGCCGGCATAGCGTTCGGCGCGCGCCCGTTCGAGCGCGCCGTCCTCAAGCAGCGCCGCCGCCGCCTTGAGCGCCCGGGCGCAGACATCCATCGCGCCGGCATGGGCAAGGACAAGATCTTCCGGATCAAGGCTCTGGCGGCGGATCTTCGCGTCGAAGTTGGTGCCGCCGGTGGTGAAGCCGCCGGCCCGCAGCACCTCGTAATAGGCGCGCGCCATCTCCGGCACGCTGTCGGGGAACTGGTCGGTATCCCAGCCCGACTGGTAGTCGTTGCGGTTCATGTCGATCGAGCCGAAGATGCCGAGCGACGCGGCGAGCGCGAGTTCGTGCTCGAAGGAATGGCCGGCCAGGATCGCGTGGCCCTGCTCGATGTTGACCTTCACCTCCTTCTCGAGCCCGAAGTCCTTGAGGAAGCCGTAGACGGTGGCGACGTCGTAGTCGTACTGGTGCTTGGAGGGTTCCTGCGGCTTGGGCTCGATCAGGATCGTGCCCTTGAAGCCGATGCGGTGCTTGTAGTCCACGACGAGCTGGAGGAAGCGCCCGGCCTGCCGCCGCTCGCGGGCAAGATCGGTGTTGAGCAGCGTCTCGTAGCCCTCGCGCCCGCCCCAGAGGACGTAGTTCTGCCCGCCGAGCCGGTGGGTGGCGTCCATGCAGGACTTCACCGTCGCCGCGGCATAGGCGAAGACGTCCGGGTCGGGGTTGGTGGCCGCGCCCGCCATCCAGCGCCGGTGGCTGAACAGGTTGGCCGTGCCCCAGAGCAGCCGCGCCCTGTGGCGCGACTGCTTTTCCTCAAGGTAGTCAACGATTTCGTTGAGGTTCCTGAGGCTCTCCGCGAAGGCCGCGCCCTCGGGCCGCGCATCGGCGTCGTGGAAGCACCAGAAGGGCACGCCGAGGATGTCGAAGAGCTCGAAGGCGGCGTCGGCCTTGAGCCGGGCATGGTCCATCGTGTCGCCGAACCAGGGGCGCTCGAAGGTCGGCCCGCCGAAGGGGTCGCCGCCCTGCCAGGCGAAGGAATGCCAGTAGGCGACGGCGAAGCGGAGGTGATCCTCCATGCGCCGGCCCATGACGACCTCGTCGGGGTTGTAGTGGCGGAAGGCGAACTCGTTCGGGCTGTCGGGGCCCTCGTAGCGGAGCGGGGCGATGCCCCTGAAGAAGTCGGTCATGTGGTTGTCCTCAGGTCAGGCCCCTGATCGCGTCACGGGCGGCTTGGAAACGGGCGTGTCCGGCATCGAAGGCGTCGGCGAGGGCGGCGTCGGGTTCGATGCTGCGGGCGATCGCGGGCATGGTGGCGATCTCGGCTCCCGCCCCGGTCGCGGCCATCATGCCCAGCCGCGCCGCCCCGAAGGCGCCGCCGAAATCGCCGGCGACCGGCACCGAGACCGGCGTGCCGAGCGCGGTGGCGATGGCCTGGAGCCAGTAGTCCGACCGCGACCCGCCGCCGACGGCGAGCAGGCGGTCGATCCGGGTTCCGGTGGCGGCAAGCGCGTCGCGGCAGTCGCGGACGGCGAAGGCCACGCCTTCGAGCACCGCGCGGGTGGCGGCATCGCGGTCGGTGGCGTGTTCGAGCCCGATGAAGGCGCCGCGCACGGCGGCGTCGTTGAGCGGCGTGCGTTCGCCGCCGAGATAGGGCAGGAAGCGCGTCCGCCCCGGCGCGCGCAGCGGGCCGAGGCCGGCGGTCAGCCGCGCCGCATCCGCCCCGAGCAGGCGCGCGTACCAGTTGAGCGCGTCGGTCGCGGCGAGGATCACCCCCATCTGGTGCCAGGTGCCGGGCAGGGCATGGCAGAAGGTGTGGACGGCGGTGGCGGGGTCGGGGCGGTAGCCGTCGCTGGCGGCGAAGAGCACACCCGAGGTGCCGAGCGAGACGAAGGCCTGTCCGGCCCGCACCACGCCGACGCCGATGCCGGAGGCCGCGTTGTCGCCGCCGCCGCCGGCGACCGGCGTTCCGGCGCGCAGCCCGAAGCGCGCGGCGATCTCGGGGCGGACCGATCCCGAGACCTCGGACCCCTCGACGAGGCGCGGCATGTGCGACCGGCCGAGGCCGGTGGCGGCGAGCAGCTCGTCGGACCAGTCGCGGGCGCCGGTGTCGAGCCAGCTTGTTCCCGCCGCATCGGACATCTCGGCGACATGTTCGCCGGTCAGCCAGAGGCGGAGATAGTCCTTGGGCAGCAGGACCTTCGCCACCCGCCGGAAGACCTGCGGCTCGTGCGCGGCGATCCAGACCAGCTTGGGCGCGGTGAAGCCGGGGAACACGATGTTGCCGGTGAGCGCGCGGAAGCGCGGGTCGGCATCCAGCGCGGCGGCCTCGGCATGGCTGCGGGTGTCGTTCCACAGGATGCAGGGGCGCAGCACGTCGCCGGCGGCATCGAGCAGCGTCGCCCCGTGCATCTGCCCGGACAGGCCGATGCCCGCCACGGCGGGAAGCTGCGGACGCAGCTGCGCAAGCACCGATTCGGCGGCCGCGATCCAGTCGGCGGGCGACTGTTCCGACCAGCCGTCGGCCGGACGCGAGACGGCAAGCGGGGCGGTCGCCTCGGCGACGACCTTCTGGGCCTCGTCGATGAGGACGGCCTTGAGGCCCGACGTGCCGAGATCGAGCCCGAGGAACATGTCAGAGGACCGCTTCCTTTTCCTTCTGCGTGAGCTGGTCGGGCCGCTTGCCGAGGATGATCATGGCGAGGATGTCGTCCTCGCTGACCTCGTCCACCTTCACGATGCCGACGAGCTGCCCGTTCTTCATCACCGCGGCGCGGTCGCAGAGCTTCTTCACCGAATGGACGTCGTGGTCGATGAGGAAGATGCCGAGGCCCTGCCGCTTCAGTTCGCGGATCAGGTCGGCGACCATCTGAGTCTCGTGCGGGCCGAGCGCCGCGGTCGGTTCGTCCATGATGAGGATGCGCGCGTTGAACAGGATCGCGCGCGCGATCGCGACCGACTGGCGCTGCCCGCCCGAGAGGGATTTCGCCGGTTCCTTGAAGCGCTTGAAGTTCGGATTGAGGCGGCCCATGACCTTGCGGGCCTCGGCCTCCATCGCGACATCGTCGAGCGTGCCCCAGCGGGTGCGCAGTTCGCGCCCGAGGAACAGATTGGCGGCGGCATCGACGTTGTCGGCCAGGGCGAGGGCCTGGTAGATCGTCTCGATCCCCAGCGCCTTGGCGTCGCGCGGGTTGTTGATCTGCACTTCCTCGCCGTTGATGAGGATCTGCCCGCTGTCGCGGCGGTAGGCGCCGGAGAGGCACTTGATCAGCGTGGACTTGCCCGCGCCGTTGTGGCCGAGCAGGCCGACGACCTCGCCGGGGTAGAGGTCCACGGTGACGTTGTCCACGGCCTTGATGCCGCCGAAGGCGATCGAGATGTTGCGCAGTTCGACAAGGGGTGTGGCCATGGCGGGTCCCTCACTTGATCCGGCGGCGGTAGATCTGATCGACGAAGACGGCGATCACCAGGACCGAGCCGACGACGATGTCCTGGAAGGCGGCGGGCAGGTTGAGAAGCTGCATCCCCGACTGGATCGACTGCATGGTGAGCGCGCCGAGCAGCGCGCCATAGACGGTGCCGACGCCGCCGGCGAGCGAGGTGCCCCCGATCACCGCGGCCGCGATGACGTAAAGCTCGTTCGACTGGCCGAGCGCGTTCGTCGCCGCGTCGAGCCGGGCCGAGGCGATGATCGCCGAGAGGCCGACGAGGAAGCCCATCAGGGCGAAGACCTTGACCGTCACCAGGCGGGTGTTGATGCCGGCGAGCTGCGCCGCCTCGGGGTTGCCGCCGATCGCATAGACGTAGCGGCCGAAGCGCGTGCGCCCGGCGATGAAGGTCATCACCCCGCCCACGATCAGCGCGATCAGGACCGGCGCGGCGTAGCCGGTGTAGTAGATGAGCCCGTCGGTGCAGCGGACGATCGCCTCGCCGGCGCGGCAGATCGCGGCCCCGGCCTTGTCCTCCACCCCTTCCGGGATCGGGACGTTGTTGGCGGTGGCATACTGCTCGATCAGCTTGAAGGGCCAGGGATAGGAGGTCACGACCCAGGTCGTGCCGAGGACCGCGGCGCTGCCGATCGCGGCGAGCGTCACCTCGGCCCAGATCGGGCGCAGGGGAAAGCCGAAGCGGCGGCGCTGGTTGCGGCCGCTGACAAGCGCAAGGACGATCGCCGCGCAGGCCACGAGGCCGAGCGTCCAGCTCCAGAACGGGCCGAGCCAGCCTTCGGGCACGCCGCCGCCGACGATCTTGAAGGTCTTGTCCATCGGCGCCACCGTCTCGCCGCTGGCGAGGAGGAAGGCGATGCCCTTGTAGGCGATCAGGCCGCCGAGGGTGACGATGAAGGAGGGGATCTGGAGATAGGCGGTGAGGTAGCCGTTGAAGGCGCCGACCAGCGTGCCGGCGAGCAGGCAGGCGGCCATGGCGATGATCCAGATCGCCGGGTGGCCGACGCCGAGCGCGGGGCCGAGGTGATAGACCTGGAGCACGGCGCCGAACACCGCCACCATGCTGAGCATCGAGCCGACCGAGAGGTCGATCTCGCGCATCACGATCACCAGCACCATGCCGGTTGTCATCACCGCGATCGAGGCGGTCTGGACGAGCAGCGTCCACAGGTTCCGGGGCGTCAGGAAGGCGCCGCCGAAGAGGCCCTCGTTGGGCCGCAGGAGGCCGCTCCAGACGTCGAAGACGACCCAGATGACCAGCATCGCGCCGACCATGCCGAGGATGCGGGTGTCAAGCTCGGTCGCCCTGAAGAAGGCCTTGACCGGGTTCTCGCGCCGGGCCTCCGGTCCGCTGCCGCCCTGTTCCGTTATCGTCGCCATGCGCCCCTCTCCCCCGACCGGGTGCCGCCATCGCGGCCGGGCCGCCCCCGCGCCCGCCGCCGCAGAGAAAGCGCGCCGCTTCCTGCGAAGGGCGCGCTTCCGTTCAGACTGTCATGTCCGACCGCAGTCCACGGTCAGCCGCAGACATCGACCGTACCGGCGGGCACGCCGGCGCAGACCTCTTCCTTGGTGATCCAGCCGCCGTCGATGACGTCGCTGAGGTTGGCGCGGGTGATCGGGTTCGGCTCGATCAGGATCGCGTTCATCTCGACGCCCTTCTTGCCGCCGGAGAACTTGCCGACGCCGGGAAGCTCTTCCATCGGGGTGCCGTTGGCCATGGCGACGGCGGCCTCGGCGGCGAGCTTGCCGAGCACGCGGCTGTCCTTCCAGACCGAGACGAGCTGGGTGCCGAGCGCGACGCGGTTCAGCGCCGCCTTGTCACCGTCCTGGCCGGTGACCGGGACCGTCCCGGCGAGGCCCTGCGCGGTCAGCGCCGCGACCACGCCCGAGGCCATGCCGTCGTTCTCGGAGATGACGGCGTCGATCTTGTTGTCGTTGGCCGTCAGGCACTGTTCCATCGCCTTCTGGGCGTTGTCGGGCTTCCAGCCGTCGACGAAGGTCTCGCAGACGTTCTTGATCGCGCCCGAGTCGATCTGGGGCTGGAGCACCTCCATGATGCCCTGGAACAGGAAGGTGGCGTTCGGGTCGCCCTTGTCGCCCTTGATGAAGGCGAAATTGCCGTCCTGGCGGCCCTTCTCGAGCATCGTCTTGGCCATCAGGCGGCCGACGCCGACGTTGTCGAAGGTGATGTAGAGCGCGTTCGGATCCTCGAACTGCACGTCATAGGCGATCGCCTTGATGCCGGCGTCGTTGATCGCCTGGATCGAGGGCAGGATCGCGTCGCTGTCGAAGGCGACGACCATGATGACGTCCACGCCCTGCGAGATCAGGCTCTCGATGTCGGCGGCCTGCTTCTGCGCCGAGCCCTGGGCATCGGTCGAGATGTACTTGTCTCCCGCCGCCTCGACGACCGCCTTGATCGCCGCTTCGTCGGTCTTCCACCGCTCTTCCTGGAACGTCTTCCAGGAGACGGCGATGGTCTTGCCCTCGGCGTTCACCGAGGTCGCGAGGCCGGCCGCGATCATCGCGGCGGCAACAATAGCCTTGTGCATGTAGTACCTCCCACGGATGGGCCTTGCAGACGGCCCTCGTCGACGGATTCGCCGCCGCAAGGGAAACCTGACCGGAATATTTTTAGTTGTCAAATTAAAAACGGAGGCGCAGACTTGAGAAACCCGGTCGGACCACACGGGCGGATTGCTGCAGTGCGGCGCCACTCGGGTTCGGGCGGCGATTTAATTCGGGAGCCGAAAGAATGGACGGCCCGGACGGCAGGCACCTCGCGGGGGCGGAGGGCGAGTTCCGCGGCTGCGGCCCGATGATCCCGCCGCTGTCGGAAACCACGCGCCCGCTGCGCCAGCAGGTGTTCGAACGGGTGCGCGCCGCCGGCCTGATGCCGCGCGTCCAGATCGCCAAGGAACTCTCGGTCAGCCCGGCGACTGTGACGACGCTGACCTCGGAGCTGATCGAGGCGGGGCTTCTGGTCGAGATCGCGGCGCCGCGCGACGGCGAGGGCGGGCGCGGGCGCCCGGCAGTGGCGCTGGGGGTGCGGGCCGACGCGCATCTCGTCGCCGGGATCAAGCTGTCGGACCGCGAGCATACGGCGGTGATCGTCGATTTCGCCGGCAACCTGATCGCCGACGAGGCCGTGCCGCGCCGGCCGGACGCGCTGGGTCTCGATCACCTCGTCGAGGCGACGGCGGCGCTTCTGGACCGGGTCTGCCGCCGCGCCGGGATCGGGCGCGACAGGCTGTCGGCCGTGGGGCTGGCCGTGCCCGGCTTCGTGGACAGCGTGGCCGGGGTCGTGCACTGGTCGTCGGTCCTGCGCGGCGCGCAGGTGCCGCTGGCGCGGGTGATCGCCGAGCGCGTCGGGCTGCCGGTGCATCTGGACAACGATGCCAACCTGGTGACGCTGGCCGAACTGTGGTTCGGGGCGGGGCGGACGCTGTCGGACTTTGCCGTCGTCACCATCGAGCACGGCGTCGGCATGGGTTTCGTCATCAACCACCGCATCTACCGCGGCGGGCGCGGGATCGGGCTGGAGCTTGGCCACATCAAGGTGCAGCTCGACGGCGCGCTCTGCCGCTGCGGCCAGCGCGGCTGTCTGGAGGCCTATGTCGCCGACTACGCGCTGGTGCGCGAGGCGACGACGGCGCTGAACTGGACGGGCCGCGAGCAGCAGGACGTCAACGCGGTGCTGGAAAGCCTTTACGACCATGCCAAGGCCGGCAACCAGGCGGCGCGGTCGATCTTCCACCGGGCCGGGCGCTATCTGGCGCTGGGCCTTGCCAATGTCACCAACCTTCTCGACCCCGAACTCATCATCCTGTCGGGCGAGCGGATGCGCTACGACTATCTCTATGCCGGCGAGACGCTGGCCGAGATGAAGTCGCTGATGCTGGAGACCGGGCGCCCGCCGCCGCGGATCGAGATCCATGCCTGGGGCGACCTGCTGTGGGCGCACGGGGCGGCGGCGCTGGCGCTGAACGAGGTGACGGAGGGGCTGCTCGGCGCCGGGCGCGAGGCCGCCTGAGGGGCGCGGCAGGACGGGCGCGGTTTGACGCGCCGGCCCGCCCTTCCTATCGTCGCGGCAAGCGGAACCGATGGGGGAGGATGCGGCATGGCAGGGCGTCTGGCGGGCAAGGTGGCGATCATCTCGGGCGGCGCGACGGGGATGGGGGGTGCGGCCTCGGACCTGTTCGCCGCCGAGGGGGCGAAGGTGGCGATCATCGACCGCAACCTCCAGGCCGCCGAGGAGCGCGCCCACCGGATCGAACAGGCGGGCGGCAGGGCCGTGGCGATCGCGGCCGACGTGGCGAAGGCCGACGAGGTGGCGGCCGCGGTGGCCGCGGCGGAGCGCGCGCAGGGGCCGGCCAACGTGCTGTTCAACCATGCCGGCACGATCGTCATCAAGCCGTTCCTGGAAACCACCGAGGAGGACTGGGACTGGCTGCACGCGGTCAACGTCAAGTCAATGTTCCTGATGACAAGGGCCGTGCTGCCGGGGATGATCGCGCAGGGCGGGGGGAGCATCGTCTGCACCTCGTCGATCTCGGCCGTCGCGGGCACGCCGATGGAGGTGCTTTACGACACCACCAAGGGCGCGGTGCACATGTTCGCGCGCGCCATCGCGGTGGAGTTCCGCGACCGCGGCATCCGCTGCAACGCGGTCTGCCCCGGTTTCATCGAGACGCCGCACGGCCTGCGCGAGGTGCGCGAGCTTCAGGCGCTGGGCGTCGATGTCTCGGAGGCGGCGATCCGGGCGGCACAGGGCCGGATCGGGCGGCCGGAGGAGGTGGCGGCGGCGGCGCTGTTCCTGGCCTCGGACGAGGCGAGCTTCGTCAACGGCGCGCATCTGTTCGTGGACAACGCCTTCACCGCGATCTGAGCGGCGGCCGGGCGGGTGGCGGGCCGTCAGCCCTCGGCGGTGACGGCGGCGGCGAAGTTCTCGAAGAACTGGGCGGAGAGCTTGCGCGCGGTGCCGCCGACGAGGCGGTTGCCGAGCTGGGCGAGCTTGCCGCCGACATCGGCGCTGGCCCGGTAGGCAAGCCGCGTGCCGCCCTCCTCCTCGGCGAGCGTGACCTCGGCGCCGCCGCGGGCAAAGCCGGCGACCCCGCCGCTGCCTTCGCCGGTGAGGCCGAAGCGGGCCGGCGCGCCCTCTGGATCGAGCGTGACGGTGCCCCGGAAGCGCGCCTTCACCGGCCCGATCCTGAGCACGACGGTGGCGTCGAGCGTGGTGTCGGAGGTGTGCTCGATCGCCTCGCAGCCGGGGATCGAAGCCTTGAGCACGGCGGGATCGAGCAGCGCGGCATAGACCCTCTCGCGCGGGGCGGGGATCAGGATCTCGTCGCTCATCTCGATGGCCATGGCGCGCCCCGTTCTGCCGCTGCCAGAATTCCCAATCCGGTCCGCCGTTGCAAGGCGCCCGTGCCGTCCGCGCCGCGGTGCCGGGCGCCGATGGCACGGCGGCGGCATCGCGATGTCGCAAAGGGCTTGGCGGGGCGGATGCGGGCACCCTATGGCTTGGCACGCACGCGCGGAGGCGGGCAGGGGCGGGACGTGGCGGACTGGGACTATATCATCGTCGGGGCCGGTTCGGCGGGGTGCGTCCTGGCCGAGAGGCTGACGCTGTCGGGGCGGCACCGGGTTCTGGTGCTGGAGGCGGGCGGCAGCGACCGGCGGTTCTTCGTCAGGATGCCGCTCGGCTATGGCAAGCTGTTCTACGATCCGGCGGTCAACTGGCTTTACCGCACCGAGCCCGATCCCGGCCTCAACGGCCAGCAGGACCACTGGCCGCGCGGCAAGATCCTCGGCGGGTCGTCCTCGATCAACGCGATGGTGTGGATCCGCGGCCATGCCAGCGACTACGACGACTGGGAGCGGGCCGGGAACCCGGGCTGGGGCTGGGCGGACGTGCTGCCCGCCTACCGGGCGATCGAGGACAACGAGGCCGGCGGCAGCGACCTGCGCGGCAGCGGCGGGCCGCTTTTCATCGCGCGCAACGACGGCGGCCTGCACCCGCTGGTCGCCGCCGCCTTCCGGGCGGCCGAGGCGGCGGGCCTGCCCTACAACCCCGATTTCAACGGCCCCGTGCAGGAGGGCGTCGGACCCTATCAGCTGACGGTCAGGGGCGGGGCGCGCAACTCGGCGGCGCGCGCCTTCCTGCGGCCGGCGATGCGGCGGGCGAACCTTGCGGTGGAGACGCAGGCGCATGTGACGCGCATCCTCTTCGAGGGGCGGCGGGCGGTGGGGGTCGAATACCGGCAGGGCGGGGCGCTGCGGCAGGCGCGGGCGGGCGAGGTGATCGTCGCCGGCGGGGCGGTCAACAGCCCGCAGCTCCTGATGCTGTCCGGGATCGGCCCGGCGGCGCATCTGCGCGGGTTCGGGATCGCGCCGGTCGCCGACCAGCCGAATGTCGGGCGCCATCTCAGCGACCATCAGGGGCTGAACTACACCTGGCGGATGAAGGCGCCGACCTACAACGACGTGCTGCGCCCGTGGTGGGGCAAGCTGCGCGTCGGGCTGGAATACCTCTTGCTCGGCCGCGGCCCGCTGGCACGGTCGATCAACGCCGGCGGCGGGTTCTTCCGCACCGATCCGTCGCTCGCGCGCCCGAACATGCAGCTTTACGTGCAGGCCTTCTCGACCCTGCTGCCGCGGCCGGGCGAGCGCCCGGTGCTGAACCCCGATCCGTTCTCGGGCTTCTCGCTCGGCCTGTCGAACTGCCGGCCGACCTCGCGCGGGGAGATCACGCTGAAGTCGGCCGACCCGTTCGAGCATCCGCGGATCGTCGCCAACGCCTATTCGACCGAGCACGACGTGGCCGAGATGCTGGCGGCGGTGAAGATGCTGCGCCGGATCGCCGCGCAGGAGCCCTTCGCGTCGCTGGTGGCCGAGGAGCTGCGGCCCGGCCCGCAGGTGCAGACCGATGCCGAACTGATCGACGATTTCCGCCAGCGCTCGGGGACGGTCTATCACCCGTCCTGCACCTGCCGGATGGGCCCCGATCCGGCGACCTCGGTGGTGGATGCGGACCTGAGGGTGCATGGGGTCGGGGGCCTGCGCGTCTGCGATGCGAGCGTCTTCCCGACGCTGCCGGGCGGCAACACCAACGCCCCGGCGATCCTCGTCGGCTGGATGGGCGCCGCGCGCATCCTGCGCGACGCCTGATCGCGGGAAGGGTCAGGCGTCGAGCGCGACCCAGACCGGCACGTGGTCCGAGGGCTTCTCGCGCCCGCGCACGGCCTTGTCGATGCCGGCCCCGGTCATGCGGTCGGCCGCCTGCGGGCTGAGCAGCAGGTGGTCGATGCGGATGCCGTTGTTGCGTTCCCAGGCGGCCTTCTGGAAATCCCAGAAGCTGTAGTGGCCGGGGCGCGGCTCGACGGTGCGGAAGGCGTCGGTCCAGCCCTGGTGGAGGATGCGGCGGAAGGCGGCGCGGGTCTCGGGCAGGAAGAGCGCGTCCTCGGCCCAGGCCTCGGGGCGCGCGGCATCCTCGGCCTGGGGGATGACGTTCCAGTCGCCGCCGAGGACGACCGCCTCCTCGGTCGCCAGGAGCTCGGCCGCGCGGGCGCGCAGGCGGTCCATCCAGGCGAGCTTGTAGTCGTATTTCGGGCCGGGCGCGGGATTGCCGTTCGGCAGGTAGAGACAGCAGAGGCGCAGCGCCGCCTTGCCGGTGACGGTCGCCTCGATCCAGCGCGCCTGTTCGTCGCCGTCATCGCCCGGCAGGCCGCGTTCGACGTCCTCGAGCGGCAGCCGCGACAGGATTGCGACGCCGTTGAAGGACTTCTGCCCGTGGGTCTCGACGAACCAGCCCCTGTCCTCGAACACGGCGCGGGGGAAGCCGTCGTCGGGCGACTTGATCTCCTGCAGGAGGACGGCATCGGGTTCGGCCTCGGCCAGCCATTCGAGGAGCGCGCCCTCGCGCGCCCTGATGCCGTTGATGTTGAAGGTGGCGATCTTCATGGCGCCACCATGGCCGCGGACGGCAGGCAGCGCAAGTCAGGCGGCGGTGGCGCGCGGCGGGCGGATCGCGTCGAGCCAGACGAGATCGAGCCGGTCGAGTTCGCGCGGATCGAAGCGGGACGTGTCCTCCCAGTAGCGGCCGGAGGGGACGAGGTAGCCGAGGCTCGCCTCGCGGCGCAGCGCCGTCTCGGCGGCGCAGGCGCGCAGGGGCGGGGGGAGAACGGCAGGAAGACCCTCCGGCGTGGCGCGCGGAAAGAGGAGCCGCGAGGGCCGCGCCGAGAGGTTGACGACGGCCGTTCCCGCGCGCGCCGCCAGCGCCATGAGGCGGGCCGACTTCGCCTCGAGCGAGCGCAAGGTTATGTCCGCGCGCAGCGGGTCGGGATCGCCGGTGCCGTAGAAATGCGTCCGGCCGGTCGCGGGATAGACCATGTCGCAGCCGAAATAGGCGATGACGCGCGGGCGGTAATGGTGCAGCACCCAGTAGCCGGCGGTGAAGGCCATCGTCGCACCGGCATAGACGAAGCCGCCGAAGGCGTTCTGCGCGGGGACGAAATCGGCCTCGGTCACGATCCGCTGGCCGGGTCCGGGCGAGGCGGGCAGGCGGTCGGGCGGGAAGTCCCAGGGGTGGATCAGGTCGTCCCAGTCCGGCCGCACCCGCCAGGCGTTGTTGATCGCGACGATGCGGCCGAAGGCCGCGCGCGGAAAGGCCGCGGCGGCGGTCGCATCGGGGGCCGAGCCGAGGATGAGGACCGAGTCCATCGCGCGCACTTCCTGACGGGTCGGTGATCCTAGGCCGCACCGGCCGCCGGGCAAGGGGGCCGCCGGCCGCGGGGTGGGGAAAACCGGTATAGGCGGGGGCGATGCCCGAAAGCTAGGCTTTGCGCCGTATCCAAGTCCGACATTCCGTTTCCCCATTGCCGCCGCCCCCGGCGGATCAGGATGTTCAGATGCCAGTGTGGACCTCACTGCCTGCCGCCGCGGCGCATGCCGTCACCGCCGCCGCGACCGCCAAGGCCGCCCCCTTCGCCCTCGCCGCCATGATCGCCCTGGCGGGCCCGATCGCCCACGCCGGTCCCGCCGGTGCCGAGACCGGCGCCGCGCCCGGCATCTACGGCCCGTCCTGCCGGATGGCCTCGTGCTGGGCCGTCGTCATCGACGGCGCCGGACAGGCGACCGTCGTGCGCGCCCGCAGCGCGCGCCGCACCGAGGCGCTGGCGGCGGAGGTCATGGCCGGGGCGGCGCTGGCGGATTCGCGTCTGGCGCGGGCTGACTTCCGTGCCGGGCCGGCGGCGGCCGGCGCCTGCATCCCGCGGCAGCCGGCGGTCGAGACCGGCCTCTAGGGTCAGATCGAGAAGCTCGTCCCGCAGCCGCAGGACGAGGTGGCGTTCGGGTTCTCGACCACGAAGCGCGCGCCGATCAGCTCCTCGGTGTAGTCGATCACCGCGTTCGACAGGAAAGGCAGGGAGACGCTGTCCACGAGGACCGTCTGGCCCTGGCCTTCGAGCACGAGGTCGTCCTCGGCCGGATCGTCGAGCCGGATGTCGTACTGGAAGCCGGAACAGCCACCGCCCTCGACCGCGACGCGCAGCGCCTTGCGGGTTCCGGTCGCGGCGTTGATCTCGGCGAGCCGCGCGAAGGCGCGGGGGGTGACCCTGGGCGGAAGCGTCATGTCCATGGCAAGGAATCCTGTGCGGATGCTGCCGGCATCATATATGAAGGCGGAAAATCGGGACAAGAACCGGCCAGATGACGCTCGCCCCCTATGCCTGCCATCCGGAGGACAGCCGGGGCCGGCAATACCCCGAGGCGCTTTCGACCTTCCGCACCGCGTTCCAGCGCGACCGGGACCGGATCATCCATTCCTCGGCCTTCCGGCGGCTGAAGCACAAGACGCAGGTCTTCGTCGAGCACGAGGGCGACTACTACCGCACGCGGCTGACGCACACGATCGAGGTGGCGCAGGTCGCCCGCACGATCGCGGGGCATCTGGGGCTGAACGTGGAACTGGCCGAGGCGGTGGCGCTGGCGCACGACCTCGGCCACCCGCCCTTCGGCCATACCGGCGAGGAGGCGCTTGCCGACCTGATGCGGCCCTATGGCGGGTTCGACCACAACGCGCAGGCGCTGCGCATCGTCACCTCGCTGGAGCGGCACTATGCGGGCTTTGACGGGCTGAACCTGACCTGGGAGACGCTCGAGGGCATCGCCAAGCACAACGGGCCGGTCTGGGGACCCCACGCGCAGGGCCCCCATGCGGTGGCCGGCCCGGAGGCGATGCCCTATGCGCTGGCCGAGGTGAACGCGGCCTTCGACCTCGAACTGACGACCTTCGCCAGCGCCGAGGCGCAGGTCGCCGCGGTGGCCGACGATGTCGCCTACAACCACCACGACCTGCATGACGGCCTGCGGGCAGGGCTGTTCACCGAGGCCGACCTGATGGAGCTTCCGGTGACGGGACCGGCCTTTGCCGAGGTGGACCGCCTGTGGCCCGGGCTCGACCCGGCGCGGCGGCGGCACGAGGCGCTGCGGCGCGTCTTCGGCGTGATGGTCGAGGACGTGATCACCGTGGCCGAGCAGCGGCTGGCGGCGGCGCGTCCCGCCTCGGCGCAGGCGATCCGGGCGATGGAGGGGCCGATCATCCGCTTCTCGAAGCCGCTGTTCCAGAACCTGAAGGCGATCAAGTCCTTCCTCTTCGCGCGCATGTACCGCGCCCCGGCGGTGGTGGCCGAGCGCGCGCGGGTGACGCGGATCGTGCGCGATCTCTTTCCGCTCTACCTCTCCGATCCGGCGCTGCTGCCGGCGGAATGGCGCGCCGACGTGGCGCGGGCGCGCGACGAGACGGCGCTGGCGCGCGTGGTGCTGGACTACGTGGCGGGGATGACGGACCGCTTCGCGATCCAGGAACATGCGCGGCTCTGCGGCGGCGGGGCGGCCGGCGGCGCCGCGGGCTGACGGCGCCATTCCGGGCGGGGGCGGCGCGCGGGCGGTCCCTCAGGCCGGTTCCGCCTCTGCCTCCGAATCCGCCGCCGCGACGAGGCGGAGTTCGCCCTCCTCCTCCAGACGGCGGATCGCCGCCACGACCTCGGTCATCGCCGCCTCGGCATCGCGGGCGCCGACCTTGCCGAGCGCCTCGATCTCGTCGCGGAGCGACTGGGCCATGCGCTGGGAGATGTTGGCGAGGATGTAGGCGGCGGCCTCGGCCTCGGCGCCCGCGGCCCCGGCGAGCGCCCGCAGCAGGACCGGCTGGTCCACCGCGCGCAGGATGCGCGGCACGTCGCGCGGGGCGATCCGGGCGGGGATGTCGGCGAAGGTGAAGATCGCCTTGCGGACCTCGGCGGCGAAGTCGGCGTCGGTCTCGGTCAGGCCGTCGAGCACGCTGTCGCGCGTCGCCGCGCGGGAGACGTTCAGGATCGCCCCGATGCGCTGGACGGGGCCGGTCTCGAAGGCCTTCGGGCGCACCTCGGAGAGCCGCGCGGCAAGCGCGCGCCCGATCCGCTCGACGACGCCGGGGGGCGTGGCCGCGGTCAGCGAGACGGCATGGGCGACGGCGCGCGCCCGCGGACCCGGCATCCGGCCGATCAGGTCGGCGGCGAGCGGGACGGGCAGCTTCGACAGGATGATCGCGGCGACCTCGACGCTTTCGCCGGCGATTGCGGCGGCGAGCCGTTCGGCCGGGACCGCGCCGATGTCGCGCCAGGGGTCGCTGCGGGTCTGGCCGATCGCCTCGCGGATCTGGCGCATCACGGATTCGGAGAGGTGTTCCTTGAGCAGCTCCAGCGCGGCGGGCAGGCCGGGCGGGAAGCTGAGGCCGGAGCGTTCGACCTCGGCGCAGAACTCGGCCACCACCGCCGCCGTGGTGGCGGCATCCACCCGCCCCATGCGGCCGAGCTGGACGACGAGGCGGTGCTGGTCCGGTTCGGGCAGGTCGGCAAGCGGCAGGTCGGCGCCTTCGCCGGCGAGGACGCCGACGATGATGGCGGCCTTCTCGATCCCGGACAGCGCCGCCGCCGGGCGTTCGGAGAACAGAAGCGACGCTGGCATCTGGTCGGCGGCGGTGGCGGCGGCCCTCACGGTCGGTCCTGCGCTGGCGGATGTCCCGGTTTCGGTGCCCGGGCGTAGCACGGCGTGGTTAAGCGCGGCTTAGCCGCGGCCCCGGCGCCGGGCCGGGCAGGGCGGGCCGCAGAAAGTAACAGGGGCAGCCGTGGCTGCCCCGCACTCGCTCCCGGAACTCCGGTGTTCGGAGGTGCCCCCTCCGGTCCTGCGCGCGTCAGCTTCCGACGGTCACGCAGCGCTGCGTCTCTGAATCCCAGACCGTGCCCTGGGCACAGGTCAGTGCGGCCTGCTTCTCGGCCCGGTTGCATTCGGCCAGCGCGACGGCGGGAGCAAGGCCCGCGACGACGGCAAGGGCGGCCACGATCGTCTTCATCATCCCGTTCTCCCTGAGGTCCTCGTGCCGGCAAACTGTGCCACCGGCCCCCGCGGCCGGGCAAGCCGCTTTCGTCCGCCCGGCCTTCCGTCACGGACTTGTGTTCGCCCGCCGCCGCGGGGATGCCCGGAATCCGGTCAGTAGCTGACGGTCTGGCCGGTCGCGATCGCCTGGCGCAGCGACCGTTCCGGCCAGCCGCCCGCACCGCCGCGCGCGACGATCTCGTCGAGCTCGAGGCGGGCGAGGTCGATCCGGCCCTGTTCGACGAAGGCCTGGCCGCGGTAGGAGCGGGCGAGCAGGTTGTCGGGATTGAGCTCGAGCGCCCGGGCATACCACATCATGCCCGTCTCGACGTCGCCGGCCTTGCGGCTGAGGAAGCCGCGATAGGTCATCACCCGGTCGGTGTCGCCCTCGGTCATCGCGGCAAGCACGGCAAGGCCCGCCTCGGGACTGCCGTAATAGGCGTATTCGCGGACGGCGCGGAAGCGTTCGTCATCGTTCAGGCTCTGGTCGTCGGGCTTGACGCATTCCTTCTTCTCCTCGTCCCAGACGAGGCCTTCCTCGCAGGTGGTCGTGGTCTCGGTCTTCTGCGGCGGGTCGCTGTCGTCGCCGGAGCCGGCGGACTGCGCGGGGCCGGGCAGGGCGAGCGCCGCGGTCAGGAACAGGGTCGGGATGCCGAAAGTGTGCAAGAGGGACATCGTCGGGGACTCCTCGGGTAAACGACTGCGCCGTGATGACGCAGTGAAGCAGGAAACCATCCCGCAGGGCGATCACGTCTTGATGACGGAACGTAACACGGGCGGACGGCCGCCCGGGGCGGCGCCTTAGCCTTCGCACCGCGCGCGGACCGCGCCGTCAGGCCGGCCCGAAGACGCGCGCGAAGATCGTGTCGACGTGGCGGAAGTGATAGGCCGGATCGAAGAGCGCGGCGAGGTCGGCCGGGGATAGAAGCGCGGCGACCTCGGGGTCGGCGGCCAGTTCGGCGCGGAAGTCCGCGCCCGCCTCCCAGACCTTCATCGCGTTGCGCTGGACCATCGCATAGGCCGACTCGCGGCTGGCGCCCTTCTGCGTCAGCGCGAGGAGCACCCGCTGCGAGTTGTGCAGCCCGCCGAGGCGTTCGAGGTTGCGCGCCATGTTGGCGGGATAGACGACGAGGCCCTCGATCAGCCCGGCCAGGCGATGCAGCGCGAAGTCGAGCGTCACCGTCGCGTCGGGGCCGATCATGCGTTCGACCGAGGAATGCGAGATGTCGCGTTCGTGCCAGAGCGCGACATTCTCGAGCGCCGGGACGACGGCGCTGCGCACCATGCGGGCAAGCCCGCAGAGGTTCTCGCTGAGCACCGGGTTGCGCTTGTGCGGCATCGCCGAGGAGCCCTTCTGGCCGGCGGTGAAGGGTTCCTCGGCCTCGAGCACCTCTGTGCGCTGCATGTGGCGCACCTCGGTCGCGACGTTCTCGACCGAGGCGGCGACGACCGCGAGGGTGGCGAAGTACATCGCGTGCCGGTCGCGCGGGATCACCTGGGTCGAGACCGGCTCGGGCGTCAGGCCCATCTGGCGGCAGACATGCTCCTCCACCCGCGGATCGATGTTGGCGAAGGTGCCGACGGCGCCCGAGATGGCGCCGGTGGCGACCTCGGCCCGGGCGCGTTCCAGACGCTCGCGGGCGCGGGAGAACTCGGCGTAGAAGCGGGCGAAGGTCAGGCCCAGCGTCGTCGGTTCGGCGTGGATGCCGTGGCTGCGGCCGATGCGGGGGGTCAACCGGTGCTCGAAGGCGCGCGCCTTCAGCGCGGCGCGGACGCGGTCGATGCCGGCGATGAGCAGGTCGGCCGCGCGCACGAGCTGGACGTTCAGGCAGGTGTCGAGCACGTCCGACGAGGTCATCCCCTGATGCACGAAGCGCGCCTCGGCGGGCCCCACGATCTCGGCCAGATGGGTGAGAAAGGCGATCACGTCGTGCTTCGTCACCGCCTCGATCGCCTCGATGCGGGCAATGTCGAAGGTGGCGTCGCGCGCCTTCCACAGCGCCTCGGCATTCGCCTTCGGGATCACGCCAAGCGCGGCCTGGGCATCGGAGGCATGGGCCTCGATCTCGAACCAGATGCGGAACCGCGTCTCGGGCGACCAGATGGCGACCATCTCCGGGCGTGAGTAGCGGGGGATCATCGGCCGGTTCCCTTCTGCGGACGGGGGATCGGCCCGGGCAATAGCGGGCGGGCCGGGGCAGGGCAAGCCGGGATCACGGCCGGGCCGGGGCGGCACGGGGCGGCGCGCGGCGCCACGGGGCGGCACGGGCGGCGCCGGGCGGGCCGGCGGCGGGTGCAGGGCCGCGGGCGGAGCGGCTGGCGCGGCGGCGGGCGCGGCGCTATCCTCGATGCCCGGCACGGGGAACCCGGAGGGCAGGCGGGACATGGAAGGCGGGGCGCGGCGTGTCGCTTGGGTGCTGGCGGCGGCGATCCTGCCGGGCCTGCCCGCCGCGGCCGCGCTGGCCGGGGACGGGTGGGAGCCGCTCGACGGCGACGGCATCCGGCGCGCGCTGACCGAGCGGCGGCTCAACTTCGCGGGCGGCGGATGGCAGACCTTCGCCGAGGACGGCGGCACGATGCGGCAGGACGGCGGGCTGACGCGCGGCCGCTGGGAGGTGCGCGGCGACCGTTTCTGCGCCATCTTTCCGCCGGCCGAGGACTGGACCTGCCACGCGGTCGCGCGCAACGCCCAGGCCCGCAGCATCCGCTTCACCGCCGGCGACGGCACCACGACCGAGGGGATCTACAGTGACTGAGCGCAAGGCGGCGCCGGCGGTTCTGGCCGCCCTTGTCCTCGCCCTTCCCGCCGCCGCGGCCGGGGACGACTGGACGCGGCTTTCGACGCCCGAGATCGCGGCGGCGCTGACCGCGCGCAGCATCGTCTTCGACAACGGCGCCCTGCAGGAGTTCCGCGCCGACGGCACGACGAGCTACGACAGCGGATCGGGGCCGGTCGAGGGACGCTGGCGGGTGTCGGACGACGAATACTGCTCGGTCTGGCTCGCCGCCGGGGAATGGACCTGCTTTGACGTCGAGCGCAGCGCCAGCGGTCTCGACCTGCGCTTCACCTCGACCGGCGGCGGCATCTCGGTCGGGCGCTACGTCGATCTGGAATGACGCCGGAGCTCGCGGATTTCGCCGGGTCCTGGCTGCTCGACCGCCGGATCCGCGACCACCGCGGCGGGCGGGAGGGGCGCTTCCTCGGCCGGGCGGCGTTCGTGCCCGCGGGGGCGGCGTTGGCCTATCACGAGGAGGGCCTGCTGACGCTGGAGGGGCAGGCGCCGCTGCAGGCCGAACGGCGCTATCTCTGGCGCGCCGAAGGGGGGCGGATCATCGTCGATCACGGCGACGGGCGGCCCTTCCACGGCTTCGATCCCGCCGCGCCGGAGGCCCGGCATCTCTGTGCGCCGGACGATTATGCGGTGCGCTACGACTTCGCGCGCTGGCCGCTGTGGACGGCGGAATGGACGGTGCGCGGCCCGCGCAAGGACTACACGCTCCTCTCGGCCTATGTGCCGCTGGCGGTGGCGGGCTGAGGGCGGGCGCCGGCCGCGATCCCGGCCCCGGCCGCGCGGCCGATCCAGCCGCCGCCGAGCACCCGGGTCGAGCCTTCGGCATAGAAGACGCAGGCCTGGCCGGGGCTGACCCCGTCCTCGGGCGACAGCAGTTCGACCTCGCCCGCATCCGCGCCGGCGGGGCGCAGGATCGCGGGGGCGGGCTCTCGCGTCGAGCGCACGCGCGCCAGAACCGGCCATTCGGCCCGCGCGGCGAGCGTCGCGTCGCCCAGCCAGTTGATGCCGTGGACGGGGAAGGACCGCGTCGCCAGCGCCGCCTTCGGGCCGACGACGACCCGCCGCGCGGCGGGGTCGAGGCGCACGACATAGAGCGGCTCGCCGAGCCCGCCGAGGCCCAGCCCCTTGCGCTGCCCCACCGTGAAGCCGATGACGCCGGCATGGGTGCCGAGGACGTTGCCCTCGGTGTCCACGATCTCGCCGGGGTCGGCGGCGCCGGGGCGCAGCTTCTCGATCACCGCGCGGTAGTCGCCGTTCGGCACGAAGCAGATGTCCTGGCTGTCGGGCTTGTCGGCGACCGGCAGGCCGTAGCGCGCGGCCAGCGCCCGCGTCTCGGCCTTGGACGCCATGCCCCCGAGCGGGAAGCGCAGGAAGGCGAGCTGTTCCGGCGTGGTCGAGAACAGGAAGTAGGACTGGTCGCGGGCCGGATCGGCGGCGCGGTGCAGTTCCGGCCCGGCCGGCCCCTCGAGGCGGCGGATGTAGTGCCCGGTCGCCATGCAGTCGGCATCGAGCTCGCGCGCCGTCGCCATCAGGTCGCGGAACTTCACCCTCTCGTTGCAGCGGATGCAGGGCACCGGCGTCGCCCCCGCGAGGTAGGCGTCGGCGAATTCGTCCATCACCGCGGCGCGGAAGGTGCTTTCGTAGTCGAGCACGTAATGCGGAAACCCCATCGTCTCGGCGACGCGGCGCGCGTCGTGGATGTCGCGGCCGGCGCAGCAGGCGCCCTTCCTGGCAAGCGCCGCGCCGTGATCGTAGAGCTGGAGCGTGACGCCCACGACATTGTAGCCCTCCTCGGCCAGCATCGCCGCCACGACCGAGGAATCAACGCCGCCCGACATGGCGACGACCACCCGCGTCTCGGCGGGCGGCTTCGGCAGGCCGAGCGAGTTCGGCGCATCTCTGGCGGGCGTCATGACGGCGTCTCCGGGAAGGGCCGCAATATAGGAAAATCCTCCGCAGTCTCAAGCCGCGGTTTCACCGCGCCTTAAACCGTGCCCGCGACCCTCGCCCCCCGTGGTGAAGTCGAAGGGGTCTGCCATGTATCTCAGGAAGATCGACGGCCCGCGCGCCGTGAAGCTGCCCGACGGGACGGTGCTGACGCGCGGCGACCTGCCGCCGCCGGAAACGCGCCGCTGGGTGGCCAGCCGCAAGCTGACCGTCGTGCGCGCGGTCGAGAGCGGCCTGCTGACCCGGCGCGAGGCGCTCGACCGCTACGGCCTGTCGGAGGAGGAATACGATTCCTGGGCCACGGCCGTGCGCCGGCACGGCGCGCGCGCGCTCAAGGTCACGAGCCTGCAGAAATTCCGCCAGATTTAGCTGCACATTTTCGCATTGCGTCACGAGGTAACGGGCCGTTAACCATTCCCGTGCCACGGTCAGGTCTGACGGAAGGATGAATGCGGGGACCGCTCCATGAGAATCCTGCTGGTCGAGGATGATCCGACCACCTCGCGCAGCATCGAGCTGATGCTGACCCATGCGAACCTGAACGTGTACTGCACCGATCTCGGCGAGGAGGGGATCGATCTCGCCAAGCTCTACGACTACGACCTGATCCTGCTCGACCTCAACCTGCCGGACATGAACGGGCACGAGGTCCTGCGCCAGCTTCGGATGTCGAAGATCACCACGCCGATCCTCATCCTGTCGGGGTCCGACGACACCGAGAACAAGCTCAAGGGCTTCGGCTTCGGCGCCGACGACTACCTGACCAAGCCCTTCCACCGCGAGGAACTGGTGGCGCGCATCCACGCCATCATCCGCCGGTCGAAGGGCCATGCCCAGTCGATCATCAAGACCGGCAAGGTGGCCGTGAACCTCGATGCCAAGACCGTCGAGGTGGACGGCGAGACGGTGCACCTGACCGGCAAGGAATACCAGATGTTCGAGCTCCTGAGCCTGCGCAAGGGCACGACGCTGACCAAGGAGATGTTCCTCAACCATCTCTACGGCGGGATGGACGAGCCGGAGCTGAAGATCATCGACGTCTTCATCTGCAAGCTGCGCAAGAAGCTGGCCGAGGCGACGGGCGGGGAGAACTACATCGAGACGGTCTGGGGTCGGGGCTACGTGCTGCGCGATCCGCTGCCGGGCGACGCGCGGCCGCGCATGGCCGTGGGCGCCTGACGCAGGGGCCGGGCGCGGGACGCGGCCGGGCAGGGCCGGGTAGGGCCGTGCGTCCGGAGCCGGGGCCGGAAGCCGGGCCCGGCCGGGCGCGAAACCTGCGCCTGACGCTTGGGTCGCGAACCGGGTTCCCCGAGGCGCGGCAGGGATCGCGTGACGGCGCCTCCGGGAAGCGGACCCGGCAGCGCAGCGCCGTGCTGACGTGACGCCGCCGCCGGGAGCCGGGTGCAGCCGGGCGTGGCTGTCTGCCTGGCCTTGCGGTCGCGAGCCGCGATCAGGCGGGCATGGGCACGGCGGCGCGACGCCGCTGCCGTGGCGCAGGTTAGACCCGGCAAGGCCCGGTCGCGCGACGCCGCTGCCGCGGACCGGGTTCGACCCGGCAAGGCCCTGGTCACGTGACGCCGAAAGCTTGGGCCGCATCCGGCACGGGAGGGCCGTCGGTCCGACTCCGCCATCGGGCACCTGGTCCGGCCGGGCGCGGGACGCGGCCGGGCAGGGCCGTGCGTCCGGCCGACCCGCCGCTCCGCACGGCGTTCCTGCCGCCCTGCGCATCGGGCGGACGCATTGTGCCATCCCGGCCCTGCGTCCCCGGCCACCCTCCCGCCGCTTTCCCGTCGGCCCTAGCCCCGCGCGCCGGCCGACCGCGCCGGGCCGGTCCGCTCCCCCAGTCGCGTGGGATCGGGCTGCACAGAGAGGCCCCTGCGCGGCGACCGTTCGGACCCGGGCGTCCCCCGTCGCGCTCCATACCGGGAGGTTCCTGCGCGGGCGACCTCTGGATCCGGCAGGACACCTGCGAGGGGCTGGTGACGACGAGTCCCTGCGCGCGGGCGACCGCTTTGGCAAGGTTACGGCCAGGCAGCACGCGGGCGACCGCTTTGGCAGGGACAGGGCCGGGCAGCCCCCGCGCGCCCATGCCCTCCGCGCGCGGCGACTCCCCCGCCGTGCTCCGGCCGCGCCCGGCGACCATCCGGCGCGGATCAAGCGGCGCCTTCCAGTTCCTGCCCATGCCCTTCGCGCGCGGCGACCAGCGGCGACCGTCCGTCGTGCCTTAGGCTCGCGAGGCGTTGACCTTGCCATCCCTCCGCGCGCGGCGACCACCAGCCACCCGTAGACCGTCGGGATCATTTCGGCGCCCATGCCCGTTGCGCGCGGCGACCATCCCGCCCTGACCCGGCCCTGCGCACGGGCAACGGCGCCGCGCGGACCCGCCGCCGCACGGCCGAACGCCGGGTCGCCCAGACCGGAACCCGCCCTGCGGCGGACCATCCGGCCTTGCGGGCGACCGGCCCGCCGTGCTCTGGCCGCGCGCACTGGACGACCGCGCCCGGCCCGCCTAACACTCTGACCCCGACGGCCGGGCCCGGCGCCCGGCCCGTCCTTTCCCGGGGGCAGGGGCATGGCGCGACGGGCGGCGGGTGGGGGTGATCCTGTCAGGGCGGTGGAGGCGCTGACGCCGGCGGAGGCGGGCGCGGAATGGCTGCGCCTTGCCCAGGCAGTGGCGCGGGCGAACCGCGCCTATCACACCGAGGACGCGCCGGAGATCTCCGACGCCGAATATGACGCGATGAAGCTGCGCCTGGCGGCGATCGAGGCGCGGTTTCCCGACCTCGCCGCGACGGCCGCCGCCGGCCTGCCGGAACTCGGCGGGCGCAGCCCGACCGCCACCGTCGGCGGTGCGCTCGCAGCCGGCTTCGCCAAGGTCCGCCACGCGGTGCCGATGCTGAGCCTCGAGAACGGCTTCAGCGATGCCGACGCGCAGGATTTCCTTGCCCGCGTGCGGTCCTTCCTCGGCCTGCCCGCCGATGCCGAGGTGGCGGTCACGGCGGAACCCAAGATCGACGGCCTGTCGCTGTCCCTGCGCTACGAGGAGGGCCGGCTCGTCACCGCCGCCACCCGCGGCGACGGCGAAACGGGCGAGAACGTGACCGCGAACGCGCGCAGCGTCGCCGGAATCCCGCAGGAGCTGACCGGGGCGCCGGCGCTCCTCGAGGTGCGCGGCGAGGTCTACATGTCGCACGCCGATTTCGCGGCGCTGAACGCCCGCCAGGCCGCCGCCGGCGAGCGGCCCTTCGCCAACCCGCGCAATGCCGCCGCCGGCTCGCTGCGCCAGCTTGATCCCGCGGTCACCGCCGGGCGGCCGCTGCGCTTCTTCGTCTACGGCTGGGGGGCGGTCAGCGCGCCCCTGGCCGCGACCCAGGCCGGGGCGATCGCGCGGCTGGCGGCGCTCGGCTTCCCGACCAATCCGCTCACCCGCCTTTGCCGGACCGGGGCCGAGATGCTGGCGCATTACCGCGCCATCGAGGCGCAGCGCGCGACGCTCGGCTACGACATCGACGGCGTCGTCTACAAGGTGAACGACCTTGCCCTGCAGGCGCGGCTCGGCTTCCGCGCCACCACGCCGCGCTGGGCGCTGGCGCACAAGTTCTCGGCCGAACGCGCCTGGACGCGGCTCGAGGCGATCGACATCCAGGTCGGGCGCACGGGGGCGCTGTCGCCGGTCGCGCGGCTGATGCCCGTCACCGTCGGCGGCGTCGTGGTGTCGAACGCGACCCTGCACAACGAGGACTACATCGCCGGGCGCGACGCGCGCGGCCAGCCGATCCGCGACGGCCGCGACATCCGCGCCGGCGACTGGGTCCAGGTCTACCGCGCCGGCGACGTGATCCCGAAGATCGCCGACGTGGACCTGTCGCGGCGGCCGCCGGGAACCCGGCCCTTCGCCTTTCCCGAGACCTGCCCCGAATGCGGCTCGGCCGCGATCCGCGAGCCGGGCGACGCGGTCCGTCGCTGCACCGGCGGGCTGATCTGCCCGGCGCAGGCGATCGAGAAGCTGAAGCATTTCGTCAGCCGCGCGGCCTTCGACATCGAGGGGCTGGGCACCAAGCAGATCGAGGCCTTCTACCGGCTCGGCTGGCTGCGCGAGCCGGCCGACATCTTCACGCTCGCGGCGCGCGACGCGGCGGGCGACAAGCTGCTGGTGCCGCCCGAGGCGCTGCTCGGGGCGGAGGGCGGCGAGAGCCGGGCCGAGCACGAGGCGCGGCTTGCCGCGGCGGCCGGGCTGGAGCGTTTCGACCGCGCCGCGGTGCTGGCGGCGGTGGCGGCTCTCGGCCGCATGCCGCTCCGCGAGCAGCCGGGCTATGGCGAGCGGTCGGTGGCGAACCTCTTCCGGTCGATCGAGGAGCGCCGGCGCATCCCGCTCGACCGGCTGATCTTCGCGCTCGGCATCCGCCATGTCGGCGAAAGCGCGGCGGGGCTGCTGGCGCGGAACTTCGGCACCTGGGACGCCTTCATCGCCACGGTGCGCGCGGCCGACGCGACGGAGGGCCCGGCCTGGGAGGCGCTCATCGGCATCGACGGCATGGGCGAGGTGACGGCGCGGTCGCTGGTGGTGTCGCTCAACCGCTCGGCCGACCGCGGCGCGGTGGACAGGCTGCTCGCGCAGATCACCGTGCTGCCGGTCGCGCCGCAGGGGCCGGTCGAGAGCCCGCTCGCCGGCAAGACGGTCGTCTTCACCGGGACGCTTGAAAGGATGACGCGGGCCGAGGCGAAGGCGCGCGCCGAGGCCCTGGGCGCAAAGGTCGCCGGATCGGTCAGCGCGCGGACCGATCTCGTCGTCGCCGGGCCCGGTGCGGGCAGCAAGGCGAAGGAGGCCGCGCGGCTCGGCATCGAGACGATCGACGAGGACGCCTGGATCAGGCTCATCGGCGGATGACGCGGCCCGCCGTCCTGTTCCCGCTCTTCGCCAGCCTCGAGACGCTGCCCGGCGTCGGGCCGAAGGTGGCGCGGCTCTTCGCCGCGATCGGCGTCGAGCGGCCGCGCGACCTGATCTTCACGTTGCCCCATGCGGTGGTGGACCGCCGCCCCGTCGCCTCGGTGCGCGAGGTCGTCCCGCCCGCCACCGTCACCGTTCAGGTGACGGTCGGGGCGCATCTGCCGCCGCGCCGGAAGGGGGCGCCGTGGCGCGTCATGGTCCGCGATGCGCAGGTCGAGTTCCAGCTCGTCTTCTTCCACGTCCACGGCGATTCGCTGCAGCGCCAGCTGCCGACCGGCCAGACGCGCGTCATCTCCGGCCGGCTGGACCTGTTCGACGGGATCGCGCAGATCACCCATCCCGACCACATCCTGCGCCCCGAGGAGGCCAGGAGCCTGCCGCGCTACGAGCCGGTCTATCCCCTGACCCAGGGCCTGACCAACCGCGTCGTCGCGCGGGCGGCGGCGGCGGCGCTGGCGCGCCTGCCGGACCTGCCGGACTGGATCGACCCGGCGCTGCGCGCCCGCGAGGGCTGGCCGGGCTGGCGCGAGGCGCTGCAGGCCGCCCATGCGCCCGCCGGGCTCGGCGACGTGTCGCCGGGCGCGCCCGCCCGCGCGCGGCTCGCCTATGACGAGGTCTTCGCCCACCAGCTGACGCTGGCGCTGGCCCGCCGCAGCATCCGCCGCGCCAAGGGGCGCGCCTCGCGGGGCGACGGGCGGCTGACGTGGCGGGTGCTGGCGGGCCTGCCGCATGCGCTGACCGGGGCGCAGACGCGGGCGGTCGCCGAGATCGCGGCGGACATGGCCGGGCCGCTGCGCATGAACCGGCTCCTGCAGGGCGATGTCGGGTCGGGCAAGACGCTGGTCGCGTTCCTTGCCCTGCTGACCGCCGTCGAGGCGGGCGGGCAGGGCGCGATCATGGCCCCGACCGAGATCCTCGCCCGCCAGCACTTCGATTCGCTCCGGCCGCTCGCCGCGCTCGCCGGGGTGCGGCTCGAGACGCTGACCGGGCGCGACCGCGGCGAGGAGCGGGCGGCGAAGCTCGCCGACCTTGCCGCGGGGCGCATCGACATCATCGTCGGCACCCATGCGCTGTTCCAGAAGGACGTCGCCTTCGCCGACCTGCGCCTTGCGGTTGTGGACGAACAGCACCGTTTCGGCGTCGCGCAGCGGATGGAGCTGGGCGCCAAGGGCGAGGCGGCGGACGTGCTGGTGATGACGGCGACGCCGATCCCGCGCAGCCTGGCGCTGGCGACCTACGGCGACATGGATGTGAGCGTGCTCGACGAAAAGCCGCCGGGCCGAAGGCCGGTGCGGACGGCGCTGGTCCCTTCCGACCGCCTGGGCGAGGTGGTCGAGCACCTGCGCGGGGCGGTGGCCCAGGGCCGGCGCGCCTACTGGGTCTGCCCGCTGGTCGAGGAGAGCGAGGTCGTGGACATGACCGCCGCCGAGGACCGCTTCCGCGCCCTGCGCGCGGCGCTCGGCGAAGGCGTCGTGGGCCTTGTCCACGGCCAGATGCCGGCCGCCGAGAAGGACGCCGCGATGGCCGACTTCGTCGCCGGGCGCACCCGCGTGCTGGTCGCCACGACGGTGATCGAGGTCGGCGTCAACGTGCCCGAGGCGACGATCATGGTCATCGAGCGCGCCGAGACCTTCGGCCTGTCGCAGCTGCACCAGCTGCGCGGGCGGGTCGGCCGCGGCACCGGCGATTCGACCTGCCTGATGCTCTACCAGCCGCCGCTGTCGGAGACCGCCGAGCGCCGCCTCGCGATCCTGCGCGAGACCGAGGACGGATTCCGCATCGCCGAGGAGGACCTCGCGATCCGCGGCGCCGGCGACCTGATCGGCACCGCCCAGTCCGGCCTGCCGCGGTTCCGCATCGCCGACATCGAGCGGCAGTCCGCGCTGATGGCGATCGCGCAGTCCGACGCGCGCGCGCTGCTGGCGCAGGACCCCGGCCTTGCCGGGCCGCGCGGGCAGGCGGCGCGGACGCTGCTGTGGCTGATGGAACAGGACAGGGCGATCCGCCTGATCTCCGTCGGCTGAGACGCGGGCCACCGGCCGCCTCCGTAGGTTATTGCCGTTCTGTTCCGCAATGTTCCGTTAATGTTCTTGACAGGCGGGCGCCGGCATGAGAACAAAGGGGCAACTGATGCGGACGGAGGTGCGCGATGTCGGGCAAAGGCGAACAGGCGGGCGAGATGCCGGGGCTTGGCGACGTGCTGGCGCGCAACCTCGGGACGCTGGCGCAGGACATGGCGGGCGTCGTCGCGCTTGTCGTCCTGCTGGTCGCGGGCCTCGGCCTGCCCGGCCTGATGTAGGGTTCTGCCTCGCGGTTGTTCCGCCGGACGCAAGGCGCGGGGGTCCTCCCCAGTCCCCGCGCCGGTATCTGTCCCGATCCGGGCGGGGGTGTCCCAAGCCTCCCGCTCCGTCCGGTTCCACGGAGACGATCGCCACTGACCGCCGTTCCCTGCCGGGGACGGCGGTTTCTTCTTGCCGCGGCGTCGGGGTCTCAGGCGGCCTTCTCGGCCTCGGCCATCGCCTCGGCGGTCGCCTCCAGCGCCAGCAGGATCGAGGCATGGCGGTTGCGGTAGTCGCGCGCGGGCAACAGGACCTCGAGCCCCTCGAAGGGGGCGGCGGGGGGCGGGCCGTTCGCCTTCAGCATCGCGGAAAGCTGGTCGCGCGCGGTCTCGACCTCGGCCCGGGTCCGCCCGATGATCGCCCCGCCGACGACCGCCGCCGCGGCCTGGCCCAGCGCGCAGGCGCGCACGTCCTGGGCGAAGTCGGCGATCCGCCCGTCCTTCACCACCACGTCCACGGTGACGGTCGAGCCGCAGAGCGGCGAGCGTTTGCGCACCGTCGCCGTCGGGTTCGGCAGCCGGCCGAGGTGCGGGATGTCGGCCGCCAGCGCGAGGATGCGCTGGGAATAGAGCTTGATCAGGTCGGCGTCGGTGGTCATCGCGCGGTCCTGCGGCCTTTCCTTCGGTGCCTGCCCGCCTTAGATAGGCCCGTCCCGACGTCTTGAACAGGTGTCCCGCATGGCCTTCGACCCCGCCAGCCTGAGCTTCGACGCCAACGGCCTGATCCCCGCGGTGGTGCAGGACCATGCCACGAAGGCGGTGCTGATGGTCGCCTGGATGAATGCCGAGGCGGTCCGCCTGACGCTTGAAACCGGCCGCGCAACCTATTGGTCACGCTCGCGGAACTGCATCTGGGTCAAGGGCGAGACCTCGGGCCACGGGCAGGCGGTGGTGGACTTCCGCATCGACTGCGACCGCGATACGCTGCTGATCCTGGTGCGGCAGACCGGCCCGGCCTGCCACACCAACCGCGAAAGCTGCTTCTACACAGCGCTGCGCGGGGGGGCCGAGGTCGTGCTCGAGGAGCCGGGCGCCGCCTGAGCCGGCCGGCGCGCCATGCCGGGGCCGAGGCCCCTTGCGCTTCGCCGGGGGCCGTGAAAGACGGAGCCGCCAGACGAACGCTCCCCAGAGGTGTGCGATGGAGATTCGCGAGGCCCTGACCTTCGACGACGTGCTTCTGGTTCCGGCCGCTTCGAGCGTGCTGCCCTCCGAGGCCGATGTCTCGACCTACGTCACGCGGCGGGTGAGGATGAACATCCCGCTCCTGTCCTCGGCGATGGACACGGTGACGGAGGCGCGGATGGCGATCGCCATGGCCCAGGCGGGCGGGATCGGCGTCATCCACCGCAACCTCGATCCGGCGGCGCAGGCCGAGGAGGTGCGGCGCGTCAAGCGGTTCGAGAGCGGGATCGTCTACAACCCGATCACGCTGACCCCCGACCAGACGCTGGCCGATGCCAAGGCGTTGCAGGCGCGCTTCAACGTGACCGGGTTCCCGGTCGTGGACGAGGCCGGGCGCGTGATGGGCATCGTCACCAACCGCGACATGCGCTTTGCCTCCGACGACCGCACGCCGGTGCGCGCGATGATGACGGCGGAGAACCTCGCGCTCCTGCGCGAGCCGGTGGACCGCGACGAGGCGATCAGCCTGATGAAGGCGCGGCGGATCGAGAAGCTGCTCGTCACCGACGGCGCCGGGCGGCTGACGGGGCTCCTGACGCTCAAGGACACCGAGAAGGCGGTGCTGAACCCGCTGGCCTGCAAGGACGAACTCGGCCGGCTGCGGGTGGCCGCGGCCTCGACGGTAGGAGATGCGGGCTTCGAGCGCAGCCAGGCGCTGATCGACGCGGGCGTCGATCTGGTGGTGATCGACACCGCGCATGGTCACAGCGAGGGCGTGGCGAAGGCGGTCGAGCGGATCAAGCGGCTGTCGAACGATGTCCAGGTCGTGGCCGGGAACGTCGCCACGGCAGAGGCGACGCGCGCCCTGATCGCGGCCGGGGCCGATGCCGTCAAGGTCGGGATCGGGCCGGGATCGATCTGCACGACGCGGATCGTCGCCGGGGTCGGCGTGCCGCAGCTGACGGCGATCCTCGACGCCGCCGGGGCGGCGGGCGACGTGCCGGTGATCGCCGATGGCGGGATCAAGTACTCCGGCGACTTCGCCAAGGCGATCGCGGCGGGGGCCTCCTGCGCGATGGTGGGATCGGCGATCGCGGGCACCGACGAGAGCCCGGGCGAGGTGATCCTCTACCAGGGCCGCAGCTTCAAGAGCTATCGCGGCATGGGCAGCCTCGGCGCGATGGCGCGCGGCTCGGCCGACCGCTACTTCCAGAAGGATGCGGCCTCCGACAAGCTGGTGCCCGAGGGGATCGAGGGCCAGGTGCCCTACAAGGGCGCGGCGGCGGCGGTGATCCACCAGCTCGTCGGCGGGCTGCGCGCCGCGATGGGCTATACCGGCAACCGGACGGTGGCCGAGATGCGCCGGAACTGCCGCTTCGTGCGGATCACCGGGGCGGGGCTGAAGGAAAGCCATGTGCACGACGTGCAGATCACGCGGGAAAGCCCGAACTACCGAATCGGCTGACGCCTTTGCAATGCGTTGCGGACCGATCCTCGCGCGGCACATGAGGGCCGGGTGACGCCGGCGGCGCGGGTGGCGGCGGCGGCCGCCATCCTCGATTCCGTGCTGGCCGGGACACCGGCCGAGACGGCGCTGACGCAATGGGGGCGCGCCAGCCGCTTTGCCGGCTCGGCCGACCGCGCCGCGCTGCGCGATCTCGTCTTCGATGCGCTGCGCCGCCGGCGCAGTCTCGCCTGGGCGGCGGGCGCGGCGGGCGCGCCGACCGGGCGCGACCTGATGATCGGGCGCCTCGCGGCGGCGGGCGCCGATCCGGCCGCGGTCTTCACCGGCGAGGGCCACGCGCCGCCGCGCCTGACCGCGGCGGAGGCGGCGCGCCTGGCCGCGGCCCCGCCGCCGGCGGCCGCCCCCGAGGCGGTGGCCTGCGACTGCCAGGACTGGCAGCTCGCGCCGCTGAAGGCCGCGCTCGGGGCGGATTTCGCGCCGGTGATGGCGCTCTTCCGGGCGCGGGCGCCGCTCTGGCTGCGGGTCAACGCGCCGCGGGCCGGGCCGGCGGAGGTGATCGCGAGCCTCGCCGCGGAGGGCATCGCGGCCACCGCCCATCCCGAGGTCGCCGGCGCGCTGCTGGTGACCGAGGGGGCGGCGCGCGTCCGGCGCTCGGCGGCCTTCCTGACCGGGCTGGCCGAGATCCAGGACCTCGGCAGCCAGATCGCCGCCGCCGCGGCGCCGGTGACGCCGGGGATGCGGGTGCTGGACTACTGCGCGGGCGGCGGGGGAAAGGCGCTGGCGCTGGCGGCGCGCGGGGCGGAGGTGACGGCGCACGACGCCGATCCGGGCCGCATGGCGGGGCTTGCGGCGCGCGCGCGCCGGGCCGGGGCGCGGATCACGGTCCTGCCCGGGGCGGTGCCCCCGGCGGCGGCGCCCTTCGCCCTCGTCCTGCTCGATGTGCCCTGTTCCGGCAGCGGGACCTGGCGGCGCAACCCCGAGCTGAAATGGGCGCTGACGGCAGAGCGGCTGGCGGCGCTGACGCGGACGCAGGACGCCATCCTCGACCGCGCGCCGGACCACCTCGCCCCCGGCGGCCTGATCCAGTACGTGACCTGCTCGCTGTTCCGCGCCGAGAACGAGGAGCGCATCGCCGCCTTCCTTGCCCGGACGAGGGGGTTCCGGCTGGCGGCAGAACGCCGCATCTCGCCGCTTGCCGGGGGCGACGGATTCTATTCGGCGCTCATCGCCCGCGCCTGATGCGCCGCCGCCGCGCCGCAGTCCCGACCCTTGTCGGGCTTAATCGGGGATTAAGGAATTCCGGCCGCAAATGCGTTATTGATTCCCGCGTGAGTGAACGGGTCCGCCCCCGGCATGATGATTGACCGCCTGATCGATTCGGCCGGGACACTGGGCCCGCGCAGCGCCTACCTCGCCCTCGCGGCCGTCGGCATCTCGGCCCTGGCCGTGCTCGCCCCGCCGGGGCTGCCGCGGATCGGGCTGGTCTCGGCCGCGGCGACGCTCGGCCTCATCGCGCTCGCCGTCCGCCTCCTCTACCGGGCCGGACGGGCGGTGGACGCCCGCGTCGCCGCCCGCATCGCGCAGTTCGCCGAGACCGATGTCGCCCCGGCCTTCACCGCCGACGCCGATGGCGAGATCCTGCGCCAGAACCGGGCCGCCGGCGACCGCTTCGGCGACCGCCGCGGACAGACGCTCGCGCGCGCGCTGGGCGAGTTCCTGGCAAGCCCCGCGCCGCTCATTGCGCGGCTCCAGCTGCGCGCCGCCGGCGCCGCCTTCGCGCGCGAGGACGTGGTGACGCGCCGCGGCCACATGCGCATCGCCGCCCAGGCGCTGGGCCAGGGCCTGTTCCTGTGGCGGATCGAGGATTCCGCCGATCACCCGATCGCCGGCCGCGGCGCAGAGGCCGGCGCGCTGCCGATGCTGACGGCGACGCGAACGGGCACCGTGCTGTTCATGAACGCGGCGATGCGCGAGCTTGCCGGGGAACGGGTCAAGACGCTCGACCGCCTGTTCCCCGACCTGCCGGTCCGGCCGGGCGAGGACCAGCGGGTCTCGACCGCCGAGGGCGTCATCACTGCCCGCGTCGTCGAGGCGCAGGGTCCGGCCGGACGCCGCGACATCTACATCCTGCCCGCGGAGGGCGCGGCGGCGGCGGCGTCCGCCGCGGGCCAGCCCGGATCCGGCCGGATGGACGAGGGGATCGTCGAACACCTGCCGGTGGCGCTGCTCGGCATCCTGCCGGACGGGCGGGTCGATTCGGCCAATGCCGCGGCGCGCGCCCTGATCGGGCCGGTCGCGCCGGGCGTGCACCTCTCGCGCCTTCTCGACGGGCTCGGCCGGTCCTTCTCGGACTGGCTCGCCGACGCCGCCGCGGGCCGGGCGGAGGGCCGGCCGGAGGTGCTGCGCGCCAACGGGCCGGGGGGCGAGCTTTACCTCCATGTCGCGCTGACCCGGCGCGCCCCGGCGGCGGGGCAGGGCCTTGTCGCGGTGCTCTCCGACGTCACCCAGTTCAAGACGCTCGAGGCGCAGTTCGTCCAGAGCCAGAAGATGCAGGCGATCGGCCAGCTTGCGGGCGGCGTCGCGCATGACTTCAACAACCTCCTGACCGCGATCTCGGGCCATTGCGACCTGCTTCTGCTGCGGCACGACAAGGGCGATCCCGATTTCGCCGACCTCACCCAGATCGCCCAGAACGCGAACCGCGCGGCCAGCCTCGTCGGCCAGCTGCTCGCCTTCTCGCGCAAGCAGACCCTGACGCCGCAGGTGATGGACCTGCGCGACACGCTGGCCGACCTCACCCATCTGCTCAACCGCCTCGTCGGCGAGAAGGTCGTCCTGACCCTCACCCACGAGCCGACCCTGCGCCAGATCCGCGCCGACCGGCGCCAGATCGAGCAGGTCATCATGAACCTCGTGGTGAACGCCCGCGACGCGATGCCCGACGGCGGCACGATCCGGATCGAGACGGCGAACGTGACCCTGGCCGAGCCGCTGCATCGCGACCGGGCGACGATCGCGCCCGGCGATTACGTCGTCGTCCGGGTGATCGACGACGGCACGGGGATCGCGCCGGATGTCCTGCCGAAGATCTTCGAGCCCTTCTTCACCACCAAGGAGACGGGCGAGGGGACGGGCCTCGGCCTGTCCACCGCCTACGGCATCGTCAAGCAGACGAACGGCTTCATTTTCTGCGACAGCACCGTGGGTTCGGGGACGACCTTCACGCTCTTTTTCCCGGCGAACGCGGCCCAGGACGGGGCCGGAGCCGGGGCAGGGGCGGCGGCCGCCGACACCGCGGGAGACCAGGCGGGCCAGGCGGCGGCGGAGGCGCAGGCGGCGGCGCAGCGGGCGGCGCGCGACGCGCGGCAGGAGGCGCCGGGGGCGGGCAGCGCCCCGCCGGCCCGCCGCGACCGCGAGGGCGTCGTCCTCCTTGTCGAGGACGAGGCGCCGGTGCGCGCCTTCGCCAGCCGGGCGCTTCGCCTGCGGGGCTTCACCGTCATCGAGGCCGAGAATGCCGAACAGGCCCTGCGCGCGCTGGCCGACGGGGCGCTCGATGTCGATGTCTTCGTCACCGACGTGGTGATGCCGGGCATGGACGGCCCGACCTGGGTCCGCGAGGCGCTGAAGTCGCGGCCCGGCGCGCGCGTCGTCTTCGTCTCGGGCTATGCCGAGGACAGTTTCGCCGACGGCAAGGAGGCGATCCCGAATTCGGTCTTCCTGCCCAAGCCGTTCTCGCTGTCCGAGCTGACCGCGACCGTCCAGGCGCAGTTCCACTGAGCGGTCAGGCCGGCAGACTGTCGTAGAAGGCATAGTCCGCCGCCAGCCGGGCGCGCAGGTCGCGCTCCAGGGCCGGCGGCAGGTCGAGCGGGGCCGCGGGCGAGATGTTCAGCCGCGGCAGCGTGATCTCGCAGCCGAGCCGGTCCTCGAGATCGTGCACGAAGGCGGTGATCGCCTCGTAGCGGAAGACGCGGTCGACAAGGCAGGTGCCGTCGCGGTGCATCAGGAACCGCGCCTGGCTGCCGACATCGGCCCAGGCCGGCGGATGGTCCGACAGGTAGCCGCGGACGAAGGCCTCGAAGCTCATCCCGGCGGTGCTGTTCGGCTCGCCGCGCAGCTCCTCGCGGGTGCGGTAGCGGTACCAGCTGCCAAGCCAGCCGACCGGGTCGCGCATCAGCGCCACGGTCGCGAAGGGCCGGCCGGCCGACTTCTCCAGCATCGGCGCCATGAAGCGTCGGAAGCGCGCGGCGGAGAGGTGCTTGAGCTCGGGCGGGCGCAGGATGGCGACCGAGGCCAGCGGCTCGAGCGCCGCCTCGATCGCGGTCGAGCCGGTCTTGGTGTTCGCGAGGAACACGAATCCCTGCTTCCAGAAGATCAGCATGACGCCCCCCGCGCGGCCGGACCCCGTACGGTCCGGCGCGCCACATAGCCCGGCGCGGGCCGCCGCGGCAAGCGCCGCCGCGTCGTCCCCGACCGGGTCCCGGGCCCGGTTTCCGGCCCCGCCGGGCGTTAACGATGTCTTAGGACGGCGCGCCTAGCCTGATCGCGACAATTCATGTTGATTTGTTCCTGTTTTGTCCGCATAAGGCAGGAACAGGACAAGAACACCGGGCCGGCCCGGGCTCCGGATTGCCCCCCGGACCGGGCCATGGAATAAGGACCAGGACAATGGCAGTGGCGACCATCCTCGACATGACAGACAAGCGCACGACCGACCGCCAGAAGGCCCTCGAGTCGGCCCTGGCGCAGATCGAACGGCAGTTCGGCAAGGGGTCGATCATGCGCCTCGGCGCCGAGAATCCGGTGATGGAGATCGAGGCGACCTCGACCGGATCGCTGGGCCTCGACCTCGCGCTCGGGATCGGCGGCCTGCCCAAGGGGCGGATCATCGAGATCTACGGGCCGGAATCCTCTGGCAAGACGACGCTGACGCTGCATGTCGTCGCCGAGGAGCAGAAGAAGGGCGGCGTCTGCGCCTTCGTCGATGCCGAACACGCGCTCGACCCGCTCTATGCGCGCAAGCTCGGCGTCAACCTCGACGACCTCTTGATCAGCCAGCCCGACACCGGCGAGCAGGCGCTCGAGATCGTCGACACGCTGGTGCGCTCCGGCGCGGTCAGCCTCGTCGTCGTCGATTCGGTCGCCGCGCTGACGCCGAAGGCCGAGCTCGAGGGCGACATGGGCGAGGCGACGGTGGGCGCGCAGGCGCGCCTGATGAGCCAGGCGATGCGCAAGCTTACCGCCTCGATCAGCCGCTCGAACTGCATGGTGATCTTCATCAACCAGATCCGGATGAAGATCGGGGTCATGTTCGGCAACCCCGAGACGACGACCGGGGGCAACGCGCTGAAGTTCTATGCCAGCGTGCGGCTCGACATCCGCCGCATCGGCGCGATCAAGGACCGCGACGAGGTGGTCGGCAACGCCACCCGCGTCAAGGTGGTCAAGAACAAGGTCGCCCCGCCCTTCAAGCAGGTCGAGTTCGACATCATGTACGGCGAGGGCATCTCGAAGACCGGGGAGCTGATCGACCTCGGCGTCAAGGCCGGCGTTGTCGAGAAGTCCGGCGCCTGGTTCAGCTATGGCGACGAACGCATCGGCCAGGGGCGCGAGAACGCCAAGCAGTTCCTGCGCGACAATCCCGCCGTCGCCGCCGAGATCGAGGCGCGCATCCGCGCCGGCGCCGGCATCGACCTGACGGCGCCCGCCGAGGACGGCGGCGCCGACGCGCTGGAGGCCTGACCGGCCGCGACGCCGCGATGCCGCGGCGCGGGATCCCCCGGGGTGAGGGCCCGCGCCGCCAGACCGCAGATGGCTGCCCGGGTGGGTGCAGCACCGGCGGCGGGGCAGGGCCCTGCCGCCCGCCGCCACCGGGAGACGACCCGTGCTTGCGACCTATGCCAGACTGCTCGACCTTCTGACCCCGCGCGAGAAGCGCCGCTTCGCGCTCGTGCTCGCGATCGCCGCCGCGGCGGCGCTGGCCGAGATGGCCGGCGTCGCCGCCGTGCTGCCCTTCCTCGCCGTGCTCGCCGATCCCGGCGCGGCGGCGGCCAGCCCCTGGCTTGCCGCGCTGGGCCGGCAGGCCGGGATCACCACCGAGACCGGGCTGCTGGCGGCGCTCGCCGCGCTCGTCTTCGCGATGATCCTGGTCGCGCTGGCGCTGAAGCTCGGCGGCATCCATGCGCTCGCCCGCTTTGCCCACATGCGCAACCACACGATCTCCACCCGCATGTTCGATGCCGTGCTGCGGCGGCCCTACGCGGCCTTCCTGTCCGAGAACAGCGCCGATACCGGGCGCACGATGCTGCACGAGGTGGACCGCGTCGTGCTGGAGACGATGATGCCGGCGATCCGCTTCATCGCCCACGGCCTGTCGCTCGTCTGCCTGATGGCCCTCCTCGTCTGGCTGCACCCGCTTGCGGCCGGCCTCGCGGGGCTGGTCCTGGGCGGCGCCTACATCGCCATCTTCCTCGGCGTGCGGCGGGCGCTGCGCGGCCTCGGGGTGGCGCGCCAGAGGCTCAACGCGGAGCGCTACCGGATCGCCGCCGAGGCTTTGGCGGGGGTCAAGGACATCAAGGTGCGCGGCATCGAGACCGTCTTCACCGACCGCTACGGGCGCGCCTCGCTGGCGCTGGCCGAGGCGGCGGCACGGGCGCAGGCGATCGGCGAGGTGCCGCGCCAGGTGCTGGAGGCGATCGCCTTCGGCGGCATGATCGCGCTCGTCCTCGTGCTGCTGCTGGCGGGCGGGCAGGACCTGATGGCGATCCTGCCGATGCTCGGCGTCTTCGCCTTCGCCGGGCTGAAGATGTTCCCCGCCCTGCAGCAGATGTACCACGCGCTGACGCTGATGCGCTTCACCCGGCCGCTCCTCGACGAGGTGCATGCCCGCGCCGCGCGGACCCTGCCGCCGCCGCACCGGGCAGACCGGCCCGCGGCGGGCGGACCGGCACCGGCGGCCGCCGCGGGCGCGGGCGCGGCCCGGCCCGGGGCGCCCGTCCCGCCCGGCCAGGCCGAGCTGCGCAACGTCAGCTACACCTATCCCGGCGCGCAGAGGCCCGCGCTGGCCGGCGTCTCGGCCGTCTTTCCCGCCTGCAGCACGACCGGGATCGTCGGCGGGTCGGGCGCCGGCAAGACGACGCTGGTCGATCTCCTGCTCGGGCTGCTCACCCCCGACAACGGCGAGGTCGCCCTCGGCGCCGGTCCCGGGGGGGCCGCCGACCGCGCGCGCCTTGTCGGCTATGTGCCGCAGTCGGTGCACCTGACCGACGACACGCTGGCGGCCAACATCGCCTTCGGGGTGCCGGCGGCGGAGATCGACATGGCGGCGGTGGCGCGCGCCGCCCGTGCCGCCCGGCTGCACGGCTTCGCGATGGCGCTGCCCGAGGGCTACGCGACGCGGATCGGCGAACGCGGCGCCCGCCTGTCGGGGGGCGAGCGCCAGCGCATCGGGATCGCGCGCGCGCTCTACGCCGACCCCGCGATCCTGATCTTCGACGAGGCGACCTCGGCGCTCGACACCGTGACCGAGCGCGAGGTGATGGCGGCGGTGCGGGCGCTGTCGGCGCGCAAGACCGTCATCATCATCGCGCACCGTCTGGCGACGGTGAAGGCCTGCGACCGCATCCTGCTTCTCGAGGACGGCCGGATCGCCGCGCAGGGGAGCTATGGCGAACTGATGGCCGGAAACGCGCGCTTCCGCCGCCTCGCCGCGGCCTGAGACCCGGCGGGCCGGGTCGCGCCGGCCCGCCTCAGGCGCCGAGCCACCCCGTCATCTGCCGGCGCAGCATCCCGATCGACCGCCACAGGCGGCGCAGCGGCGGCATCGAACCGGCGAGGACGGCATCGAGCGCGGCATCGTCCATGTCGGCGGTGATCGAGGCGCGGGGCTGCAGGAAGCCATCGCCGGACATGCAGCCGCCATCGGAGGACCAGGCCCGCGTGTAGCCGGCCCGGCGCAGGTCGTGCAGCACGCGGGCGTCATAGGCGCCGAAGGGAATGCCCGCCTCGGTCACCGGCGCGCCGCAGATCGCCGTCAGCCGCTGTCGCGACCCGTCGATTTCGTCCCAGAGCTCCCCGGGGGGAAGCGAGGGCCAGCGCCGGTGGGCGACGCCGTGGCTGCCGATCCGCATCCCGGCCGCGTGCAGCGCCCGCACCTGATCGGCGTCGAGCGATCCCTCCCGCCCGAGCCGCCCGGTCAGCACGAAGAATCGGGCCGTGAGGCCGCGTTCGAGCAGGCGGGGCAGCGCGATCGTGAGATCGGACAGGTTGCCGTCGTCGAAGGTGATGTGGATGGCCGAGGGATCGGGCAGGGCGAGGATGCGGTCGAGCACCGCCGCAAAGCGGTCCGCGCCGATCCAGTAGCGATGTTCGGCCGCCGGCACCGTCGCGCCGGGCGTGCCGATGCCGTGGAAGATGATCGCAACCTGTCCGGACGCCACCGCCGACCCCGCCAAACCCTCATCCGGCCCGGCCGCTCGGCCCGGACCGGTCCCCCGGTCCCTCTTTAGCACGCGGCGGCGCCGGGGCGAAGCCCTGTCCCGCGCCTCCCCGGGCCCGCGCCGGCAACAATCGCCCCTGCCGGCGGGGCCGCCCCGCGGGCGGCGCACCAATCGCGCCCGGCCCGGCGGCCGTCCTGCGGCTGGACAGGGCGCGGGGCGGGCATTACACCGCCTTCTGCCTTGCAGCACCGGCAGGACCCACCCGACACGGACCCCGCGCGCCCATGCCCAGCCTGAACGACATCCGCTCGACCTTCCTCGACTACTTCCGCCGCAACGGGCACGAGGTCGTCCCCTCCTCGCCGCTGGTGCCGCGCAACGACCCGACGCTGATGTTCGCCAATTCCGGCATGGTCCAGTTCAAGAACCTCTTCACCGGGATCGAGCGGCGCGACTACGTGCGCGCCACGACGGCGCAGAAATGCGTCCGCGCCGGCGGCAAGCACAACGACCTCGACAACGTGGGCTACACCGCGCGCCACCACACGTTCTTCGAGATGCTGGGCAACTTCTCCTTCGGCGACTACTTCAAGGCCGAGGCGATCGCCTTCGCCTGGGAGCTGCTGACGCGCGACTTCGGCATCGACCGCTCGCGCCTTCTCGTCACCGTCTATCACACCGACGACGAGGCCGCCGGGATCTGGAGGAAGGTCGCCGGCCTGCCCGACGACCGCATCATCCGCATCCCGACCGACGACAACTTCTGGCGCATGGGCCCGACCGGCCCCTGCGGCCCCTGCACCGAGATCTTCTACGACCACGGGCCCTCGGTCTGGGGCGGCCCGCCGGGCAGCGCCGAGGCCGACGGCGACCGCTTCATCGAGATCTGGAACCTCGTCTTCATGCAGAACGAGCAGATGCCGGACGGCACGCTGCGGGTGCTCGACATGCAGTCGATCGACACCGGCATGGGGCTGGAGCGGATCGGCGCCCTCCTGCAGGGCAAGCACGACAACTACGACACCGACCTGTTGCGGGCGCTGATCGAGGCCAGCGCCCAGGCCACCGGGACCGATCCCGACGGCCCCGGCAAGGTCCACCACCGCGTCATCGCCGACCACCTGCGCTCGACGAGCTTCCTGATCGCGGACGGCGTCACGCCCTCGAACGAGGGCCGCGGCTACGTCCTGCGCCGGATCATGCGGCGGGCGATGCGGCATGCCCACATGCTGGGCGCCGCCGACCCGGTGATGTTTCGCCTCGTCCCGGCGCTGGTCCGCCAGATGGGCGCCGCCTACCCGGAACTGACCCGCGCCCAGGCGCTGATCGAGGAGACGCTGCGGCTCGAGGAGACGCGCTTCCGCCAGACGCTCGACCGCGGCCTGCGGCTGCTCGACGACGAGCTGGCGCGCCTGCCCGAGGGGGCGGCCCTGCCCGGCGCGGCGGCGTTCCGTCTTTACGACACCTACGGCTTCCCGCTCGACCTGACGCAGGACGCGCTGCGCGAGAAGGGCCGGACGGTGGACGTGGCGGGCTTCGATGCGGCGATGGCCGAGCAGAAGGCCAAGGCGCGCGCCGCCTGGGCGGGGACCGGCGAGACGAGGGACGCGCGGCTCTGGTTCGACCTCGCCGAGAGGCACGGCGCCACCGAGTTCCTCGGCTACGAGACCGAGACCGCCGAGGGGCAGATCCTCGCGCTCGTCGCCGGCGGGGCCGAGACCG
>Ga0073934_10000560_pt1 | contig 104295 bp, 103 predicted proteins | sample LarsenN4metaG_FD_76834 | JGI IMG/M metagenome (GOLD analysis project Ga0073934, IMG submission 76834) | Hot spring sediment bacterial and archeal communities from British Columbia, Canada, to study Microbial Dark Matter (Phase II) - Larsen... ...
CACCATAACAACACACCATAACAACACACCATAACAACACACCATAACAACACACCATAACAACACACCATAACAACACACCATAACAACACACCATAACAACACACCATAACAACACACCATCACCGCACACGAGGATTCCCCATGCTTCACGGCCAGCCCCGCAAGGTCGCCATCGTCGGCGCCAACCGCATTCCCTTTGCCCGCTCCGGCACCGCCTACGCCCAGCTCTCCAACCACACCATGCTCACCGACACCCTGCGCGGGCTGGTGGACAAATACGGCCTGCACGGCAAGGTGCTGGGCGAAGTGGTCGGCGGCGCGGTGATGAAGCACGCCCGCGACTGGAACCTGGTGCGCGAGTGCGTGCTGTCATCCGGCCTGCACCCGGCCACCCCGGCTTACGACGTGCAGCAGGCCTGCGGCACCGGGCTCGAAGCGGCCATCCTCGTCGCCAACAAGATTGCGCTCGGCCAGATCGACGTCGGCATCGCCTGCGGCAGCGACACCACCTCGGACGCGCCGGTGGCGGTGCACCGCGGCCTGCAGCGCGCGCTGATGGACCTCAACGCCGCCAAGGGCAGCGGCGCCAAGCTCCGGCACCTGCTGCGTGCACTGAAGCCGGCGCACCTGTTGCCAGAGCTGCCGGCCAACACCGAGCCGCGCACCGGCAAATCCATGGGCCAGCACGCCGAAATCACCGCCCAGCGCTACGGCATCAGCCGCCAGGCGCAGGACGAACTGGCGCTGGCCAGCCACCAAAGGTTGGCCGCCGCCTACGAGCGCGGTTTTTTCGACGATCTGGTGATGCCGTACCACGGCCTGCAGCGCGACAACAACCTGCGCCCGGACAGCACACTGCAGAAAATTGCGACACTGGCGCCGGCCTTCGAGCGGGGCAATGGCAGCATCACCGCCGCCAACGCCTCGCCGCTCACCGATGGCGCCTCGGCCGTGCTGCTGGCCAGCGAGGCGTGGGCGGCGGCCAACAATCTGCCGGTACTGGCCTGGCTCGACGCCGGCGAAGTCGCGGCGGTGGACTTTGTCGACGAGCGCGAAGGGCTGCTGATGGCGCCGGCGTATGCCATTCCGCGCCTGCTGCAAAAGCATGGCCTCAGCCTGCAGGACTTTGATTTCTACGAAATCCATGAAGCCTTCGCCGCGGTGGTGCTGTGCACGCTGGCCGCATGGGAATCGGACGATTTCTGCCGTGACCGCCTCGGCCTGCCGGCGGCGCTGGGCAGCATCGACCGCAGCAAGCTCAACGTCAACGGCAGCTCCATCGCCGCCGGCCACCCGTTTGCCGCCACCGGCGGCCGCGTGGTGGCGACGCTGGCCAAACTGCTGGCGGAAAAGGGCAGCGGCCGCGGCCTGATCTCGATCTGCGCCGCCGGCGGCCAGGGCGTCACCGCCATCCTGTCACGCTGAGCAAGGCGGCCAGGCTTGGCCGCAGATTGCCGCCGGCAGCGCTTATGCGCTAGAATCAGCGCCCTGTCTGTGCCCCTGTGGTGAAATTGGTAGACACAAGGGACTTAAAATCCCTCGGCGCAAGCTGTACCGGTTCGATTCCGGTCGGGGGCACCAGCCACTAGCACAAAACCCGCATCCATCAGGTTGCGGGTTTTTTGTCGTCCAGGCTTTACGCGGATTGCGCCGCCGGCCGCCAGCGCCGCCACAGCGGGGCGAGGCCGCCCTGGGTCAGGCTGACGCCGAGCAGGATCAGGCCGCCGCCCAGCCAGTGATAGGCGTGGATGGTTTCGCCAAGCAGCAGGCTGGCGATCAGCGCGGTAAACAGCGGCAGCAGGTTCATGAAGATGGCGGTGCGTTCGCTGCCCAGCTGCTGCAGGCCGCGCATCCAGAAGTAGGCGGCGAGGATGGAGGAGGCGATGCCGGCGAACAGCACCAGTGGCAGGCCGGCGGCGGGGATGGCCAGGCTGTCGGCGCTGGCGGCCAGCGGTGTCAGCATCGCCACCGCCAGTAGCACTTGGCTGTACAGGTTCAGCCACTGTCCGAACGGCGGCGCCCAGCGCTTGTAGAGGATGCCGTACAGCGCGTACGACGCCGAGCCGATCAGCATCAGCGCGTCGCCATGGTTGATGCCGCCGGCCAGCAGGCTGGCCGGATTGCCGTGGCCGAGCAGGTACAGCACGCCAGCCAGCGACAGCGCCACGCCCAGCATGGCCGCCGGCGCGATGCGCTGGCGGAACACCACGCCGTTCAGCAGCAGCCCCAGCAGCGGGATCAGCGCGCAGATCACGCCCATATTGGTGGCGGTGGTGCTGTGCGCGGCGTAGTAGGCCAGACACTGGTACATCACCATGCCCAAGAGCGACAGCACGGCAAGGTGCGGCAGGTGCGGACGCAGCTCGGCGCGGCGGCGCCACAGCGGGTGTGCCAGCAGCGGCGTGAGCACCACGGCGGCGACCAGCCAGCGGTAGAAGGAAATGGCGGCCGGGTCGAATACGCCGGCGGCAGCCTTGGAAACAACGGTGTTGGCGGCCCAGATCAGCACCGCCAGCAGGGGGAACAGTACGGCCATGACAACGCTCCTGCGGCAAGATGGCGCCAGTGTAAGCCTGTCTGTTTTGTTGCTTATAATGCAAAACAGACAAACTCATGCGCCAAATCCGACAACATGCTGCCGCCTTACTCCGCCATCGACCTGCAGCTGCCGCCGCCGGCACCTCTGTACTTCCGCTATGAGCAGTTCATGGCCAATACCGATTTCGAGCCGCACCGCCATCCGTGGGGCCAGATCAACCGCATCAGCCTCGGCCTGCTGGAACTGGTGCTCGACGACAAGCGGCTGATCGCGCCGGCCGACTACCTGGTGTGGGTGCCGGCGGAGAGGGTGCACGCCGCGCACGTGCGGCAGGCGATGGACTATCTGTCGGTGTATGTCAGCCCGGAGTTGGCCGCGCGCCTGCCGGACCGCGCCTGCCTGATCGCGCAGACGCCGCTGGTGCGTGCCCTGCTGGAGGACTTCCGCCAGCGCGAGGTGGCGGCGATGGGCGACGCGTGGGATGTGCGCCAGGCCGAGCTGCTGGTCGAGCATCTGGTGCGCGCCGGCAGCGTCGACAGCTACCTGCCGGACAGCAGCGACCGCCAGCTGCAGCCGATCCTGACGGCCATCCGTGCGGCGCCCGGCGACAACACCACGCTGGGCCACTGGGCGCAACGGGTGCACAGCACCGAGCGCACGCTAGCGCGGCGCTTCCAGCAGGAGCTGGGGATGAGCTTCATGCAGTGGCGCAACCGCGTGCGGCTGCTGCAGGCGCTGGCGTGGCTGAAGGAGGGCTGGCCGGTGCAGGACATCGCGGCGCAGCTGGGCTATGGCACGCCGTCGGCGTTTATCGCCATGTTTGGCAAGCAGGTCGGTTTTTCGCCGGAACGCTACCGGCGGCAGATGCGCGGCGAGGGCTGAGGCGGCGAGGGTTGGCCGCCGCATGGGCCGGCGGCTTTGGCGGCGATCAGCATGATGGCATCATGCGGCCAGTGGCCGGATCGCTGCGGCACCGCGGCTGTGTGGTGGCGATGACGGCAGAATCAGTGACGGGAGAAGGGCAACATGTATACAGAAGAAGATCTCGCTTCGGCGGTGCGCGCCGGCATCTTCAGCGCGGACACGGCGGCGGCGTTTCGCCATCATGTCGCAAGGCAGCAGCCAGTGGCGGATGAGGAGCATTTCCGCCTGCTGAGCGGGTTCAACGACGTGTTCGTGGTCATCGCCAGCGTGTTGCTGCTGCTGGCAGTGGGCTGGATTGCCGGCACGCTGGCGCCATGGTGTGGTGGCGTAGCGGTGGCGGTGACGGCGTGGGGGCTGGCCGAGGTGTTTACCCGCCAGCGGCGGATGGCGCTGCCGTCCATCGTGCTGCTGCTGGCATTTGTCGGTGGCACCGGCATGGCTGGCATGGCGTTGCTGGCGGGGGCGATCGCGGACTCGGTGCTGGTGACGGTGCTGGCCAGTGCCATGGCGACCGCCGCAGCCTGGCTGCACTGGCGCCGTTTCCAGGTGCCGATTACGGTGGCTGCCGGCACGGCGGCGCTGACCGGCTGTGTTGCGAGTCTGCTGCTGGCCGCATTGCCGCTGCTGCGCGACTGGCTGAACCTGATCGTGTTCGGCGCTGGCCTCGCCAGCTTCGTATTGGCGATGCGCTGGGATAGCAGCGACCGCCAGCGCCAGACGCGGCGCGCCGATGTAGCGTTCTGGCTGCATCTGCTGGCAGCACCGTTGCTGGTGCATCCGGCGTTCCAGCAGTTGGCCGGCCCCGGCGACCACTCCGGCGTGGCGCAGGCGCTGTTGGTGCTGGCGCTGTATGGCGCGATTGCGCTGGTATCGCTGTGTATCGACCGCCGCGCGCTGATGGTGTCGGCGCTGGCCTATGTGCTGTACGCGTTCAGCGGCCTGCTGGAGCAGTACGGGGTGGTCAGCCTGGGCTTTGCCATTACCGCGCTGCTGATCGGGGCGGCGCTGCTGACGCTGTCGGCGTTCTGGCACGTCTGCCGCGTGGCGGTGCTGCGACGGATTCCGCCGGCGTGGCAGGCGTACTTGCCGCCGCTGCAGTAAACGGCGCGGCACAAAACACTGCGGCCAACCTTGTCACCAAGGTTGGCCGCAATATTTTTAACGGCGGGGGCTTACTTGCGGCCGGTGCTGCCGAAGCCGCCTTCGCCGCGCTCGGAGGCGTCGAAGCTGTCGACGATGTTGAAGCCGACCTGTACCACCGGCACGATGATCATCTGCGCGATGCGTTCCAGCGGCTTTAGCACGAAGTCGCTGTCGCCGCGGTTCCACACCGACACGAACAGCTGGCCCTGATAGTCGGAATCGATCAGGCCGGTGAGGTTGCCCAGCACGATGCCGTGCTTGTGGCCGAGGCCGGAGCGCGGCAGGATCATCGCCGCCAGCTTGGGGTCGGCCAGGTGGATGGCCATGCCGGTCGGCACCAGCACCGTCTGGCCGGGCACGATGGTCATCTCGGCGTCGATGGCGGCGCGCAGGTCCAGCCCGGCGGAGCCGCTGGTGGCGTAGGCCGGCAGGTTGTCCTTCAGGCGGGCGTCGAGGATTTGAACGTCGATGGTGGGTTTCATGCAGTGACTCGTTTCATGGGCTAAAAGAAAGGTTGGCCGCAGGCCTGCGGCCAACCTTGTGTGCTTGTGCTTTAGAGCAGGCGCGCCAGGTGGGCGACGATGGCGCGTGCCACCTCGGCCTTGGCCATCGCCGGCAGCGGGTGCTGGCCGGCGTCGTCGAGCAGGGTGACTTCGTTGTCGTCGCAGCCCATCGCCTGCTGCGCCAGGTTGGCGACCAGCAGCGGCACCTTTTTCTTGCGGCGCTTGCTGTCGGCAAACTGCAGCAGGTTCTGGCTTTCGGCGGCGAAGCCGACGCAGAATGGCGCCGCCGGCAGGGAGGCGACGGTGGCGAGGATGTCGGGGTTTTCTTCCAGCTCGATCACCGGCAGCGCATCGCCCTTCTTGATCTTGTGTTCGCTGCGGTTCTTGACGCGGTAGTCGGCGACCGCGGCAACGCTGATGAACACCTGGCTGCGGCCAACTTCGGACAGCACCGCCTGGTACATCTCGCCGGCGCTTTGCACCGGCAGCAGGCGCACACCCAGCGGCGCGGTCAGCGCGGTGGGGCCGGAGACCAGCGTCACCTCGGCGCCGGCGTCGCGGCAGGCGCGGGCCAGTGCGTAGCCCATCTTGCCGGAGCTGATGTTGGTGATGCCGCGCACGGTGTCGATCGCCTCGTAAGTCGGCCCGGCGGTGAGCAGCACCCGCTTGCCGGCCAGTACTTTCTCGTCGAAGAAACCGTTCAGCAGGTCGAAGACTTCTTCCGGCTCCAGCATGCGGCCGGGGCCGGTCTCGCCACAGGCCTGCACCCCGTGCGCCGGGCCCCACACCTGCACGCCGTCGGCCTGCAGTTGGGCGACGTTGCGCAGGTTGGGCGGGTTCTCCCACATCTGCCGGTTCATCGCCGGCACCACCACCAGCGGGCAGGTGCGCGCGCTGGCCATGGTCGAGATCAGGTCGTTGGCGGCGCCGTGCGCCAGCTTGAACAGGCAGTCGGCGGTGGCCGGCACGATCACGAACACGTCGGCGCGGCGCGACATCTCGATGTGCGCCATCGCGTTGTCGGGGCGGCTGTCCCACACATCGCTGTATACCGCATTGCCCGACAGCGCCTGGAAGGTCAGCGGCGTCACGAAGCGGGTGGCGGCTTCGCTCATCACCACTTCGACGTGATGGCCGGCCTTGACCAGCAGGCGGGTCAGCTCGGCGGCCTTGTAGGCGGCGACACCGCCGGTAATGCCCAGCAGGATGCGTTTTTGCGTCATCGGTTCGGCTTTGTGTTGGTTGGCAACAGAGCGCGAATTGTAACGTATTCGCCGCCGCCGACAGCGCGGCGCGTGGGCGCGGCACTACATAATAGTGATATGTCATTAAAAACCTGCTACATATCATGCTATAGCCCAATAAGGAGTCTGCGATGTCGATTGCTCACTGGCCGGAAGCGGAACGCCCGCGCGAAAAGCTGTTGCAGCGCGGCCCAGCGGTACTGTCCGATGCCGAGTTGCTGGCCATTTTCCTGCGCACCGGCATCCGCGGCTGTTCGGCGGTGGACATGGGGCGGCAGCTGATCCAGCGCTTCGGCAGTCTGGGCAAGCTGCTTTCGGCGGAGCCGGGCGATTTTGCCCGCGGCAGCGGGCTGGGGCCGGCCAAGTACGCGCAGTTCATGGCGGTGAAGGAGCTGGCGCGGCGGGTGCTGGCGGAGGAAATGCAGCTGGGCGATGCACTGTCCAGCCCGCAGGCGGTGCGGCAGTACCTGCGGCTGGCGATCGGGGTGCGTGATGTGGAGGTGTTCGTGGCGCTGTTCCTGACGGCACAAAACCGGGTTTTGGCGGTCGAAGAAATATTCAGGGGCACCCTCACCGAGACGCGGGTCTACCCGCGCGAGATCGTGCGCCGCGCACTGCAGCACAATGCCCATGCGGTGATCGTCGCGCACAACCATCCGTCCGGCGTGGCGGAACCCTCCGCCGCCGACCGGGCACTGACCGCCAGCCTCAAGCAGGCGCTGGCCTTGGTCGATATCAGTTTACTGGATCATTTTGTGGTCACCGGCAGCCACGCCGAATCCCTCGCGGAGCGTGGCTGGATGTAGCAGGCTGCGGCTACCGGCACGCTGCGGCAAAGTTTGTCATGGCTAGCATGTAAACCGGCCCCGCCTTTCGTGACGGAGCGTGGCAGCACCAAGGAGACCATCATGAACATCCTGCGCTTGCTGAATCAGTCCGACTACATCCAGATCAACAACCAGTTGATCAAGCCCGAATTCATGTATGCCTCGGAAGACTACGCCGACGAAGACGACGTGGCGCTGGAGGCCTCGCTCGACGGCAGCGAGTTCACGCTGACCGTGGCCGAGCTGGAAGAGGCGACACCGCTGTCCGACGGCGGCTACTGGCTGGAGAGTGTCGGTTACATCCGTTTCCTGTCGCAGACCAGTCTGCACTGAGCGCGGCCGGGCCGCGCGGCACCGGGCTGCCAGCTGTCCGCCGATTGGCGGGCACTTGGCAGCCTTTTTCATGGCGGCGATACTGCGCGCTGTGTGCGGGGCGCCGCGGCGATGGCGGCCGAGCGCACCGCATTGATATTCCCGATAACGACAGCACACGAGGACAGGGTATGGGCAAGGTGGTGGTGGTAGGCAGCATCAATATGGATCTGGTGGCGCTGGCGCCGCGCTTTCCGCAGCCGGGCGAAACCATTACCGGCGAGCGCTTCCTGACCCTGCCCGGCGGCAAGGGCGCCAACCAGGCGGTGGCGGCGCGGCGGCTGGACGCCGAGGTCAGCATGGTGGGCAAGGTTGGCCGCGACGCCTTCGGCGGCGAGTTGCTGGCCAGGCTGCAGGCGGAGGGCGTCGACACCCGCCACGTCGGCGTGGCCGACGGTGTTGCCAGCGGCGTGGCGGTGATCACCGTCAGCGGCGGCGACAACCACATCGTGGTGATCCCCGGTGCCAATCACCAGCTGTTGCCGGCCGATATCGAGGCCGCCGCGGCCACCATCGCCGCCGCCGACGTGATCCTGACGCAGCTGGAAATCCCGCTGCCGACGGTGCGAGCGCTGCTGGCGCTGGCGGCGCGCCACCGCGTGCCGGTGATACTGAACCCGGCGCCGGCAATTGTCTTGCCGCAGGACATCATCGACGGCGCCAGCCTGCTGACGCCGAACGAACACGAGCTGGCGTTGCTGCTGCAGCGCGAGGGCGAGGACATCGCGACGCTGCTGGCCGCGTTGCCGGGCAAGGTGGTGATGACGCACGGCAAGAAGGGCGCCTGGCACGCGCGCGCCGACGGCAGCCTGCACCACCAGCGCGGCTTCGCGGTGACGGCGGTGGACAGCACCGGCGCCGGCGACACCTTCAACGGCGCGTTGGCCGCCTTCCTGCCGCAGGGGGTGGAGACGGCGATGCGGCTGGCCGCCGCCGCCGGCGCGCTGGCGGTGACCCGGGTTGGCGCCCAGGGCGGCATGCCGACACTGGCCGAGCTGCAGGCCTTCCTGGCGGCGCAGGATGCGGCGGGGAATTGATCCAGCGCAATTCGCCGGCCGGCGCGGATTGCTAGAGTGTCGCCTTCTGATGCCTGATGCCTGGTGCATAGGCAGTCATGGAGGTCTCAATGGAAAAAATCCGCATTGCCATGGTGGGCGCCGGTGAAACCGGCACGCCGCTACTCAAGCAGCTGCTGGCTGCGCCTTTTGTCGAACTGGTCGGCGTCGCGGAGCTGAATCTCGCGTTGCCGGGCATCGCGATCGCGCGCGAGGCAGGGGTGCCGGTCACCGATAACTTCATCGAGCTGGCCGAGCAGGGCGAACGCATCGACATCATCATCGACCTCACCGGCTCGCGCAAAGTCCGCGAGGACCTGCGCCGTTTCATGCAGTTTGCCGGTAACAGTCACACGGTGATCATGCACGAACGCATCGCGCTGCTGATGATGTCGCTGTCGGCCGGGGCGCTGGTGCCGACCCGTCACGAGTCGTTGTCCTACTGAGTTTTGCAGTGCACGCAACAAAAAAGGGAGGCCGCGGCCTCCCTTTTTCTTTGTGCGGTGCCGCCGTTCAGGCGCACGACTTGGCGTAGCTGGCGCGGTGGATGTCGCGCACCTCCACGCAGCGTTGCAGCGCGACGCCGGACGGGGCCGCGACCTGCGCGTCCAGCACCTGCAGCAGCGCCACCGACAGCGCCTGCTTCACGCTGTCGCTGCGCCCGGACAGCAGGTCGAGGCGGATGTGCACGAAGGCGTGGCCGCTGTCGGCCTCGCCCACCAGGTAGTCGTCCAGCCGCAGCGCGCGGCTCTTGATGTCCAGCGCCTCGAACTGGCCGCTAGCGATGAGCGCGGCATTGAGCGCGTGCAGCAGCGGGCGCACGGCAAGGCGGTCGAGATTGGCACTGTATTCGGCAGTCAGGTGCGGCATGGGGGCTTTCCGGCCTTGCGGCCAACGTTGGGGGGGATCAGGACTGGTGTTGCAGCAGCGGCGCGCCGTCGCGGAACAGGATCATTTCGCCGGCCTGCATCGCCGTCCACTGCTCGTTGTCGGTCAGCGGGATGGTGGCGATCACCGCGACACGGTCGTCGGGGGTGGTCACGGTGGCAAAGTCGACGGTGACGTCCTCGTCGACCAGGTGCGCCGCCGGGAACGGCGCCTGGCGCACGATGTAGTGCAGCTTGGTGCTGCAGTGGGTGATCAGCCAGTCGCCGTTGGACAGCATGAAGTTGAAGATGCCGTAGCCGTGCAGCTCGGCGGCCAGGCGCGCGATTTCGGCAAACAGCGTGGCGGTATCCGGCGGCGTGCACCACTTGGTGCGCAGCGCTTCCATGATGTAGCAGAACGCGGCCTCGGAATCGGTGCTGCCCACCGCGTTGTAGTAGCAGCCGGGGCGGGCGTGGAAATCCTTCAGGTCGCCGTTGTGGGCAAAGATCCAGTACTGGCCCCAGATCTCGCGCTGGAACGGGTGGCAATTGGCGAGGTTGATCACGCCCTGCGTCGCCTTGCGGATGTGCGCGATCACGTTTTGCGACTTGATCGGGTACTGCCGCACCAGCGCCGACACCGGCGAATCCGCCGACGGCTTGTCGTCGATGAACAGGCGCACGCCCTTGCCCTCGAAAAAGGCGATGCCCCAGCCATCGGCGTGATGGTCGGTCAGCCCGCCGCGGCGGTGGAAGCCCTCGAAGGAAAACAGGATGTCGGTCGGGGTATTGCAGTTCATGCCGAGCAGCTGGCACATGGTGGGTCCGTTTCTGCGGTGTTGCCGGGGTGATGTCTTATTGTTTCACGCAGCGGGGCGCGCGCCAAGCCTGTTGCCGCGCCGGATGCAGGCAGGGCTTGCAATTTCCAGTAAAATCACCACCTTTGCTTTCTTTTCCGGGGGAGATGGCGATGACCACCATCGTGGTAGTACGCAAGAACGGGCAGATCGCCATCGCGGCGGACAGCCAGACCACGTTTGGCGACGACCAGCGCTTGCCGGCGGCCTATGACGTGTTTCACGACAAGATCTTCCGCCTCGGCGACAGTTATCTGGCCATTGCCGGCTCGGCCGCGCACGACCTGGTGCTGCAGGGCGCGCTGAAGGGGATGAAATCGCGCGACCTGTCCAGCCGCAGTGGCCTGTTCGAGACCTTTCGCAAGATCCACCCCAAGCTGAAAGACCACTTTTTCCTGCGCCCGGAAGAAGACGAGGAAGACCCGTACGAATCCAGCCAGATGATGGTGCTGGTCGCCAATACCCACGGCATCTTCGGCGTCTATCCGATGCGCGAGGTGTACGAATTTTCCCGTTTCTGGGCCATCGGCTCCGGCCGCAAGTTCGCGATGGGCGCGATGCACGCGCTGTACGACAGCGCGCTGGACGCCAGGGCGATCGCCGAGGCGGCGGTGCGTGCCGGCGCCGAATTCGACGCCAGCAGCGCGTTGCCGATGTCGCTCTACACTGTTTCGATTGATAAGGATTCTGACAAATGAACCAAGCCGATACCCTGCAGCGCTTCCTGTTCGATGGTGTGCCGGTCCGCGGCGCGCTGGTGCGCCTGGACGGTGCCTGGCAGCAGGTGGTGACCCGCCACAACTACCCGGCGGCGGTGCGCCACGTGCTGGGCCAGATGGTCGCCGCCAGCAGCCTGCTGGCCGCCAACCTCAAGTTTGACGGCACGCTGATCATGCAGCTGCACGGCAAGGGCGCGCTGCGCCTGGCGGTGGCCGAGTGCACCAGCGAGCGCACCGTGCGCGCCACCGCGCGTTTCGACGCGGCCATCACCGACGCGCCGCTGGCCGAGCTGCTGGGCGAGGGCGGCACCTTCGTGGTGACGCTGGAGCCGAAAGAGGGCGAGCCGTGGCAGGGCATCGTGGCGCTGGAGGGCGACAGCATCGCGCAGATGCTGGAGAACTACATGCAGCGCTCCGAGCAGCTGGACACCCGTCTGATCCTGGCCTGCAATGACGACACCGCCGCCGGCCTCTTGCTGCAGCGGCTGCCGGACGGCCACGGCGACGCCGAAGGTTGGCCGCACGTGGTGGCGCTGGCCGACACCCTGCAGCAGGACGAGCTGCTGACGCTGGGGGCCGACGACATCCTGTACCGGCTCTACCACCAGGAAACGGTGCGCGTGTTCGACCCGGCGGCGGTCAGCTTTGCCTGCAACTGCAACGAGGAGCGCGTCGGCGAGATGCTGAAGCTGCTCGGTGGCCAGGAGGCGGCCGACGTGGTGCTGGAGCAGGGCAGCATCGAGATCGGTTGCGAGTATTGCGGCCAACGTTATGTGTTCGACGAAGACGACGTCAACCGCCTGTTCAACTTCGACGTGATGGCGGCGGTGCGCGAAGCGCGCCACTGAACAGGGCACAGCACAAACAAAAACCGGACGCCAGCGTCCGGTTTTTTCATGGCTGCCGCCGAGGAGGCCGCGCTCAGTGGTGCAGCTGGTGGTGCATGCTGTCGACCCAGTCCTCGAACTCGGTGCTGTCCATGCCCAGATAGCTGACGATGTCGTCGGCGCGCTCGCGCCAGGCGCCGTCGCCGTGGTGATCGGTACTGGTGCGCCACACGTACTGTGCCGCGCGCGCCACCGCCACCATCATCATGTGCTCGTGGTCCAGCAGTGGCTCGCTGCCGACCTGGAACAGCTCCGGCTGGTGTTGCAGCAGGATCGCCTGGCAGAACGGCTCCGGCATGTTCCAGGTGCGTGCCACCAGGTAGCCGACGATGTCGTGGCTGGTGTTGTGGAATTCCTGCTCGATCTTGCTGATCTGGCGATCGCGCGCCTGGCCGATCAGGCGCAGCGTGCGTTCGTAGCGCGCATCGCGCATTAGCATCACCGCGATACCGCAGCTGCGGAACAGCGCGAAGCTCTGGCACTCCTCCGCCGGCCGTCCCAGCCGCTCGCACAGCGTGGCGGCGATGGCCGCTTCCTGCATGCTGCGTTCCCAGAACTGCTCGATCGCCGGCGGCGATTCCGCGGTCAGCGCCAGGCGCAGCAGCAGGCCGCTGACCAGGGTGATGGTGTTGCGGGTGCCGAGCAGGCTGACCGCCTGCTGCACCGAGGTGATGTTGCGCTGGCTGCTGAACAGCGGGCTGTTGGCGGCCTTGAGGATGGCGGCCGACAGGCCGATGTCGGTGGCGATCAGCCCGGCGACGTCCAGCAGGCTCATCTCCGGATCGTTGCGCAAGGCGGCGAGCTGGTCCAGCAGTGCCGGACGCGGCGGAATCACCAGGTTGCGCACCAGCGCGGCGGTGGTGTCTTGGTCGAAATGGGGAACCTTCATGTTGCGGCCGCTTTTTATGGTGGGGTGGGTACAGGGCAATACGGCACAGTGTACCCGTGTTCAGCCCGGCAGCAGCACGGCAATGGTCGAGTCTTGACATGCGTCAGGATGGGCGGTGACGCGCAGGATGTGCTGCATCGCCGGATGCGGCGGACGGTGCACCGCGATGCCCTGCTGCAACAGCGCCTTTTGCCGCTGCAGCGCGCTGTCGGCATCCGGGTACACGATGCAGACAAAGTTGGTGTGCGACGGCTGCACGCGCAGCCCGCCGCCGGCCAGCGCCGCGTGCAGCTGCTCGCGCAGCCGGCAGGTGTCGCGGATGATGGTGTCGGCGCAGTGCGGCGCATCCAGCACCGCCACCGCCGCCGCCTGTGCGACGCTTGAGACGGCAAACTGGGTGCGGATCTGGTCGGTCTTGCTGATCCATTCCTCTGGCGCGATGGCGTAGCCGACGCGCAGCCCGGCGAGGCCGTGCGCCTTCGACAGTGTGCGCAGGCGCACGGTGTTGGCCAGCACGCCCTGGCGCTCGGCGGCGGCGCAGAAGTCGACATAGGCCTCGTCCAGCAGCAGCAGGGTGTCGTCGGCCAGCGCGGCGCGCAGGCTGGCGACGGCGTCGCGCGGGTGGAAGGTGCCGGTCGGGTTGTCCGGGTTGGCGAGGTAAACCAGCGCCGCCTGGCGCGCGTTGGCGGCGGCGGCCAGCGCCGGCAGGTCGTTGACCAGCACGCCGTCGTGCTCGGCGTACGGCACCTCGACGATCTCGGCGCCGACGCCCTCGGCAAAGTAGCGGAAGGTGGGATAGGTGCCGGCGGTGCACACCACCACGTCGCCGGGCGACACCCGCGCGCGCAGGAACAGCGCGATCAGGCTGTCGGCGCCGGCATCGACCACCACGTTGGCCGCGTCCACGCCGTTCAGCGCCGCGGCGCGCTCGCGGATGGCGCTGGCGTACGGGTCCGGATACAGCCGCGCCAGCTCGTACAGCGCCTCGCCCCACTGCGTCGCCAGCGGGTGGCCGGCAATCGGCATGCTCTCGTTGGAGCCGATGCGCGACACGATGCGGCGGCCGATGGCGGCCTCCAGCCGTGGCAGGCCCTGGAACGGGTTGACGATGGTGCGCTGTTGCAGGTGGCGGGCGTAGCGGGTCATGGCGGGCTCCGGTAAAACGACAATGGCGTTTACCTTACGTTAAGGGCAGCCCGAAATCCAGCACCCGCTTAGACGGATTGTTCCTGAGCAAAGAACGATTGCAGCGTTGCGGCCAACCCTGCCGGCTGCTCCCACTGCACCATGTGGCCGGCGTCGGCGATGACGGCTTCCTGCAGATCGGCAAAGCAGGCGCGGCGCTCGTCGAGGGTGTCGAACACGCCCTTGGCCATCGGGTGATCCCACATCTCGCCGCCGATCACCCACTGCACCGGGCAAGCGATGCGACGCCAGCAGGCCTTGGCCTCTTCCAGCCGGTACAGCACCGGGTTGACCATCTTGTGGCGCGGATCGGCGCGGTAGCTCAGCGCGCCGTCGCGCTGCGTGGTCAGCGCCTGCGCCATGAAGGCGGCCTTGTCGGCGCTCAGGTGCGGGTTGCGCTCCTGCAGCCGGCGTGCCACCGCGGCCAGTGACGCCAGCGGCTGGTAGGCCGGCGGCTGCTGCTTCTCGCGCAGCCAGCGCGCGTAGCGGCCCGGCGCCTCGGCCGCGCGGCTGTCGGCGAGGCCGAAGCCCTCCACCAGCGCCAGCTTCGCCACCCGCTCCGGGCGGATGCCGGCGTACAGGCCGCTGACCATCGCGCCCATGCTGTGGCCGACCACGTTGGCCGCCGCCTGCGGGCTGTAGTGCTGCAGCAGCGCGTCGAGATCGGCGAGGTAGTCGGCGCTGTAGTAGCTGCCGCTGTTCCAGCCGCTGTCGCCGAAGCCGCGCCAGTCCGGGGCGATGATCTGCCACTGCGGCAGCAGGTCGGCGACGAACTGGAAGGTCAGCGCGCAATCCATCCAGCCGTGCAGCATGAACAGCGCCGGCGCGTCGGCCTCGCCCCAGCGCAGCACGTGGCAGGGATGGCCGTTGAAGTGGTGGTACTCGCTGCGCGGCTGGCGCAGCGGCTGATAGCAGTCAGGCATGGCGGCGATCCGGTGCAAGCCGGTGTAGGCCGGCGTAATGGAAGCCCCGTAGTGTAGCGACTGGCATCCGGCCTGCCGAGTGCCGCGCGCGGCCAACGTTGGCCGCAACGGTGGCGGACCTCAGCGCGCATCGGCCGCCTGCTGCAGCGTGGCGTCGCCGGCGCTGCTGCCTGCCAGCAGCTGCTGTATCTGCTGCAGTTGCCAGTCGAAATAGGGATTGAAGGTCAGCCGGGCGTGCACCTTGCCGGCTTCGCGGTAGCCCCAGTCGGAATACCACACCGTGGCGCCGTTGCGGCAGGCGGCGTCATCGGCAGCGTCCTGCCCGTTCTGGCACAGGCGCAGGCTGCCGTCACGGCCGTACAGCGGGTTGTCCGGCGCAAACAGCACGCTCATGTGTGAAAACTGGCTGATGCGCTGCTGCGGCAGCCGGTCCGGGCGCCACAGCACGCGCTGGTCGCTGCTGGCCGGCGCGTTACCGTACCAGATCAGCCGGCTGTGCGGATGGCTGAAGCGCTGGCTGAACTGCGCCAGCGTGTAGCGCACGTCGAGCACCGAGTCGTGCTCGCTCAGCACCATCAGCACCGGCCGCGGGTAGGGCTGGCGGGCCAGCTGTGCGCGCACGCTGGCGCTGCTGCGGTAGTACTGGCCGAAGCCGTTGGTCGGCACGTTCAGGTAACGCACCGGCGTCTGCTGCGCGCGGCCGGGCTCAGGCGGGCGCAGCCACGGCCGCAGCGGCGCCAGCCACGGGGTCAGCCAGTCGAGGCGGCTGTCGGACTTGAGGCCGGGCGAGAACAGCAGCAGGCCGGCGATACCGGCATTGGCCAGTGCCTCGCCCAGCACCAGATTGCCGCCGGTGGAAAAACCGCTGAGCCAGACGCGGCCGACCTCCCGCTGCAGCAGCTGCGTCTGTTCGCGCACCACCTGCTGCCAGTCGGCCATCGCCACCGGCAGCAGCGACTGCGGCGCGCTGCCGTGGCCGGGCAGCAGCACGGTGCGTACCAGCCAGCCCTGCTGCGCCAGCCGCGGCGCGATGTCGACAAAGGAAAACGGCGAATCGCCCAGCCCGTGCACCAGCAGCACGCCGCCGCGCGGCGCGCCGGCCGGCCGCCACTCGTGCGGGCTGTTGTAGTCCAGCTCGCGCTCGATGTCGGCGCCGACGAACTGGCGCTGCTGGCGCAGCCATTGCCGCGTCTCCAGCCGGTAGCTGGCAAAGCTGGCCTGTCCCAATGGTGGCTTGGGCGGCGGGCGGGTCTGGCTGCAGGCGGCGACGGCGAATACGGCGGCCAGTAGCGGCAGGGTCAGGGTGCGGATGGGCATGGTGTCGGGCTGGGCGGGGTCGCGGGCAATCCTGCTTGGTGGCCGGCAACGGCGGCAGAGTTCCGTACGCGGCCAGGGTTGGCCGCAACGGGCGCCCGGCGCGCAAATACAGCGGCGGCGCTTTTTGATAGGATGGAGGTCTTGTCCGCGGCGGCCGTCGTTGCCGGTGCGGCGTTCACTCAGTCTGGAACAGATGTGCCGATCATGAAAAACAGTGGCGAGGCGCCGGAAGGCAGCGCGGTGGTCAAGCAAAAGCGCAAGAACAACCCGGAGGGCATGAAGAAAAGCATACTCGATGCCGCGGTGAGCGAGTTCGCGCTGACCGGCTTCAGCGGCACCACGCTGGACGCCATCGCCGAGCGCGCCGGCACCATCAAGCGCATGGTGGTGTACTACTTCCGCAGCAAGGAAGAGCTGTACATCGCGGCGCTGGAGCGCTGCTACGGCGAGATCCGCGACATCGAAACCGGGCTGGACCTGGCCGAACTGTCGCCAGTGGACGCCATCATCCGGCTGGCGGAGTTCACCTTCGACTATCACGCCGCGCACACCGACTTCATTCGCCTAGTCAGCATCGAGAACATCCACCACGGCAAGTTCATCGCGCAGTCGTCGAAGATCAAGTCGCTGAACCGCAGCATCATCGAGGTGCTCGACGGCGTGCTGGCGCGCGGCAAGGCGGCGGGGCTGTTCCGCCCCGAGGTCGACGCCACCGACCTGCACATGCTGATCAGCTCGCTGTGCTTCTTCCGCGTCGCCAACCGCTACACCTTCCAGACCATCTTTGGCCGCGACATGGTGAGCGAGGCGTCGCGCGAATCGCACCGCAAGATGCTGGTGGAGGCGGTGCTGGCCTACCTGCGGCCGCCGGGCTGAGCCGCACGCCGGCTGGCCACGGCCACGCCGCTTAAGCAAAAAGCACCGTCCCGGTGGGGAACGGTGCTTTTTTTTTACTACGTCAGCGCGGCGCTGCTGCTCGGCCTCAGCGGCACTCGAACAGCATCAGCCCGGCGGCGGTGTTGGAGATCGGGATGTGGTAGTTGCGGTGCAGCTCCACCACCTCGCCCGGCAGCGCGCCGCGGGTGGTCAGCCACATCAGCAACTCCACGCCCTGGGTGCCGGTCTGCTCCACCAGCTCCTCGTTGCTGTACTGCGTCGCCCACTTCGGCGCGGCGGTGAGGCTGTCCATGAACTGCAGGTCGAAGGCCTTGTTGATGAAGCCGGCGCGCTCGCCGTCCAGCTGGTGCGACAGGCCGCCGGTGCCGATAATGACCACTTTCAGGTCATCCGGCCACGACGCCACCGCCCGTGCGATCGCCTCGCCCAGCTTGTAGCAGCGGGTGGCCGACGGCAGCGGGTACTGCACGGTGTTGATGCACACCGGGATGGTGCGCACCGGGCAGCGATCCTGCTCCGGCCACAGCAGCTTCATCGGCAGCGAGAAGGCGTGATCGACCAGCATTTCCTGGCAGGTGGTGATGTCGAATTCGTCCGCCACCAGGCCATTGATCAGCTGCCACGACAGCTCGGCGTCGCCGGCAAACGGCGGCAGGGTGGGGATGCCCCAGCCTTCGTCGGCGTTGTGGTACTGCGCGGCGGCGCCGACGGCGAAGGTCGGCAGCTTGTCGAGGAAGAAGTTCAGGCCGTGGTCGTTGTAGATCACGATCGCCACGTCGGGCTTCACCTCGTCCAGCCACTTTTGCACCGGCGGGAAACCGTCAAAGAACGGCTTCCAGTACGGGTCTTGCTGCAGGTTCTGCGCGATGGCGCGGCCGATGGCCGGAACGTGTGAAGTGGTAATGCCGCCTACGATTTTTGCCATGATTATTTCCCTGCCTCCAGCAACATCTGTTTGAACGCTTCCTTGCTCATCCCGGTCTGCAACGCGCCGAGGTCCTGCACGTCCAGCCCGAGAATGCCGGCGAACTTGGCGAGGTAGTAGACATTGCCGCCGGCGGCCAAGAGGCCGAGCACGTTGCGCTCGCGCACCGCCGCGTACTGCTCGGCGTTCAGGCCGTAGCGCTGGCAGTAGCCGGCCTCGTCGGCGGCGAAGGCCTGGCGGTTGGCCGCGTCGTTGAAGGAAAAGCACATCTTGTTGAGGGCGTAGCCCTTTTGCGCCAGATCACCGTCGAATACCGCGGTGCCGGTGACGCGGAGCTTGCGTTTTGTTGTCTCCATCCTGTTCTCCCTATTGGTTTCCCTGCTTGCAGCGTTTGCTGTGTCGGGTAGTATCGGCAAAGCAATAACCGGAATAAAGACAGGGGTATTGATGGCACGTATGAGCGATTTCGATCATTTGCAGCTGGACGGCCGTTTGCTGCAGCTGCTGCTGGCGGTGATCGAGGAACAGTCGGTCACCGGCGCGGCGCGGCGGCTGGGGGTGACGCAGTCGGCGGTGTCGCATCTGCTGGACAAGCTGCGCCAGATCACCGGCGATCCGCTGTTCGTCAAGAGCGGGCGCGGCATCGTGGCCACCGCCCGTGCCGAGGCGCTGGCGCTGCAGGCGCGGGTGCTGCTGGACGAGATGCGGCGCTTTGCCGCCGGCGAGGCGTTTGCGCCGGCGACACTGAACACCACCTTCACCATCGCCGCCAACGACTTCCAGCGCGACCTGCTGCTGCCGCCGCTGTGGCAGCGGCTGCGGCAGCAGGCACCGGGGGTACGGCTGCGGGTGATCCCGTCCGATGTGCCCAGCAGCGAGATGCTGCGCGACGAGCACTGCCAGCTGGCGATCTCGCCGCGGCCGCCGGAGGCCGGCGACATCCTGCAGAAGCGGCTGTTCGAGGACGACTACCGCGTGTTCTACGATCCGGCGCAGCGCGCGGCGCCGGCGCGGCTGGACGACTACCTCGCCGCCGAGCACGTCACCGTGCTGTACGCGCCGCGGCGGATGCTGGACGTGGACCTGCAGCTGGAGGCACGCGGCATCGCGCGCCGCTTCGCCGTCACCGTGCCGTCGTTCGCCGGCATCCCGGCCTTCCTGCGCGGCAGCGGCCTGCTGGCGACGCTGCCGGGCCTGCTCGGGCGCGGGCTGATGCGCGACTTTGCCAGCTGCCCGCTGCCGGCCAAGGTTGGCCGCATGCCGATGTACATGATCTGGCACCTGAAATACCGCCACGACCCGGCGCACAGCTGGCTGCGCCGCGAGCTGGAGCTGGTGGCGGCCGAGGTGCTGGCGACCGCCTAGAAAGCATCACTCCCGGCGACGGGGGTGACGGAGGCGCGACGCCGCCCCGGGGACGGGAGGCGCCGCGCGGGGCCGGGCTACGTTGCCGGCATCAGTCCGGCAGGGTTTCCACCTGCCGTGGCGCCATGAAGTACAGCCAGGTCAGCGCCACGAAATAGCAGCACGGAATCAGCGTGAACAGCACCGAGTAGTTGTTGTTGGTCACCGTCAGCACATAGCCGACGATCTGGGTCATGAACATGCCGCCCACGGCGCCGATCATGCTGCCAAAGCCGAACACGCTGCCGACCACTTCCTTCGGGGTGAAATCCATCACCAGGCTCCAGATGTTGGCGGTCCACGCCTGATGCGCGCCGATGGCCAGCGAAATGGCGGCCACCGCCAGCCACAGGCTGCTGGCGCCGGCGGCGGCGATGATGGACAGGATGCACAGCGCACAGAGCAGCATGGCGGCCAGCCGTGCCGGGATCGGCGCCATGCCGCGGGCGATCAGCCACGACGACAGCGCGCCGCCGCCGACACTGCCGACGTCGGCGGTGAGGTAGATCACGATCAGCGGGATGCCCATCTGCGTCACGCTGATGCCCAGCTGGTACTGCTGGTTGAGGAAGGGTGGCAGCCAGTACAGGTAGAACCAGAACACCGGCGCGGTCATGGTGAAGGCCAGCGCGTAGGCCCAGGTGCCGCGCAGGCGCAGGATGCGCGAGTACGGCACTTTGCCGGCCGGCGCCTGTGCCTCGGCGCTGATGTAGTTCAGCTCGGCGCGGCTCACGCCCGGGTGTTGCGCCGGGTCGTGGTAGTGGCGCAGCCAGTACAGCAGCCAGATCAGGCCGAAGCTGCCGATGACGAAGAACACCGCCTGCCAGCCCCACACCATCATGATCAGCGGCAGCAGCACCGGCGTCACCAGCGCGCCGACATTGGTGCCGGCGTTGAACAGGCCGGTGGCCATCGCGCGTTCGCCGGCCGGGAACCACAGCCGCGTGGTCTTGACGCAGGCCGGGTAGTTGGCCGCCTCGGACAGGCCGAGCAGGAAACGGCAGATCATGAAGCCGACGGCGGACGCCGCCAGCCCGTGCGCGGCGGCCGCCAGGCTCCACAGCAGCACCGCCAGCGCGAAGGCGTGCTTCACCCCGACGCGGTCGATGAAGCGGCCCTGCACGGCAAAGCCGATGGCGTAGCCCATCTGGAACCAGAAGTTGATATTGGCGTAGTCCTGCGCCGTCCAGCTCAGCTCCTTGGCCAGAATCGGCTGCAGCACGCCCAGTGCGGCGCGGTCGATGTAGTTGATGGTGGTGGCAAAGAACACCAGTGCCAGCATCCACCAGCGCGTGTGGCCAACGGCCATTGCGCTGTGCCAGCGCTGGCGCAGGGTGGGCTGCGCGCTGGCGAGGGCGATGACAGGGGTGTCGTGTTGCGGGGTGTGCATCTTGGGTTGTCTCCTGCGAGGTTGTGGTCGTGCCCTGGGTGCGGGCTTTTTCTCGTCGTCGCTTGATGTTGGCCGCAAGCCCCTGCGGGGGCGCGCGGCCTGCCGTCTTTGCGGCATGTGGCCCGGGTCTGTGCCCGGTGCCTAATGAAAAAACGGGTAATGCTGCAGCAGCCAGATTGCGGCGCTGATGGTGAGAAAGGAGCTGGTGGTCGCCAGCAGCAGGGTGGCGGCGCAGAAGCCCTGCATGTCGTGGCGCTGGCCGAGGATGGGGAAGATGCTCAGCATCGGCATCGCCGCGGTCAGCACCCCGGCCATCGCCAGTCGCGGGTCGAGCGGGCCGAACAGCAGCAGCGCCCCCGCCACCAGCAGCGGGTGCAGCAGCAGCTTGCCGCTGGCGAGGATGCTGACGTCGCGCAGCATGCTGCGCAGCGGCAGGCCGACCAGCGAGCCGCCGATCACGAACAGCGCCACCGGCGCCGACGCGGTGCCCAGCATCGCCACCGGCTTGGCCAGCAGCGGCGGCAGGCTGAGGTCCAGCAGCGCCAGCGTCACCCCGGCGACGATGGCGAGGATGATCGGGTTGCGGCGCAGCCCCAGCAGCGAGCGGCCGAAGGCGCGCAGGAAGCGCTCCTGGCGCGAGCCGTCGGCCTCCGACAAGGCGATGCCCAGCGGCAGCATCAGCAGGTTTTCCACCACCATGGTCAGTGCCAGCGCCAGCGTCGCCACCGGCCCCAGCAGCTGGTACACGATCGGGTAGCCGACAAAGGCGCTGTTGGAGCAGGACATGCCCAGCCCGTACAGCGCGGCGCGCGGCAACGGTTGCTGGCGGGCCAGCATCGCCCAGCCGGTGCCCAGCAGCAGCATCGCCAGCGAGCCGGCGGCGTAGGCGGAGAGATAGGGGGTGTTGAGCAATTCCGCCGGCGAGCGGCTGGACAGCGAGTGCAGGATCAGTGCCGGCAGCGCGAAGCGCACCACCAGCAGGCCCAGCGCCGCCAGCTTGTCCTGCGGGAACAGCGCCAGCCGCACCGCGAGGTAGCCCAGCCCGATCAGCATGAAAATGGGGGCGATCACCGCCAGGATATCGAGCATGGGTCGCAATCAGTGTTGCGCCTCAGGCGCGGAATTCTTCGGTGTCGATCTCGGTCTGCGTCGCCGCGTTGTAACGCGCGCCGGCAATCGGCAGCCATGCCAGCAATGCCTCCAGCTGCTGCAGTGTCTCCACCCGCAGCTGCACGCGGCTGGCGGCCACGTCCTCGCGCAGGTGCGCCAGGCGGGTGGTGCCCGGAATCGGGATCACGTGCTCGCCGCGGGTAAACAGCCACGCCAGTGCCAGTTGCGCCGGGGTGCAGCCGGCGGCGGCGGCGATGTCGCGGTAGGCGGCGAGGAAGTCAAGGTTGGCCGCATAGTTGTCCGCGGCGAAACGCGGCATCGCGCGGCGGATGTCCTTGCCGTCCAGTGCGGCCAAGGTGGCCATGTCCGGCAGACCGTCGGCGAGAAAGCCGCGCCCCAGCGGGCTGAAGGCGACAAAGGCCACCCCCAGCTGCTTGCAGGCATCCAGCACCGCGATCTCCGCGTTGCGCGTCCACAGCGAATACTCGGTTTGCAGCGCGGCGATCGGGTGCACCGCGTGCGCGCGGCGCAGGGTGGCGGCGGACACTTCCGACAGGCCGATGCTGCGGATCTTGCCTTCGCGCACCAGCTCGGCCAGCGCGCCGACGCTGTCCTCGATCGGCACCTGCTTGTCCCAGCGATGCAGGTAGTACAGGTCGATGACCTCGGTACGCAGCCGGCGCAACGATTCCTCGCAGGTGCGCTTCAGCGTGTCCGGGCGGCCGTCGATCACCCTTTTACCATCCACCCCGGTCATGCCGCACTTGCTGGCCAGCGTGATGCGGTTGCGGTGCGGCGCCAGCACGCGGCCCACCAGTTCCTCGTTGGCGCCAAAGCCGTACAGCGCGGCGGTATCGAACAGGGTGATGCCGGCGTCCAGCGCCGCCAGCAACAGCGCCTCGGCCTGTTCCGGCGCCGGCGGCACGCCGTAGGCGTGGCTGAGGTTCATGCAGCCCAGGCCAATGGCCGAGACCGAGAACGGGCCGAGTTGTCGCTGTTGCATGGGCAGACTCCTTACAGACCGGCGTTCAGCTGTTGTTCCAGCTTGGCCAGCACCTGGTAGCACGGCAGCACCTTGGCCACCGACGAGTTCGGCTCGCGGCCTTCGCGGATGGCGGCGAAGAATTCGCGGTCCTGCAGCTCGATGCCGTTCATCGATACCGCCACTTTCGATACGTCGATCTGCTCTTCCTTGCCGCTGTACAGGTCGTCGTAGCGCGCGATGTAGGTGGCGGAATCGCCGATGTAGCGGAAGAAGGTGCCCAGCGGGCCGTCGTTGTTGAACGACAGGCTCAGGGTGCAGATGGCGCCGTTGGCCGCCTTCAGCTGGATCGACATGTCCATGGCGATGCCCAGCTCCGGGTGGATCGGGCCTTGCAGCGCATTGGCCTGCACGATGGGGCTGCCGGCCTGGTAGGCGAACAGGTCCACGGTGTGCGCGGCGTGGTGCCACAGCAGGTGGTCGGTCCAGCTGCGCGCCTGGCCCAGCGCGTTCATATTGGTGCGGCGGAAGAAGTAGGTCTGCACATCCATCTGCTGGATGTTGAACTCGCCGGCCTGCACCTTCTGGTGCACGTACTGGTGGCTGGGGTTGAAGCGGCGGGTATGGCCGACCATCGCCACCAGCCCGGTCTGCTGCTGCAGTGCGACCACCGCCTCGGCGTCGGCCAGGCTGTCGGCCAGCGGAATCTCCACCTGCACGTGCTTGCCGGCTTTCAGGCACTGCATCGCCTGCGCGGCGTGCACCTGGGTCGGGGTGCACAGGATCACCGCGTCCACTTCCGGCAGCGCCAGCGCGTCGGCCAGATCGGTGGCCACGTGGGCGATACCGTACTTGTCGGCCACTTCCTTGGTGGCCTCATAGCGGCGGCCAACCAGCGATACCACTTCCACGCCGTCGATCAGCTTGATGGCGTCCAGATGCTTGATGCCGAAGGCGCCGGCGCCAGCCAGCGCTACCTTGATGGTCTTGCTCATTGCTTGTTCTCCAGAATCAGATGACCCACGGCGGTATTGGATGCCGGCACGTGGTAGAAGCGTTGTTTCAGCTCCGGCGCCGGGCCGCCGGCGACGTCGCTCATCGCGCCGCGCGCGATCAGCCACATCACCAGCTCGATGCCCTCGGAACCGGCTTCGCGCACGTAGTCGATGTGTGGCATTTGCGCCAGATCCGCCGGGTCGGCGATCAGGCGGTCGAGGAAGGCGTTGTCCCATTCCTTGTTGATCAGGCCGGCACGCGGGCCCTGCAGCTGGTGGCTCATGCCGCCGGTGCCCCAGATCTGCACGTTGAGGTCGCCGTCGAACGACTCTACCGCGCGGCGGATCGCCTGGCCCAGCTGGAAGCAGCGGCGGCCGGACGGCACCGGGTACTGCACCACGTTGACGGCGAACGGAATCACCGCGCACGGCCAGGCTTCAGGCTGGCCGAACATCAGCGACAGCGGCACGGTCAGGCCGTGGTCCACGTCCATCTTGTTGACGATGGTGAGGTCAAAATCATCCTGGATCACGCTCTGCGCGATGTGTGCGGCCAGCTGCGGGTGGCCCATCACCTTGGGCACCGGGCGCGGGCCCCAGCCTTCGTCGGCCGGCTGGTATTCGGCGCCGGTACCGATGGCGAAGGTCGGAATGAAATCCAGACTGAAAGCCGTCGCGTGGTCGTTGTAGACCAGGAAGATCACGTCCGGCTTCTGCTCCTTGATCCACTGTTTGCCGTAGTCGTAGCCGGCAAACACCGGCTGCCAGTACGGCTCCTGCGACTTGCCCAGATCCAGTGCCGCGCCGATGGCCGGCACGTGCGATGTGTAAACGCTCGCGGTAATGCGTGCCATATCAGTTGCTCCCCTTGCTCTTGCCTTGCGGCTGGTGCTGCGGCTGGGCGTCGCCGTCTTCGCCCAGATAGCGGTTGCCTTCTGCCGAGCGACCACCGCCCAGCATCATGTCGCGGTACTCTTCCTCGCTCATGCCGGTCATGCTGCCGGCCATCTGCTGGAAGCTCTTGCCATCGGTGGCGCCGATCTTGGCCAGGAAGTAGATGTTGCCGCCCAGCGCGATACAGCGGTTCAGATCGCGGTCCAGCACCGCCTGCTTCTGCTCCTCGCTCATCGCCCACTCGTCGAGATAGCCGCGCTCGTCGGCCTTGAAGCGGGCGCGGTTGTCGGCCTTCATCAGCGACATGCAGAACTGGTTCAGCCAGTAGCCCTTGCGCGATTGCTCGGCATCGAAAATGGTGGTGCCGGGCAGGTCCAGATACGGTTTGTTCAGTGCCATGGTTTACGCTTCCTGTGTTTCTTCCGGCCAGTACAGGCGCATCGGGTTGGCCACCAGCAGCTTTTGCTGCAGCTCGGCGGTCGGCGCGATGTGCGGGATGAAGTCCACCAGCAGGCCGTCGTCCGGCATGTGGTCCTTCAGGTTCGGGTGCGGCCAGTCGGTGCCCCACAGTACCCGATCCGGGAATTCCTCGACTACCCGGCGTGCAAACGGCACCACGTCGCGGTAAGCATTCTGCTCGCCGTCGAGCGCGCGCGGGCCGGTCAGCGACAAGCGTTCCGGGCAGCTGACCTTGCTCCACACGTTCGGGTGCTCGCGCATGAACTTCAGGAACAGCTCGAACTCCGGGCCGTCCAGCGGCTTGCTCACGTCCGGGCGCCCCATGTGGTCGACCACCACCGTGGTCGGCAGGCCGGTGAAAAAGTCCCACAGCTCCGGCAGGTCCACCGCTTCAAAATAGATCACCACGTGCCAGCCAAACCTGGCAATGCGGCTGGCGATCTCCATCAGCTCGTCCTTGGGGGTGAAATCCACCAGCCGCTTGACGAAGTTGAAGCGCACGCCGCGCACGCCGGCGTCGTGCATCGCCTGCAATTCGTCGTCGCTCACGCTGCGACGCACGGTGGCCACGCCACGCGCCTTGCCGTCCGAATGCAGCAGCGCATCCACCAGCGCGCGGTTGTCGGCGCCGTGGCAGGTGGCCTGCACGATCACGTTGCGGGCAAAGCCCAGCTGGTCGCGCAAGGCGAACAGCTGGTGCTTGCTGGCGTCGCACGGGGTGTACTTGCGTTCCGGCGCGTACGGGAACTCTTCGCCGGGGCCGAACACGTGGCAGTGGGCATCCACCGCGCCGGCCGGCAGTTTGAATTTGGGGGTGCTGGGGCCCTGGTACCAGTCCAGCCAGCCGGGGGTTTTTTCAAAGTGCATGGTTCAGTCTTTCTGTGTGAGGCTGGCCAGCAGCCGATCGGCTTCGGTGCGCCAGTCCGGGCTGCGGGCAAAATCGGGGGCATGCTTGCTGCCGAATACGCCGGCATCGGCGAGATCGGCCATCCACGCCTGACGGGCGGCGGTGCCGCTGGCCGACCAAGGCGTGAGGCCGGCGTCGGCGACGGTGTTGGCCACTTCGCGCACTTCCTCGCTGCGGCGGCGACCGTGCTCGATCACGCGCTGGAAGAAGTACGCCGCCTGTTGTTCCCAGTCGATGCCGGGAAAGGTTTCGTACAGCGAGGCCACGACCGCGTCTTCCACGCCGTAGTGGCGGGCGGTGGTGAGGCTTTCGATCACCATCGCTTCCAGCCCCTTGATCATCACGCTGCGGCACATCTTGGTGGCCGAGGCGACGCCCAGTTGCGCGCTGGCAACGCGGGCGGCAAAGCCCAGCTCGCCCAGCAGCGGGCACAGCGCCGCCGCCGACTCGCCACCCAGCAGCAGCGGCACCTTGCTGCGATACGGCGGCACGCTGGTCATCACCGCGCCTTCCACGTAACGGCCGCCGGCAGCGTCGATCAGTGCCGCGGCTGCCTGCTTGGCCGTCGGCGAGGCGGAGTTGAAGTCGAGGAAGAAAGCGCCGTGGCGCAGCGCCGGGGCGCAGGCTTCGGCCACCGCCACGGTCTGGTCGGCGGTCACCGCGCTGATCAGGCAGTCGGCGTCGGCGGCCAGTGCCAGCGGCGACGGTGCCAGCGCCACCCCAAGGTTGGCCGCATGGCTGCGCAACGGTTCGGCGCTGGCCGGCTCGTCCAGCTTGCGGTCGTAGGCGCTGACGCGCACGCCCAGCTGGCGCAGGTCTTCCGCCAGGATGCGGCCAACCTCGCCGTAGCCGACGAGGCCGATGTGCCAGTGCAGGGGGGAGCGGGGCTGGCTCATGCTGTTCAGTCGATGTAGCGCAGGCCGGCCTGGGCCAGCGGTTCGCGCATCTTGTACATGTCGAGGCCCAGCACGCCGGCGGCCAGCTTGGCGCGTTTCTCACCCTCGAAGCTCTCGCGCTTCTCGGCGGCGTCGGCCACCTGCTGCGCAAGCGCCGCCGGCACCACCACCACGCCGTCGACGTCGGCAATCACCACATCGCCCGGGTTCACCAGCGCGCCGGCGCAGATCACCGGAATGTTGACCGAGCCCAGCGTCGCCTTGATGGTGCCCTTGGCGTTGATGGCGCGGCTGAATACCGGGAAGCCCATCTGTTCCAGCTCTTCCACGTCGCGCACGCCGCCGTCGATGATCAGCCCCTTGGCGCCGCGCGCCTGGAAGCTGGTGGCCAGCAGGTCGCCGAAGAAGCCGTCCTCGTTGTCGGTGGTGCAGGCGGCGACGGCGACGTCGCCCGGCTGCAGCTGCTCGGCGGCGACGTGCATCATCCAGTTGTCGCCCGGCTGCAGCAGCACGGTGACGGCGGTGCCGCAGATCTTGGCGCCCTTGTACACCGGCCGCATGTACGGCTTCATCAGGCCGACGCGGCCCATCGCTTCGTGAATGGTGGCGACGCCGAACTGTGCCAGTTTGGTGACGGCGGCCGGATCGGCGCGCTCGATATGGCGCTTGACGATGCCGAGCTGGTTCATTGGCAGGTTCATGATGTGCTCCTTATTTGCCCTTGGCCTTCAGCGCCGCGTCCAGACGCGGATACACGCGGCGGGCGTTGCCTTCGTAAATCAGGTGGCGCTCTTCGGCGCTGATGTTGGCCGCCTCGATGTAGCGCTTGGTGTCGTCGTAGTAGTGGCCGGTTTCCGGATCGATGCCGCGCACGGCGCCGATCATCTCGGAGGCGAACAGCACGTTTTCCACCGGAATCACGCGGGTCAGCAGGTCGATGCCCGGCTGGTGGTAGACGCAGGTGTCAAAGAAGATGTTGTTGAGCAGATGGTCCTTGAGCAGCGGCTTTTTCATTTCCTGCGCGAGGCCACGGAAACGGCCCCAGTGGTAGGGCACCGCGCCGCCGCCGTGCGGGATCACGAACTTCAGCGTCGGGAAGTCCTTGAACAGGTCCGAGGTCAGGCACTGCATGAAGGCGGTGGTGTCCGCGTTCAGGTAGTGGGCGCCGGTGGTGTGGAACGCGCAGTTGCAGCTGGTGGACACGTGGATCATCGCCGGGATGTCGTACTCGACCATCTTTTCGTAGATCGGGTACCACTGCCTGTCGGACAGCGGCGGGCTGGTCCAGTGGCCGCCGGACGGGTCCGGGTTGAGGTTGAGGCCAACAAAACCGTAGTCCTTCACACACTTTTCCAGCTCCGGGATACAGCTGGCCGGATCCACGCCCGGGCTTTGCGGCAGCATCGCCGCGCCGATGAAGTGCTCGGGGAACAGCTCGCTGACGCGGAAACACAGCTCGTTGCAGATCGCCGCCCAGGTGGCGCTGGTGTTGAAGTCGCCGATGTGGTGTGCCATGAAGCTGGCGCGCGGGCTGAAGATGGTCAGGTCGGAGCCGCGCTGCTTCATCAGCTTCAGCTGGTTGCTCTCGATGGTCTCGCACAGCTCGTCGTCGCTGATCTGCAGCTCGGACACTTTCGGGCCCAGCTCGGGGGTGGCGAGGTTGGCCACCTGGCGCTTACGCCAGTCTTCCAGTGCCTGGGGCGCGGTGGTGTAGTGGCCGTGGCAGTCGATGATCATGTCGGTTTCCTCTCGGTAGCAGGGGGCGGCGCGGGCCGGGGCAGGTGGAGGCCCCGGCAGCCGCGGCGGTGATTAATGGCTTAGCGGGGCGGCCTGCAGCGAGACCTTGCCGCTGTCAGGATGGGCGCGCAGCTTGATGAACAGCGCGCTGGCGGCGATCAGGCCCGGGATGGCCAGCACCATGAACACCTGGTCGAAGCCCAGCTGGCGGCGCGCCAGTTCGGCCACCAGGAAGGAGCCGGCGATGCCGCCGAAGCGGCCGATGCCCAGCATCCACGCCACGCCGGTGGCACGGCCCTGGGTCGGGTAGAAGCCGGCGGCCAGTGCCGGCATCGACGATTGCGCGGTATTCATAATGGTGCCGGCCACGAACACCACCACCACCAGCAGGCCGACGCTGCCGGTTGCCTGGCCGATGGCGTAGATCGACGCCGCGGTGAGCAGGTAGCCGATGGCGATGATGCGGTCGGCGTTGAAGCGGTCCATCAGGTAGCCGCAGAACACAGCACCGATGCCGCCCAGCGGGAACAGCGCCGAAATCAGCATCGCCTGTTTCGGCGCGATACCGGCGTCCTTGAACAGGATGGGCATCCAGTTGACCAGCGCGTAGAAGATCACCAGCCCCATGAAGTAGGCCAGCCACAGCATCACCGAGCCGACGCGGTAGGACGGCGACAGCACCACGGCGAGGCCGCTCTTGCCGGCCGCGACGGCGCGGGTTTCGGACAGGAAGAAGGAGGCGGCATCGGCGGCAGTGGCGGAGATGCGGCTCATGACCGCCTGGATGCGGGCGTGGTCATAACCCTTGGCCACCATGTAGCGCACCGATTCCGGCAACAGCAGCAGCAACACCAGCAGCAACAGCAGTGGTGTCACGCCGCCGAACACCAGCACGCTGCGCCAGCCCCACTGCGGAATCATCCACGAGGCGAGGAAGCCGCCCAGCGCCGCGCCGAGCGGGAAGCCGCAGAACATGGCATTGGTCAGCAGCGAGCGGCGCGCGGTGGGGCAGTATTCGCTCATCAGCGTCACCGCGTTGGGCATCGCCGCGCCGAGGCCGATACCGGTGATGAAGCGCATCACGGTCAGGCTCTGCAGGTCGGCGGCGAAGCCGGAAAGCAGCGTGAACAGGCCCAGTACCAGCACCGAGCCGGTCAGCACCTTCTTGCGGCCGAGGCGGTCGGCCAGCGGGCCGGCCATCAGCGCGCCGGCGGCGAGGCCGAACAGCGCGGCACTGAGCACCGGTGCCAGCGCCGGTTTGCTGACGCCCCATTCCTGGATCAGTGACGGGGCGATATAGCCGATGGCGGCGGTGTCAAAACCGTCCAGAAGCACGATGCAGAAGCAGAGCGCGAAGGTAATCCACTGGAACCGCGAAAACGGATGGCGGTTGATGAACTCCTGCACATCAACAGATGGTTTGGTCATGGTCGTTATCTCTATGTTGCGTTTGGACTCGAAACCGCTCTATGGCGGTTTGGCGGGGTAAAACGGTTGCCGGCTGCCGCGTGGCGGCGGGATCGTCCTCTCCTGTTGTTGTATGAAGGATCGATCGACCGGCGGATGCTGCTTGGAACCTGTTTAATGTCTGCTGCGCTTTGGCGATACCGCGTTAAAAACGCCTTCGGAATGCTCATTTACTACTTGTAAACTGCGCTTCCTCAGCCGTTTTCGCCTTGTCTCGCTCTAGCTCGCGAGACCTTGAACAGGTTCTTCCCGCTGCCAGACGGCAGCCGGAATCATCACTTCACCTTTCATGATCAGGCGCGCGGTGCGCAACAGCGCGGCGCGGGTCACGTTTTGCGGGTTGGCCGCATCGGTTTCCAGCTCCACCGAGAATTCGCCGGTCGGGTGTTCCACCGACACCCGCTTGCTGCTGCCGGCACCGATGCGGGCGATGCCGTCGGTGATGGCACCGTCCAGCACGCAGGCGGTGCCGACGGTGACCGCGGCCAGCACGCCGATGGCGTCGTGGCACACGTGCGGGATGAAGCTGCGGGTGGTGAGGCTGCCGCCGTCGCCGCGTGGCGGTGCGATCAGCGTCATCTTGGGATAGGTCTTGCTGCTGACGTCGCCCAGGCCCATACGTTGGCCGCAGGTCAGGCGTAGCGCTTCCAGTTTTGTTTTCAGCTCGGTATCGGCATTCAGCTCGGCCACGCTCTCGTAGCCGGTGCGGCCAAGGTCGGCGGCGCGCAGCATCACCAGCGGCATGCCGTTGTCGATGCAGGTCACCTCGATGTCGCCGATGCCGTCCACGCTGACGGTGTCGCGCACCTGGCCGGTGGGCAGCAGGCCGGCACACACCGAGCCGGCGGTATCGAGGAAGTTGATGGTGATCGGCGAGGCGGTGCCGGGTACGCCGTCGATGCGGGCGTCGCCGTCGTAGCGCACCTGGCCGTTCGGGGTCTCGACGGTGATGTCGCAGGCCATGTCGGTATTCAGGGTCAGCACGCGGAAGGTGCTGGTCTCGCCCTGCGCCTTGAGCATGCCGGTCTCCAGCGCGAACGGCACCACCGCGGCCAGCATGTTGCCGCAGTTGGGGGTGGTGTCGACGCTGTCCTTGTCCGGCGTGATCTGCGCGAACAGGAAGGTCAGGTCGATGCCGGGCGTCGTGCCCAGGGCAACGATGCCGACCTTGCTGGTCAGCGGATTGGCGCCACCGAGGCCGTCGATCTGGCGGCGGTCCGGCGAACCCATCACGGCCAGCAGCACGCGGTTGCGCAGTTCAATGTCGGCGGGCAAATCCGCTGCGTTGAAGAACGGGCCGCGCGAAGTACCGCCGCGCATGAACAGGGTAGGGATAGAGGTCTGCATGGGGCCAGTATCTGCCGGCCGGCGATGCTGCAAAATATGGATAGCTAACTAGTAGATATAGCAGTTTGCTATGGGTTGGATTCAAGAAAAGCCGCCGGTCGCGGCGGCGGGTGCCCGCCCTGCAGCCGGCGCCTTACGCCGCCGGCACGGCCTTGCCCGTCACGATGGGCGGCACCATCTCGCGAACCAGTTCCTGCATCGCCTGTTGCGTCAGCGTGCTGGGGCGGTGCGAGCTGACCGCCAGCGCCAGCCGGCTGACCAGGCCCGGCTCGCCGATCGGGCGCAGCCGCAGCCGCGCCGCCTTGTCGCTGGTCGATACCGCCAGCCGCGACAGCACCGCGCAGCCGGCGCCGTCGGCGACCAGCTCCAGGATCGCCGGCACGCTGTCGATCTCCAGCGCAATGGTTGGCCGCAAGCCCTGCGCGCCCAGCTGCGACTCCACCAGCATGCGGATGGCGTGCGGCTGCGACGGGATCACCAGCGGCTTGGCGGCCAGCTCCGCCAGCGACACCGCGCCCGGCGCGGCGTCGCCCTCGGCCAGCTCTACCAGGTACAGCATCTCGTCGCACAGCGGCGTGATGTCGATGTCGGAAGACGGCACCGGGTTGTACAGCAGCGCGATGTCGAGGCGGCCATTGCGCAGCGCCTCCAGCATGTTGGCGGACAGACCCTCGCGGATCGCCAGCGACGCCTGCGGCAGCCGGGTGCGGAAGGCACGCGACAGCGGCACCGAAAGCACCCGCGACAGGCTGGGCGGCAACCCCAGCGCCACCTTGCCGGCCAGCGCGCCGCGCACGCGGCCCAGTTCCTCCTTGGCGCGTTCCACCTGGTGCAGCACGCCGCGGCCGTGCTCCAGCAGCAGCTTGCCGGCCTCGGTCAGCGTCACGCCGCGGCCGTTGCGCAAGAGCAGCGTCTGGCGCAATTCCACCTCCAGCTGGCGGATCTGGCGGCTGAGCGCCGGCTGCGCGATGTCGAGCACGATGGAGGCACGGGTGAAGCTGCCCAGCTCGGCAACGCGGACGAAATACTCGATCTGTTTCAGGTCCATGGCGGCGCGGCAAACGGAAGGGAAGACAGGACAGCATACGCGATGGCGGGTAGCGCAGGAATGCCTTTCCGGCATAGCCGCGCTGCCGTCAGACAAAAAAACGGCCCGACCGGTGACAACACCGGCGCGGGCCAGACAAGCAACGCAACGAGAAAGGGGAATAACGCTTCAGGCCTGGGCGGCGATCATGCTGCGGAAATGGCGCTCCATGCGCGCGGTATCCGGCTGCCGCCCGGTGAACAGCTGGAAGGCGCCGATCGCCTGCCACACCGCCATGCCGCCGCCGTCGAGCACGCGGCAGCCGCGCTGGCGTGCCAGCTGCAGCAATTCGGTTTCCAGCGGGAAGTACACCACCTCGGCCACCCACAGGTCGCTGTGCAGCAGCGCTTCCGGTAGCGGCAGGCCGGGATGGCCGTCCATGCCGGTTGGCGTGGCGTGCACCAGGCCGCTGGCGCCCGGCATCGCCTGGCCCACGTCGCTGCTGCCCGTCACCTGCCGGTCCGGGAAGAAGCCGTGCAGGCGTGCGGCCAACGTTGCGGCGCGCTGGGCGTCCTGGTCGACGATCACCAGCTCGCGGGTGCCGGCCACCAGCAGTGCGTGGGCGACGGCGGAACCGGCACCGCCACCGCCGAGCAGCACCACGCGCTGCAGGTCGTCCGCGGCGAAGTGGCGGCGGAACGGCTCGGCAAAGCCGGACCAGTCGGTGTTGTGGCCGTAGCGCTTGCCGTCGCGGAACACCACGGTGTTGACGGCGCCGATCTGGCGCGCGTCTTCCGACAGCTCATCGAGATAGGGGATCACCGCCTGCTTGCAGGGGTGGGTGATGTTGACGCCGGCAAAACCGCAGGCTTCGGCGGCACTGAGCAGCTCCGGCAGCGCCTCGATACCCTTGCCGATGCGGCTGAGGTCGATCAGCTGGTAGTGCAGCTTGAAGCCCAGCTCGGCCGCTTCCTGCTCGTGCAGATAGGGCGACTTTGAACGCTGGATATCCGCACCGATCAGGCCGATCAGCACCTTGTCCGGCACGCCGTGCTCGGTTGCGAATGATGAAACTTCAGAGATCATGTCATGCCTCGGTGGTTGGCTCCCGGCGCGGCCTGCGGGGCGGCGCCGGGGTGGGGGGGAAATGGCGGCTTAGCGCAGTTTGGCCAGTTCGCTGTTCAGCTCGCCCATCAGCTGCGGGCCGACGTTTTCGCTGAACTTCCTGGTCACGCCCTGCAGCTTGATGCGGATGCGGCCCTTTTCGGCGGCGGACAGCTCGTTCACCTTCATCGTCGCCTTCAGCTTGGCCAGCGCCTGGGCGGCACCGTCACGGTTGACCTTGCGCTGGTACAGCGTGGCGTCACGCGCGGCCTTCTGCAGCAGCTTCTTCTCGTCGGCGGACAGCTGGTCCCACAGCTTCTGGCTGGTCAGCAGCACCTGCGGGTTGTAGACGTGGCCGGTGAGGGTCATGTACTTCTGCACCTCGTTGAGCTTGGTGCCGAGAATGGTGGCTTCCGGGTTTTCCTGGCCGTCGACCGCCTTGGTTTCCAGCGCGGTGTACAGCTCGGTGAACGGCATCGGTACCGGGTTGGCGCCCAGCGCCGAGAACATCTCGATGTACAGCGGCGACTGCACCACGCGCACCTTGAGGCCGGCGATGTCTTCCATCTTCACCACCGGGCGCACGTTGTTGGTCAGGTGACGGAAGCCCAGCTCCCAGTAGCCGAGACCGACCATGCCCTTGCCCTGCAGCTTGGCCAGCAGCTTGCTGCCGATCGGGCCGTCGACGATGGCATCGGCTTCCTTGCCGCTGTTGAACAGGAAGGGCAGGTCGAACAAGACGAATTCCTTGGCGTGGCTGGACAGCAGGCCGGCGTTGAGCACGGTGAAGTCGAGGGTGCCTCCCTGGATCGAGGACACGGTCTGCACGTCGCCACCGAGTACGCCGGACGGAAACAGCTTGACGGTGATCTTGCCGCCGGAGGCCTTGTTCACCAGCTCGGCGAACTTGGCGGCGCCCATGCCCTGCGGGTGCTCCTTGGCATTGAGGAAGGAGAAGCGCAGCGTGCGTTCCTTGATGTCGGCGGCGCTGGCCTGGCCGGCGAGGCTGAGGGCGAGGATGGCGGCACTGCCGAGCACGGCGATGTTGTTCAACTTCATGATGTCTCTCTCCATGTTGGAATTGGACTCCGGGGTCTCCTCCCCGGAGGTGCTACGAAAACTTAACGGGCAAACCAGGCAGCCGGCACGGTGACGATGCTCGGGAACAGCACCAGCAGGAACAGCACCGCCAGCTCGGCCAGCAGGAACGGGGTAATCGCCGAGATCAGCGCGCCCATCTTGGTGCGGGTGGCGCCGCACACCACGTTGAGCACGGTGCCCACCGGTGGCGTGATCAGGCCGATCGAGGTGTTGATGATGAACAGCACGCCGAAGTAGATCGGGTCGATGCCGGCCTGGGTCACCACCGGTACCAGCACCGGCGCCAGGATCAGGATGGTCGGCGCCATGTCCATCGCGGTGCCGACCAGCACGATGATCAGCATGATCACCAGCATCAGCAGCGTCGGATCATCCATCAGCGGGGCCAGCAGCTCGATCAGCTGCGACGGCAGGTCGGCGATGGTGATCATCCACGCCGACACCAGCGAGGCGGCGACCAGGAACATCACGATGCCGGTGGTCTGGGCCGACACGGTAAAGACATGGAACAGCTGCGACGGCTTCAGCTCGCGGTAGATCACCATCGCCACGAACAGCGAGTACACCGCCGCCACTACCGCCGCTTCGGTCGGGGTGAAGATGCCGAACTTGAGGCCGCCGATGATGATGCCGGGCAGCAGCAGCGCCCAGAACCCGTCACGCACCGCGGCCATGATTTCACCCGCCGACTTGCGCGGCGCCGGCTGGATGTCTTCCGAGCGCGACACCCACCACCACGCAACGCACAGCGACAGCGCGATCAGGATGCCGGGCACGATGCCGGCCAGGAACAGCTTGGAGATCGACAGGTTGCCGGCCACCCCCAGCAGGATGAAACCGATGCTGGGCGGGATGATCGGCGCGATGATGCCGCCGGCGGCGATCAGCGCGCTGGAGCGGGCCTGATCGTGGCCGGCGCGTACCATCATCGGCACCAGCAGCACCGCCAGCGCCGCGGCATCGGCCACCGCCGAGCCGGACAGGCTGGCCAGGATGCAGGAGGCGAGAATGGCGACGTAGCCGAGGCCGCCCTTGACGTGGCCGACCAGCGCCATCGCCACGTTGACGATGCGGCGCGACAGACCGCCGACATTCATCACCTCGCCGGCGAGCAGGAAGAACGGGACCGCCAGCAGCGCGAAACTGTCGGCGCCGTTGATCAGGTTTTGCGCGACGATCTGCGCATCGAACATGTCCATGTGGTACATCAGCGCCACACCGGACAAGAGCAGGGCAAAGGCAATCGACATGCCCATTGCCATGGCACCGAGCAGGGTGCCAAGGAAGATAGTCAGAATCACGATGAAGTCTCCGGCCGGGGCTTAGTCAGCGATATTCAGCGTGGTGTGCACGTCGGACACCGGTGCACCACTGAATACCTTGTACAGATCGAATACGACGACGATGGCGGACAGCACGCTGAACACCAGGCCGGCCAGATACACCGTCGCCATCGGCAGGCCGGTCATCGGCGACGGGACGTCAAGGTTGATCACCACCTGCTGCCAGCTGCCGCTGCCGAACAACCACAGCAGGTACAGCACGATGCCTTCCATCAGCACGTGGCAGACCTTCTGCGCCAGCACCGGCAGGCGCCGGACCAGGCTGTCGACATTGAGGTGGCCCTTTTCGCGCACGCCGACGATGGCGGCGAGGAAGGTCATCCAGATCATGAACCAGCGCGACAGCTCTTCGGAAAGGCTGATGCCGCTGTTGAAGCTGTAGCGCAGCACCACGTTGGTGAACACCAGCAGCACCATGCCGGCCAGCAGCAGGGCCATCATGCCCTTCAGTATCTGCATCGATACGTCGATTACTTTTTCCATCACAACCTCCATGCAGTGCGTCGCTGCAGCGCCGGGGCGCGGCAGGCGCGTCTGCCAGTCAAGAAAACGGCTTGTCGTTTATTTCTTCAGGTGGCAGGCAAGGTGGTGCACCGCGAGGTTGTAACCCGCCGTACCCAGACCGCAGATCACGCCGGTCGCCACTTTTGAAACGTAGGACAGATGCCGGAAGCTCTCGCGGCGATGGATGTTGCTGATGTGCACTTCGATGATGCTGCCGGGGAAGGCGGACAGTGCATCCATCAGTGCGATGGAGGTGTGGCTGTAGCCGGCCGGATTGATCACGATGCTGGCGTGCTGCTCGCGCGCCTGGTGGATCCAGTCGATCAGCTGGGCTTCGTCGTTGCTCTGGCGGAAGTCGATGGTGAGGCCGTATTCGCGCGCCACGCTGCGGCAGCTGCGCTCGACGTCGGCGAGGGTTTCGTGGCCGTAGATTTCCGGCTGGCGTTTGCCCAGCAGGTTCAGGTTCGGGCCGTTGAGTACCAGGATATCGGTGGCCATGTCAGCGCGCTCCCTGCTGGGTGGCGGCCACTGCTGGCGATGGTGGGAAGAACATGTCGCGCTCCTCAATCTCTCTGTGTCTTTTTTGGAAATGTACCTGTTGGTACATAATGAAAGAATGGCGTATCGGTGCCGCTTTGTCAATGTCTGATTGAGGCAAATCAAGGTCTTGCGACAGCGGATTGTGGTGATCCGCAACAGTGCCGGCAGGCCCGCGTTTGCTGCCTTGCGGCAAACGGGCGCCGCCGCCGCAAACCGCACCGCCGCCGCCGGCGCCAGGCAAAAAAACGGGCGCCGACCGGCGCCCAAAGGAGAGTGTTTCGGTTGCGGAAACTAGCCGCCCTGGCGGTTGCGGCGTTGCGCCTGTGCCGCCAGCCGCACCGGCGCGTTGGCCGCACCGTACTGGTCGTAACTGCCGAGGCGCTGCACGATCTCGAAGAAGAAACGCTCGTCGAACGGCGCGGAGTACACGTGCAGGAATTCGCCGCCGCCGGCGTCGCGGTCGTACAGCACGTTGTGCTGCTGCAGGCGCGCGACAAAGTCGTCGTCGAGGCTGAAACGCGCCAGCAGGTCGTCGTAGTAGTTGTCGGGGATGTCCAGCAGCGGCACGCCGTTGGCGCGCGCCTGCACCACCGCGGCGAAGATGTCGTCGCTGGCGAAGGCGATGTGCTGCAGGCCGGAGCCCTTGTAGGTCGACACCGAGCGCGCGATGGCGGTGTTGCGGTTTTCCGAGATGTTGAGCGGAATGCGGATGCTGTTGTTGGTGCTGCGCACCACGCGGCTCTTCATCAGGCCGTACGGGTCCGGCAGCGTCCACTCGTGCTCGGTGGCAAAGCCGAAGATGGCGCGGAAGTGCAGGATCCAGTTGTCCATCGTCTCCGCCGGCAGGCCGATGGCGAAGTGGTCCAGCGCGGTCAGGCCGAGGCCGGGCGTGCTCGTATCGCAGGCGTCGAAGTCCGACTGGTAGATGGACGCACCGTCAACGTTGGCCGCAACCAGGTACTGCAGGCTGCCGTCCGGCGCGCGCACCGCCGGGATGTGGCGCTCGTTGGGGCCGACGCGGCTTTCGAACGGCTTGCAGCCGTACAGCTTGGCGCGGGTCAGCGCCTGTTGCGCGTCGTCGGTGCGGAACGCCGCGGCGCACAGCGACGGTCCGTGCGACACGTAGAAGGCATGGGCGAAGGAATCCGGTTCGGCATTGAGGATCAGGTTGATGTCGCCCTGCTGGTACAGGGTGACGTCCTTGGACTTGTGCTGCCCGGCGCGGGAAAAGCCGAACTGTTGCAGCAGCTTGCCCAGCCGCGCGCCGGAGTCGTCGTCGACCGCGAACTCCAGGAATTCCACGCCGTGGTAGTCGGCGGCCGGCGGCGGCGAGAACAGGCTGTCGGCCACCGCGCTGGCGCCCTCGGCGCGGAGGGTGCGGGCGGTGACTTCTTCCAGATAGCGCAGCGAGCGCAGGCCATCGATGGCGGTCAGCCGTGTCGGCGCGGCGCGGAAGCCGTCGTTGAACACCTCCAGCGACAGCGGGCCGCGGTAGCCGGCGGCGATGATGGGCGCCAGGAAGGCGCCCAGCTCGAAATCGCCCTGGCCGGGAAAGCTGCGGAAGTGGCGGCTCCACTCCATCACGTCCATGTTCAGGATCGGCGCATCGGCCAGCTGCACGAACACGATCTTGTCGCCGGGGATCTGCGCCAGCAGCGACAGGTCGTCCTTGATCGCCAGGGTGTGGAAGCTGTCGAGGATGATGCCGAGGTTGGGGTGGTCGGCCTGTTGCACCAGGCGCCAGGCGTGCTGGTAGGAGTAGACGTGGCGGCCCCAGGCCAGTGCCTCGTAGCCGACCAGGATGTCGCGGCGCGCGGCGCGCTCGGCGAGCTGGCGCAGGTCGTCGGCAATCAGCGCGTCGTCCTGGCTGGTGTCCGGGGCCACGCTGCTGCACACCAGGATGCGGTCGGTGCCCAGCTCCTGCATCAGGTCGAACTTGCGTTCGGCGCGGTCGAGGTTGCGCGCCAGCCGCTCGCGCGGGCCGCCCTCGAAATCGCGGAACGGCTGGAATAGCATGATTTCCAGTCCCAGGTCGGCGCACATGCGGCGCACGGTGGCCGGTGTGCCGTCGAAGTAGAGCAGGTCGTTTTCAAAGATCTCGACGCCGTCAAAACCGGCTGCCGCAATCGCCTCCAGCTTCTCCGGCAGCGTGCCGCTCAGGGACACGGTTGCAATGGAATGCTTCATGCCATCCTCCGTTATTGGGTGTGTATCTCCTTATTATGTACCAATTGGTACATAAGTGGAAAAATCTTGCGCCCGTCTGCGGTGACGCGCGGCCGGCTGCGACAAATTGGCGACAGTGCCGGTGCGCGGCAGCCACGCCATGCCGCTTGCGGCCAACGTTGGCCGCAGGCCGCGGCAAGGGGCAGGGAGTAGAGGCTAGGGAGTAGAGGCTAGGCCGCGGCATGAAACTGCTGCCGCAAGCCGTCGTCGGGTGGTGGCGGCAGCGCCGGGTTTTCGGTGCGACGGTTCAGCTGGGGCAGGCGCCAGCTCCGCGTTCGCTGGCGGCACGGTCAATGCCATCGCGAAAAATCGTTTTTTATGTCAGTCACTTAGCTGGTTTCACCTTTTTGTAATCCAAAAACTACATTTCCCAAAAAAGTGCCATAAATACCCAAAAAACGATATTGAGAGGCTGCGGCTTCAACTATAGAGTTTTGGCACCACTACCAGATTGATCTTGCAACAACATTGCATCAGGTCAAGAGAAAGCCCGGTTTTGGTTGGCAAGCGGTTTCACCCCGTCATCAAGCAGGCAACAACAGTTCCGCCGTGGCCATGCCCGGCGCCGCGCCGTCATCAAGGTGACAGCGTGCGCCGCGCGGCGACGGCAAGCGGGTGAAGTGCGGACACACACAAGGAGAAAAATGGTGAGTAACGGGAACAGGATCAGCACGCGGGCGCTGCCGGGGGTGCTGCTGGCAGCCTTGCTGGCGGTGCCGGCGATGAGTGCCAGCGCCGAAGGCACGGCCGAGATCTCCAGAGGCCAGCAGTACTATGAAAAAATCTGTGCCAAGTGCCACGAGGCCGGGATCGGCCCGGTGCTGCTCGGCCGCGGTCTGCCGGAGGTGATCTTCACCACCATCCCGCGCAGCGGCCTGCGCGCGATGCCGGCATTCCGGGTGTCGGACATCGACGACGCCACCTTGCAGAGTCTGGCGAAATACCTCGCCAACTCCAAGCCAAAACCGTAAGCGGGAGGAGCAGGCATGACTACTGATCGTCGCACTTTGCTCAAGGGCCTGGCCGCCGTCGGCCTCGCCTTCAGCGGTGGCTCGCTGGCGCAGGCCGCCACCGTGCTGCCAGCCGGCAAAACCCTGGCCGCCAACGCCACGCTGCCGCTAACCGCGGTGGTGTCCGGCAGCGCGCTGGACAGCCAGTTTCTGGCCGGCGTCGCCGCCGCCGCGCAGCAGCACGGCATGCAGCAGCAGCCGGCGCTGCGTCTGAACGGGCTGGACGGCAGCTTGCTGAACCACATTCACGCACTGGCACAGGATGCGCAGCCGGCGATGCTGGTCGGGCTGGTGGATGACGCCACCGCCACCGTATTGCTGGACCTGGTGCGCTCGTCCGGCGGCCGCGTGCTGTCGCAACAGCCGCAGCGGCTGGGCGGCGATGCCGCCCAGCTGGCCGCGCTGGGGCAGGCCCTGGTGGCCAGCCCGGAGCGAGTGCTGCCGGCGTCCACCCCGCAGGGCACCGCCTGCGTTTCCTTCTGCTGCGTGATCTGAACGGAGTTATCTCATGGCTAGTAAATATCTTGCCCTGCCCAAGGGCGTCAGCGAGGCCCGTTTCGACGCGGCCATCAAGAAGTTCACCGCCGCACTGGGCAAAGACAATGTGCTGACTTCCGGCGAACACTTGCAGCCCTACACCAAGGTGATGATGGCGGTGGAAACCGAGAAACACATCCCGTCCGCCATCGTGATGGCCACCACCGTGGAGCAGGTGCAGGCGGTGGTGAAAATCTGCAACGAGTACAAGATCCCGGTGTGGACCATCTCCACCGGCCGCAACTTCGGTTACGGCTCGGCGGCGCCGGTGGAGCGCGGCCAGATCGTGCTCGACCTGCGCAAGATGAACAAGATCATCCACATCGACCCCGAGCTGTGCACCGCGCTGGTGGAGCCGGGCGTCACCTACCAGCAGCTGTACGACTACATCGAGGACAACAAGCTGCCGCTGATGCTGTCGTTCTCGGCGCCGTCGGCCATCGCCGGCCCGGTCGGCAACACCATGGACCGCGGCGTCGGCTACACCCCGTACGGCGAACACTTCCTGATGCAGTGCGGCATGGAAGTGGTGCTGGCCAACGGCGACGTGTACCGCACCGGCATGGGCGGCGTGAAGGGCGACAAGGCGTGGCAGGTGTTCAAGTGGGGTTACGGCCCGACGCTGGACGGCATGTTCACCCAGTCCAACTACGGCATCTGCACCAAGATGGGCTTCTGGCTGATGCCCAAGCCGCCGGTGTTCAAGCCGTTCGAGATCAAGTTCGACAACGAGGCCGACATCAGCGAGATCGTGGAAATGCTGCGCCCGCTGCGTATCGCCAACATCATCCCCAACGCGGTGGTGATCGCCGGCACGCTGTGGGAAGCGGCCACCTGCAACACCCGTCGTTCCGACTACATCACCACCCCCGGCCACACCCCGGATCACATCGTCAAACAGATCCAGAAGGACAAGCACCTGGGCGCCTGGAACGTGTATGCCGCGCTGTACGGCTCGCCGGAGCAGGTGGAGGTGAACTGGAAGATCGTCACCGAGACCATCAAGAAGGCCGGCAAGGGCCGCATCGTGACCCAGGAAGAGGCCGGCGACACCCAGCCGTTCAAGTACCGCGCGCAGCTGATGTCCGGCGTGCCCAACCTGCAGGAATTCGGCCTCTACAACTGGCGCGGCGGTGGCGGCTCGATGTGGTTCGCCCCGGTCAGCCAGGCGCGCGGCAGCGAGTGCGACAAGCAGGTGAAGCTGGCCAAGACCATCCTCAACAAGCACGGCCTCGACTACGTCGGCGAATTCATCGTCGGCTGGCGTGACATGCACCACGTGATCGACGTGCTGTTCGACCGCAGCAGCGAGGAAGAAACCAAGCGCGCCAATGCCTGCTTTGCCGAGCTGCTGGACGAGTTCGAGAAGGAAGGCTACGCCGTGTACCGCGTCAACACCGCGTTCCAGGAACGGGTGGCCAACAGCTACGGCCCGGTGAAACGCAAGCTGGAAAAAACCATCAAGCGCGCGCTGGACCCGAACGGCATTCTGGCACCGGGCAAGTCCGGCATCCGCATCTAAGGCAGGAAACTAGCGATGACAACGAAACAAGCATACGACGGCTTCGAACTGCAACCGATCGCCGGCCAGTGGCGCCGCGGCAGTTCCAGCCAGCAGCTGACCGATACCAATCCGTACTCCGGCGACACCCTGCTGCAGCTGCAGCTGGCCAGCCGCGACGACGTGGATGCGGCCTATGCCGCCGCCGCCGCCGCGCAGCAGGACTGGGCCGCCCGCCTGCCGGAAGAGCGCGCCGCGGTGCTGCACCGCGCGGTGGAAATCATGCTGGCACGCGCCGAGGAGATCCAGGACTGGATCGTGCGCGAATCCGGCAGCTCGCGGCTGAAAGCCATCATCGAGTGGGACAGCGCGCGCCGCATCACCCAGGAGTCGGCCACCTTCTGCAACCGCGTCGAGGGCCGCATCCTGGCCTCCGCCATCCCCAACCAGGAGAGCCGCGTCTACCGCGCGCCGCTGGGGGTGGTGGGCGTGATCAGCCCGTGGAACTTCCCCTACCATCTGACCGCGCGCTCCATCGCCCCGGCGCTGGCGCTGGGCAACGCGGTGGTGGTGAAGCCGGCCAGCGACACCCCGGTGACCGGCGGCCTGCTGCTGGCCAAGATCTACGAGGAAGCCGGCCTGCCGGCCGGGCTGTTCAGCGTGGTGGCCGGTGCCGGTAGCGAGATCGGCGATCATTTCGTCGCGCATCCGGTGCCGAGCCTGATCTCGTTCACCGGTTCCACCGAGGTGGGCCGCAACGTTGGCCGCATCGCGACCGGCGGCCAGCACATCAAGCGCGTGGCGCTGGAGCTGGGCGGCAACGCGCCGCTGGTGGTGCTGGACGACGCCGATATCGAGCAGGCGGCGCAGGCGGCGGTGGTCGGCCGCTTCCTGCACCAGGGCCAGATCTGCATGAGCACCAACCGCGTGATCGTCGACGCCAAGGTGCACGATGCCTTCGTGGCCGCGCTGAAGGCGCGCGTCGAGCAGCTGCCGTACGGCGATCCGGCCGATGCGGCCAACATCGTCGGCCCGCTGATCAACGGCAAGCAGCTGGACAGCGTGCTGACCAAGATCGAGCAGGCGAAAAAGGACGGCGCCACGCTGCTGGTCGGCGGCGCGCCGCAGGGCAACGTGTTGCCGCCGCACCTGTTCGTGGATGTCGACCCCAGCTGGTCCATCGCCGTGGACGAGACCTTCGGCCCGGTGCTGCCGGTGATCAAGGCCCGCGACGAGGCGCACGCGCTGGCGCTGGCCAATGCCAGCGAATACGGCCTGTCCGCCGCGGTGTTCACCCGCGACTACGCCCGCGGCCTGCACTTTGCCCGCGGCATCCGCAGCGGCATGTGCCACATCAACGACATCACCGTCGACGACCAGACCAACGCGCCGTTCGGCGGCGAGAAGAACTCCGGCCTCGGCCGTTTCAACGGCGAGTGGGCGATCGAGGAGTTCACCCGCGCGCAGTGGGTGACGCTGCAGTTCCAGCCGCGCCCGTATCCGTTCTGACCCTCTTTATCTATTGCCGTACGCCGCTGGCCTGGCCGCCGGCGCATCAAGGAGCAAACCATGCAATCACGTCGCAGTTTTCTGATCAACAGCGTAGGGGTCGTGTCGGCACTGGCCGTGGCCCGCAGCGCGCTGGCCGCCGCCCCGAAGGTGGACGCGAAGGACCCTGCCGCGGTGGCGCTGGGCTACGTCGCCGACGCCGCCAAGGTCGACAAGGCCAAGCAGCCGAAATATATCGCCGGCCAGGCCTGTAGCAACTGCCAGTTCTACCAGGGCAAGGCCAGCGACGCCTTCGCGCCCTGTCCGATGCTGGCCGGCAAGCAGGTGGCCGGCAAGGGCTGGTGCAACGTCTACGTCAAGAAGGCCTGATCGTTAATCGCCGGGCCAGGGTTGGCCGCAGGCCGGCCGTGGCAACGGCAAGGAGAGCGCAATGGGTTCATTCAGCCTGTGGCACTGGTTGATCGTGCTGGCGGTGGTGCTGCTGGTGTTCGGCACCAGGAAACTGCGCCATGTCGGCACCGATCTGGGCGGGGCGGTACGCGGCTTCAGGCAGGGCATGCAGGGTGAGGGCGAGCCGCCCGCAAGCGATGCCACGCCGAAAAGCTAGTTGCCGGTTGGCGCGCGCCGGCATACAAACGCAGCATGACCCATCACCCTGCGGAGAGCGCCATGCTGCACGCCCAGCTGTTCATCGATAACCGGGATGTCGCCTCGTCCGACGGCGCCACCTTCGACTGTCTCAACCCGGTCAATGGCGAGGTCGCCACCGTGGCGGCGGCGGCGAGCGTGGACAGCGCGCTGGCTGCGGTGAATGCCGCCACGGTGGCGTTCGGCGCCTGGGCGGCGATGTTGCCGCAACAGCGCCGTGCGCTGCTGGACCGCGCCGCCGACCTGATCGTGGCGCGCAGTGCCGATTTCAGTGCCGCGATGACGGCGGAAACCGGCGCCACCGCGGCGTGGGGCAGCTTCAACTGCCAGCTGGCGGCCAACATCTTCCGCGAGGCGGCGGCGCTGGTCACGCAGATCCATGGCGAGCTGCCGCCGTCCAGCCGTGCCGGCGCCATCGAGATGGTGCTGCGCCAGCCGGCGGGCGTGGTGCTGGCCTTCGCGCCGTGGAACGCGCCGGTGCTGCTGGCGGCGCGGGCGGTGGCGATGCCGCTGGCCTGTGGCAACAGCGTGGTGCTCAAAGGCTCCGAGCTGTGTCCGTACACCCACCGCCTGCTGGGCGAGGTGCTGGCCGAGGCCGGGCTGCCGCCGGGCGTGCTCAACGTGGTGCTGAATGCGCCGGCCGACGCGGCCAACGTGGTGGAGGCGCTGATCCGCCACCCGGCGGTGCGGCGGGTGAACTTCACCGGCTCCACCCGGGTTGGCCGCAGCATCGCCGAGATCGCCGCGCGCTACCTGAAGCGCTGCCTGCTGGAGCTGGGTGGCAAGGCGCCGTTCGTGGTGCTGGACGACGCCGATCTGGACGAGGCGGTGAAGGCGGCGGCATTTGGCGCCTTCTTCAACCAGGGCCAGATCTGCATGTCGACCGAACGCATCATCGTGGACAGCAAGGTGGCGGACGAATTCGTGCAGCGTCTGGCCGACAAGGCGCTGAGCCTGAAAGCCGGGCTGCCGGACGAGCCAGGCTGCGCGCTGGGGCCGATGATCAGCGCCGGCGCCGCCGAGCGCATCACGGCGCTGGTGCAGGATGCGGTCGGCAAGGGCGCCGAGCTGGTGACCGGCGGCCACGCCCGCGGCAGCGTGATGGCGGCGACGGTGGTCGACCACGTGACCGCGGCGATGCGGCTGTACGGCGAAGAGTCGTTCGGCCCGGTGGTGGCGGTGCTGCGTTTTGATGACGTGGAGGAGGCGATCTCGCTGGCCAACGACTCCGAGTACGGGCTGTCGGCGGCGGTGTTCGGCGGCGACGTGCTGCGCGCGCTGGAAGTCGCCCGCCGCATCGAGTCCGGCATCTGCCACATCAACGGTCCGACGGTGCTGGACCAGGCGCAGATCCCGTTCGGCGGGGTGAAGGACAGCGGTTACGGCCGTTTTGGCGGCCGCGCCGCGATCGACGAATTTACCGAGTTGCGCTGGATCAGCATCCAGCGCGGCGCACAGCAGTACCCGATCTGAGAAGCTGTTTTACGATCTCGCGCGCTCACGCGAGACAAGGCAACAACGGCTGAGGAAGCGGCGTTTAGCTGGATATAAACAAGCGTGCCGAAGGCGCTTTTAACGCCGTATCGCCCCATTGGGATCAGTCGCAGCAGATCGTAAACAGGTTCTGGCCGTATCTGGCCGCGGCCCACCCGGCCGCTGCCGGCCAGGCGCCGCGCCCCATCCGGACGCGCGGCGTGCGGCCAACCCTTGCAGCGGGACGCTGCGCTGCCCGTCCCGTTTGCCTAGTCGTGCAGGCAGCGCTTTTTCATACTCATCATTAATGACATATAAATAAAACGGAGAGATTCATCATGCAACAATCCAGAGCGCTCACCACCCTCGTCACCGCAGGCGCCTTGCTGTCGCTGGCATCCGCCGGCTGGGCCACCGAGGGCGGCGGCGGCATGTACCCCAACGGCAACGAGAACTACCTGACCGGCGCCTTGCCGCCGCCCGGCTTCTACGTGCTGGGCTATGCCTCCAGCTACCGCGCCGATTCGCTGCGCGACAATAACGGCGACAAACTGTCGGTGGACTTCAAGCTGCGGGTCAACGCGGTGGCGCCGCGCTTCATCTGGGTGAGTGAGCTGCCGCTGGCCGGCGGTCAGCTGGCGATGCACGCCATCACGCCGCTGGTGGAGGTTGACGCCACAGTCAACGGCCAGTCGCAGCGCAAACGCGAGCTGGGCGACATCGTGCTCGGTGGCGGCGCCGCCTATCACGTCAGCGACAAGCTGCACTACTACGCGGGGCTGGACATCAACGCGCCCACCGGTCAGTTCGACAAGAACGATCTCGTCAACGTTGGCCGCAACTACTGGAACGTGGAGCCGCTGCTGGCGGTGAGCTACGTGCAGCCCCGTGGCATCAATGCCGACGTGAAGCTGATGTACGACTACAACTGGAAGAACAAGGACACCGACTACCGCAGCGGCCAGGAAGTGCACGCCGACTACGCGCTGGGCTGGGGCTTCGGCAATGGCTGGGTGGCCGGCGTGGGCGGCTACGCCTATCGCCAGGTCACCGACGATACTGGGCCGAACGTGCCGGCGCACGGCAACCGCGGCAAGGCGCTTGCCATCGGCCCATCGATCAAGTACGACAACGGCAAGGGCTACTTCGTCACCGCCAAGTGGCAGCGCGAAAGCGGCGTGGCCAACCGCGCCCGCGGCTCCGAATTCAAGCTGCGCATGACGCTGCCGTTCTAAGAACTTGTTCAAAGTCTCGCACGTTCACGCGAGACAAGGCGAAAACGCCTGAGGAGATGGCGTTTGTCCAGATATCAACCAGCATGCCGAAGCCGTTTTCAACGCGGTATCGCCTCATAGAGATCAAGTTGCAGCAGATCGTGAACAGGCTCTAAGCCGGCACCCATGATCTCCACCGCTGCGCCGCCATGCTCTGCACGGCGGCGCAGTGCCGTTATCATGTGTGTTTGTTCACCCTCGTCGCGGCCTGCCCATGACCCCCGTCGCCCAGCGCATCAACGCCCACGCCGCCGCCCACCGCATCGACACCACGCTCGACACCCGCCGCTACGCGCTGGCCAATGGCCGCCACGACACCGCGCGCGCGGCGGTCCTGCTGTTGAGCGGCAGTGCCAGCATCAGCCTGGACAAGGACAGCATCGAGCTGGCGGCGCCGGCGCTGGCCTGGGTCAACGTGCCGCCGCAAAGCCATCTGCGCGTCAGCGCCGGCAGTTCCGGCTACCTGCTGTCGCTGTCGGACGTGCTGGTGAAGGAGGCGGCGGGGCAGGGCGCGGAATCGGTGCCGCTGCGCTATCTGGCCGATCGCCGCGTCGTGCAGAACCGCCTCGACGCCGCCGAGGCGGTGCAGGAGATGAGCGCCTCGTTCCGCAGCATCGAGCGCGAGCTGAAGCTGGGTGGCAAGGCGTCGTGGAGCTACCTCACCGCCCACCTCACGCTGATCCTGATCCACTGCTGGCGCCTGTCCGGGCTGGAGGATGTCAGCCAGCAGGGGCACAGCACCAACTCGACGCTGCTGATGCGCTTCCGCCACCTGGCCGAGCTGCACCTGCGCGAACACTGGAAGATCGCCCGCTACGCCGCCGAGCTGGGCATCTCTCACGACCGCCTGCACGACATCTGCGTGCGCACCCTCAAGCGCACGCCGCTGGAGCTGCTGCACGACCGCCTCACCCACGAGGCCTGTCTGCGGCTGGTGCGCTCCGGGCTGACCATCGAACAGGTCGCCGCCGATCTCGGCTTTCGCAGCACCACCCACTTCAGCCGCTTCTTCCGCCTGCGCACCGGGCTGACCCCGGCGCGCTACCGGCTGGAAGCCAAGCAGCAACTCAGCCGCCACGAGGCGCTGGCGATCCGCAACTACGCCGACTGGCCGTGAGCGCGGCGGGATTGGTGCCACCGGTATCGGCATAAGTGTTTTTAATGGCAGGGCGGAGGCTGGCGCCGGTCTGGCTGCGTAGACTGAAGCTAGGGTACTTTTGATTGCGGAGAAAAACAAAAAAGCCCTTGATTGCTCAATGGCTTAGATGTTGGCCTGGCGGAGAGGGAGGGATTCGAACCCTCGGTACGCTCGCACGTACGCCTGATTTCGAATTATGTTGCAAAATCAACACAATCAGCCACTTACCCTGATTCCACTTCTACAAAACACCGACGTTATCACCCGTTTTAGCCTTGTTTTGCGTGGATTCCACGGCTTTTTGTAGAAGGGTCAGGCCCGCTTTTTCTTTACCATCAGCCGGTGCGGTGTCGGCGCCACGCGGTAGCCGATCCGGTCTTTCACGTAGTGCTCGGTCATCGAGCGAGTGACGTGGCCCAGCAGACGCTGAGCGTGGCCCATGCCGCGGATCTCCTCGGTGCCGGTCGCTGCCTTGGCCCGAATGTCACGAAACTGGAAGTCAGGCACGCCGGCCGCCGCGCGGGCTTTGCTGAAGCCCCAGTGCAGGCTGCGGTAGCTGAGAGGCTGGCCATCCTCGGTTTGAACTAGGTACAACGATTTCACCGCGCCGACCTGCAGTGCCATGTTGGTACTGATACGTGCTAGCACGTCAAACAACGGGCCATCGATCTGTACGCGCAACGCGGTGCTGGTCTTGCGCTGGCGGATAAACAGCGTGCCCTCGCGGATATCCGTCCGCTTCAGCTTCAGTACATCGCTGGGACGCTGAGCATGGGAGTCTCCCGTGCGGCCAACGTTGGCCGCATCTGGTTATGCGGACTTCTTGGCGGTCTCGCCGGCCATGGCAAGAGCGATGTCAAAATCGCTGGCGGTGATTTCCGTCATGTGCTCGGCAGCTTGCAAGGCGTTGTGGCGTAAACCGTGCCGTCGTGTTCGAAAACAAGGTAGCTGCCGCTGCAGAAGTACAGCTCGGTGGTATTCAGGCCGATGGCGGCGTGCAGACTGTGTTTGTCCACTCTCGATCCGTTCGGCAGCAGGGTTGCATGCTGCAGCTCCCAGTCAGCTTTCAGCGCCTTGTGCGGCTCTTTCAGCTCAGGCTTGATCGGCGACTTGAGCTTGGCGCGCGGGGTTTGGGTGCCGCCGCGGTCATCATTTGGCGCAGTCCATAGGTCGCTACTTTTCGGCGGTGTAAACCGAACCCCGACAAAGATGAAGCCATCTTGGTTTTTGCCTTGATATGCGTGGCCACCGAAGTGGCTCGCCAGCTTTTCCCCCGCTTGGCTGAGAGCCTGCTTTTCTGTTTCGTAGGACTGATTTGCGGCGATCACTTCTGGAGCGCTGGTCTTGTAGTAGTGCTGTGTCATTTCGATTTCCTTTCACGGTCAACGTTGGCCGCACGCTGTGTGGTTGGTCAGGCGTACTGCCGCGGCTGATCAGCTCGGCGACGTCGTCTTCGCCGAGGCGGGCCAGCGCCTGGGCGATGGTGTAGTCGGTCATCAGATCGAGGCGGTTGGCCGCCAGCGCTACGTACAGGCGTTCGCCGGTGGACAGCGGGCCGACGTGGGCGTCGATCTGGTTGCGGGCCTGGGCGGCGATGCCGTCGAGGTAGTTGAGTTGGTCTTCATTCATGCTGCGTCTCCTTATTTGCGGACCGGCTTGAGGCGGTAGAAGGTGTTTCCTTGCTTGTCACCCATCAGAACCAATTGACTCTTTTCTGGGCCGTTCGCCATGTCCGAGAGCGCGTCCAGTAGACTGACTGCGCGGGAGTGGTTCGCATTGGATTCCCACTTTTCCATAGCTTCACCTTTACTGAAGCGAGCGGCCTCGTTGAGGTCGTCGGTGTAGCCGTAGCCTTCCGGCAGCCAGTAGCGGCCACGCAATGCGCGCAGGCGCGGGAGTACTTCCAGAACCCAGGCGTTAGTCAGCTGGCTGGCTTCGGTGGTGGCGGTTTCCAGCTCGTTCAGCACTACCGTGTTGCGGCTGATGTACGGCTCGCCACTGAGAAACAGCTCGCCGTTTTGGACTTGCCCGAGCACGTCGTTGGCCGCGGCGATTAGGCGTTCGATATTGGGCAATTGCATGGTCATACTCCTTCTGAGGGTCAGGAAAATCAGGCACTACGTTTCGCTTCAAAAACCCAGCACTTCACAGAGGTTGGTCGTTTGCTAGATCCGTTGGCGCGGGCGTTGTACTGCGCGTTGATGAAACTGTTCACCGTGCGGTTGGCCTCGATGAACTTGTGGCGGCGGCTGTTCGGCAGCAGCTTCTTCAGCTCGGTGATGTCCGGCATGTCCTGCCGGCGATCGGCGGCCACTTCCAGCATGTGGTTCAGGTTGATGGCGATCAGTGATGGGTCGTGGCTGTGGTTCTCCTGCACGTGCTGGCACAGACCGGTAGCGAGGTGGCCCAGCTGGCGCTTCTCGCGCTTGCAGACCTCGTCGTCAGCGGTGGCACGGCGCCACTTGGCGGCGAACTCGCCGGCCTTTTCCAGCATCTCGATGAACTGCTCCTGGATGTCCTCGGCGGCCACCGCGTCGACGGTCGGCAGCTTGATGAACAGGCCACCGCTCTCATGGGCAACTGCCTCGGCAAAATAGCTGGTGCCGCTGGCCGCCTGCATGGCCATGGCGCGGGATACCGTGATCTCCTGCCCCTTGCGGGCGTAGACGCGGTTTGCCAGTGCGGTCTTGCTCATGCCCTGCAACGCCGCCATCGCATCCCAGCCGCCGTTGGTGGCGCGGCACATCATCTGGTAACTACCTTTGATGCATTCCACAATCTGTTCCTTTTGCTGAGTGGTGTTATCCATGCCTGTGGCGATCTATCGTTACTTCAGGCTGCGCTGCCGTTTCCACTCGGCAAGGCCGAGCAGGAAGACCATACGCACGAAGCTGCTCATGGTTCGGCCGTCCTGTTTGGACAGCGCCACGATTTCCGTGCACTCCTCCGGCATGAAGCGCACGGTTACCGGCAAGTCCAGATCCACCCCAGCTGGGGCGCGTCGTTTAGATGTGCTCATGTTTGTGTCATCATTGTGGAGTGGTGCAATTCACAAATGGATATTGCTCAAATTCGAGAATAATGCAAATGTCAGATTCTCAAAAACAAGAAATTGGACAGCGTTTGTGGCAGGAGCGCACACGCTTTGGCCTTACACAAGGTGAGATGGCGACGCGTGGCGGTGTTGGTTTCAGTACATATACGGCATATGAAAAAGGCAAAAGCACGCCAGATGCCGTTGCTTTGCACAACTGGGCTATGCACGGAGTGGATGTGTTGTATGTGGTCACCGGACAAGCAACCGATAGCAAGCTGTCACCAGATGAGATGACAGTGCTTGGCTACTGGCGCGAAAGCCCGGAAGAGGTGCGCGCGGCCTGGCTGGCGTTCTATCAAGCTTACGGTGCGGCGACTCGAGGAAAGGGGCAATGATGGGAGACATGTCCAAATTGAAGATCACCTACTACACCAGGCGGTGGAGTCAGAGAGTTTCACTTAATGTGAAGAAAACCTCCACCGGCTGGCACATATCACACATTGCTATCAATGGCGATACTGACCCTGAAGGTCATCCCATACTTGAGAGGAACTTGGTGCAAGACAATGTTCATTTCCCGAAAGATGTTGGTCACTTCCTTGGGCATGTTTGGTATCTGCTTGAAGAGGGTGTAATCGACGAGGCTAGGGCTCAGGAAATGCTGGAGGATATCGGCCAGTGGATTTCTAGTTGTGAAACATCACAGCCGACATGGCGAGGTTGGAATTGCTAAGGCACCGGAGGTGCTATGCCACCAGGTGAGAAAATGATGCTGGATGTCTTGTGTGGTAACCCGTACGAGCTGCGTGCCGCGCGGCAGGCGTTCTATGCTGCCTATGGCTCGGCCGTCCGTGGCGAGCAGGTGTGTTTTGCATCCAGACAGTATTGACGGTTTTCCTGCTCAGGCCTGTCTGGTGCGGGGTGATGCCACAGGAGCATTAACGGTCACAAATAGTGAGTATGTTGTTCGTTGGTAGAAATTTAGAATAAATTAGGTGTGGGAAGGGGTTTTGTGTTTCTGTATTTGTATATGTGGTGTTTGGCGTCTTTTGCTTCAATAGCGCCTGTAAAATTTGAAAAAAATTTGCGTTATATTTGCGCATTTTTCTTTTCGTGTATTTTAGTGATTGTTATTGGTCTAAGGTTTAAGATTGGTGGTGATTGGGATGCGTATTTTGGTATGGTGCAAGATGCCACCTCGCTTGAGGACGCAATTTCAAGAACTGAGCCGGCCTACGGTGTTTTAAACTTCATAGCCAATCAAACTAATCTTGGAGTGGCTTTTGTTAATTTGATTTGTGCTTTTTTGTTTGTCTATGGCCTCGTGAGATTTAGTTTTGCGCAGCCTTTGCCATGGCTTGCGATTTCTATTGCCATTCCATATTTATTGATTGTTGTAGCGATGGGCTATACTAGGCAGTCAGTAGCTATTGGATTGGTGATGTTGGCATATTTGTCATTGGCAGAACGGAAAATAACAAAATTTATCGCTGAAGTAATTTTTGCATCGCTTTTTCATAAATCTGCCATTGTTTTACTGCTTTTGGGTTTGTTAAGTAAAGATTTTTTACGTAGCAAGTTAAGGTTTTTTTTGGTTGCTATTTTGGTTATTCCTGTTTTTTATGTACTTGCCTTGCGGATTTTTGAGTCGCAATGGGGGGCGTATGTAGATGGGGCAATGAATTCTGAGGGTGGATTTGTTCGTTCGCTTATGAATGCTATTCCGGCTGCTTTTCTGATTTTGTTCGGCGAGAGGTTTCGTGCTAAATGGGGAGGGGAGTACCCTCTATATAGGAAAATTGCTTTCTTGTCTATAGCTAGTGTTTTCTTGGTGAGTGTTGCTCCAACAGCCGTAGATAGGTTCTCACTTTACTTTATACCTCTTCAGATTTTTGTGTTTTCAAGGCTTCCGCTGATTTTTAAAGGTGAGTGGCGCGTCGCGTCGCTTATTTTTATAAATATCTTTTATGGGACGGTTCTTTTGTACTGGTTGCATAATTCTTATTATGCGAAAACCTTCTGGTTACCATATAAGAGCTATCTTTTTTAAGGTGGGTTTCTGTTGGTTTTGATATCTACCTAACTCGGCAGATTCTCCAGCTTCATTTCCAGTTCAAGCGCAGTGGTAAAGCCACTGTCGGCAATGCAGTGCGTGGCCTTGCTGATCAGCCAGGCGCAGCCGTCGATGGCCGGCTTGAACCCGCTCACCTTGGCCGGCAGCTCCGGGACAATTTCCGGCCGGCCGTGATCCAGCGTGATGCTGAACTCGGCCACGCCGCGCTGGATCTTCTCCCATGCCGCCTTGGACGCCTGCAGGGCGGTGGCCTCGGTGGCGTAGATGTGGCGCAGCACATTGTAGTTGGCCGCACTCGGCTCGGTGGCTTTTTGCTGGGTGGCGGTCAGCCGGCTGCGCTTGGAGAGCAGGCCCCGTTTCGTGAAAGTCTTCCGCCGTTCGAACTTGGTGTTGGCGTCGACGATGACCTCGCCCTTTTCCGCCGCGTCCAGATTGTGCCAGTAGGCCTTCACCGCGGTGTAGGCGTTAGCCTGCGCAGCAAGTGCGGCGGCGGTGATGCGCTGCACCGAGCGCGAGGTAGAGTCGAGCCACTTCCCGCGATAAGGGAAGCCCAGGCGATCATCACTTTCCCATACGGCTTCCACCGGCGGCACAGCATCTGGATTCGCCGGGGTGATCAGCAGCCGCGCGACATCGTAGTCGGCGGCTTTGTTGTCGAGGTCTTCTTTCTCGGCATAGGCCAGCAGGTTGGACTTCGCCGCTTCGTTGCCCCAATCCCCAAGCGCATTTATCCCTTGCATACCATTTGCAGCGTGCCCAAGGCTGTAAAGTGATCCAGAATCGCCGCACAGTTTGAGTGCGCCGAAGACGGTGCGGATGGGGTAGGTGCGCCGTGACAAGGAGAAGCACCGCTGTTACCCCAAAGCCAGCTGAGGTCGCAACCAAGGAGTGGGGGGGATAAGTGGGGGGTAAGCAAAGAAAAACAAAAAAGCCCTTGATTTCTCAAGGGCTTAGATGTTGGTCTGGCGGAGAGGGAGGGATTCGAACCCTCGGTACGCTCGCACGTACGCCTGATTTCGAGTCAGGTACATTCGACCACTCTGCCACCTCTCCGACTCAGGCTGCGCATTGTAGACGTCTAATTTTGATCGGTCAAGCGTATTTCATGAATATTGGTGCGGGGCGGTGGCTGCGGCATACTGGCTGCCGATGGCACGCCATGCGCGTGCCCATGACGTTAACAAAGGGATTGTCGTGAAACTGTCAAAACGCCTGTCCGCCATTGCCCCGTTCCAGGTGATGGCAATTCTGGAAAAGGCCCGCGCCTTGCGGGCGGCTGGCCATGATGTGATCCACTTGGAAGTGGGCGAGCCGGACTTCGCCACGCCGCAGGCCATCGTCGATGCCGGCCGTGCGGCGCTGGCGGCGGGGCATACCTATTACACCGCGGCGCAGGGCTTGGCCGAGCTGCGCCAGGCGATTGCCGGGTTCTACCAGTCGCGCTTCGGCGTGACGGTGGCGCCGGAGCGCATCATCGTCACGCCGGGTGCGTCCGGCGCGCTGCAGATTGCCCTGTCGCTGCTGGTGGACGAAGGAGACGGTGTGTTGATGGCTGATCCGACCTACCCGTGTTTTATCGACTGACAATTTTCTGATGTCAATTGATGGGAGTGTCACCTGTCGCGTACCGACGGTTTCGGGTTTCTCCTGTTAGTTAGGAGCAGTAGTACTTGTCCAGCGACTAGATGCTGCAGCTGGTACGCTAGGAGTCCCTGATCAGCGACAAAGGTCAGGCATCCTCTTTGGAATGGTCAGATTCTGGTTGATGTCGCAATTGGTAGAATCCGGCTTGGGCCACATGTAGCAAACGTCACATGGTCGTCAGGAGCAAAGCGTGGCGCTGGGCGCATACCCGCGGCTTGGGGTCCTGGGGGATAATATGGGTGAAATCTTCACCTTGCCGACGGGCAGACAATTGGAAATGAAGTTATGAAATTTGCTAAACGCACGGAGCTGGTTGCCCCATTCTTCGTAATGGAGTTTGCCAAGCGAGCTGCTGCACTTGAAGCCCAAGGGCATCACATCGTCAAACTGAGCGTTGGTGAGCCTGATTTTGGTGCGCCGCCAGCCGTTGCCTCGGCGATGGTCGATGTGGTATCTGGTGGAAAACTTCCGTACACCGACTCGCTTGGTTTGCCGGCTCTCAGACAAGCCATTGCTGGTTTCTACGGGACTGCACACGGGGTGAACATTGATCCCGGTCGTGTCGTTGTGACAGCTGGTGCATCTGCCGCCCTGTTACTGCTCGCAGCTGCGCTTGTTGATTCTGGCGACGAAGTGATTGTTGGGGATCCTTCGTACCCCTGTAATCGCCACTTTTTTTCCAGCTTCGGCGCAAGTGTAAAACTCGTCCCGACAACAGCAGATACACGCTTTCAGTTAGATGCGTCCTTGGTCGAGGCAAATTGGACGGACCGCACTTGTGGCCTGATCATTGCGACGCCATCGAACCCGACGGGAACATCGATTGCTCCTACCGAGTTGCGCGCGATTTGTGATTTTGCACGAGCGCATGGGGCTTGGCGTATCGTCGATGAGATCTACCTGAACCTGAGTGATGACCCTGGAGCCGGACAATCTCCGAAAACGGTGCTCTCGTTCGATTCGGAGGCAATCGTCATAAACAGCTTCTCGAAATATTTCGGAATGACCGGTTGGCGCCTCGGATGGTGCATAGTACCCAGTGAGTTGGTGCCAGTGCTGGAGCGACTGGCGCAGAATTATTACATTTGCCCGTCGACACCGGCGCAGCACGCGGCACTTGCCTGCTTTCATGCTGAGACCATCGCTATCTGTGAAGATCGCCGAACAGAACTTCATCGGCGTCGGTTATTCGTTCTTGAGCGGCTACAGACGATAGGCCTTCCGGTGCCGGTCGAGCCTGATGGGGCTTTCTTCGTCTACATTGATGTGAGCCAGACGGGTCTCAGCGCTTGGGAGTTCTGTGAGCGCGCGTTGAATGAAGCGCATGTCGCGCTGACACCGGGTAAAGATTTCGGTAACATCGGCGCCGATATATATGTGCGTTTGTCATATGCGGCCTCGCCGGCCGAGCTGGAGGAAGGGCTGCATCGACTAGGGATTTTCATGTTGAGACTGATGACTTCTTGTTCGTCTGCCCTATGAATAACTGGTGGAGTCCCTGCGAATAGTCAGTCTACGAATGAAAAGGAGAGTTGAAGGTAGCAATGACCGTTTCACGAAATGTTCCCCAGCTATACATGCTTTCCCATGTGGCCTTTCCAACTGTGGCGATGTGAGTCTCTGATGGAATGCCATCCGGGTTGACTTTATTAGGTACTATCTGCGGCAGGTTGACATTGTTATCTTGTATTGAATGATCGCTCATGAGGAGGACGAGTGGAGTTTTCTGGCGGGGTGGAGTGTCCCTGACTACGACTTTAACCTCCGGTAGATCTTCCGCAATTCTGTTTGCATACTCCACTAGCTTTGGCTCCGCAAAGGTGTACAGCCAGGCCTCTTGATTGGTCGTTGCTGTCCGCCGCAGTACACGACCCAGCACTTGGCGATAGTGAAGTTCCGTTTTGATGGGACTGAGATAACAGCAAACCTGTAGTCGTGGTATGTCCGTCCCCTCGCTAATCATGCCAACACTGACGATCCAGCCAGACGTTCCACTCCGAAATTTTTGGATGGCGGCGGCAGAGTCGGGGTGATGGTAGCTGACCACCGTGACCTGCTGGCCGTCAGCCTGCAATAGCTGGGCGATTCTTTTCGCATGGTTTACTGAGGCAGCAACGACGAGGCCGGCCGCGGCTGGGTTGCTATGCCGAATTCTCGCCAACCGAGTACTGGCTAAAGCCAACATGTAGCGTATGGCCTGCTCCTGTAGGATGAGAGCGGAGTAGGCAGAGCCCTCTTCTGCAAATAAGTCACTTAGTGACGAGAACATGCGGATCTTGGAGCCAGGGCCTGTGATGGATACGTGGTCGTTTTCAATCAGGCTGATCCTTGGCGTGCGACAAACGCCATCTCGAATCGCCTCCTGCAGGCCATATTGATAATCAACCTGAATACGTCCTTCCGGCCCCAGATAGCGCGACAAGACGATGGGGGCTTTATCCGAGCGCCAGGGGGTTCCGGTCAAGGCGAGCGTAAATGCTGCCTTTTCCTGGATACGAAGCAGAATCTCTTCTCCCCACGCATTCGCGTTGTCTGGGGTTGTTCCTGAACAATGGTGGATCTCGTCAAATATAACCAGGACGCGATGGTGATCCAGCATTGACCAAAACTCGGGCTTGAAGAACATCAGGCTCTGGTAGGTGTAGGAGCCACCAGCCGCTCCTAGCGCCCCGTCCAGACGACGGGCAAGCCGTTCTTCCATCACAAGGCGTAACCCCTCTGCCACGGTCACTGAGGGCGAGAAACACACGACGAGATCAATTTGGCGGCGGTCTATCATCCGGCGAGCCAACTCGGCCGCAAGAATGGATTTACCCGCCCCCGGGGTCGCCAGACATAGGAAGTGTCGATGTCGGCTGTAGTGGCTTAGGGCCAAGTTGAGGCATTCGTCTTGCCAGCGACGCAGCTTCATCAGGTACTTATGTGTGGCAACTGTGCCAACACCGTGTCCAGTGCTTTAATTTTTCCCAGTAGTTTGGAGCTGCGCTCCCGAGCCTCATGGTATTGCGGCTCAAGTTGGGCTTTGAGTTCAGGAAAGTCACCGTAAAGCCGGATGTACTCTTCTGACTCGCCAATGCAGGTGAGCAGGTCAACCTGATAGCTCTGTGCTAACGCGCGCAACTGTTCTTTCATCACTTGCGAAGCGCCGTCATTCCCATCCAGAGCAGTCGCATCGCCGATGTTACGAGTCCCGCCCGTTGACACCTTCCGGATTGCAAACTCGGTACAGTAAAACGCCTCTGTTTTCTCATAGCGTACCGAACCGTCATTGGGCTTGGTTTTGGCAAGAATTCCCTTGCTGACCAGCCTTTCAACTTGGCGATATGCCGTTTTGTAGGCCTTCATGCGACCTGAACTGACATTACTGATGGAGTGCACAAAGCAAGCATCGCGTAGTTCAAGGATGGTGAAGTGATTCATTGCCTTGTTAACCAATGCCTCGTATAGCCTTTGGGATATTTTTAACTTACGCATGTGCCAACATCATTTTGTTAATGGGTGAATTGAAGAAGAGGGACAGTCTCGGCAAGATAGGCGAAAGAAAATTGCGGATTATAATCCGTGGTTTTATGAGGGGCAACTGAGGATAGTTCTCGTCTTTAAGAGAGACGAGACATGACTGACATCGCTGTCCTGTTTGGGCTAAAGCTCAGAAGCCGGCGCAAGGAACTGAAGATTTCGCAAGATGATCTCGCCTTGCTGTCTGGCATCGACCGGAGCTATGTTGGGCGGATTGAGCGTGGCGAGGTCCACGTTACCCTTGAGAAGGTGTACAAGCTTGCTCAAGTACTACAGTGTGACGCACGAGAATTGCTGCCATAGCTGACCTCTTGGCTAGCCGCGACTGGCGGCGGATTGGTAACACGAGCGGCTGATATTGGACGAATCGCAATCCGGTGAGGGGTCACCCTCCAAAAAGCAACCATTAAAATATCGAGCAAACGGGCGGTAACTCACTCTCCGGCATTACCACACCATCTGCTCGTTCTAGTAGCAGGACGGTATAGTTATTACATCTGATTTACGATGTAATCTTTACTCGGCCAGAACAAATCATGTCAGCAACTGGACAACTGTGCCGTATTCAGCTTGAGGAGGCATACCACGAGTGACGACCGACCATCCCGACGTAGCAGATCCCCGTGCCATTCGCTGGGCACTCGGCATGACTCAGGTTGAGTTCTGGACCGGCATTGGTGTTACCCAGTCCAGTGGCTCACGCTACGAGTCCGGTTACGTGATGCCCAGACCGACCGGAGAATTGCTACGCCTTGTCTACATTGAGGGAATTGATGTCTCCCAACTGACCAGGATGGACTTCGAGATCGCACAATTCATCAAGCAAGATCATCCTGATCTGTACCACACCCTGCAGAGCGAGCTAAGAAGCAAGTCCGCCACTACTCCCTGAGCAGACCGGGCATCACGACTTGGCGAGGCTTCCTCCTGGCAGCCATATGGCAAAGACCTTGTCTGTCCGGCGCAATACGGCTAGGGTGCGCGCTTTGTTCCAAACGGTATTTGCCATGCGCGCCATCCTTGCCATCACGATGCTCTCCTTGTCATTGAGTGGTTGCCTCGACAACAACGAGCTAGCCACCAAAACAGTCAAAGTTATTGGACAGGTCACGTCAAGCCTTGACCAGGCTTCCCCGCAAGAGAACCCGCAAAGTGAGTCTGTCACACTGGTCAGTGGCAAGGGAGACGTTGGTCATCGGGACTTCAATGCCGCCAAGAAAGTGTTACCCCGCGTCTTCGCCGGCATGGAAGTCGACTTCTACTGCGGCTGTGCCTATAGCGGCAAAACAGTCGATCTGGACAGCTGTGGTTATGTCCCGCGCAAGAATGCGACACGCGCTGGTCGCATCGAGTGGGAGCATGTCGTGCCGGCATCGCACCTCGGCTCGCAACGGCAGTGTTGGCAACATGGCGGCCGGAAGAACTGCACGGCGACCGACAAGTTGTTTGCGCAAATGGAGGGGGACCTGAACAACCTGGTCCCTGCAGTTGGCGAAGTTAACGGTGATCGCGGCAACCTTTCGTACGGTGCCTGGACGCGAAACCCAACACCGGTTTACGGGCAGTGCCAAAGCCTCCCGGATTTCAAACTCAAACGATTTCAGCCCCGCGAAGAAGTGCGTGGCCGGGCGGCGCGGATCAGTCTCTACATGCATCAACGCTATAACCTGAAAATGAGCAATCAGGACAAACAGCTGTGGTGTGCATGGGCGAAGTCCTACCCGGTTGACGACTGGGAGCGGCGTCGGGATGAGCGCATCATCAAGCTACAGGGTGAAGGTAACGCGCTGGTTAATGACCCCGGCAAGCTAGTGGTGCTATGCGGTTAAAGCAGATGGGCTCTCAAGTCATCGACTAGGGCCTGTTAACACGGATGATGTCGAGGCGATGCCTTCCCTGAGTGACCCGCCGCTTGAATCAAGCGTCGCTGCACCAGGAGGGCGTTGGCAACCTGATTAGCGGAACCGGCTCATCCAGGCTTTGGCAATACCACGCTTGCTTGATGCGTTAGCCAGCAAGGCAAGCCAACCGCCCACTATGGTGTGTGGTTGAGCAGGGTAATGTCAGCCCTGTATTGCCATCAGATCTGCAGGGAAGCTCGTTAGAAACGATCGGGCAACTTCCGGGCTTCGACACTGCAACCAGTTGCCAAACTGCTCCGGTGGCAGAATCACCAGGCTGCGTTTTTTGTCTCCCGGCTTGTGCATGCGCCTCATCAACGAATGGTCATCGGCATTGATCGTCAGTTGCGTAAAACTGTAGCTGGTCGTGCCATCCCTCTCCTGCCAGCCACGCCACATTCCGGCAACGGCAAAGGGTTCGCCGTTTGCCATCCCGATCCGGGTCCAGACATTCTTGCCGGTTTCGTAGCAGGGCTCGACAAAAGCCTGCATCGGCACCAGGCATAGCTGGCTTTGGTGCCAGGCCGACTTGTAGCTATGCAGCTGCCCGACGGTTTCCGCACGGGCATTCATGGTGGTAAAGCGCTTGCCTGGCGGGAGGTGAACTTTCGGAATGAAGCCATACGACGCCATGAAGGCAAACGGCCCCGTCCCGGTATCAATGATCAAGGGGGCGCGGTAATCCTGCCAGATATCGGGCTTCCACTCTTCCTCGGGTGGGTCGACGTGGAAATACTCGGTCAGCTGCTGGCGGGTGGGCGGAATGAAGTTCACACACATGGCAACAGTATAGTTTCAGGCGATGACTTGGTGTTGCACTTGATTTCGTACATAATCAAATCAACCAAGGAGTCTCATCATGATTACCGCTTTCTTTGCCCCGACACCGCAACCACCCAGACTGGCGATCCCGGTCTACGGCTCGACAGTGCCGGCGGGCTTTCCCTCCCCTGCCGATGACTATCTGGAAACCCGCCTCGATCTGAACGATTTGCTGGTACATGACCCGGCGGCCACCTTCATGGTACGTGTCTGTGGTGACAGCATGAGTGGCGCGGGCATCAGCAGCAATGACGTACTGGTGATTGATCGCAGCATCGAGCCGGTCAGCGGCCACATTGTGCTGGCCATCGTGGATGGCGAGTTCACGGTCAAGCGACTACAGAAGCAAAATGCGCAGATCTTCTTGCTACCAGAAAACCCCGCCTACCCGCCCATCAAACTACAGGAAGGTCAGGAGTTGCAGATCTGGGGCGTGGTTACCGGCTGCGTCAAATCGTTCCTGTAGCTACGCCATATGCCACTCTTTGCCCTGGTTGATGGCAACTGTTTTTACGCCAGCTGTGAACGGGTCTTTCGGCCGGACCTGGAAGGTAAGCCCATCGTGGTGTTGAGCAACAACGATGGTTGTGTGGTCGCACGCAGCGCCGAAGCCAAGATGTTGGGCATCAAGGGCTTTCTGCCGTATTTCCAGATAGCCGATCTGTGCCGCCAGCATGGGGTGGCAGTGTTTTCGAGCAATTACGCGCTGTACGGTGACATGTCGGCCCGGATGATGCAGGTAATCGGCCGCTGGGGTATCGAACAGGAGGTCTACAGCATCGATGAGTCCTTCATTACGCTGGACGGCATCCCGACATTACGTGACTACGCCACCCGTCTGCGAGCGGATGTACTACAGCGGGTAGGCATCCCTACCTGTGTCGGCATCGGTCCCAGCAAGACCTTGGCCAAACTCGCCAACCATGTCGGCAAAGTATTTCCCAAGGCCCAGGGGGTGTTTGCCTGGGACTGGCTGACACCCGAGTGGCAGGACAAGCTGATGGCTCGCATTGCGGTCAGTGAAGTGTGGGGGATAGGTCGTCGTCTCACGGAGCAGTTCGCCAACATGGGTATTAATACGGCTCTCGACTTGAAGCGGGCTGATCCGAAGATGATTCGACGGCAGTTCAATGTGGTGGTCGAACGAACTGTCGCAGAGTTGAACGGGATCAGTTGTCTGTCACTAGAGGATGTCTCCCCGGCCAAGCAACAGATTATCGCTAGCCGCAGCTTTGGTCAGCTGGTCACCGACTTCGACACGCTGGCCAGCAGCCTGACTCACCATGCATGCCGGGCTGCCGAGAAACTTCGGCGGCAGCACAGTGAGGCGCGGCTGGTTGCCATCAACATTCATACCAACCGTTTTCGTGTGCAGGATCCACAGTACAACGGCTGGCTGGTTGTGCCATTGGTTCATCCTTCTTCCGATAGCGTCGTCATTACGAGTGCTGCCATGGCTGGCTTGCAGCAGGTATACCGCGATGGCTACCACTACAAGAAGGCTGGCATCGTGCTGATGGAAATCAGTGAAGCCGGCAGGGAGCAGCGAGACCTGTTCACCCCTTTACCGGATCCGCGCCGTGCAGCACTCATGTCCACCATGGATCGTATCAATCGGGAGTACGGCCGCGGCACGTTGCGACTAGGAAGTGAAGGCATCAGGAAAGACTGGGCGATGCGGCAAGAAAAAAGGTCGCCATGCTGGACGACCCGTTGGGATGAGCTCATCAGGGTTCGCTAGTTTTGCTTACTGAGGCGGGTTTTCGGCCAAAGCAGTCACCCACTGCAGCAACCGAGGAAGACCGCTTAAGGCTGATTGCAGCCGGTCATTTGTTCAAGAGTCAACGACTGCTGTGATAGAAACCAGACTCTGCGTTCATTCCAGACCTACCGCAGAGATCTGCGCCACCATGTTGCCGCAACTGGGTGTGTCACTCGATCTGATTGGTCGATGCCAGAACCTCGTGATGGCTGGCAATCGCGTTCGCCGGGATTACCGGCATCATGACTACGCGGCCGAAAACCGTGAGGCCTGGGCCAGGCTGTGGGAACGGATCGAGTGCCTGCTTGACGACAGCGCTTGCAGCGGTGCTATCGCTGGCCGGAGTAACCCAGTTCCCGTTCCATACAGCGAGCTTGCGAAGGTCCGCCACACACAGGGCCGGTATTGATGCTAGTGGCGGGAGCTTCAGGGTCGACTCAGGAGCGCCCCTCCCAGTTCATCGGAGTCTGCCTTCGCCTTGCTGGACGATCCGAGGACAGCTCGATAGCACGCGAGCGAAGCTCCTGCACCTTCTTCTTGAAGACGTCATCGGAGAACTTGCCCAGCTCCATGAGTCTGAGGGCGATGTCATACGTCTGCCAGTGCTTCGGGGGATGTTTGTCGAGCAGGGTTTCGATCAGCTTCAGAATTTGGGATTTCACCTGCAGGCCTGCGGTGGCCAGCTCTTCGTCTTTGGCCTCATTCTCCTCACCAGCATCATCTCTGTCTTGGGCGACGTCCAGCACCTGTAGAAGGGTCACAGCCAACTTCCGCAGTGCATCGTCGCTTTCGAAATGCGACAGGAACTCGTCGCGATGCACCTCAGGAATCCAGCTTTTGTGCTCGTCCAAGGAATCCAGGGCGTTGGGTGCGAGGGCCGCCATCCGGGCAAGCCAATCTGACTTCACGTCTTGGCTCACGGGAAGTCCGAAGAGCACGGTCCAGACGTCCGCCATGAACTCGCCGGACGTGTACTGTTTACGCTCGAGCAACAGGCCGGCCAGGCGCTCTGCATGGGCGACGCCCAGCGCATGTGCCACTTCCGCCAGTTCCTCTTCCTCGCCCATGAATGACAGCCATTCCCATGCCACCTCGAACATGCTGTGATCTGGCATGCGTACGATTCTGCGAAGCACCGAGTTCCAAGCTGTGTTTCTAGATCCGTGGGCACCAACGTAGTAGATGACGGGATGGTGGCCAGTGAAGACATGCACACACGCTTCGAGAATCGAGGCCGGCAGCCTAGAGATGATGTCTTCAGGTGCCGAAGCCAATGTGAGTCCAGCTGGAAGCAACGCGTTCTGGAGTGCCGATGGAACGTCACGGCGAGTCAACGCAGCTGCTTGCAGCCACATGACATCAAGGTCTGCTGTCGTCAAATGCTGGAGCAGGCGCGCGCGTTCAACGTCTTTCAGGTTATCCCAAGCATCAACCAGGTCCGAGACGACACGGATCCGACTTGCTGTGCCAGGAACTGCAAGCAGGCGTTCGATCCGTACTCCCCTCTCGCTGGTCTCGCTCTGCACACCTAAGATGAGGATGTCAGTGACGCCGAGCATGTAATCGCTAGGGATGCCAGACAACGCGTACTGATGGACCAACTCTATCCAATGGTCAATGATTTCCAGAAGACTCTGACTGGAGATGTTCCCGATGGCAGCATCCATCACGTGGTATAGCCGCTCGTCCCTGAATGAGACGCCAGGTGGCAGCTGGCGGAGAACCTTTGGCATCAAAGCTTCAAACAGCGGCCAAGGGGTCTCGGGGCCTCCGTACTCTTTGCGAGCAATGACCACTAGGCTGCCGATGAGGACTGTGGCCGAGATCGGGGAGTCGGCCATCACCTGCAGACCACTGATGAGTGCGGCGCGGCGCGCCTCACCGCAGTCTGGCCACGCTTCTAGCACGCCTTGGTATGCAGCTTCGGTGACGGAAGGGTGCTGCTCATTGAAGATACGCTGCAACAGCAGGTGATCGCCGTCTCGAGGGGAACCGAGCCAGAGGCGAGCAACAGGCGCACGGACCATGGAGATGTCAAAGCTTAGAAGTCGAGATGCCATCTGGAGCGTCAGCCGCCTGGGTGACTCCTGAAGGAACATCACAGCTCTTGCCGCATCGTGTGCGGAAAGGGTTTCCGGCCGTTCACTGTCCAAGAGGGCCAACGCACCCTCGACCTCTGCCAGAGGAACAGATGCTGGGAACGGATCGATTTCCAGGGAGTCCCCGCACGTGGCCGATGGGATGCGTGGCTGACCATCCTCTGTCCACTCTACGTATGAAAGCTTCATGAAGGTCACGCTATGTACCCAGTCAGGCACCTTTGCCTGATCTTCGACGGACAGTGTTTGCAGCCTGCGCGCGAGAAACTCGAAACACAAGTCACGTACCGCTGGGAAGATCGAATGCAGTCCTCGAACCGCTAGGCTAAAGACTCCTTGCCGACCGTCCTCTGTATTCAGATTACGGTACACCCAGCCGAGATTGGTGGCCGCCGCACGGGATACATCAGCATCGAGTGTGAACAGCGCACGCTCCAAAGTGGACAGCGCCGACTCCATTGACCGGGTGGTTGCAGCATCCACAAGCGACTCGGCACTGGCCCGGTAGAACGGGTGGCTGAAGGTGTAGCGCTTGGATGCCCGGCTCACCATCCTTCGAAGCTCAAGGCGTTCCAAGTCATCGAGCTGCTGGGTAGACAAAGCCGGGAGTGGCACATAGCTTGGCGGCGGCGCCGGCGGCGTGGTCGAAACTTGGCTAGGCCATGAGGACATGGTTCCCTTGACGTTGGACTCACCGGGGCAGTCGCTTCGCTTGTCGTCCAGCACGAATGCCAGCTCCAGCTCAGCGCTTCGCAGGGAAGGTGTCGATGCAATCGCGAGCGCGCTCATCAGAGGTGAGAGTTGCTCCTCGCGCAGCGCGTCGCCCAGAGATCTCGAGTCCTGACGCGCGTGGCTGATAACGTCGGCGAGCTGAGCGTCCGCACCGATACGTTCGTGGTTGGCCGCAAGGTAGGCGAGGCAGCCAGGCTCCAAGTCAAGTTGTCCGGCCTCGATGGCCTCTGCAACCAACGTCCTCAGAGCCGGCGGGACGGAATAGTCGGCGGTCAGTGCTCTCCAGAGGCCGCCCAGGAAACCGTTGGTACCAATGCTCATCTCCACCCAGGGCAAGTTGCCCGTACGGACGACGGAGACTGACTGACATCGAGAGATTTGCAGGAGGCGGTCCTGCGCTTGAGAGACGATGAGCCGCCTGCCGTTGGCAAGTTTGGGGATCAGGGCGCCCAGTAGCATCAGCTCGCGTGCCGCGTTGTCCGCCGCGTGCGCTCCTCCAAGTGGGTCGTCGACGAGAGCGGCCCGGTTGCCTGTGACAGGCTCGGTCAGATAGCGTTCTGCTTCTGAAATATCGGTACAGATTCGAACTCTGTAGCCCTGGCTTTGTAGCGAGTACGCCAGGTTGCGAGCGCAGAAAGTCTTTCCCACGCGAGGGGCGCCAGTGAGGAGGAGCGCAGAGTCGAGCGACAGGCGGTCCAGCAAGGCCTGCTCCTCCCCTCTGGAAACGTAGGACGCCGCCACCAGCGGGTCTACCGCCGAGCCCCAGGAGATGACCGTGTCCACCTGTGGCAGTACGTTCACGCCGGTCTTTTTCTCACTCACGACGATGTCTGTGATGCGTCTTGTCGCCTCCTCAACCCGATCTGGAACCACGCGGTGAACAGTTTCAAGGGTGTCTCGAATGCGCCTTAGAACCGCGGGCTCGTCAACCAGCTCAGCGATGAGGACCCTCTGAAGTGCTGCCTTCAGTGAAGCAGCAGGTGTGGCCGCAAGCAGTGCCCCGATGTTCGCTCGACGTCGTTTGACCAAGTTCGAGTCAGTTGATGACGTGCCGGTCTCGTAGTTGTGCAGGCCCTCCCGCATCCCGTGCTCCACGGCGTTTGTCACCACCCCCTTTGGAACTTGCGTTGTGTGGACCGACAGGGGCACCGCATGGGGTGCGACGGCATCGTTGCAACGGCCGCTGGCAACAAAAAATACGGATCTGCTGGAATCGCTCGAAATCCGCTCTAGCAGCGATCCGCTGTCACCGTAGGCCGGATAGTGGGCAAGCCAGTCCGCCAATACATCATGCGTGATGCGGGCGGTTGCGCCCTTCACCTGCACTTCCACCGTTCTTGCAACGCCGCTTTCTGTGGTTTGCAGAAGTGCATCTTCGCCGTCCTTGGGCTCGATCTGCAGCGAGGCCCCCGGATTTCCGGACGCAAGCACAGCTAGAAGTACGCATACGTGGTCCTGAAAGCGGTACTTTTGTTGGCCGATAATCTCAATTGACATACATCTTCGTCGAAACGAAGCCTCCCTCTTTGCTATCTAGTTAGATGATTTGAGTATCCATCGGTATGCGCCGCTATGGCCACCGGCTCACCCGAGGACGTTGCGAGTCCAGAGAGCGAATTCGGCGGTAGCGCTGCTCGGCCGAGTGATGGACATCGTTATCGCGCCGCGGCGCAGTTCTACATGCAAGTCAGCACCCGCCGACTTCGATTTGATGGGCGGTCCCGGCGATAGAGCCATCGTCAGAGGCAACGCGATGAACTCGCCTGTCTTCGTGGCCGCCTTGGCGTCACCGCCTCGGGCCAGCTTGCGCCTACAATGAACGACGTTGGCTTAATACCGTTTGCTATGGCGATCTTGGCGACCGACGAGCCGAACTCGGCGCAATACGCCACCACCTGCACCTTCGTCATCGTGCTGTACCGCCGCGTGTCCGCCTTCTCGCTTGTCATCGTGTCCAGCTGAAACTAGATGCACACGATCCTTACCGCCGCGCGGCCCGTAATCAAGATGACAGGGCTGGACGCATACGGAGAACGGCCGCACTCTCAGATTTGACGCGCAGGGGTTCGATGCCCAATGGTTATCGCGGCTTACACTGAAGTCAAGACAGAACAACTGGCGATCTGCTCTGGGCGTGGCTAGCCAATGGCAGAGAAATGTGGTGGAGCTGCCGTTGAGCAAGTCGGGCCGACCGGCGGGAGACGCTGCCAAGCGGTCGTTCATGGAATATAACTTCACTGTCTGCTCAGGCCGACAATCTGCCGCAGATCCCTCCCGGTGACTGCAGTTCGGCCAAAGCAGACAGTAATGCCAATGTGATAGCGTGACTGCTATCGGGCTAGGTGCGGTCAGTCGTCGTTGTCTACTTTTGGGGGAGCTTTAAACCTACAGCAGTATGAAAGCCCCTGCCGTGCGAGACTTTCGGGACTAACACCGCCCCCAAGGCGAGTCGCAATATGTGCAGTGAGGGAAGAGCGCATTAATATGTCATTGATATGGTGGTGACAACGATGCTGCTCTGTACGTGCCACAGTTGCTTCACCAGCGCCCTTGAACCCCTTCAGCTATTCCCAAAATTAGATCACCCTATGAATCCTGCAGGCATCGACACTAGCGCACTACTCACCATGCTGGGCTTGATTGCTGCGGTGTGGGCGGTCGTGCCAAGCACAGCTAGGCTCAGCTTCCGATTGAGCCTGAACTGGTTTGACTGGCTGGTCATCTGGGCCGTTTTGCTCATCATCCATGGGCTTTTCTTCGAGCCCCTACTCACCACTCTTGGATTCCCTACCTTTGGACCCTGGTTGTGGGGTTTCGACAAGAGCGCCACTCAGTATCTGCTGTTCATGCTCCTCGCCGCGTTCGTCTACTGGCGGTCGCGCAGGACTAGGCTGACACGGTGGAACCTCGGACTCTTCGATGATCTGACCACGTCGCTCTTGCACGCTGGGAAGCTCGAGGAACTCGCCGACTTGCTGCATCGCCATCTCGCATCGGCACTGAACCTGGCAGCGTCGAAGAGCGTGAGAAGTCGCTTGGCCAACGCCATTCGCCTTCCGCGTCCCGGCTTCCAAGTTGTCTTCCGAGACGACGGGTCCATCTCGTTGGGAGAGGAGGCTCCGACGAACTGGCTATTCCGCAAATGGTTTAGCTTTCGCGAATGGCTTGCCGACCTGGTTGGCCCTTCGCAGCGGGTGCAGCGCCGTGCTGCCATCGTTGTGAAGCGACTGCTGTCATCCCACCACCTAGTCGGACATCTCGCCATCGCTCGACCATACCTCTGCATGGAGGTCATGGAGCGCGCAACGCGCTTTGTGGAAGGCTTCCAAGACGAGTTCTTCGACGCACTATTGGCCAATGAGGCCAGCGTCTTCTATAGCGAGCTCAAGAACAACGACAACTTCGGCAAGGGCGGGCACCGCCTAGCGCTGCCTGATGAGAACCGCCTCTTGCGGTTCTACTGTGTCGATGTCGATGTGGCCGCCCGTCTCGGGGTTTACCGGTCTGTCGGCGAGGCCGTACTCACGCGGATTGATGCGGATGAAGGTCTCGAAAAGAAGCTCAATGGGCGGCTGCTGACCTTTCAAGCTGTTGGAAAGCACCACGACCCGGTTTATGCCGGCATCTGGTTCTTCAGGATCATGGTCCTAGAGGGCCTGCATCAGCGTGTCGCCGACCACTTGTGGCTCCACTACATGCCTCATTTCGCCAGCCGCCTAGTCGACCGCGCTCGCGAAGTTCGGCAGGAAGACGAAAACCACGAGTTCCCAACACCGCTGGGATACCTGCTGTATGAAGTCGTTGACGCTACTTCGGTGTGGGTGAGGGATGCCGAAGCTCTGACGAAGCCTGGCGACGTGCTGCTGTCCGACCAGCTCGAAGGCAATCACATTCACATTTCCTTCGAGGCCGCGGAAGCCATTGGCCGTGTTATCCAGGCCATCCTGATGTCGCCGCGCGTGCCACGCCAACTCAAGGACGAATTGCTTGGTGTGGTGCTCTCCACTCTGCGGGATCTGGAACAGCTTGCGCACCTGGCACCGTTGGCCAGGGTGATGCGGGCGCACCTCATCGAACCTTATGGCTTCAGGGAACAGAGCAACTATCTGTATATCCTGAAGCAATGCTTCGATGAACAGGACCATGTGCTTCGGGCTCACCTGGGGCGCTTTAGTGAGGAGCTCGATGCTGCTCGGGAAACGGCGCTCTGAGAACTACGCTGCGTTCAGAACGTGAGCAAAATCGACGCACTCCCTACGGCTGCTTGGCGGCTCCAGATCCGAGGCTCCGAATGTCGCAAATTGCGTCGGCTACAGTCATAAGGGTAGTAACGGTGTAACGTCCAGTCGAAAGTACGCGTTCTGGCCGTCCAAAAACCGATGTTTGGCATAGGTTTCAATGAAATGGGGCCTAGTGACTGGTGCATCATGATCAAACTTGGTCGACCAGGCTGTAATTGCCTGCTGATCTAGCTAAAGCTACCAACATTAGTGACACCAAGACCAAGCAGATACGGGCATTGCCAGAGTGCAGGCTTGGAACAGATCGTGGCTTCTACGAACGTACTCCCCATGATCGATGATCACTCGTAATTCACTTCAAGTGCATGGTGTTCTGCGTTAAGATTATGCCATTGCTGTAGCCAAAAATGACTTGGGGCCAAGAAATATGATCGAGTTTATCCATAAGAAAAACCATGAAAATGTCGTGCTTTTTGTTCATGGATTTACCGGTGGTACGGATACATGGAAACATCCTGAGCACGGATATTTTTTCAACCAGCTCCTCGAAAATGAAACTATTCGAGAGAATTTTGATCTTGCTTCATTTGAATACTATACCCGCTTGACTAATTTGTTTGCCGGAGTTGATTCAGGTGTTGGCAGGTTGCTTTCACTTTTCAAGACTATTCAACCGAAGTCAAAGAAAAATATTAGCGTTGAAGAAATATCTGAGATGCTTCGCACAAGAATAAGGTTTGATCTAGCCGACTACCGAAATGTAATTATCGTGGCCCACAGCATGGGGGGATTAATTGCCAAGGCAGCGATAATAAAAGATCTCCGGAAAAACTATCAGACGAAAGTGTCTTTGGTTATTTCCCTTGCCGTTCCGCACTTGGGTGCCAATTTGGCGACGTATGGGAAGTTGTTGTCCAACAATAAACAGATAGAAGACTTGGCCCCGTTAAGCGAACTATGCCCAGCTCTGAATAGCGAGTGGATTAACTTCAGCATAAAACCTGAGATAAAGTATTTATACGGAACCTATGACAGTATAGTGGTTAAAGATAGTGCTGTTGGTATGGAGGTAGGGGAGCGCGATGTAGTCGCATGCGACGAAGATCATTTATCGATATCCAAGCCGGCAGGTCCTGCGAGCCTCGTCATAACTGCAACCGCAACGTTTTTGAAAGACTTCCTGAAAAGCAACTTGGCAGGCAATCCGTTGCCGGTAAAACGGCTAGATAATCCGGATCAATACAATGATGAAGTCTTTGTGCTGAAGCTGGTGCTCGCGGATGTCCATAATGCGACCGTAAAACAATCAAAGGAGCACTTTCTAAACGCTGAGTACGCGAGAAAACTATTCAGTAGTGCAGCTGACCAAGAAAAGCTCCGAGTGTTATACGACAAGGTGCGTACAATTTACCAGAATTGCTACAGTAAGCACCTTGGTGAATCTGGAGCTAACTCAACAAAATTCGTCGCTGACGTTCACCAAAAAATTGTCTCCGAAGATGCTAATTATCTTAAGTCTGCACTCCCTTTGATTCATGGGCTGCACAAAATTGGAATGCTGCATCAGCTTGCAAACGATCTTCAGGATGATGTTTGGTGGGGAGATGACCAGTCACTAGAAGCACTTGAGTCATTGAAGCAAGCGCTTGATAAAGATCCAGCCTAAAATGAAAAGCCTACCTTATATCATACCTGACGATGATGCATTCCTTAATGCAGGGCTGTTGTTGCTGATAATTAATTATTTAAGTAAAACCACTCGTGGCAAGCTGCTGTTGAATAACGAAAAGATACTGATATTTATGTATCTTATTAAAAATCCGTCATTGCTTGTAGAAGTCCTTCAGCGATTAGGTAGACCGGCACCACGACTAACTCAGGAGGAGATCTACTCCGTGTCGAGTATATCCGTCAATCTAGATCCGCTATTTGATCATGGCTGGCTTAAAGGTCTATTGATGCATGTTTCTTCATTAGGATTTCTAAGGGCAGACTATCGTAAAGGTGAGGGGTTTATGTATTCTCTTTCTGATGAGGCAGTTGCTGTCGCAGATAATTTAATGGGTGATTATTTTTCCCGTGTTCGAGAATATATAACTTATCTTGATTCAATAAAGGGTGAGTCGGTTTCATCTCTGAATGCTCTATTGAATACTATTTTTAAGCGGTGATGCCATGAGCGCAAAGAAGCCAAGTATTAATATTGGTCGGTTGGTTTTAGTTGGTGCTAGAAAAGACTACGAAGTATATTTTTCTAAAGGCGTCAACATCGTATATGGCGACTCTGCCACCGGTAAGTCTAGTATTCTTGAGTGCATTAATTATGCTTTTGGATCTAAGAAACTTGACTATGATCGGGAAATTGAATCAGCTGTCGATTATGTGCAACTTGAAGTTGAATTTAACGGTAAACCCTACGTAATCAGAAGAAATGTATTTCGGCCTGCTGACTTTATAGAAGTTTATGCTGCTGATTTGGCTTCAATGAAAGCAGTTTTCCCCAAGAAATACACTCCGTTTTTCAATACTGATGCAGGACCGGATGGCTACTATTCCGATTTCTTGATGGACGCTTTGAATTTGCCAAGTGTAAGAATGCGTCAGGCTCCGTCAAGAGCGGACTCCATCATGGTCCGCCTGAGTTTTCGTGATCTTTTTAAATATTGTTATCTAAAGCAGGACGACGTTGGAGGTAAAGGGCTTCTAGGTGCTGGTACAGTTGTAGAGACCAAAAACAAAGAGACGTTCAAGTATATATTTAATCTACTTGATACAAACGTCTCTGATGCTCAAGCTGCTTTATCTGCCCTCGTGAGTGAGCATGCAAAGCTTATTGAGAAATATAAGCTAGTGTCAGATTTTCTTCGAGAGACTGAGTTTGACTCTGAGACGACTCTTGTTGACTCTGATCTTGAGCTGGCCGACCAGGAAGTTGCATTGAGGTTACAGCTTAACTTATTGAATAAAAGTATGGTCGCGGATAGTGACAACTACAAGACTCTAAGAATTGCTCTCGATGATATTTCTACAAAAATAAAATATGTTGAGAAGCAGAAAAACGATGCTAAAACTTCTGTTGATCGCTATGTGCGGTTAAAAAACGATTATCAGAATGACATATCAAAATTAAAATCTGCTAGACATGCCAAGTCTGTAATTGGAAGACCTGAAGAGTCTTTTTCTTGTCCGGTATGTGATAGTTCTGTAAGCCTAGCGATTATAAAGCAAAATTTTTCCATAACTGACGAAGATCGGGTGGCTCAAGAGGTAAATTCCCTAGTTCGACGTATTCGTGAGTTGGATGATCTTGTTCGTTTTGAAAAAGAGAAAATAGTTGCTCTTGAGCGAGAGCTTAGGGAATTGAGCGCGGATCGTGATAAAGCGCGCCGACTAATAGACGACGAAATGTCTCAAATGGTTACTCCCTATCTTTCCGAGCGAGATGGTATCGCGTCTGAGCTTGCTAAAACTGAAGAGCGTAGGCGGCGAGTATTTCATTTGCTAAAGGTCCGTAATCAGCAAAAGCAAATATTGGCTTCTGTATCTGATTATGCAGAAAAAATTGAGCGAATGGAGGAGAAGTTGTCTAATTTAAAGGCGGCGGCTCCTTCCTTGGCAACTACGTTGTCTAGTCTAGGTGATTTTCTAGGTGAGTATTTGCGCCATGTTAAAGTAAAAGATCAGAGAGACGTTTCTATAAGTACTAGAAGTTTTCTTCCTGTATTTAGAGGGCGAGATTATAGAGATATAACGTCGGGCGGACTTCGTACAGTCCTTTCTATTGGACACTTCCTAGGACTAGCAAAGTCAGCCATCTCGTCTGAGATAAACTTGCCATCTTTTCTGATGATCGATACTGTAGGGAAGTATTTGGGTAAAACTCAAGCAAGGTACACTGAGACAAGCAGCGTTGAAGACACGATGGAAGAGTTATCTGACCCCCAAAAATACATGAACATGTACGAGTACATGTTTTTGCTGGCAGAATCAGCAGAAAAGAACGGCGAAATTTGTCAGATAATTTTAGTTGATAACGATTTACCGCCAGATATCCAAGCCAAGTACGACACCTCTGTTGTTGCCCACTTTAGTAAGGTCGGTTCGGATGGGTTGCCGCGCGGTTTGATAGACGACGCTTATCTTTACTAGAGCTGATTTTTCGTTGTTTCTTCAACTGTAGAAACCAGCAACTTCATTGGCACTGTCGTTTTTTTGTTCAAAAGTTAGTGAATCGTTTTGATTTCAATCAAGGTTAAAGATATTGCGACCGTTCCGGTCATAACCATGTTTTGAAGCGCCCGTCTGGTTATCAATGCACTGCGGACGAACCGGCCGCAGTGCATATACGGCAGCTTTCGCCGATGAGGGCACTGTTGGCAGCGAACATTCGCTGCCAACTTCCTTGTGGCTACCTAGATTTCAATCTGCTCTGAAATTTCCAGAGCATCATCGACTTCGATACCTAGGTACCGAACCGTGCTCTCCAGCTTGGTGTGGCCAAGTAAGATTTGTACAGCACGCAGATTTTTTGTCTTTTTGTAGATCAATGTTGCCTTGGTCCGACGTAATGAGTGTGTGCCATAAATGGATGAGTCCAGCCCAGCTGTCGAGACCCACATATGCACTATCCGTGCGTATTGACGAGTGGATAGGTGTGGAGAGTCCGCCAGCCGACTAGGAAACAGATACTGATCGCTTCGTAGGTGCGCTTTTTCTAGCCATGCTGACACGGCCAGCCTTGTCGGCTCCGTCAGTTCAAATTGCACAGGCCGTTGAGTCTTGCGCTGAATAACAATCGCACGGGGCAGAATCTGGTTTCCATGTGTCACGTCACTAACCCGTAGGTTAACGAGATCACATCCACGAAGTTTGCTGTCGATAGCTAAGTTGAATATCGCCAGGTCACGCACCGCATGCTTGTTCTGAAGATGGATACGGATAGCCCAGATATCCTTTGGCTTGAGTGGTGGCTTTTGGCCAATCATCTTGCCCTTGTTCCAGGCTTCGCGTTTTTGTGCAGTGTCCATGTCAGACTCCTTTTCAGTGAGAAGGAATCTGAGTATTGGCTGTCATGAACAGCATGGCAGGAAGAGCTTGAGTTCGGCCAAAGCGGCCTGTCAACGATCCAGTGTCCCATGACTGCTACTTTTCAAGAAGCTGCCATTTTGACTTTTGAGGCATCTTGGGATGTCAAAGCTATTCTGTTCCATCACCGCCATTGATGACGCTGTGCTCCACGGATGAGCTCCCCATTCGGCAATACTCGTTCAAACTTGGTATTTCGCCAATCCGTTTTAGATCCTCCTAGTGCACCACAACCCTCGAATTTTTGTCCTCGATAGTAGGCTCCTTGGGGGAGAACTACTCCAATATGTCGCGAAGTGGATTTACATCCAATATTTACGAGCTGGATTGCTCCACCTGAATAAATGTCATTGCCGCTTAGTACTGATTCGCAAAACCCAGAAAAGAAAGCTCGGCTAAAATCACCTGCAACAGCAGTTGTCGTAGATATGGCCTGTTTCACGAATGACTCCCCTGATCCAGACAGTTCAATCACCGAAGAACGATGGACTTCAGTTGACAACTCACGAACTAATACATCTGTGCTACCCGCCTTGATGAGGTAGCTCGTTAAGTAGAACACTGCTTGGGGGCCCCATCTATAGCGGGTACCGTAAAGAATAGTCGTAGTGTGCGAAAGTCCGATATGGGTTGCTAGTAACTTTGAACGTAAATTTTTTTCGATCCATTCCGCACGACCGTGGGGGGACGTTTTCAAATTATATGGCACTTTATCAGCCTCAATTACCGAGCAGGTGCTTGATAGGAAATCTTGAGCAAATCCGACATCCCCTGAGAAGGCAAAAATGTCTTGACTCCCTTCTACTGCATAAAGCTTGATACAGTCATCAAAGAACTCCCCACTCGCAAAGCTGCGCCGACTATCACTCGCAAAGTAAAGTCCTGTTGGCTGACGCGAATCAACGGCTAGCCAAGCAATTACTGAGGTCAATATTTGCCTTTCGAAAGATTGGTGTGAGAGACTAAAGGCTGCAACTCCCTGACTCCCTCGCCAAGTGCATTTGCTTTTTGGAGTGTGCTTCAAGAGGGGGGCGGCTGAAGATAGAGACCACCCCCGGGTTCCAACCCCGGGGACGCAGGGGGAATGCAAAACTGCCCTAGTTCAGTTTTGCCAAGCGAAGATATCGTCGTCCAAATGCCTCTTCTCCGCCCTCCATCACTTGACACACCTCCTTGCGCATTGCCTGCTCCTGTAGAGAGCCAGTCTGCTTGATGTGGCACTGGTGATTGAAGTCCAGCACATGAATCAGCTCCGCATCGCCATTGACCACGATGTTAGGGTTATGCGTCACAATGATAAGCTGACGATGCAGTTTGTTAGTACGAATCTGCTGAACCACCAATCCGTAGATCAAGTGGTTATCCAAGTCATCCTCAGGCTGGTCGAGCACCAGCGGATCGCTGCCATGCGCCAGAAGGAAAGCCAGCATGGCTGCAGCACGCTGCCCGGCAGAAGCCTGTCCGATGGACTGGAAGTCTTGACCGTCTCCCTTACGACTATACTCAACCTGCAATCCATCCTCGGGAAACCAGCACAGGATGTGATCGGTGAACTCTGGTCGCTTGTCCGCTTCTGCTTTCAAGAACTTATTGAACCAGCCCCCAAATTCCGCATTGCCACGACATGCCTGTACCAGACGCCGCTTCTGGGCCAGTAACCCCTGCTGGATGGCTGATGTGTCCCATTTCCCCGGTTGTTCAACAAGATCTACTGCGCCCAGCAGCTCTGCCACAAGCCCCTTAGGGGACTCGCCCTCTTGTTCTTGGTAAAGGTCGTCTACATATTTACCGTCAGCAGCCCCAAGTACTTCCCGTAATGAGCGCTCGATGCTTTGCGCATCACGGCTATAGGGGATCAACTCGATACGTACAAAGAGGTTGCCCTGAAGCGTTTCCTGCAAAAACGTGGCACGCTGCATGCTGATACTTTGACGCGCTGACTGTACCTGCTCAAATTGAGCTTTGGCTTGTTCGCGTAAGTCTGCGAGCTGTTTCTGTAGCGCGTCTAGGCGCTTTAGCTCTGTTTCTAGCCGCTGCTTTTCCTGCACCAGACGGCCATATTCGCTAGGGTCACTGACTCCTTGCTGTTGCAAATCGGCCTTGAGCAAATCGTAAGCCGTCTTTGCTGCGTCGATTCGCGCAAACCATGGGGATACTTCAAGTTCCCTCCTCAGTACTTGCCCCTGCTCCTTCAGCGCAGAAGCAGCACTCTCGACTTCCTGCCGCGCTTTGTTGATAGCGGAATGCAGAGCCTGTACCTGACTCAGTGCCGGGCCATCTTCCGCGGTATTAAATAGTTCTTCCGGCAAGTCTTCCGCCAGTAAGTCAGCAGCAACGCCCTTCAATCGGTCAGCTAATGCGGTGGAGGCCTCAAACTGGCGCGCTAACTCTCGAATTTGTCGGCTGGTACGCTGATAGTTTTTCAAGATGGCCGCATGATCAGCCCCCTCGAAACGAGCCAGCTTGCGCTGAATATCCTGCTGGGCCAATGTCAACGCTTCTCGGCCTTGCAACTTGCCTTCCAATTCACGCATCTGCGTACGAGAAGTAAAAAATGCACGCTTGGCCTCTTCGAAGGTGGCTTGCTGAGACTGGGTGCCAGCAGCATCGTCGATCACTTTTAGCAGGGACTGCTGGCTGTCGCCAGCCAGAGCTGCGATCTGCCCTTGACTGAACAGGCGTACTGGAAAGCGTTGCTCGGTGACAGCTTGGCTGGCCGAGGGTTTGAAACTGGCTGTGGCTGCATCCCATTCTTCCACCGCGTGACCTTGGCCATCTTGCCGCCAGATCAGCCGATAGGATGTGCCATCGCGCTGCACTTGCACGTAGATAGCCGTATCCGTCCGCAAACCACCCTCGTCATTGCGATTTTTGGCAACCTTGTTGAAGCGGTTGAAGGTCTGGCCGGCTTCTGAGGTGGACGGCAGCTCTCGCTCTCGCCTATAAGCTAGGCGCAGGGCATGCACGATGGTCGACTTACCGGTACCGCGACCACCGATCAAAGCATTGAAATAAGGATTGAGCGGCAAACTGGCAGGTTGTCTGCCACGGCCCATATAACGTGCGTCCCGGATTTCGATCGACTCGATGAAATGTTCAGGCGTGTTGAACGGTGCAAAACCACCACTCTCATCGCTACGCCGAACGGAGACATCTTGTCCATCCAGCAGTGCGAGGCGCAAGCCTTCTTGGCTGGGCTTGGCCATCTTGATCCAGGTGTAGCGTGAGCCCGGAACAGCCGCCCCTTGAAAGCTGTGGCAGTCGCTGCCCACAACGCTGGCGAAACGCAGCTTCAGTTCATCCAGCACCATGGGAGTAGGGCTGGTGGAGGCTGTCCATTCCAGCGCCAGGATGCCGGGCTCCTGTAAGATCTGCTTGATCGTTGTAGTATCCAGCAGACATTTGCGTGTACCGGGCTCGACCTGTAATAACCCTTTGTCGCCCTCGGCATGTGCTGGAATTGCAAGACCACCCGCGTCCAGAATGCGCGCCACCACCTTGGCGGCCCCTTCGCGGGTTACGCCATCGCTGTCGCCTCGCGTACCGTCGTAGTCCACCCTTGCCAGCAGATCGCTGATAGTCTGGCTAGTGGCCGATGGATCGAAGATTGCCAGTAAATGGAAACCGCCTTGCACCGAAATCTCCACGCCGGGGAACAAGTGCAGTTCGCGGAAACCGGCAGGCGGAGTTCCTGCATCGGCTGCGTGCTTCATCTCTGTGTAGGCAGCCTTGAGCTTGTCGATCCACTCGCCCGTGTTGTGGTCGGTGACTGCCACGCAGTCGATGTCGGCGGCCATGTACTTGAGCAGCCATTTTTGCGGCGTCAGCTCATTAGGCTTGCCGATGGCGACCTGCCAGGCACCCGTGTCTTTGGAAGCAGGGGTGTGCGTGTGGAAATCGAACTTCCACCAGCGTGCACCAGGGTAAGGCCAGGATTGGCTCATGTTTTTCTCCTGATTGCGGCCATCATTCTTCCGCCTTGGTCTTTAGGACTTGCATCAGAGCAGAAGTCGGATAAGACCTATGGCACGATATGCTCAACCGTAGGTTGAACCAATCAGGCCGAGGTCTGAATGTCCGCTATCTGACCGATAGTAGACATGTTATCACAATGGCATTGGTGGCCGCTTTGGCCGAACTGTTGTCCTTAAGCTTCTGTCCTGGACGACGGCTATCCCTGGAAAACGGCCATTTTGGTCTGCAGGACATCGGGGTCCGGATGGGTCGATTGCTGAAGCCACTTGCTCGTCTAAGTATGTCTGCTCTCTGCTCTCTGCTGGCCAGCGGGCACCAGCGCTCTGGTCAGGTACAACTGGCGCGGAGGTCAACGACCACCAGTGCCCGCAGGGACAGTCCATCCACCGTAAGTTAGTGTCCACGAGGAGCGGGACAGGCCACTTCGCATGTTTTTCCGCCCGGCCCATTTACCTCTATTTGCTCTTTGGCTGGCGCAAGGATATCTGTAAGGCGGTCAAGGAAAGGCTGCAATTCTTTCGGTAGGTGCTTTCCGGACGATTCGAGTTCATATTTGAGTTGAAGGGCGTCCATAAATAGCTGGTCGAACGCGTGGAGTCTTGCTAACGCCTTGTCCGTGCTGGCCCAGACGCCAAGTTCCTCCCAGGCCAGATCGATGTAATGCCAAAGGCTCTGTACCGATCCGTGGCCGGTCTTGTCAGCGACGCGCTTCAGGATGGATTCGTAATCAATGTCGGTCATCATCTGGCGCGACTTGCCTGACTTCTCGATAAATTCCTTCAGGTGAACTGTGACCTCATAGGTGATGAACCTATGACGGAACATACTCAGACAAGCTTGAACATCGTTGTAGCCCGCCAACACGACCAATCGCTGAAAGTCTTTTTCAAGGGACGTTTTTTTGAGTGGCTTACCTTCGACGGTGAGGAAGAAGGCTGTTCCAGGTTCAGGCTCGATTCCCGCTCGCTTGAGCGCTCCGCAGTAAGCGGTTCGGGACAGCAGGTAGCGGTATATGACAGTTGCGGCATCAAGCAAGATCGGGAAGTGTCGGATAGGGGCCTTTACCTTGCGCCGTTTCTTGGTCGGGATCTTCAGGGTTCTAGTCGTAAGGATATTTACGTGATCCTTGACGCTCATCTCACTCAATTCGGATGGTCGCAAGCCGGTTCGCATCATCATCCAGATCATAAACATGCGGCGAGCTCGGATGTATTCGAGTTGCTCCCGCAACAGATCGAGGTTGTTGGCATAGCGCCGTATGAATGGCTCACTCCGTCCTTCAAGGACACTTTGTCGATAGATGGCCCGTTGTATGTCCTCGATGAGGGGGCGTGCGATGGGACGCTTTGGCTCGCGACTTTCCGGAGGCGGCATGGCCGCGTGCGTGTAGTAATACCCGCCGTGGCTCCCTTTGATATGCGTAGGATTATTCTTGACTCGCTTGACAATGATCTGCGGAGAAACGGATTGCTCGCCAATAAGCGGGGTAAGCAGGTGCGGCATGATCGTCTTCTGATACCACAGCAGGAACTGGATCGCTCGACTCAGGATTGTGCGAACGGTGTTATTGTTGCGAGCCCGTTCAAGCGGATGCTGGGGAGCGCGTTCCACTTGCAGTTGCTTGGACAGTGTATGGAAGTGGGCATTGTTCAAGTGTTCAATCCCCACGTTGTTCTCCCCGCAGTACCTTACTAGGTGGCTCAGATCGGACGCATAGGTCTTGAGCGAGTGCCCGGTGACTCCATGGGCAATGTCGAGGAGGTACATGTTGACCGGCTCGCATGGCTTGTTGCTTGGCCAGTACATGAATGGGAAGTCAGGGATGATCTGGGTCGTGATATGCGTGCCTGCATCGTGCCTGATGGCGGAAACGGGCAGCTCCATTTTTGGCAGAACGTGAAACAGTTGCCTGTTCATTGCGACTTGCCCAGCCCGTTGAGAGCCTGCTCAACCTGGGGATCGGGGGCGTTGGGATCGAAGAGGTCCGCAAACGCCGCATGGTGGTTTTCAAGGATGTAATACAGCCGCTGCTGCGCCTCTACAGGCATGTGTCTATCCTTGATCAGCCCATTGAGCGCCGTGTATAAGCTGAGATAGGCTCGCTGCCGCTTCACGCCCTGTAATTCTGCGGCGGTGAGCCGCGCCTGCAATTGCTCAGTCTTGTTCTCGACACGCTCTGTCTTGGCCGCGGAGGTCCGGGCCACCGCCCCGCCCGCCAGAGACTTGTTTAGTCGTATGCGCAGTGCATTCAGGTATTCGAAACCCGTGCGCCCCTCATCGTCCGGCTGAGTGAAGGTTTCGTTTGAGAGGCTCTTGATGGTATTGAGGGCCATTGGCGTAATCTTGAGCCGGGGGAGGTCAAGCGCGGCAAATGCTCGCTGCCCGATCAGCGCGTCACGAGCGGCTTTGTCGACGTTGGCGGGTGCCTGAATGCCATCGAGCAAAAATTTCTCTCGTGTTTTGAGATTCTGGCGGTTTTGCTCCTTCTTCTGGTATGCGCCGCGTCCTGCCATTATGACTGCTCCCGCATGACAAAACTGACATTGATCCCGACCACCAAGCCTTCTTCATCGCGGATCGAGTGTGGTTCAAGATGAAACGAGCCTGCCTCTCGGATTTCGCGCACGTAGCCGATCCACTCGGCGTCGGGGATCATGGTCAGAGAGTTCACGTTGAAATGCTTCAATACCGTCTCGTACAGGGCGTTGGCACCGTCTTCAGCTCCGGACTGCCCTTGCTCCAACCGGCGCAGGCGCTCCTCAGAGTATTGCGCCTCAATTTGCGGTAGCGACTCCCCCGGGAATTCCCTTTCGATGTAGGCGTAGATATGAGCGGCATCGGTGTGGCCGGCGATCCAGCGAGCGGCGTCGAGTACGTCAAAGCGGCCGGACCAGAAGAGCAGCAGCAAAAACCATTTACGCATTTCGTGGATGCGGACATACCAGCGCCGACCTTCACTGTCGGGGGGTAAGCCCACGAAGTCACAGAAGTCGTCAAGATGGGTGTTGAGGAGGTCGGTTCCCATGCTTAAAGCGCTTTTCCCGGCCATTGTGGGCAGGTAAAACAGATTGTCGGCATGCTTTGTTGTTCCGCCAAAAACGCCGCACAAGCCTGCCCCCAGGCGCTGCAGCAGCTGGATGGCCCTTGCAGTGATGACCGGGACCGGGCGATCCATTTCCTGCCACGCTTCAACACCTTCCACGTTACTCTTTCCGAGCTGGAAATTCAGCCAGAAGCCGTTGCGCTCAGTCCGGAGACAGTTGCGTTTCAGGTAGGTCAACTCATCTTCTCGTGAGGGTTTCAGGATCGCCATACAGACGATGCAGGATCCAATCAGCACCCGAAGCACCTCGTCCAGTGTCGGATTCGCGCGATAGCGATGGAAGTCACATCTAGTCTGCCTTCCTGCCCCTGCAAACTGTGTAACGTTGAGTGTGGTCGTGATCGGCACTCCGGACGCGACACACCAATGCTGGGCATACCTCTTTAGAGTGGTGTTTAGGGCGTTGGGCCTGTCCCTACCTTTCACATGAGTGTCGGACACCACATCCAGATACAGACCCACTATAGCTTCGCCATAGAGATGGACAAAGCGCATTGCCGCATTGAGGTAGGCTAGCCCCGTATTGATAGGAATTAAGGGTGTATGACTATCTGGACAGGTGACGCGTTGCGCAAGGCGAATTGTGCGACGTAGGGAAAGACCTGCAGGGTCTGGTATCGAGGCTGGCAGGTGGCGGTGTGCATCCAGAATTGGTTTAAAAATGCCACAGAACTGATAGACCGATTGTTCAGTGGGACTGTCAGATTCTTCACTTGCGAGAATGGTGCGATGGCTGGGAAATTCTGTATCTTGCTTTAACGAAATGAGTAGCGAATGCCCTGCTAACTCCAACTCGAACTGACGGCAGAAGCGACTCACTCTCCAACCTTGTAAGGTGCGGGGATCATCGCGGATAAGACTAGCCAGCCATTTACGGTTCAGCATCGCCTTTCCCGAATACTGCCCCTTCCTTAATTTTGTGTATCCCCCTTGGTTTTCGATCCAGCAAACTAGGGGGGCAATCTCTGAGGAGGGTAGCGCGTAGGGATTCACCAGTAGCGGTTCCGGGCAGAGCACCCCATGTGTTCCAAGGTAAAAGGCAGTCAGAGCCCGTTGCGGAATCTGAAGCAAATTCGTAGCACCGCCTTGCGCGTATTCGCCAATGATCCAGTCCAGTGCAGCTTGGTCAATCAGGCGCAAGTCATGTGTTTCAGGCTTAAATCGGTTCTCATGTAAAACCATTAAGCGTGCAATGATAATTAGATGATTTAAATCAGTGGCCCAAGCCTTGGGTGCCGACTTACCGCGAATCAAACCATTGCGCATCAAGAAAGTGACCTTCTTGATGGTGGTCAGAAGCGTTACGTAGCAGGCATCGGTCAGCAAGCGTCCATTGGGGAGCTGAACTCGCCAATCTACCGCGATCGTGTTTTTCCATGCCCCATTGATCAACTCTTCCCGCCCGCGGTTCGTCGTATGCCAGATATCATTATCAAATGGAACCAGTAGCCACACTGCCTCGTAATTGCCGGAGTAGGGGCGCATCTGCTGCCGTGCGGATTCGATAAGCAACTGAGTCAATTGCCGGTCTGTCGGATTCAATGATGCTGGAATTTCCGGTAGTGGCAGGCTGTCGATCAATGCGGCCAAGTCTCTCATGTCGCCTCCCATTTGCGTTTCAGCGTCAGCTTGGAGAACTGCATGTCGATCTCACCCTTCAGCGCCAAGGCTCGATCGTGATTTTCGATCAACTGTGTCACATCCAGACTATCGCGCAGGGCAGGATGGAGTTCGGTGTTTTCTGCCGCATGCATGAGAAGTTTTGCCATATCGATGAACTGTCTAGGGGACAGGCCACTTAGGGTATCCACCTTGTCTTGCTGCACGGTAGAGAGTGTCTTAAGTGCCAAGTCGTGGAACGCGTAAAGGTAGGCCAGACTTTTGGGGGACAGTCTGACGTTGAGGAGGCTTGGTGCGGATGCGGGCGTGGCGGACGGTGACGCACCTCTCAGACGCCGGTGTACTTCGTCGGCCAAGGGGCTTGTGTTGGCGGGATAGTCGAGAATCAGTTGGGCAATAAAATGCTGGAGATCGGCGAGGTCCGAGAAGTCCGTGACATCTAGTAGGTAAGGCTCATCATGAGCTGCCAACACAATAAGGGTGTTCTGAAAGCGGCGGATGATGCGTGTGTTCCAGGCGTGCAGCAGCGCTGCCGGCAGATAATGCTTCAAGGCGACCTTGCGCGTATTGCCGAGTGTGCGGCTCATTTCAAGGATTGATCCCGTTTCGAACCATTTCAAGACCCCAAGGGTGTTGCGCAGGCGCCGGAAATCAAGCGTGCCCGACTGAAGGTTATTCTGCGTGAGCAGTGGATAGAGTCGTGACAAACTGATCACGGTAGAGGTGCCATTCAGCAACGAGGGACGTACATTCAGTACCGATAAAATGCCTACTCGGGATGTCCTATGATCGTTCAGCGCACCGAGAAACAAGTAACGCCATCGTTTGTCTCCGGAACGCTTGAGCACTTCCCTGACCGGTGCCGTGGCGCGGATGATGTCTTGAACGATTTCCTGCGCCAGCTCCGACAGGGCCGCCGACTTGAGCCTGCCTGCGCGCGGTTTGTCGATCATAAGAATTGAGCGTTCGTCGTGGTCCGTCACGAGCAGACGCGACTTGCCACGGACGTTAAGGAGCATTGCGTCTTGCAGCGACTCAGACGAGAACTGTGGGTGCTCGATGGTCAGCAGAGCGCACGCGGCCGCCGCATCTAGCCCGCATAGCAGTCCAGCGAACCGGTAAAAACGTGCAGGGCCGACGAAATTTCCCCACTGTTCGGTTGTCAGTACTGTGAGTCCATCAAGGATCGAATAATTGTTATCGCGCGCCCCCGTGAAAGGCCGCGCGTTGAAGAGCGGAGACTGCCGCATTGTCGATGCACTAACACAGTCCCGTGAGTTGCCTCGCTTCAAGCTGTGCCGTGCCCATGCAAGAGCCCACGCGATGCCTTGAGGATGACTCGGGCTGGCGTACTTGATAAATTGTCCACGGCTCGACTTCAACATCTCCCCGTAGCGCTCTTCTGCTAGAGCCCGGTCGATCATGTCATCGCTCACCTGGGAAGCTAGCTTGCGGCCAGTTTCAGCATCCTGCATCGCTCCCCACCAATGCTGCAGGCAAACCTTTTTAATGACGCCGACCAAATGGCGGCACTGCTCCTCAATGGTATCGAGATAGTCGGTGTCGGTCATACCAAAGGACACATCAACCAGTAACTTTTGGGCGGATACCGCAGGATCGGTGATGCACCGGCGTCCCTGGCCTAGGAGGTGCTTCACACCTCCATCAAGACTTGCCAGTTTTTTGATATGCACGCAGGGGATGACCACATCCAGAGGAATGATCTCGGCGTCTTTGAGGTAGCCAAGCCATGGTACAAAAATGCTGCTCCATGTCTTTGCACGAGTGCCTGTTCTAGAACCCGATTCAGTGTTGGTGAAAAACCACTGGAAGAAGTGCAGCACAAAGAGCGTCCAGTTCTGTGAATGGGTCGGCCATGGCTCCCCAAACGCACGGAATCCTGCAAAGAAGTCCGCTAACATGCTTGTTGCAGTATTTTGTGTGTCCAGACTCTTGCCACGTCTCCAATCTACCGTCGCCTCCAGCATGGGTATGACTTGTGCGGGAGTCAGCCCGGCCCCCTCGAACGAGACCCGGCGGGTATCCGGATTGTCCCGCTTCGGATTGTCGAGGTAGAAGGTCACCACTTCGCCATCAATCTCATACCGCATAGGGGCCTCCTTAGCGTAGTCACAGGCAAGATAGAGCACATGCAACAGCAGTACCTTGACGCCCGGTGAACATCTGTAGCAATCCAAGGGCAGGTCATTACCCCTTTGGCATTGAGACTCTCCCGCCAATTTCCTCTCCATTTACTTCACAAGTATGGATGTCAATTTAATAGTGTCAATAAAATGATTGGTATGTGACTGCTATGCCTATCTTGTCAGTGCATTGATCGTGCGTTTACTTAATTTGACATCATTTGTCTGTCGATAAAAACTCTGCAACCGCCACTTCGTCAGCCTGCTCGGCGGCGTGCCGCAGACGGTGCCGGTCGGCGCGGCGACGCGTTACCAGTTGCTGGCCGACGAGCTGGACGCCAACTGGCAGCCGAACACGGTGGCGGCGATGGTGGCCACGCCGGCCAACCCGACCGGCACCGTGCTCAGCCGCGACGAGATCGCCGCGCTGGCCGAATGCTGTCGCGAACACGACGGCGCGCTGATCGTGGACGAGATCTACCAGGGGCTGACCTACGGCGCCGATTCGTTCTCGGCCTTGCAGCTGGCGGACGACGCCTTCGTGATCAACAGTTTCTCCAAGTACTTCCAGATGACAGGCTGGCGGCTGGGCTGGCTGGTGGTGCCGCCGGCCTATGTCGAGCCGGCGATCCGGCTGGCGCAGAACCTGTTCCTGTGCCCGCCGGCGGCGGCGCAGCACGCTGCGCTGGCGGCATTCCAGCCGGCGGTACTGGATGTGCTGGAAAGCCGCCGCGCCGAGTTTGGCCGGCGGCGGGATTTCCTGCTACAGGTGTTGCCGACGCTGGGCTGGCGCATCGACGCGGTGCCGGACGGCGCCTTCTACGTCTACGCCGACGTGTCGGCGGTGACCAATGACAGTTTTGCCTACTGCCAGCGCATGCTGGACGAGGTCAAGGTGGCGATTACACCCGGGGCGGACTTTGGCAGCAACCGCGCCGGCAGCTATGTGCGCGTCGCCTACACCACCGGCATCGACCGTCTGGCCGAGGCGGTGGCGCGCATGAAGACGGTGCGCTAGCCGCCGCGCGCCAGCCACAGCGTCGCCAGCAGCGCGCAGGCGGCGTGGCTCCACGCCAGCCGGCGCAGTGCACCGGCGGTGTCCTGTGGCGAGCGCCAGCTGATGATGAAGGGGTGGCGGTCGGCGGGGCGTTGCAGGTGATGGCTGAGCGGGATGGCGGCCAGTGCGCGGTGATTGCGGCCAACCTCGCCGTGGGCGGTCTGGCGCGCGTGTTCCCACTCCTCGCTGCTGAGCGTGCCGTCGCCGTTCTGGTCGAAGCGGCGCAGCAGTTGCGCCGGGTCTTGTTTCCATTCGTTCAGCGTCAGTTGCAGGTCGTCACGGAAGGCTTGCCGGTCCGGCTGGCCGCCGAGGCTGCGCAGCTCGCCCAGCGCGTACAGCGGGTCGCCGATGGCGATCCAGCGCTCGCTCAGCACGTCGTCGCCGTCATGCCAGCTGCGCTGGTGGCGGGCCTCGATGCTGGCGCCGGCCGGTTGCACGATGATCTCGCCGCGCCGGTCCAGCAGCCGGAACGAGTCGTCGCTGCACAGGCGTTCGCTGCGCTGCGGGCGTTGCTGGCGACCGTTTGGACGCCGTTCCGCCTGGTACCACACGCAACGCATGCCGCCAAACGGGGTCACCAGCGGCGGGCCGTCCAGCGCCGCGGCCTCGCCAAAGCATTCGCAATAGCCCTGTGCCGCCGCCTGCGAGGTGGTGGTCGGGGTGTCGGCCACATGGCGGTACTGGCGGTAGAAGTGCAGCCACAGCGCCACGCCGAGCAGGGCGCCGGCCGCCGGCAGTAGCCGCGGCGGCAGTTCGTCCAGTTGCCAGGCCAGCAGGGGTAGCAACAGGTAGGGCAGCAGCGAGGCGTAGCGCTGTTGCAGCGCCGCGAGCAGGGTCATGGTGGCGTGGCTCAGCGTTCGAACAGCGCCTTGACGTCGACGTCGCGTTTTTCCGCTTCGGCAAAACGCAGCGCGCGCGCAGTGCGGAAGCCGAACAGGTTGGCGACGAACACGTCGGGGAATTGCTCGATGCGCACGTTGTTGTTGTTGACCGCTTCGTTGTAGAGTTCGCGGCGATCGGCAATGCCGTCTTCCAGCTGGCTGATGCGCTGCGCCAGGTGGCTGAACTGCACGTCGGCCTTCAGTTCCGGATAGGCTTCGGCCACCGCGAAGATCTGGCCGAGCAGGCCGCGCAGCTGGCCTTCCAGCTCGCCGATGCGGCCAACGTTACCGGCGCGGGCGGCCTCCGACATCGCGGCGCGCGCTTCCATCACCTGCGTCAGGGTGTCCTGCTCGAACTGGCTGTAGTGGCGGCAGACATCGACCAGCTTGGGGATCTCGTCGTGGCGCTGTTTCAGCAACACGTCGATATTGGCCCAGCTCTTGCTGACCTCGTGCTTCAGGCGCACCAGGCCGTTGTAGAGCAGGATGCCGTAGAAAAGCAGCACCACGAATGCAGAAACGAACAGGAAAAATGGCATGGGCGGGTATCCTTTGAAATTCGATGCCATCGTCACCGCAGCGCTGGCGGGTGTCAAGAAAGGGGCGAGATGACTTCTCTCAATATTGTCGGCGGCGGGCGTCTGGGCAAGAGCGTGGCGCGGCTGGCGCACGACAGCGGCCGCTACCGCATCGGTGCGCTGCTGTGCCGCAGCCAGGCGTCGGCGTTGACGGCGCGGGACTTTGTCGGTGCCGGTGTGGCGCTGACGACGCTGGTGGCCCTGCCGGCGGCCGACATCACCCTGCTGGCGGTGCCGGATGGCGAGATTGCCGGCGTGGCGGCCGATCTGGCGGCGGCGCGGGTGATTGCCGCCGGCAGCGTGGTGTGCCACGCCAGCGGTGTCGGCGAGGCGGCCTTGCTGGCGCCGCTGGCGGCGCAGGGCGTGCACTGCGCCAGCCTGCATCCGGCGTTTTCCTTTGCCGATCCGGCGCGCGCGGTGGCCGGTTTTGCCGGTACCCGCTGCGCGCTGGAGGGCGACGCGGCGGCGTTGCCGTTGTTGCAAAGCTTGGCCGCAGACATCGGCGGCGTGCCCTTCGTGCTGGCGCCGGGCGGCAAGGCGGCCTACCACGCCGCACTGTCGATTGCCTCCAACTACCTGGTCACGTTGCACGATCTGGCGGCGCGGGTGGCGGCGCAGGCCGGCATGACGGACGAGGTGGCTGCCGCGGTGCTGGGCGGGCTGATGCGACAAACGCTGGAAAACACGCTGGCGCTGGGGCCGGCGGCGGCGCTGACCGGCCCGATCGCACGTGGCGATGTCGGCACCGTGGCGCGCCACCGGCAGGTGCTGTCGGCGACGGACGACGCGCTGTACTGCGCCTTGGGCGCGGCGACGGCAAGATTGGCCGCAGATCGGCTGACGGCGGCACAGCAGCAGGCGCTGGCAGCGGCGCTGGGGACGTCAGCCATTTAGCGCTGGCGGCGTGGCGGGTGTCGGACAATGGGGGTGCGATGACGGAAGGCAGCTTGCAAGCGGTGGTGCTGGCGGCACTGCAGCACGAATTGCGGCGCCAGGGCGAGAGTGACGACTATCCGGGCAGTTCCGCCGCGGTCGGGGCGCCGGAGCGGGCTGCCTTGTGCGGGGTGTTTGATCTGGAGGAGCTGGCCGAGGCGGTGTGTCGGGAACTGCAACGGCACGGCGGCGGGCCCGGTTAAGGGACGCTGGTGCTGCTTGTTGTCGCGTCTGAACAAAGGTTGGCCGCAGGCGTTGCGGCCAACCTTTTGTTATCAGGCAGCGTGGATCACGAAGATCGCCGGCCGCTTGTGGAAGTCCGGCGCCTCCTTCGGCCAGTCCTTCACCGGCCGGCTGACGATGGTCTGCGTCGGCGCGGTCAGGTCGGCGGCCACGCACAGGCGGGTGGCCGGCGCCAGCGTGTCGCGCAGTTGTTGTAGCAGCGCGTTGTTGCGGTACGGCGTCTCGATGAACAGCTGGGTTTCGTTGTTCTGCCGGGAGCGCGCTTCCAGCGCCTTGATTGCCTTGCCGCGCTCGGCGACGTCCACCGGCAGGTAGCCGTGGAAGGCGAAGCACTGGCCGTTGGCGCCGCTGGCCATCATCGCCAGCAGGATCGACGACGGCCCGATCAGCGGCTCGACGCGATAGCCTTTCTCGTGCGCCAGCGCCACCAGCTGCGCGCCGGGGTCGGCCACTGCCGGGCAGCCGGCTTCCGATACCAGACCCACATCCAGCCCGGCGGCCAGCGGTGCCAGCAGCGCGGCGACTTCGGCCGGCTTGGTGTGCTCGTTCAGCGTGTTCATCACCAGCTCGCGAATCGGCGTACTCACACCCAGCTGCTTCAGGTGCTTGCGGGCGGTTTTTTCCGCTTCCACCACGAAATGGCTGATGTGGGTGACGCGCTCGCGCTCGCCCTCCGGCAGCCACGGGGTGTCGCCTTCGCCCAGCGGGGTGGGGATTAGATACAGGGTGCCGGCCATCACAGGATCTCCACACCTTCGTTTTGCAGCATGCTTACCAGTGCGAACAGCGGCACGCCGATCAGCGCGTTGGGGTCGTCGGCTTCCACTTTTTGCAGCAGCGCGCCGCCCAGGGTTTCGCTCTTGGCGCTGCCGGCACAGTTGAGCGCGTCCGGCTCACGCGTCAGGTAGTTGCGGATCTGCTGTTCGGTGAGCTGGCGCAGGGTGACGCGGGTGATGCCGACGTCTTCCTGGATGTGGCCGCTCTTGCTGTTGTACAGCGCCAGCGCCGAGTGAAACACCACGGTGCGGCCGCTCATCCACTGCAGCATCGCCACGCCGTTTTCGAAGCTGCCGGGCTTGCCGATTTGCTGGCCATCGAGCAGTGCCACTTGGTCGCCGCCGATGATCAGCGCCTTCGGAAAGCGCTCGGCCAGCGACATCGCCTTGTTGCGTGCCAGGCGCACGGCGGTGTCGAGTGCGGTTTCGCCCGCTAGCGGGGTTTCGTCGCACACCGGCGCCACGGCGGTAACCGGCAGGCCGAGGCGTTCCACGATTTCGCGGCGGTAAGGAGAGGTAGAGGCAAGCACGATCTGCATGTCGGTCATCCGTGGTAAAGAGGGCGCAGGCTGCCTGTTGCATCAATGGCTTGTTGCCGCCGCTGCCGCAGTCAGTATGCTGGTTTGTTTTGACAAAGTGATGGCGCTGATAATATCATGCCGGGTTTATGTCTAACCCGATTTTGATTGATCCGCTCGCGTTTGCCCGCGATGGCGCTTCGTTGCAAAACGAACGGCCGGTTGCGACGCTCGCCGAGCGCGTACATGAGCTGCTGGCATCCGATGCTGGCGTGGTGAAATTCGAGGTGGAAGGTTTTCAGGACCGTCTGCTGCGACCCTCGCTGCGTTACCGTCTGTCTGCCACGCTCAGCGTTGAATGTCAGCGTTGCCTGACGCCGATGCCGTTCGAACTGGAAGCAGGGGGTGTGATTACCCTGTTCTCCCGCGAGGACAAGCTGGAAGCAGCGGTAGAGGCCGATGACGAACTGGACGCCATTCTGGCGGAAGAAACTTTCGACGTTATCGCACTGATCGAAGACGAAATTATCATGGGCTTGCCGCTGTCGTTGATGCACGACGACTGCGACACGGAAGAACTGAAGCGCGCCAAGGCTGACAAGCCTAATCCGTTTGCGGTATTGGCGGTGTTGAAGCAATCCAAGTCCTGAACGTTTAACTTGAATCCTTAGGAGTCGACCATGGCTGTTCAACAGAACAAAAAGTCCCCGTCCAAGCGTGGCATGCACCGCGCACACGATTTTCTGACCGCTCCGTCGCTCGCTAAAGAGCCGACTACCGGTGAAACCCACCTGCGTCACCACATCAGCCCGAACGGCTTCTACCGTGGTCGTCAGGTTGTGAAGGCCAAGGGCGAGTAATCGTTCCTTACTATTATCCTTACCTTCATAACAACAGGTAGGTTAACTACCGTGTCACGTTGATGACTATCACCGTAGCGGTCGATGCAATGGGCGGTGACGTTGGCCTCAAGGTCACTGTCCCTGCATCTGTCCAGTTCCTTAGCGACACTCCCGATGTCAATCTTGTACTGGTGGGCGATCAGGCGGCAATCGAAGCCGAGCTGATGGCACTGCCGGCTTCCGTGCGCGCGCGCATTACGGTTCGTCATGCCTCCGAAGTGGTGGGGATGGACGAGTCGCCGCAGCTGGCACTGAAGAACAAGAAAGACTCGTCGATGCGGGTGTCGATCAATTTGGTCAAGGAAGGCCTGGCGCAGGCAGCGGTTTCCGCAGGGAACACCGGCGCGCTGATGGCGACGGCCAAATTCGTCCTGAAAACCATTCCCGGTATTGACCGCCCCGCCATCGCCAAGATGATGCCCGGCATCAAGGGCAATACCTGCGTGCTGGATCTGGGTGCCAACATCGATTGCTCGCCGGAGCAGTTGTTGCAGTTCGGCATCATGGGTTCCGAACTGGTGGCCAGCCTCGAACACCGGACGAATCCAAGCGTCGGCTTGTTGAATATCGGTTCCGAGGACATCAAGGGCACCGAGTCGATCAAGCGTGCGGCAGAGCTGCTGCGCGAGTCCGGCCTGAATTTCTACGGTAACGTCGAAGGCAACGACATCTTCAAATCGACGGTAGATGTGGTAGTCTGCGACGGATTTACCGGTAATGTTGCGCTGAAAGCCTCCGAGGGGTTGGCGCACATGATTTCTACGTTCCTGCGCGAAGAGTTTGCCCGCACGTGGTGGACCAAGCTGTGTGCCCTGGCCGCGATGCCGGTGCTCAAGCTGTTCAAGGCCCGTGTGGATCCCCGTCGTTACAATGGCGCCAGTTTTCTGGGGCTGCGGGGAATCGTGGTGAAAAGCCACGGTGGAACTGACGCGCTGGGATTCCGTATCGCGCTGGAGCAGGCTTGCGAGGAAGTTCGCGCCAACGTGATTGGTCACATTGCAGACCGGGTTGCCGTTCAATTACAAAATATCAAGCAATCCGAGTCAGAAGCTAAAGACAGCGCATGACCTATTCCCGCATTCTCGGTACCGGCAGCTACCTGCCGGAACTACTGATGACGAATGCGATGCTGGCTGAACGTGTCGAAACCAGTGACGAGTGGATTGTCTCTCGCACTGGCATTCGTGCGCGCCACATCGCTGCCGATGACCAGAAGACCAGTGACCTGGCCTATCTGGCGTCGCTCAAGGCTATTGAAAGCGCCGGTATCGAGGCCAGCGAGCTGGACCTGATCATCGTCGCCACCACCACGCCGGACATGGTGTTCCCCAGTACCGCCTGCATTCTGCAGGAAAAGCTCGGCGTGCCGGGCATTCCTGCGTTTGACGTGCAGGCCGTGTGCGCCGGCTTCATGTATGCGCTGGTGACCGCCAACAACTACATCAAGGCCGGCATGGCCAAGAAGGTGCTGGTGGTTGGTGCCGAGCTGATGAGCCGCATTCTGGACTGGGACGACCGCCGTACCTGCGTGCTGTTTGGCGATGGCGCTGGCGCCATGGTGCTGGAAGCGTCGGACGAACCGGGCCTGCTGCACGCCAAGCTGGCCGCCGACGGCCGCTACCAGGGCATCCTGAATACCCCGGCGCAGATCGCCGGCGGCAAGATCCAGGGCATGCCTTACCTGCACATGGACGGCCCGGCCGTGTTCAAGTTCGCGGTCAAGGCACTGTCCGATATCGCGGAAAAAACGCTGGACGAAGCCGGCGTGGCGCAAGCCGATGTCGACTGGCTGGTGCCGCATCAGGCCAACCTGCGCATCATCGAATCCACCGCCAAGCATCTGAAGCTGTCGATGGACAAGGTGATCGTCACCTTGCCGGAGCAGGGCAATACCTCGGCGGCCTCCATTCCGCTGGCGTTTGACTGCGCGGTGCGCGATGGTCGCATCCAGCGCGGCCAGACTGTGCTGCTGGAAGGTATCGGTGGCGGCTTTGCCTGGGGCGCGGTGCTGCTGCGCTTCTAAGGTGTTGTGCGCGACAGGTGATCGCCTGTCGCGCGCCTTGCGCGATGAAACTGTCAAAACATCGTCCAGCTGCAGTGAACTGCGGCGATCATACGAGCGTTTGACGGTTTCTTTTGCATAAATCGCAGCAAGCGGTCATCATTCACCCCGTTTCAAAAGGAGACCCCGAGATGGCGTTTGCCTTTCTTTTTCCCGGTCAGGGCTCGCAGAGCCTGAAAATGATGGACGGCTTTGCCGACCTGCCGGTAGTAAAACAGACATTTGACGAAGCCTCGGCCGCCCTGGGTGAAGACCTGTGGGCAATGCTGCAGGCGGAGACGCCGGAGGCGATCAACGCCACGGTCAATACCCAGCCGCTGATGCTGGCCGCCGGTGTGGCCACTTACCGTGCCTGGCTGGCGCAAGGTGGTGTCTTGCCGGTTGCCCTCGCCGGGCACAGCCTGGGCGAGTACAGCGCGCTGGTGGCTGCCGGGGCGCTGGACTTTGCCGATGCGGTGAAGCTGGTGCGCTTGCGCGCCGAAGCGATGCAGGACGCGGTGCCGGCCGGTGAGGGCGCGATGGCTGCGATCCTCAATCTGTCCGACGACGACATCCGCGCCGCCTGTGCCGAGGCGGCGCAGGGCGAAGTGGTGGAACCGGTGAATTTCAATTCGCCGGGGCAGGTGGTGATTGCCGGCAACAAGGCTGCAGTGGAACGCGCCATGGAGCTGTGCAAGGCCAAGGGTGCCAAGCGTGCGCTGCCATTGCCGGTATCGGTGCCGTCGCACTGCTCGCTGATGAAGCCTGCCGCTGACAAGCTGGCCGCGGCACTGGCCACGATCCAGATCAACTCGCCGCAGATTCCGGTGCTGCATAATGCCGACGTTGCCGCCTATGGTGACGCCGACCAGATTCGCGACGCGCTGACGCGTCAGCTGTACCGTCCGGTGCGCTGGACCGAAACCATCCAGCAGCTGGCTGCCGGTGGCATCGTGCTAATGGCCGAATGCGGTCCGGGCAAGGTGCTGGCCGGTCTCGCCAAGCGTATCGACGGCAACGTGAACTGCCACGCGCTGACCGATGCCGCCAAGCTGGAAGCCGCTCGCGCCGAGCTGGCGTAAAGACACAAGGTTGGCCGCATGCGGCCGGCCGGGCAGGAGAGAGACAATGAGTTTGCAAGGTAAAGTTGCGCTGGTCACCGGCGCCTCGCGCGGCATTGGTGCTGCCATCGCCGATACGCTGGCTGCCGCCGGCGCCAAGGTGATCGGTACCGCCACCTCCGAAGGCGGCGCCGCCGCCATCGGCGAGCGCTTGGCGCAGTGGGGCGGTGTCGGCATGGTGCTGAACGTCGGTGAAGACGGTGCCATCGACGCGCTAGTCGACACCATCAGCAAGGAATACGGCGATGTGGCGATTCTGGTGAACAACGCCGGCATCACCCGCGACGGCCTGCTGATGCGCATGAAGGACGAAGACTGGGATGCAATCATGGATACCAACCTGAAGTCGGTATTCAAGACGTCCAAGGCGGTGATGCGCGGCATGATGAAGGCACGCTGGGGCCGCATCATCAACATCGCGTCGGTGGTTGGCGCGATGGGCAACGCCGGTCAGGCCAACTATGCGGCCGCCAAGGCCGGCATCATGGGCTTCACCAAGTCGATGGCACGCGAAGTCGGCAGTCGCGGTATTACCGTCAACTGCGTGGCACCGGGCTTCATCGATACCGACATGACCCGCGCGCTGCCGGAAGCGCAGCGTGAGGCGTTGGTACAACAGATTGCACTGGGTCGCCTGGGCGCGGCACAGGACATCGCCGATGCTGTCGATTTCCTGGCATCCAGCCGTGCGGCTTACGTGACAGGCCAGACCCTGCACGTGAACGGCGGCATGCTGATGCCGTAAGCGGCAACGGCAACGAATAGTTTTGTGGTTTTTGCCAGTGCAGCATGAGCATGCTGGCGGGTCAAAAGCCGGACTGACTGCCGATTCGTGGCCAATATCATGGCAATGATGTGACTGCGGTAGGCTTGGGCAGGTTTTTTTTGTAGAATGGCGGGGTTTTGTTGTCCCGTACACAGAAAGGTAAAGGATTTAAACAAATGGAAAACATCGAAGCGCGCGTTAAAAAGATCGTTGCCGAGCAACTGGGCGTGAACGAAGCCGAAGTTAAAATCGACTCTTCGTTTGTTGACGATCTGGGCGCCGACTCCCTGGATACCGTTGAACTGGTAATGGCACTGGAAGAAGAGTTCGAGTGCGAAATCCCGGATGAAGAAGCCGAGAAGATCACCACCGTTCAGCAAGCAGTAGACTACGTTACGGCTCACCTGAACAAGTAATCCCCCCGGGGCTTACCAGGACCTCTGCCGGTGTAGCCTAGGCTCGCCTGCAGAGGTCTTTTGCTGTAGTGGCTCTGAAACGTTCGTTTGATTTAATGGCCTGCCATTAAGCGCCGTCCGTTCAGGACTATCGGGAGATTCCCTCCCTTTTTTCGCGGAGATACCCTGTGTCAAAACGCAGAGTAGTAGTGACCGGCCTGGGCCATGTGTCCCCGGTCGGCAACGATGTGAGCAGTGGCTGGGCCAATCTCCTGGCCGGCAAGAGTGGTATCACCACCATTACCCGCTTCGATGCCAGTGATATTGCCTGCCAGGTCGCGGGCGAAGTCAAAGGCTTCGACATTACCCAGTACATTTCGGCGAAAGACGCGCGCCGCATGGATGTGTTCATCCATTACGGCATCGCGGCTGCGCTGCAGGCGGTGGCTGATTCCGGCCTCGACGACGTGCCGGGCCTGGACAAGACCCGCGTCGGCGTGAACATCGGTTCCGGTATTGGCGGCCTGCCGCTGATCGAGGAAACCGGCGTTGCCCGCCACGAAGGCGGCATCCGCAAGATCGGCCCGTTCTTCATTCCCGGCTCGCTGATCAACATGGTTGCCGGTCACGTATCCATTCTCAAGGGCTATCAGGGTCCGAGCTATGGCATCGTGTCCGCCTGCACCACCGGTGCCCACTGCATTGGCGACGCCGCGCGCGTGATCCAGTACGGTGACGCCGACGTGATGGTGGCCGGTGGCGCCGAAGGCACCATCTCCAGCCTGGCGGTGGGCGGCTTTGCCGCGATGAAGGCACTGTCGACCCGCAACGACGATCCGGCGACCGCCTCGCGGCCGTGGGACAAGGGCCGTGACGGCTTCGTGATGGGCGAGGGCGCCGGGGTGCTGGTGCTGGAAGAGTACGAGCACGCCGTCAAGCGTGGCGCCAAGATCTACGCCGAGCTGGTTGGCTTCGGTATGAGCTCCGACGCGCACCACATCACCGCGCCGAGCGCGGAAGGCCCGGCCCGCGGCGTGCTGAACGCGCTGCGTGACGCCAAGCTGAATCCGGAGGACGTGCACTACGTCAACGCGCACGGCACCTCCACGCCGCTGGGCGATGCCAACGAAACCAACGCGCTGAAGATCGCGTTTGGCGACCACGCCAAGAAGCTGGTAGTGAACTCCACCAAGTCGATGACCGGCCACCTGCTGGGCGGTGCCGGCGGTGTGGAAGCGATCTACTCGATTCTGGCGGTGCACAACCAGGTGTCGCCACCGACCATCAACCTGCACGATCAGGATATCGAAGGCGGCTGCGATCTGGACTACTGCGCCAATACCGCGCGCGACATGAAAATCGACGTGGCGATCTCCAACTCCTTCGGGTTTGGCGGTACCAACGGTACGCTGGTATTCAAGCGCGTGTAAGCCACGGCAAACGGTGTCGAAACCGTTGACAGCCAAGACCGCTGCGATAAACTCGCGCGGTCTTTTCTTTTTGCGGCCAACATGACGTTGCTGTTGCCGCAAGAGGGTGGGTAGCGCCGGCGGCCACAGTCGTGCTGGCAAGGCATGGCCGCGGATATATAGTCCTATTAGGTGGCGGTCGGCGGGAGTTAATCACCGCCGTCCGCGCCCGGCCGGCCACCCCGCCATTCTTGTCGCAACCGAACCTCGGGCCCTGCTGCCATGCACTGTGAACTGCTGAGCTTTACCCCCGATCTGCTGGCGTTGCATGCCCATGATCGCGCCCGTTTCCCCTACCTGATGCAGTCGTCGGGTGACAGCGGCTGGGACATCCTGATGGCCCTGCCGCAGCACACCCGCATCTATCGCGAAGGCGAGGGTGCGCTGTTCCTCGACGACGTGCGCGCACTGCCGCTGCCGCAGGCGGTGGCCAATCCGCACCGGCTGCCGTTCAGTGGCGGCTGGTTTGTCTATCTCGGTTACGACCTGCTGTCCGAGTTCGAACCCAGCGTGCCGCAGGCGATCAGCGACAGCTTTCCGCTGGCGGTGCTCAGCCGCATTCCCGCCGCGCTGCTCTACGACCGCGTGAAGCAGGAAAGCTGGCTGCTGGCGGAAACGCCGGCGCAGCTGGACACGCTGAAACAGGCGCTGGTGGAGTCGGAACCGTTTGCGGCCAAGCCTGTGGTGCTGCAGGCGCTGGAAGAAGACCCGCCGCACTGGTATACCGACGCGGTGGTCAAGCTCAAGGACTACATCTACGAAGGCGACGTGTTCCAGGTCAACATCTCGCGCGGCTGGCGTGCCACGCTGAGTGAGGAAGTACGGCCGGTGGACCTGTACGCCGCGCTGCGCCGCGCCAACCCGGCGCCGTTCTCGGCGCTGGCCGATTTTGGTGACGCGCACATTGTCAGCTCCTCGCCGGAGCGGCTGGTGCGCGTGCACGACGGCTGGGTCGACACCCGCCCCATCGCCGGCACCCATCCGCGCTCGCTCGATGCCGCCGAGGACGCCGCGCTGAAGCAGCGACTGATCTCCAGCATCAAGGAGCGTGCCGAGCACGTGATGCTGATCGACCTGGAGCGCAACGACCTCGGCCGCATCTGCCAGCCCGGCAGCGTGGAGGTCAACGAGCTGATGGCGGTGGCCAGCTACGCCTACGTGCATCACATCGAATCCAATGTCCGCGGCCGCATCCGTGATGGCGTGGGCACCGTCGACGTGTTCCGTGCGCTGTTCCCCGGCGGCACCATCACCGGCTGCCCGAAGGTGCGCACCATGCAGATCATCCGCGAGCTGGAAAACAGCGCGCGCCGCGCCTACACCGGCAGCCTCGGCTACCTCAACCGCGACGGCACGCTGGATCTCAATATCCTGATCCGCACCTTCATGCAACAGGGGCAGCAGCTGCGCTTCCGCGCTGGTGGCGGCATCGTCGCCGATTCCGATCCGCAGCGTGAATTGCAGGAAACCCGCCACAAGGCGCGCGGCCTGTTGCGGGCGCTGGGCGTGGAGCAGGCGTGATGCTGATCAACGGCCAGCCGGGCACCCAGATCAGCGCCAGCGACCGTGGTCTGGCCTATGGCGACGGACTCTATCGCACGCTGGAAGCGCGGCACGGCACGCCGCTGCTGTGGCACTGGCAATGGCAAAGGTTGGCCGCAGATTGTGCCGCGCTGCGCCTGCCGTGTCCGGACGAGGTGCTGTTGTTAAGCGAGATCGCCACCGTTGCGGCCAAGCTTGAGCGCGCGGTCATCAAGATCGTGCTCACCCGTGGCGCTGGCCAGCGCGGTTATGCCATGCCGGCTCACAGCACCCCGACCCGTATTGTCAGTGCCGCCGCTTGGGCCGGCTATCCGCCGGATCGCGCCGCGCAGGGGGTTGTCGCCCGCTGGTGCGACACGCGGCTGGCGATTCAGCCGCGACTGGCCGGTATCAAGCACCTCAACCGCCTGGAAAACGTGCTGGCGCGCAGCGAATGGACGGACCCGGCCATCGCCGAAGGGCTGATGCTGGACATGGACGGCACGGTGGTGGAGGGCACCATGAGCAACCTGTTCATCGTGCGTGCCGGCGAGTTGATCACCCCGCTGCTGGACCGTTGCGGCGTGTCCGGTGCCATGCGCGCCTGCGTGATCGACACTGCGTCCAACCTTGGCCTGCACGTGCGCGAGGTGCGGCTGTCACCGGATGAAGTGCTGGCGGCGGACGAGGCCTTCGTCTGCAACAGCCTGGCCGGTATCTGGCCGCTGCGGCAGCTGGAGACGCGGCAGTGGCAGCCCGGTGCGCTGACCCGCCGCCTGCAGCAACTGCTCTGATCCATCGCTGGCGGTCACGCCCGCATTGTCACGCTATGGGTGATGGCGGCTAGCGCAGGCCGGCACTCGCCATCCTCCCCTGAACTGAGCCTTGTGCCACGGCTGTTCGCCGCTGACGGCACCGGCTCAGCGTCATCCCGCCAGTGCGCGCCACGCCAGCAGCAGCGCAAAGCCGATCAGCAGCACGCCGCAGGCCTTGTCGACCATCAGTTGCCCGCGTGCACCCAGCCGCGACAGCAGCCGGCCACCGCCGTAGGCCAGCAGCAGCCACCATAGTGCCGAGCCGGCAAACACGCCCACCACCATCAGCACGCTGTCGGCCAGCGACGGCGTGCGCGCGCCAGCCAGCCCGGCGAAGATGGCGATGAAGGACAGGATGGTCATCGGGTTGGTCAGCGTCAGCGCCAGCGCGCTGCTGTAGGCGCGCGGCAGGCTGTGTACGCTGGCGGTACGGGCGGCGTGGCTGGCCGCGTCGCGGCGCAGGGTGGTGATGCCCAGGTACAGCAGTAGCACGCAGCCAGCCAGCGCCAGCGGTGTCGCCAGCCGCGTCAGTAGCGCGATCAGCGTGCCGAGGCCGGCGGCGCCGATGGCGGCGTAGATGGCATCGGCGGTGGCGGCGCCCAGCCCGGTGACAAAGCCGGTAGCCGCGCCCTGGCGCAGGGTGCGCTCGATGCACAACAAACCCACCGGTCCGACCGGTGCGGCAATCGCCAGCCCGATAAGGGCGGCCTCGACAAACAGGTGGCTGCTTTGCATGGCGTCTTGCTCCTCGATGTGATGGCCTAGTGTGCGACGGCAGCGCCGCGGGCGCCATGAGGTATCTTCGCCAGAATGCGATGTCGGGTTTATATTCTTAGGTCAAACAGCAGAAAGGCTTGCAAATGGAAGTGGATGGCAAATCGTGGCTGATCCTGCAGGCGTTGCAGGACAATGCGCGGCAATCGCTGACCGAACTGGCGCAGACGGTGGGGCTGTCCGTGCCGGCGGTATCGGAGCGGGTGAAACGGCTGGAAGAGGCGGGGGTGATCAGCGGCTACCACGCCGCGGTGGCGCCGCTGAAGGCCGGCTTCGCGCTGTCGGCGCTGGTCGGCATCACCGTGCCGCAACCGGCGAAGAAGGTGCTGCTGGAAAGGTTGGCCGCAATGGCGGAAGTGCAGGAGTGCCACCACGTGACCGGGGTCGATTCCTACGTTTTCCGCGTGCTGGCGCGCGACGTGTCGCATCTGGAGCTGCTGGTATCGCGGCTGAACGATCTGGGCGAGACGCGCACCAGCATCATCCTGTCGACCCCGCTCAGCAACCGCCCGGTGCTGCCGCCGAGGTAGGAGGGTGGAGCTGGCGATCTTTCCTGGGAGGAGGGATGCCAGCTACCGACCCGAAGCAGCAGTTGCGAAAGTCATCAGTATTCGGCAGAAATTCACCTTTTTCCCGTCGTCTGTACATCAACCCGGGGGCGCCGAAAATTGCGTTCTATTGTGGCTTTTGAGCCTGTGACTGCTGCGCTTTGATGATACTTGGCAGGTTGTGTTCAATCCAGTCAGTTAGTGCTGCAACATGAAGACCTATGCCATCGCCCAGAGGGGTCAACGAATACTCCACATGCGGGGGCACCACCGGATACGACACGCGACTGACGAACCCATCCTGTTCCAATTGCTGCAGCGTCTGCGCCAACATCTTTTCACTCACCCCGCCTATTTTGCGGCGCAATTCGCTAAAACGATGCGTTCCTTCCATTAGCGCCATGAGCACCAGGATTCCCCACTGACTGGTCACGTGTTTGAGGATTTCACGCGAAGGGCATTGGGCTGCAAGCACGTCTCCACGACGCATGGCCGCCGCAAGTTTGCCGGTATCTGTTTCAAGCATATAACTTACCTTTTGGTGCGTACTTACGAATGGTTAGTATGGCGGGTATTCTACATTCACCCTATCAAGCCACGAAAGTAAAGGTAGCCACGATGATTGCAATTACTGGAGCCACCGGCCAACTCGGCCGCCTCGTTATCAGTTCTTTACTCAAGAAAATTCCAGCAGATGACATTATCGCCATCGTGCGCAGTGTGGAAAAAGCGAAGGATATCTCCGCGCTGGGCGTGAAAGTTCGTCAGGCAGACTACAACCAGCCCGCCAGTTGGGATGCTGCACTGCAAGGAGCAGAAAAAGTCTTACTTATCTCCTCTAGCGAAATCGGACAGCGCGTCCAGCAACATCGTGCAGTTATCAATGCAGCACAACGCGTAGGTGTAAAGCTGCTGGCTTACACCAGTGTTTTGCATGCCGACACATCCGTACTCGGACTTGCCGACGAACATCGGGAAACAGAAGCGGCCATCAATGCGTCTGGCGTGCCATTTACTCTTTTGCGAAATGGCTGGTACACCGAAAACTATGCAATGGGGATTGGTGCAGCGCTGTCGCTAGGCGCGGTATATGGTTGCGGAAGCGACGGACGAATCTCTTCCGCCAGTCGTGCTGATTACGCAGAGGCTGCAGCCGTCGTGCTGACCAGCGACCATCAGGCTGGAAAGGTGTACGAGCTCGCAGGAGATGCCTCCTACACGCTGAGTGAATTTGCCACAGAGATTTCACAGCAAAGTGGCAAATCAATTCCGTACATCAACCTAGCTGAAGCGGAGTACAAAAAAGCACTGTTAGGCGCAGGCTTGCCTGAATCGCTTGCCGAACTTCTGGCGAACTCCGATACCGGCGTATCCAAGGGGCGCTCTTTGATAATGGTCAGCAATTAAGCGGGCTCATCGGCAGGTCGACATCGCCATGGCAAGTAGCCGTAAGAGATGCGCTGAATTAAGACCCATGCCGAGGGGCCGATGATAGTCGGCCCCAGTTGCACAAGCTGTACGCGTATTCGCTACATGCGAAAGCTCGCACAAACTGGCAATTCGGTCATTGGAGGCTACTAATATCGATTCGTTGCCCCCGTCCGTCAGCGCCAAAACTAACTTCAGCCATTCGGAAGGCGTATAGCAGCTGGCAGCTCATGGCCGACAGCAGTCATGCCGGCACATGGGCATGGCTCACCACTCCAGCCGACAACTCGCCCCCAAAACGATGCGGCCAACCTTTTTCAAGGTTGGCCGCATCGTTTTCAAGCCAGCCGGCAGGCTATTGCAGCTTCTGCCGCAGCCAGCGGCTGAAGCCCTCCACCGCCCACGACAGCAGCAGCATGGCCAGGATCAGCGTGGCGGCGTTGGACAACTGGAACAGCGACAGCGCCAGATACAGTTGCTGGCCGAGGCCTCCGGCGCCGACCAGGCCGAGGATGGCGGCGATGCGGATATTGTTTTCCCAGCGGTACAGGGTGTAGGCCAGCCACTGCGGCAGCGCCTGTGGCAGCAGGCCATAGCACAGGCAGGCAAGGCGCCCGGCGCCGCTGTGGCGCAGCGCGGCTTCCGCGTCCGGCGGCGTGTTTTCCAGCGTCTGCGCGAACAGCCGGCCCAGCACGCCGCTGGTGTGCACCGCCAGTGCCAGCACGCCGGCGGCGGGGCCGAGGCCGAGCGCCAGTACTGCCAGCGCGCCCCATAGCAGATCCGGTGTGCCGCGCAGGAAATTGAGCAGCAATTGCACCGGCGCGCGCAGCCAGCGCGGGCCGCGGTTGCTGGCCGGCAACGCCAGCAGCGCGCCGCCGATGAAGGCCAGCGCGCTGCCCAGTGCCGAGACCAGCAGCGTTTCCAGCACGCCGAAGCCGACCTGGACGAGGAAATCGCCGCGCAAGGTTGGCCGCAGGAATTCCTGGGCGAAGCGCCACAGCCCGGCGACATCGAACGGTGCCTCGCGCCATTGCGGCCATAGCCACAGCAGCGACAGGGTCAGCAGCAGCAGCGTGCCGGCGGCCAGTCCGGCGCCACCGGCGCGGCTGTGGATGGCGGCGCGGCTGACGCGGCTGACGCCCTCGGTCAGCGCCACCAGCGCGGCGAACAGCA
>Ga0073934_10000563_pt1 | contig 104144 bp, 90 predicted proteins | sample LarsenN4metaG_FD_76834 | JGI IMG/M metagenome (GOLD analysis project Ga0073934, IMG submission 76834) | Hot spring sediment bacterial and archeal communities from British Columbia, Canada, to study Microbial Dark Matter (Phase II) - Larsen... ...
TCCAAGCGGCGGTGGGCGGCGCTCTTTGCCGTCCACGGCCGCGTCAGCGTCCACGCCGTGGTGAACTTGCGGAAACTGCTCGACTAATTTCCACCACTTGACGGGGCACTACCTACGCGGCGCCGAGCTGCTCGAAGGACAGACGCTGCGGGAGCGGCTCGCCGGTGGTTCGATCCCATGGCCCAAAGCGGTCGAGATCGCGGTTGCGCTGGCCGAAGGACTGGCGGCCGCGCATGCGAAGGGCATCGTCCACCGCGATCTGAAGCCGGAGAACATCTTTCTGCTCACCGACGGCCGGGTGAAGATCCTCGACTTCGGGCTGGTTCACGTCCAGATGCTTCAGCCGGATGATGCCATCACCATGACCCAGCCGGGCATGGTGCTGGGGACAGTGGGCTACATGTCGCCCGAACAACTGCGGGGCGAGCCCGCCCGGGCCGCGACCGACATCTTTGCGCTCGGCGCGGTCCTGTACGAGATGGTGGCCGGCCGCCGCGCATTCGCGGCCGGCACGGCGCAGGACACGCTCTCGGCCATCCTGCGGGACGATCCGCCAGACCTGGCCGCCTCGGGCAAGTCGCTTCCGGCGGAGCTGACCCGCATCGTGTCGCACTGTCTCGAGAAGAACGCTGGCGAGCGGTTTCAATCCGCTCGCGATCTCGTGTTCGCGCTCAAAGCCGTGGTGGGCGGCGGAGCAGCGGGCCGCCTCGCGACCGAGACGATCGACTCGATCGCGGTGCTCCCGTTCGTCAATGTCAGCCGCGATCCGGAAGTCGACTATCTGAGCGACGGCGTCACCGAGACCATCATCAACAGCCTCGCACGGCTTCCCGGACTTCGGGTGACGCCGCGCAGCACGGTCTTCCGCTACAAGGGGCAGGACATCGATCCGCAGGTGGTCGGGCAAGAGCTCGGCACCCGCGTCGTGCTGGCGGGGCGGATCCTCCAGCGCGGCGACACGCTGGTGGTGGGCGCGGAGCTCGTCGATGTCGCCCGGCAGTCGCAGCTCTGGGGCGAGCGGTTCACGCGGAAGCTGGCCGACATCTTCTCGATCGAGGAGGACATCGCGAGCAAGATTTCCGAAAGCCTTCGCGGACGATTGACGGGCGACGACAGAAGGCGTCTGGCGCGCCGATCGACCGAGGACAGCGAAGCGTACCGGCTGTACCTGCGGGGCCGGCACGCCTTCAACCGGCGGACGCCTGCCAGCATGCAGCAGGGATCGCGCTACTTCGCTCAGGCGATCGAGCGGGATCCGGGCTACGCCCTGGCCTACTCGGGACTGTGCGACTCCTATGCCGTCTTAGGCTGGATCGGAGCCAGCGCCTGGCCGGAGGCTTCCCCGAAGTTCCGCGAAGCGGCCGCCCGCGCTACAGCGATCGATGAGAGCCTGGCCGAAGCGCATACCTCTCTGGGCATGGTTCGTGCGTGCCTCGATTGGAACTGGAAGGAGGCGGAACGCGAGTTCCGTCGCGCGATCGAGCTCGATCCCCGCTATTTTCTGGCCCACACGTGGTTCGCGTTCATGGTCCTCGGGCCGGCGGGCCGCTTCGAGGAGGCGATGGGACAGATCCGAGCGGCGCTCGACCTCGAGCCGCTGTCGCCCACCGTCCACTCGCATGCGGCAATGCTCTATCTGGAGGCGCATCGCCCCGAACAGGCGCTCGAGCATGCCCGCACGATATTGGAGCTCGATCCCAGTTTCGTCCTGGGCCATGTGTGGCTCGGGATGGCGTCCGATCTCGAGCGCCGCTACGACGAGGCCGTCGCCGAGCTGCAGGAGGCGGTGCAATGTCTTGGGGAAGCCGCACCGGGCTGGCGGGGCGCGCTCGCCCATGCGCTCGCGCTGGCGGGGCGGCGTGACGAGGCGGAGGCGATCCTCGCCGAGCTGCTGCAGCGCGCCGAACGGCGCTACATCGATCCATTCTGGATGGGCCTCGCCTGTGCGGGCCTCGACCAACCTGAACGCGCGATCGATTACCTGGAGCACGCCGCCAATGACCGGTCTGGTCACCTCGTCTTCTTCTACGGTTTCTTCGAGCCGCTCCAACGACATCCACGATTCGCCGCGCTGATGGCGCGAATGGGGCTGCCGGCAGATCCCCATGGGGTGTCGGGAGCCGCTTCCGTCTAACGTCACCGAGCTCCAGAAGGGCGCGAGCGGAGGTGCTCACCTGCGACGGAACCAGCGCCGCCACAGAGACCGCATGCAAAGGAATCGTCGGTGGATCTGCTCAGACGCTCAGCGTCGGCCACGGCTTCACGTGTCGCCATCCACCGAGGAATGGCAGGAATCGATCGAAGTCGGCATCGTTGGTGATCAGCGTGACGCCGCGCTCGCGGCAGGATGACGCGAGCAGCGCGTCATTCAATAGGGAAGGATTCTCGTAAATTGCTTCCCACCCTTCCCGTTCCGCCAGTGCCGCAAGCAGGCGGCCGCTCCTCACGAACGCAGCAGTCGCGGGCGAGAACACGCGTCCGCGCCGCTCGAATGGCCTGAAAACCGACCGCTCCAGCTCTCGGGCCTGCTCGCGTGTCCGGGCACCCGCGGCCAACTCCTGCATCACGACGGCGCTCATGAATGTGGCCGGGAGCGATCGCTCAAGGAACGCCAGCAGGGCCGCTTCAGCCGTCGTGTCACGGAACGCGTCGATGAAGATGTTCGTGTCGAAGGCGTACTTCACGCTCAACGCCGACGTTCGAGCACATCCTCCACGTTACCCGTGCGCTTGACCGCAGCGATACCCCGGGCGATTTCGCGACGAAACGCGACGAAGTCGAGGGCCAGATCGATCGCCTCCGTTTCTGTGTCGACACCGAGGGCGTGACGCGCGGCATCAAGCTTGCGCTGGTCCATCACGACATTCTTGCGAACCCAGTCCGCTCGCCTGCTACGACCACGCGGCCCACTCGTAACGCTGGCGCGCCTGCGGCGGCGCACAACGGCTTTGGCCATCGCACTCTCTCCGTCTGTATGAATCGTAGCATACATCTGTATGTCGACGGAGTTCGCGTGGCGCCGCCTCGTGGCTCGGGCGCGGAACTCCGGTCAATGGTCGGAGCGAATGCACCTCGTCACCGGCGCAGATCGGCTCCCGCGAAGGCGTCCAGCCGGTCGATGAGCCGAACGATCAGACCGCCTCCACGGTTCATCAGACGTCCTCCTGTCCGGCCAAGACTGCTCCTCAGCCGCGCTCGGAGGCCGCAACGTCGCGGAGGCTGGAGGGCGTCGCTGCCTGCGATTGTCAAAGTTCAGGGGGAGTGCGCAGATACGCTGAGGTTCCCCGCGGAGACGCCCAGCGTCACGTCGCAAGCACCTCCTGTGCGAGCAGCTCCTGCAATGCCGCATCGATGAAGGCGTTATCCGCGGGGTTGACCCCAAAGCCGGCGGCGTGTCCCCAGATCGACGGAATCGGTCGCAGTTCGGCATGCGGCATCTGGGCGACTTCCAGCTCGTTGTCGCGCACGCGAAAATAGAGATCGGTCTCTCCGGGCATCACGATCGCGCGGGCCTTGATGGCGCCCAGCGCCGCCGCGAAATCGCCGTTGTACATCTCGTTGGCACTGATGTCGGCGTGCTGCCACGTCGATAACATCGCCAGCAGATCGTTGGCATCCCGCGCCCGAAAGTAGCCTTCCAGGAATCGGATGCTGTCCTCCAGCGACGCGAAGCCCATGTGGCGATACGCCTCTTCGCGAAAGAAGTCTTGTGAGAAGGCCCAACCCATGTAGACGCGGCTGAAGGCGCGGAGTCCCCTGACGGGTGGACTCTGGTACCACCCCTCTGCAAACGTGGCATCCGCAACCAGGGCCGCCTTGACACCCTCCAGAAACAAATAGTTGTGCGGCGAGGTGCGTGCGGAGCCGCAGATCGGCGCGATGGCCTCGACCAGGTCCGGGTACAACGCGGCCCACTGAAACGCCTGCTGTGCCCCCATCGAGAACCCGACCACGAGCTTGACCCGCTGGATGCCCAGGTGCTCCGTCACGAGGCGATGCTGACAGACGACGTTGTCGTACAGAGTGACGCGGGGAAAGAGCGCGCGGTCGAACGGGGGCGGGGTGTTGCTCGGCGAGGAGGACAGACCGTTGCCGAACATGCTGGGCACGACGATGAAGTACTGCTTGGGATCGAGCGACGGCCAGGCGGCCATCAGCGCTTCATTCTCGGCATGCTGGCCCCCATAGAATGTGGGCATCACAATCACGTTGTCGCGCGCGGCGTTGAGCTGCCCGTAGGTCTTGTAGGCGAGCGTGGCCGGGCGAAGCGTGAGTCCGGATTGCAGACGCAGGGCCTCTAACTCGAAGATTTCGTAATCGGGCATACTCTCTGCTTCCTCTCACGGCCAGCATCCTCTACCGGATGGCGATCGGGTTACCCGGGGAACCGGTGGCGCCCTTCAGCCGAAGCGGTGCAAACACAAACGCGAACTCGTACGCGTTGTCGCGCGCGAGCTCTTCGGTGATCACGTTCTCCAGAATGTAGATGCCGTTGCGTGCCAGAAAGAGCTGGTGCACGGGAGCCACAAGCGAGGAATCAGGGTTTGGCATCACTTCCACGCCCCACGTGTCCGCGCTGACGAGGGTGATCTCCTGATCGACCAGAAACTGCCCTGCTGGGAGACCGACACCCGGCGCTGTCTGGGTGTAGCGGGCGTTGTCCTTCATCCAGAGCGATCCCCAGCCGGTGTGCAGGATGACCGCATCTCCCGCACGGATTTGTGTGCCCTGCCGCTTCAAGGCCCCCTTGAGATCGTCGACCGTGACTTCGTAACCACCGTCGAGCTGCGGCACGCCTTTGTAGCGAGCGACGTCGATGAGTATCCCGCGCGTCACGATGGCTCCGACGTTCTCGATGCCGAGGCGCGTCAGCCCCTCCGCCTGCGCGAACTCCGAGCGGCGATTGCCGTTGTAGAACAGCTCTCCGATACCAACATGTCCCAGGCCGTCGAACTGGGTGCCGATCTGACCCAGCTCGCCGCTCACGATCTCGTCGTGGTACACGGCTTGGTTCCGGCCGGGCATCGAGAACACCTGAGGGATGCGAAGGCTGTAATGGCGCGTCCCGAACATCGGCATGCCGGCTTCGTAGACATGCCCAAGCTGGTAGACCGTGCCCTTTGTGATCAGGGTCCTGGCTTCCAGCACTTTGGCGGGCGTGAGCCGATTCGCGGCGCCGCGCTGGTCGTTGGCGCCCCAGCGGGACGGATACCACGCGTCCTGCTGGCCGATGAGCGCCGCGGCTCCAAGCACCAGCAGGGCCCCGACGGTGGGGACAGCCGTGGAAATACGGCGGAATGCGGAAGAAGAGGGTCGACCGTGGTTCATGGCGACCTCCATTCGATGCTGACGTTCTTGTTGTGGGGAAACCGGACGGAATACTACCACCCGCCCGGCTATAATCCCTCGCAATTCCAGACAGGATGGCCGTGTCGTTCAGCGCAGGCTCTCGCCTCGGCCCGTATGAAATCAGGGTCGCCCTTGGCGCGGGCGGAATGGGCGAGGTGTACCGCGCGCGCGATCCGCGGCTCGCACGTGACGTGGCGGTCAAAGTGCTGCCGGTCGCAGCCAGCGCCGATCCCGAGCGGCTGCGGCGCTTCGAGCAGGAAGCGCGCGCGGCGGCCGCGCTCAATCATCCCAACATCCTGGACGTACACGACCTCGGCATCCATGAGGGCGCGCCGTTCATCGTCATGGAGCTGCTCGAGGGCGCCACGTTGCGCGAGCGGCTGACCGGTGCCGGGCTGCCCGTCCGTAGAGCCGTGGAGTATGCCGCGCAGATCGCGCAGGGCCTCGCCGCGGCCCACGAGAAGGGCATCGTCCATCGGGATTTGAAGCCGGACAACGTCTTCGTGACGGCCGACGGCCGAGTCAAGATCCTCGACTTCGGACTGGCAAAACTGACCGAAGTTGCACCGGCGCTCGCGGCGATATCGCAAGCGCCGACGCTGTTGCCACCGACGACGCCGGGGATGGTGCTGGGAACCGTCGGCTACATGGCGCCGGAGCAGGTCTGCGGTGAGCCGGCCGATCATCGCGCCGACATCTTCGCGCTCGGCGCGGTGCTCTACGAGATGCTGGCGGGTCGGCGCGCGTTCAATGCGCCGACGGCCACCGAGACGATGACCGCGATCCTGAAGGAGGATCCACCAGAGGTGCCACTCGATCGCGTCACGCCTGCACTCGCGCGTGTCGTTGCGCGATGTCTGGAAAAACATCCGGGCGCGCGATTTCAGACGGCGACCGACCTCGCCTTTGCGCTGGAGGCGTTGTCGTCGGCCGCGGTGTCGACCACTCGCGCACCGACGCGTGCCGCTACGCCACACATCTTGCGGAATGCCGGCGTCGCCGGGCTCGTTGCCGGCGTGGCGGTCACGATCGCGGCGATCACCGCGGTGATGCTGCGTTCGGGCGCGGCCGCAGGCCGGCTCGGCGATCCGACGAGCGCGACCACTCGTGTCGAGCTGACCCTCCCCACAGGCGTCGAACTGTGGTCTTTCCATGGGGCGATTGCGGTGTCGGTCGACGGTCGCAGGGTCGCGTTCATCGGCATTCGCAACGGCGTGCGGCAGGTCTACGTTCGTCGGCTCGATCAGTTCGAGGCTACGGCCCTTCGGGGCACCGAGGGCGCTACCGTCTGCTTCTTCGCGCCCGATGCCGAGGCGATTGGTTTCATCAACGCCGGCGCGGCGCTCGGAAAGGTGTCACTGGCCGACGGCTCCGTCGCCATGCTCACCGACGACGCCGACTACACGTTGCCCGGCGCCTGGGGCGCCGACGATCGCATCACGTTTACGCAAGGTGGGGCACTCTGGCAGGTGCCCGCGTCGGGCGGCGCCGCGGTCCAACTGACGACACTCGATGCGTCGCGGCAGGAAGTCCTCCATGGCGTGCCCATTCCCCTTCGTGAGGGACGCGTCGTCTTCGGAGCCGCGCAGTTTGGAACGACCTCCCGCATCGAAGCACTCGTACCCCCACAGGCGAGTCGACGAGTACTCATCGACGCCCCCGGATTTCCTCTTGCGGCAGCCAACGGGCGACTGGTGCTCTTTCGCGATGGCGCTTTGTTCGCCGCGCCGTTCGACAGCGAGGGCTTGGCGGTCTCGGGCGCGCCGGTGCGCGTCGTCGAGAACGTGGCAGTGGACGGGCTCGGCACGCCCGTGGCCGCTGTGTCCGAGTCCGGCACGCTCGTGTACCAATCGAGCGAATCGGCGGGGCCGAACTCGTCTGGGTATCTCGCGACGGCCGCGTCCAGCCGGTCAGCGACCAACAGCGCCCCTACGGCCACCCGCGGATCTCGCCCGACGGCCGGCAGCTCCTCGTCGATGTGGCGGGCGACTTGTGGGTTCTCGACATCACGCGTTCGACATTCAGCCGGCTGATTTCGGAGCAAACGGGAGCCACCTTTCGAGCCAATACGTTTCCGATCTTTACGCCGGACGGCACCCGCGTCGTGTTCAAGACGCGCACGAATCTGCGGTGGGTCAATGCAAACGGGAGTGGGCGCCCGCAGGATATTCCGGGCACGCTGGCGTCGGACTTCCCGGGGTCGATCTCTCCGGACGGCACGCTGCTCACGTTCGTGCGTGTCAACCCGAGAGGCGGTGATGTCTACGTCGTGTCGCTCAACGGCGACCCCAACCCGCGTCCGGTCGTCGAGACCCCTGCCATCGATGGTGGACCGCGATTCTCGCCAGACGGGCGATGGCTCGCGTACGCGTCGAACGACACGAACCAGTTGCAGGTCTACCTGCGTTCGCTCGCCGGGCCCGAACGGCGCTGGCAAGTTTCGACCGACGGCGGCACCTCACCGCTCTGGAGCCGTGACGGCCGCGAGCTGTTCTACCGCAGCGGCGACCGGATGATGGTCGTCGAGGTGTCGCCGGGCGCCGAGCCGGGGCTGTCGCGGCCGCGGATCCTCTTCGAGCAGGCGTTCGCCTACGGCACCACCATCACAACACCGAACTACGACGTCAGACCTGACGGGCAGAGCTTCCTGATGGTGCGCGAGCCGGCGCAGACGGCGCGGCTCAACGTGGTGGTGAACTGGTTCAGCGAGCTCGCGCGCCTCGCGCCCGGAGGGACTCGGTAGATGACGCTGACGCAAGGGAGACGAGCATCGCCTTCTCTCGCACCGACATGGCGCCAGCACTCGATCTGGATGGCTTCCATGGCCGCCGACGTGTCGGCGGAAAGCTGCGCGCGACCGTCGCTTCCACGGCTGCGACCTCAGTGCGATCGTAGCATCCCGCGCGCTCGCGATTTCCGTGAAGAACAGGCACCAAGACGGCTCGCGTGGCCTATAATGCGCTCGCTTCACGAGCTTCAGCACGATGGCGCTTGCGGCAGGCACACGGCTCGGCGTGTACGAGATCACGGTGCTTCTGGGCGTCGGCGGCATGGGCGAGGTGTATCGCGCGCGCGATACGCGACTGAAGCGCGATGTGGCGATGAAGATCCTGCCAGAGTCATTGGCCGCGGATTCCGACCGGCTGGCCCGCTTTCAGCGCGAAGCTGAAGTCCTCGCATCGCTGAACCACCCGCACATCGCCGCAATTTACGGTCTGGAAGAGCAGGACGGCACCCGAGCGCTCGTCATGGAGCTCGTCGAAGGCGAGACGCTCGCGAATCGCATCGCGCGCGGGCCCCTCCCGATGGACGAGGCGCTGCCGATTGCGAGGCAGATTGCCGAGGCGGTCGAAGCGGCGCACGAGCAGGGCATCATCCACCGAGATCTCAAGCCGGCCAATATCACGGTGCGGCCCGACGGCACTGTGAAAGTGCTCGATTTCGGGCTGGCGAAGGCCTTTGGTCCGCCTGAAGCGGCACACTCCGTGTCGACCGGGCCCGCCGCGGTATCGCCGTCGCTGGCGCCGACAATCACGAGTCCCGCGATGACGGGTCTCGGGATCGTGCTCGGGACGGCGGCCTACATGAGCCCCGAACAGGCACGTGGGAAAGCGGTCGACACACGTAGCGACATCTGGGCGTTCGGCTGCGTGCTGTACGAGATGCTGTGCGGCAAACCGGCCTTCGACGGCGAGAGCGTCACCGCTGTCATTGCCCGCGTGCTCGAGCGCGACCCCGACTGGTCCGCGCTGCCGGCGACAACATCAGGCCGCGTGCAGTACGTGCTGCGCCGCTGTCTGCACAAAGTACCGCGGCAGCGGTTTCATCATATCGCCGACGTCCGAATCGAACTCGAGGACGTTGATGCAAGCGAGCCGGGTGGCTCGAACGTCCGGCGGGAGCGCGTGCGCCCCTGGGTTCCGTGGCTCGTGGCGGCGATTGCCGCTGGTGCCGCGCTGGCAGTGGCCCTGTGGCCCGCGTCGCCTGGTGCGAGCCGCGAAGTCATGCACCTGGACCTGCCTAGCCCCGCCGATGTGGAAGTCCAGGCCGATGCGAGTCAGGCGTTCGCGCTGTCGCCGGACGGACGGTGGTTTGCGATGGTGGGGGTGCGCGACGGCGTGCGCCGCGTGTTTGTCCGACGGCTTGCGGAGCCAGACTTCCGCGAGATTCCCGGCAGCGCGCGGTCGAATGGCGTGGCGTTCTCCCCGGAAAGCGACCGGCTCGCCTTTGTTGTTGGCACGGTGCTCACGATGTACAGCCTCTCGGACGGTTCGACGAGCGTGTTGGCCGCCGGGGCCGACTTCTTATCGGGTCTCGCCTGGGGCGAAGCGGGGATTGCGTTCGTACGCGAAAACGCCATCTGGTTCGTTGCGCCGACAGGAGGCGCACCGCGACAGCTCACCACGCTCGACGTAGGCCGCGGCGAGGTCCTGCACGCTGGACCGGGATGGGTGGCGGGCCAGCCGATCGTCCTGTTCTCGAGCCTTGCCAATGATATGGGAACAGAGCGGATCGAAGCAGTATCGGTGGAGGGGACGCCGCACCGCTGGGTCGTTCTCGAGCGCGCCACGCTGGGCGGCTGGTCGCCGACTGGGCACCTCATCTTCCAGCGCGATGGCGCGATGATGGCGGTTCCGCTGGATCCGAAGTCGCTGCAAGCCGCTGGGCCCGTGATGACGGTCATGCCCGCTGGCGAGGTGGCGGCGAACAGCGTTGGCGGCGCCAGCGCCCAGATCACGAGGAGTGGAACGCTGATGTATGTGCCGGCCGCCTATGGCCGACGCAGTGTCGTCATGGTGAACCGGGACGGCTTGTCTATTCCGCTAGCTGTCGCGCCCGCGAGATTCACCAATCCGCGCCTCTCGCCCGATGGGCGGCGACTGGTGGTCGACGACAGCTTCATGACGGAAGTCCTCATCGATCTCGACCGAGGGACGAGGTCGGTCCTCCAGCCGCCGGCGGCCGGCAGTGGCTATGTGGCGTGGAACAGCGACGGCAGCCGCATTGTGTTCAGACGTTTCAACCATCCGCACTCGATGGCAGCGGATGGACGCGCGGACGTCGCAGTCGTTCCGCACGCGGGCGCCAGCGATTATGCATCGGGATCCGGCCCGGACCCTGACTCGATGTTGATGGTGCGGATTGGGACCGACACCAGCGGCGACATCTATCTGTTTTCATTGTCGGGCGCCTTCATGCCGCGGCCGCTGGTCACCGGACGCGGATATCAAGGCGGCGGCCAACTGTCTCCCGATGGACGATGGCTGCTGTACCAGTCCGACGAGTCCGGACAGCCCGAGATTTACGTGCGCGCGTATCCGACTCTCGATCGTGCATGGCAGGTGTCCGAAGGCGGCGGCACGCAGCCGCGCTGGAGCCGCGATGGCAGCGAGATCGTGTTTCGCGACGCCCTCTCGATGATCGCAGTTGCCTTTGACGGCGGCGGCGCGCGGCCGGTGCTCGGCAGGCCGGCGCCGCTGTTCAGGCAGCCGTTCACGTTCGGGCAGACCATCTCGGTTCCCAACTACGATGTCGCGCCGGGCGGGCGCTTCGTCATGCTGCGTGCCGAGCCGACGGTCGCACCGTTTCACGTCATTCTGAACTGGACGAATGAGCTGCAGCGACTGCTCGACGAGAGTCGCTGACGGAGCGGCTGCCGCGTGCACGCTCTCATGAACGCGTGCAGGAGTGGTGGTGTGAGTCTCGATCCCGGAAGTCGCGTTGGACCATACGAGGTAATCGGTTCGCTCGGGGCGGGCGGGATGGGGGAGGTCTATCGCGCGCGCGACACGCGGCTGAAGCGCGACGTGGCGCTGAAGGTGCTGCCGGAGACCTTCGCCGCCGACGCTGAGCGGCTGGCGCTTTCGCCGCGAAGCGCACGTCCTCGCCGCGCTCAATCACCCGAACATCGCGGCCATCTACGGGTTGGAGGAGTCGGAGGTCGTGGTGTCCGGCTTCAGCCGGAACGTGCACGCGCTCGTCCTCGAACTCGTCGAAGGCGAACCCTGGCGGACCGTATTGCGCGCGGCCGGATTCCGCTCGACGAGGCACTGCCAATCGCGCGGCAGATCGAGGCACTCGAGGCCGCGCACGAGCAGGGATTCATTCATCGCGATCTGAAACCTGGCAACATCAAGCTGCGACCGGACGGCACGGTGAAGGTACTCGACTTCGGTCTCGCCAAGGCGCTCGAATCCGAGCCGGCTGTCGCCGCGATCCAGGCGGTCGCGCTGATCCCCGCGAGAGCCATGGTGTCGGCGGCCTGCGAAAGCTGCGTCACGAGCGGCCGTTCTCGCGCGGCAACATGCGGCGCCATCGCTCGATCTGGAGGGCTTCGGCCTCGGCGGATGTGTCGGCGGAAAGCTGCGCGCGGTCGTCGCTCATCTCGTGCCACATGGGTCGATCCCAGCATCGGGTGCTCGCGGCTGCGCCTCACACGATCTGAACGTCCCGCGCGGGCCGGACCGATTACTCCAGCGCCTCGATATCCGCAAGATCCTTCAGTCGCCCCGTCGCCCGCTTGTTGGCAATGAAGTCGGAACGGCCGAGCAGTAGCACTCGGACACCCTCGACCTCGAGCGAGACGCGATTCTTCCACGCCTCGCCAAACGTGACTCCTGAGATCGCCGTCAGAATGTCGACACGGAAGGGCTCCACGCCGATTTGGAAGACGATGCCGGGCGTCGCGAGATCGTGCTCGGTCAAGTCCAGCAGCGCCGTGCCAGAAGCGCGCAACGCGTCATGACGCGAGCGGCGTTTTCAGGCGTTGGGTTCACCCAGATATCGAGGTCACGCGTCGCGCGTGGAGCACCGTGCGCCGCGAGAGCGTGCGCGCCGACGACGAGAAACTCAGCGCCCGCTTCGGATAACGCGGACAACATCTCGGCGAAGTCGCGATTCACGGAAGCTCGGGTCCTTGAATTGCCAGGCTTGCACCGTGAGCGTCCAGACGAGGGCCACGCGTTCCGCCGGAGTCATCCGCGCGACGTATTCGTCCTTGCCTTCGTCGCGGAGCGTCGTCTTTCGGACCGGGTAGTGCGATCGGTCGGGCACGCTCAGCCCTCGAGGTACGTATAGCCGTGCAACCCGTCCTCGTAGAAGCGGAGGAGCCGTCCGGCGCCTTCGTAGTCAATCCGCCCGGCGCGAACGGCGGTCTCCACGTCCGTGCGGAGCTTGCCGAGCAGGATTTCCGCGTCGAACTCCACGTAGTCGAGCACCTCGCGGACGGTGTCGCCTTTGATGAGCGTGTCGAGGCGGACCTCGCCGTTCGGGTCGAGGCTGACGTGGACGGCGTGCGTATCGCCGAAGAGGTTGTGGAGGTCGCCGAGAATCTCCTGGTAGGCGCCGACGAGGAAGACGCCCAGGTAGTACGGCCCGCCGTTGACGGTATGGAGCGGCAGCGTCTTCTTGACGTCGCGCCGATCGACGAACCGATCGAGCTTGCCGTCGGAATCACACGTGATGTCGCCGAGCACGGCGTGATTGGCCGGCTTCTCGTTCAGCCGGTGGATCGGCATCACCGGAAAGAGCTGCTTGATCGCCCAGCTGTCGGGAATCGACTGGAAGAGCGAGAAGTTGCAGAAATACGTGTCCGACAGCTGCTCGTCCAGATTCTGCAGGTCCTCGGGCACCTCGGCCATGGTCTGCGCGATCTTCTGGAGCTTGGTGCAGATCGCCCAGAACAGGTTCTCGGCCATGCTGCGCTGCTCGAGCGGCAGATACCCGCCGTTGAACAGGCTGATGGCCATGTCGAGCGACTGCTGCGCGTCGTGGAACGCCTCGAGCGCGTTGCGCGCCGTCACGTTGTTGTAGGTCTCGACGAGATCGACGAGCGGCTGCTCCCAGTCGGGATTGGCGGCCGTCGGGACCTGCTCGGCGCCGAACCCCGAGACCCCCAGCACGTTGAAGACGAGCACGCTGTGATAGGCGACCACCGCACGCCCGCTCTCGGAAATGATCGTCGGGTGGGGCACGCTCGCTTCGTCGCACACCGTCTGGATGTGGTAGACGACGTCGTTGGCGTATTCCTCGAGCGTGTAGTTCATGCTCGACTCGAAGTTCGTTTGCGAGCCGTCGTAGTCGACGCCGAGGCCGCCACCGACGTCCAGATACCGCAGGCCCGCACCCAGCCGGGCGAGCTCCGTATAGACGCGCGCCGCCTCGTTCAACGCCCCTTTGACGATGCGGATGTTCGTGATCTGGCTGCCGAGATGGAAATGGAGCAGCTTGAGGCAGTCCTGCATGCCGCGCGCCTTGAGCTCGTCGAGCGCGCGCATGATCTCCGTCACCGTGAGCCCGAACTTCGACCGGAAGCCGCCGGAGGACTGCCACCGTCCGCTGCCCCGTGCCGCCAGCTTCACACGGACGCCGATCTGCGGCCGGACACCGAGCTTCTCGGCCGCCTCGAGGATCAGCGCCAGCTCGGTGTACTTCTCGACCACGGGAATCACGTTGCGGCCGATCTTGAGGCCGAGCATCGCCGTCTCGATGAACTCGGCGTCCTTGAAGCCGTTGCAGATGATCGGGGTGTCGTTGTTGGCCAGGGCGACGACGGCGAGCAGCTCCGGCTTGGATCCGGCCTCCAGGCCAAAGCCGTAGGGACGGCCGAAGTCGAGCACTTCCTCGACGACCTGCCGCTGCTGATTCACCTTGATCGGATAGACGCAGGCGTAGCCGCCCTGGTACTGGTTCTGCGCGATGGCGGCCTGGAATGCCGCGTGGATCTCGCCGAGACGGTGCCGCAGGATGTCGGTGAAGCGGATGAGAACAGGAAGGCTGATGCCGCGGAGCTGCAGCCGGTCGACGAGCTCCTTCAAATCGATCGACCGGGCGGGATCCTTGGTCGGATGAACCTCGACGTGGCCGGTGGCGTTGACCGAAAAGTATCCGTGGCCCCAGCGCGGCACTTCGTACAGCTCGCTGGCGTCCTGCACGCTCCAGGCACGGGTCGACGAGGTGCTCGCCACCACCGGCGACGAGCGCCCGTTGGTCATCGTGCTCATCCGACGGTCGTGCAGGTCATCGGCGCTGAGTGCTCGTTCACTGGTACAAGAGTAAGGCTTCTTCCGCGAATCGAAAAGAGGAAAAATGAGACGCGATGCCTGAGCGCGTGCCCGCCATCAAGCTGGTGCTGCTGCCGAAGGACACCAACGCGTACGGGACGATCTTCGGCGGCGTGATCCTCTCGCACATCGACCTGGCGTCGGCGGTCGAGGCGAGGAAGACCGCGCCCCACCGCTACGTCACCCGCGCGATGCGCGAGGTCGAGTTCCACGAGCCGGTCTTCCTCGGCGACATCGTCAGCTTCTACACCGAAACGGTGCGGGTAGGACGGACGTCGATCACCGTGCGGGTCTCGGTCGAAGCGGAGCGCTGGGGCCTGGCGCCTGGCGCACCCGCGGGAATCGGGCACGGCGAACGGCTCAAGGTGACGGAGGCGGAAGTCGTCCTCGTGGCCGTGGACGACCGCTGGCGGCCGATCCCGATCCGCCCGGAACCGATGCAGGCCTGAACCGCAGGCCTCAGTAGAATTGAGGTCAGGTGTCTAGTTCGTCTGCGGCCGTCGTCGCCCGCACGAAATGGGTGAGCACCCGGCGCGCGTCGCCGCCGGTGCCGTTCATCGACGCGCTCTTTGCCGGCACCGCCCCTGACGGCGGTCTCTACTTCCCGGAGCGGTTCGAGCCGCTGCCGCCGGCGACGCTCGACCGGCTGCGATCGGCCGATCTCGCGACGATTGGCACGACGGTCGGTACGCATCTGCTGGCCGGCGACATCACCGAGCAGGCCATGGGCCCGCTCGTGCGCGACGCGCTCGACTTTCCCATTCCGCTCGTTCAGGTCACCGAGCGCATCTGGGTGCTCGAGCTCTTCCACGGGCCGACGCGCGCTTTCAAGGATGTTGGGGCGCGGACGCAAGCCCGTCTCCTGCATCACTTTACGGACGGCACCCCGCTGACGATCCTGGTGGCGACCTCCGGCGACACGGGGAGCGCCGTCGCGCAGGCCTTTCATCGCGTGCCCGACTCGCGCGTCTTCGTCCTGTACCCGGAAGGACAGGTCAGCGACGTGCAGGAAGCCCAGATGGCGTCGCTCGGCGACAACATCACCGCCGTGGCGGTCGCGGGGACGTTCGACGACTGCCAGCGGCTGGTCAAGCAGGCGTTCGCGGATGACGAGCTGCGGAAAAAAGTGTGGCTGACGCCCGCGAACTCCATCAATCTCGGCCGGCTGCTGCCGCAGGCGTTCTACTACTTCCTGGTCGCCTCGCTCGGGCCGGACGTGGTGGTATCCGTGCCGAGCGGGAACTTCGGCAACCTGACCGCCGGGCTCATCGCCAAGCGCCTCGGGCTCGGCGTGCGCCGCTTCGTTGCGGCCACCAACGTCAATGACGTCGTCCCGGAGTACCTGCGGAGCGGCAGCTACCAGCCGCGGCCGTCGGTGCGCACGGTGGCCAACGCGATGGACGTCGGCGCGCCGAGCAATTTCGAGCGGATTCGCGCCCTCTATGACGACGACCTCGATCGCATGCGGGCCGACGTCACTGGTGCGGCATTCAGGGACGACGCGGTCGTGGCCGAGATTGGCCGTGTGTACCGTGAACACGGGTATCTGCTCGATCCCCACGGCGCGATTGCCTGGCTCGGCGTCCGGCAGGCGCTTTCGACCGAACCGGACGCGACTGGCGTCTTTCTTGCGACCGCCCATCCCGCGAAGTTCCGAGAGGTCGTGGAACCGGCGATCGGGACAGCCGTGCCGCTGCCGTCGACGCTGGCCGATGCGCTGGCGCGGCCGCGGCGAAGCGAGCGGCTGCGGGTGAGCTATCCGGCCCTCGTCGAGCTGATTCTGAAGTAGCAATGATGTTTCCCGTCGATACGTTTCGTCCCGAGCCGGGTGTCCTGCGTGCACGCGACGAAATCCCCGCCCGCTACAAATGGAACCTTACGGCGATCTGCCGGGATTGGGACGACTGGACGGCGAGCTTCCGCTGGCTGGAAGCGGCCATCGACCGTTTCAAGGCGCTGCAGGGGACGCTCGCGGCTGGACCGGATCGGCTGCTGACGGCGTACCGGGCGATGGACGAGATGGGGGCGCTGGCCTACCGCGTCTGGTACTACGCGGCGCTGCAGTACGACGAAGACCAGCGCGACAACACCATCAACGCGCGGCGGCAGCAGGTCCAGATCCTGTTCGCGCGGCAGCAGCAGGCGAGCGCGTGGTTCAATCCGGAGCTGCTCGCGATTCCCATCGACACGATTCGCGGCTGGCTCGAGGCGGGCGGCGATCTGGCAGTCTATCGCTTCGCGATCGAGAGCCTGTTCCACGAGCAGGAGCACGTGCTCGACGAGAAAGGGGAGCGCCTCATGTCGTACGCGGGGCGCTTCAGCAGCGCGCCGCACGACAGCTATTCGGCCTTGACGACGGCCGACATGACGTTTCCCACGATCGCGCTCAGTACGGGCGAACGCGTGACGCTGACGTACGGGCAATATCGCGCCGTGCTCGAAACCAACCGCGTCCAGGAGGATCGCGCCGCGGCGTATCGCGCGTTCCATCGTCTGTACGCGGAGCGCCAGAACACGTACGCCGCGCTCTACAACGGCGTGCTGCAGCGCGACTGGTTTCACGCGCGCGCGCGGAACTACCGGACGACGCTCGACGCCGCTCTGCACGGCAATGACATCCCGCCGGCGGTCGTGGAGACGCTCATTGCGGTCACGCGTGAGGGGGTCGAGCCGCTGCGGCGGTATCACCGGCTGCGGCGGCGGGCGCTCGGCCTCGACACGTACCGCCTCTTCGACGTGTTCATCCCGCTCGTCGACTACGACGTCCGCTACCCGTACGACGAGGTCGGCAACTGGATCGTCGAATCGGTGGCGCCGCTCGGACGGGAGTACCAGGTGCAGGTGCGGCGCGCCTTCGACGAGGGGTGGATCGACGTCTTCGAGAACACCGGGAAGCGCCACGGCGCCTATTCCGCTCCGGTGTACGGCGCGCACCCGTACATGCTGCTCAACTACAACGAGACGCTCGACGCGGTGTTCACCCTGGCCCACGAAATGGGGCACTCGATGCACACGCTGCTGTCGCACGCCACCCAGCCGTTCGTGTATGCCGGCTACACGATCTTCGTCGCGGAGGTGCCCTCGACGCTCAGCGAAGCGCTCTTCCTCGACCTCATGCTCGAGCGGGCGCGGACGCGCCAGGAGCGGATCGTGCTCCTGCAGCACGCCATCGACAGCATCGCCAGCACGTTCTATACGCAGGTGCTGTTTGCCGACTACGAACTGCAGGCGCACCGCCTCGTCGAGCAGGATCAGCCGATCACGGCCGAGACCCTCAACAGCCTCTACCGGACGCTGCTGACGCAGTACTACGGCGACGCCGTGGACGAGGAGGAGGTCTCGCAGTCTACGTGGGCGCGCATCCCGCACTTCTTCAGCACGCCGTATTACGTCTATCAATATGCGACCTGCTTCGCGTCGACGGCGAAGCTGATGCAGGATCTGCGCGCGCAGGATTCGTCGCGGCGGGAGGCAGCGGTCGACCGCTATCTCACGCTGCTGCGCGCCGGCGGCAGCGACTATCCGATGAACCTGCTCGCGCGCGCGGGTGTCGATCTCAGCCAGCCCGACACGGTCCGCGCCGTGGCAACGGAGCTGGACGCGCTCGTGACCCGGCTGGAGAAGGAGTTGTCGGCTTAAGGCGCACGGCGCGCCCGCGAAAGCGTGCGCTCTCCAGGCGCCGAGATACCTCCGTGTCGCGCAGGCGTGAGCCTGCGCGTCGCTAGACGAGGCGGGGCAGGCGAACGAGCACCTCCGTTCCTTGCCCCGCGGTGCTCTGGCAGGCGATCCGGCCGCCGTGCGCCTCGACGATCCACTTCGCAATCGCGAGACCCAGACCGGCGCCTCCCGAATGCGCTGCCCGCGCCTTGTCGGCGCGGTAGAAGCGATCGAAGACGCGCGGCAGATCGTCGGCCGCGATGCCCGTACCCGTGTCGCGGACGCGCAGGCACGCGTCGGTTCCCTCGGGCCACACCTCGACGCTCACCTGTCCGCCGTCGCGGTTGTATTGGATGGCGTTAGAGCAGAGGTTCATGACGAGGTCGGTCAGCCGATCGCGGTCGCCGACGACGGTGGCCGCATCGAGGCGGGTCTCGATCGTGACGTGCTTCTGATCCGCGAGCGGCCGTACGATTGCGAGCGCGTCGCCCACGACCGGCGCGAGGCCCACGGCGGCGCGCTGGAGCGAGCTGGCGGCGCTGTCGGCGCGCGCGAGCGTCAGCAGGCGCTCCACCAGCCGGCGCATGCGGCCGACGGCGCGCTGCGCGGTCTCGAGGCAGCGGCGATACTCGTCGCCCGATCGTTGGCGCGCCAGCGCCCATTCGATTTCCGCCGACAGCGTCGCGAGCGGCGTTCGCAGCTCGTGCGAGGCATCCGCCGTGAACCGCCGTTCGTTGTCGAGCGCGAGATGCAACCGGTCGAACGCTTCGTTCAGCGCCAGCGCCACCTGCTCGAGCTCGTTCTCCGTCCGCTCCACGGCGATGCGCGCGCCGAGATCGCCGGCCGACATGGCGGCCGCGGCCTGGCTGATGCGGCTGACGGGCGCCAGCGCACGGCCCACGAGAAACCAGCCGCCCAGCAGCGCGAGCCCGAGCGCCGTCACACCGCCCGCCGCCGCCGTTCCCGCAAACGCGAGTACGTCGCGGCGCGCGTCGGCCAGGTCGCGGCCGACCAGGACGAGCGCACCGCCCGCCGCGGTCACGACGAGCTCGCGATGGCCGTCGCGGGTCCGGGTGAGCGGGCCGGAGGGCGCCGGAATCGCGAGGTCGCCTGACGAGCGATCCACCAGCTCGCCGTCGCGGTGCCAGACGGCATAGTAGGTCTGCGGCGCGGGCGCGCCGTCGACCTGACGGTACTCGGGCGGCAGCACCAGATCGAACTCGCCGGAGCCCGTCGGTTGAAGCCCGTCGGCCAGCGCCGCGGCGCTGGCGCCGAGCGCCTCGTCGACGTCGGCGACGAGCGAGCGCCAGAAGAGATAGCAGACGGTTCCGGCGAAGGTGGCGATCACCACCGCCAGGATCAGCGTGTACCACAGGAGCAGCCGGGCTCGCAGCGAGCTAAGCATCGATGATGTAGCCCTCGCCGCGGCGCGTCCGGATGACGTCGGGGCCGAGCTTTCGCCGGAGCGCGGCGACGTGCACGTCGACGACGTTGGAGAACACGTCGGCCTGCTCGTTGTAGATGTGCTCGTGAATCGTCGATCGGGCGACCACGGCGCCGCGCGACTGCGTCAGCAGCTCGAGGATCGCGAACTCGCGCGCCGTCAGCTCGATCGGCATGCCGGCGCGGAACACCTGCCGCGCCGCGGTGTCGATGGTGAGCTCGCCGACCTGGAGGGTGGAGGCGGGATGGCCGTACGCGCGTCGGATCATGGCGCGGATGCGCGCCACCAGCTCGGCCAGCGCGAACGGCTTGACGAGGTAGTCGTCGGCGCCGAGGTTGAGGCCGCGCACGCGATCGTCGATCGCGTCGCGTGCCGTCAGCAGGAGCATCGGGGTCCGGATCCCGTCGGCCCGCGCCGCCTGCAGGACCGACCATCCATCGAGCCGAGGCAGCATCAGATCGAGGATGACGGCGTCGTAGGGGAGCTCGCGAATCTTGAAGAGCCCCTCCTCGCCGTCGGCGGCGAGGTCGACCGCGAACTCCTCCTCCTCGAGCCCGCGGCGGAGCGCGGCCGCGAGGTCGCGCTCGTCCTCGACGATCAACAGTCTCACCGGCTTCGTCCCCGTCCGTCGCGTCGCGGATCGTCGTCGGGCTCGGGCTCGACGCGCAGGTCGTCGAACCACGTGGTTGCGCCGCCGCCGGACCAGACGCCGGCGCGGCCCCCTTCGGCCACCGTGCGGTCGCGCGCGCGCATCACCCCAATCCCGCCCAGCGACACGCGGATGTCGTCGTCGTCCTGGACGACGCGCAGGCTGTGCCAGGCGGACTCGTCCAGCTCGAGCTCGTCTTCCTCGTCGAGTCGAACGCGATTGCCACGGACGACCCGATACAGCGCAAGCTCCTGTACGCGCAGATCGAGCGCAGCGAGGTAGAAGTTCTCCGCGTCCTGATAGCGCCAGACGAGGCCGCCCACGCGTTCGCCGTCGGTGAGCTTGAGGCGCACGGAGGCGCGCATCTGCGCCGGGTGCGGGGCATCGAGGACGGCGAGCGAGAAGCCGTTGCTGGCCGCAGGATCCGCCACGTGTGTCAGGTAGTGGTTGGGACCTTCGGCACGCACGAGCCATCGGCCTGGCGTCTGCTGCCGCGCGATCGAAAACGTGAAGCCTGGCGGTGGGGCGCCGACTGCGTCCTCGTCGAACGTTCGCACCGCTACCTGCGCGTCGGCGGACGCGATCGCCAGTGCGGCGGCCACGACCGCACCCCATCGCGCAGGCGTGCGCGATGGGGACCCCGCGATGAGCGGCCCGCGGCGGACGTGCATGGCAGGTTCGATTGTAGCTGACCTCGTCGACGATCTCCGCACAGCGCGCCCTTCATCCAGCCTTCATGTCGCGTCGAGTACGCTGGCCGCATCCGATGCCGATGACTCGCCGCTCGTGGCGTCTGCTGTCCGCGTGCGCACTGCTCGTCGCGCCCGTTGCCGCGTCCGCGCAGAACGATGCCGCGTCGTCGTTGCCGCGGACGATGCAGGCGCTGCGCCTCGGCGAAGCCGACGTGATCCGGCTCGATGGGCTGCCGGACGAAGCCGTATGGGAGCGCGTGCAGCCGGCGACCGGCTTCCTGCAGCGCGATCCGAACAATGGTGATCCCGCGACCGAGCGGACGGAAGTGCGAATCGTGTACGACGCGGACCGTCTCGTGCTGAGCGTGATCTGCTTCGACACCGAGCCCGAACGGGTCCTCGGCAACCAGATGCAGCGCGATCGCTCGTTCGAGGCCGACGATCGCTTCATGTGGACGATCGACACCTTCCTCGACGGGCGGACCGGCTACTACTTCGAGATCAATCCCGCGGGCGCGATGGGCGATGGGCTCGTCGATCCGGGCGCCGATACGGGGTGGTGGAACGAGTTTGGCGCGGGGATCAACCGGTCGTGGGACGGCATCTGGCTCGCGCGTGTGCGCCGCACGATGACGGGGTGGACGGCGGAAGTCGAGATCCCGTTCCGGACCGTGAACTTCGATCCGAACGCCGGCGCATGGGGCATCAACTTCCAGCGTACGATTCGCCGCAAGAACGAGGACGTGTTGTGGAGCGGACACGCGCGCAACCAGGGGCTCGCGCGCATGACGAACGCGGGCCGGCTCGAAGGGCTCAGCGGGATCTCGCAGGGCCTCGGGCTCGACGTCAAGCCGTACATCGTCGGGAACGTCTCGTCGGCGCCGGGGCGGGGGCGGCCTGACGCGCTCTCGACGGGCGATGTCGGCGTCGACGCCTTCTACAATCTGACGCCGGCGCTGCGCGCGAACCTCAGCGTCAATACCGACTTCGCCGAGACCGAAGTCGACCAGCGCCGCGTCAATCTGACTCGATTTCCCTTGTTCTTCGAGGAGAAGCGCGATTTCTTCCTCGAGGGGTCGAGCTTCTTCGACTTCTCACGCGAAGACGAAGAGGCGGTCGTCCCCTTCTTCTCGCGCCGCATCGGTCTGGACGACCGCGGCACGCCGCAGGCGATCGACGCCGGGGCGAAGCTGACCGGGCAGGCGGGCGCGTTCGACGTGGGGGTGCTGCACGTGCGGACCGCGGAGAGCGGGCGCCGACGCGGCGAGGACTTCTCGGTCATGCGGGTGCGGCGGCGCGCCTTCGAGCAGTCGTACTTCGGCGGGATGTACACCCGCCGGTCGGCAGGCATCCGCGGCGACGTCGACCGGCATACGGCGGGCCTCGACTTCGAGCTCGCGACCTCACGCTTCCGCGGCAATCAGAACCTCGAGTTCAGCGGCTTCTACCTCCGGACCAGCAGTCCAGACGCCGCGACGGATACCGCCGCGTACGGCATTCGCCTCGCGTACCCGAACGATCCCCTGACCGCCGAGATCTCTCTTCGCGAACTGCAGCCGAACTATGACCCGGCCATCGGCTTCGTCGAGCGGCGGGGGTACAAGCGGCTGGCGCCGAACGTGGAGTACTCGTGGCGCACGCGCGACCATCCCTGGCTGCGCGCACTCGGGTGGGAGGCCGAGCTCGAGTTCCTGAACGATCCGCAGAACCGGCCGCTGACCCGCGAGTTCTCCTTCTCGCCGCTGGAGGTGAATTTCCACGACGGCAGCCGCGTGGCCGTCGAGATCCAGCCGCAGTACGAGCGCCTCGAAGAGGACTTCGAGATTCACGACGACATCGTGCTGCCGGCCGGCGCGGTGTATCGGTTCACGAGCTACCAGCTCCAGGGGTCGACCGCCGATCACCGGATGATCAACGTGCAGTCGAACATCTCCGTCGGCCGCTTCTTCTCCGGCGACCGCCGGGAGTACAGCTTCGAAGTGGGCATCCGCCCGCGCCGCGGCGTGGCGCTGACGGTGGAAGCCGAGCACAACGTGCTGGAGCTGGCGGAGGGCAGCTTCGACACCGACGTGTTCAGGCTGCGTGCGGACACGCAGTTCAGTCCGTGGCTGTCGCTGGCGAACAACGTTCAGTACGACAACGTCAGCCGCCTCCTCGGCTGGCAGCTCCGGTTTCGCTGGATCCGGCGGCCCGGGAATGACCTCTATCTCGTCTACACGCACAACTGGCGCGAAGTGCTGCAGACCGGCTTCCGCCGGATGACGACGCTCGACAATCGCCTGGCGACGAAGCTGGTGTACACGCTCCGCTTCTGATGCCCTCGAAGCGCTGCGTACAATGACCGGGACTGGCTGCCGCATGAAAAGCTGGACTCGGTTCGCGTCGCTTCCGCTCGCGCTCGTGTGCGCAATGCCGATCCCGGCCGGCGCCCAGCAAGACAACGGCAACGGCCGGAAACAGGCGCAGGCGATCCGGGTGCCGTCCGGCGCGATCAACGTGGACGGGCGTCTCGACGAGCCGGCATGGCGCAACGTCCCGGCACTCACCGAGTTCGTGCAGCGGGAACCGGCCGAAGGCGCGCCGGCGACCGACCGCATGGAGGTGCGGTTCGCGTACGACGACACGGCCCTCTTCGTTGGGGCGCGGATGCAGTCGAGCGGCGCCATTCAGTCGCCGTTGGGACGCCGCGATGAGGCGGACCAGGCCGAGTACTTCCGCGTCGTGCTCGACACGTATCTGGACCGCAGGACTGCGTCCGCCTTCGGCGTCACGGCCGCGGGCGTGCGGCTCGACACGCATTACGCCAGCGACCGGCGGTGGGACGACGACGACAGCTTCGATCCGGTGTGGAACGCGCGGACGAGCACCGATGCGGACGGATGGACGGCGGAGCTGTGGATCCCGTTCTCGCAGCTGCGATTCACGGATCGCAGCCCGCAAGTCTGGGGACTCAATATTCAGCGATGGGTTCCCTCGCGCAACGAGGAGGTCTACTGGTCGCTGTTGCCACGGACCGAACAGCGCTGGGCGTCGCTCTTTGGCGACCTCCACGGCATCGACGGGATCCGGCCGAGCCGCCGGCTCGAGCTCCTGCCGTACGTCGCGAGCTCGTCGCAGTTGATCGGCAATCGCGATCCGCAGGATCCGTTTACCCGAGGCGGCAATCTCGGCGGCCGCGTCGGGCTCGACGCCAAGATGGGCCTCGGCTCGAATTTGACGCTCGAAGCGACGGTGAATCCCGACTTCGGGCAGGTCGAGGCGGATCCTGCGGAGGTCAACCTCACGGCGTTCGAAACCTTCTTCGCCGAGCGACGCCCCTTCTTCGTCGAAGGAAACGACCTGCTCAGGGGCGGCGTGAACAACTACTTCTATTCGCGCCGCATCGGCGCGCCGCCCGCCGGGCGCGCATCGGGCGACTTCGTCGAATATCCGGCGACGTCGACGATTCTTGGCGCCGCCAAGCTGACGGGACGGCTCCAGTCGGGGCTGTCGGTGGCCATGCTGGGCGCGGTCACCGATGACGAATCCGCCCGGACGTTCCGCTTTCCGAACAGCGTCGACCGCGTGCGCGTGGCGCCGCGAACGACGTACGGCGTCGGGCGCCTGCAGCAGGAATTCGGCGCAGAGGGTTCGACAACGGCGATCATGGCGACGGCCGTCCACCGCGAATTGGGCGAACGGGATCCGCTCGCGGCGCTGCTCACGCGGAACGCCTTCACCGTGAGCAGCGATTCGCTGTTCCGGCTGCGCGACGGCGACTACGAGGTGGAGCTGAACGTCGGGATGAGCCACATTCAGGGCGCGCCGGCGGCGATCGACCGCGTTCAGCGCGCGAGCGCGAGGTACCTGCACCGGCCCGACGCGCGGTACGTCCTCTACGATCCGCTCCGCACGTCGATGACCGGCATGAAGTTCGACGCCGGCATCGAGCGCCAGAACGCGCGCCACTGGCTGTGGCAGGTGGGTATCCAAACCGAGACGCCGGAATTCGAGACCAACGACGCCGGCCGTCTCAGCATCGCCGACAACATCGTCGCCGATGCCGAGATCGAGTATCGCGAAACGATGCCCGGCCGCTGGTGGCGCGATTATTCGCTCAGCCTGGCCACCCGCTACGGATGGAACTACGGCGGCGATCTGCAGGGGGCGCAATTCGAGCCCGAGCTCAGCGTCACGTGGCCGAACTTCTGGGAGACGGAATTCGCCGCCTCCGTCAATCGCCGTTCACAGGACCTTCGGCTCACCCGTGGCGGTCCGTCGATGGAGACGCCCGCGGGGTGGGAGGTCGGCCTCGACGTCCAGAACAGCGAGGCGTCGGAGACGCGCGGCGAAGTCTCCCTGACGTACGGTCGCAATGAAGACGGCGGCCTCGCGTTCGAAACCGAGGCGCAGGTGTCGGTCCGTCCAGGTCCCCGGTGGGAGCTGTCGGTGGCGCCCGCATACCAGCGCGAGATTGAGACCCAACAGTACGTGACGGCGCTCGCAGGGGGCGCTCCCGCGACGTTCGGCGGGCGCTACATCTTCGCGCATGTCGACCGCGCGACCTATTCGACGCGCGTCCGCATGAACTACACGTTCAAGCCCGACCTCACGCTCGATTTCTACGGCGAGCCGTTCGCCGCCAGCGGCCGGTACAGCCACATCGGCGAGCTCGCCGCCGCGCGCACGCGGCTGATCCGGCTGTATGGGCAGCAGGGCACGAGCCTGGTAACGCTGGCCGACGGCAGCTATCGGATTTCCGATGGCGCGAGCAGCTTCACGCTGCGGAACCGCGACTTCAACGTGCAGTCGTTCCGCAGCAACCTCGTGCTCCGGTGGGAGTGGCGCGCGGGGAGCACGCTGTATCTGGTCTGGCAGCAGGACCGGTCGGCCGAGCTCGTCGCGCCGACGCGAGTGTCGGTGGGCGACATGTTCAGCTCGATCGGCCGCCGCGGCGACAACTTCTTCGCAATCAAAGTCAGCTTCTGGATGTCCCCGTAGCGCTCTGTCCCCGTCGGGTCAGAACGCCGGTGATGATTCCGCGTAGCGACGGGTCGACTCGAGGTTGACCGTAGGGCGGAGCTGTGTAACAATCAATCCGGATATACGGATAGATGGTCGCCATTCTCGACCACATGTCGGCGCTGGCCGACCCCACACGCTGCCGGATTCTGCTGCTTCTCGAACAGCACGAGCTGACCGTGTCCGAACTGTGCGCCGTGCTGCAGCTCCCGCAGTCGAGCGTCAGCCGTCACCTGAAAACCCTGGCGGACGATGATTGGGTCGTGTCGCGGCGCGACGGGACGAGCCGGTTCTACAGCATGCCGCTCGACGATCTCGATTCGGGCGCGAGCCGGCTGTGGCCGCTCATCCGCGAGCAGGTGGCGGGCACGGCTGCGGCCGGGCAGGACGGTCAGCGCCTGCGCAGCGTGCTCGCCAGGCGCCGCGCCAAGTCACAGGAGTTCTTTGCGAGCGCGGCCGCATCCTGGGATCGCCTGCGCACCACGCTCTTCGGCGACACGTTCTATCTCTGGGCGATGCTCGGCCTCGTCGATCCGTCGCTGACCGTTGGCGATCTCGGCTGCGGGACCGGACAGCTCACCGAAGTGCTCGCGCCGCACGTGCACCGCGTGGTCGCCGTCGACGCCTCGGCGGACATGCTCGACGCGGCACGCGCGCGCGTGGGTCAGTTCCCGAACGTCGACGTCCGCCAAGGCGAGCTCGAGACGCTGCCGCTCCAGGCGGGCGAGATCGATGCGGCGCTGTTGTCGCTGGTTCTGCATTACTCGCCCGATCCGGCACGGGCGCTCACCGAGGTCGCGCGCGTGCTGCAGCCGGGCGGCCGCGTGCTCATCGTCGACATGCTGCCGCACGACCGCGAGGAGTACCAGCAGCAGATGGGACACGTCTGGCTCGGATTTTCCGACAAGCAGATCTCCCGGTTTCTGACGGCGGCAGGCTTCGGCAATACGCGCATCCGCGCGCTGCCCGTCGATCCCCACGCGAAAGGGCCGGCGCTGTTTGCGGCCATCGCCACGAGACACAGGTAAACGAGGAGAACGTCATGACGACAGTCGCAACCGAAAAGATGCACGCGTTCGATGCCGCCGCGAAAGCGGGCCGAGCGCCGTACAAGGTGGCCGATCTGAATCTGGCCGAATGGGGCCGGAAGGAGATCCGGCTGGCCGAGCACGAAATGCCGGGTCTGATGGCGCTGCGGTCGCGCTATGCGGGGAAGAAGCCGTTCGACGGCGCTCGCATCATGGGCAGCCTGCACATGACCGTGCAGACCGCCGTCCTCATCGAGACGCTGACGGAGCTCGGCGCCGACGTGCGGTGGGTCTCGTGCAACATCTTCTCGACGCAGGACCACGCCGCCGCGGCGGTCGTCGTCGGACGCCCCGAGACGGGCGGGACGACGAAGGCGCCGAAAGGCACGCCGGTATTTGCGTGGAAGGGCGAGACGCTGCCGGAGTACTGGTGGTGCACCGCCGAGGCGCTCGTGTGGCCGGACGGCTCGGGCCCGACGCTCATCGTCGACGACGGCGGCGACGCGACGCTGTTCGTGCACAAGGCGGCCGAATTCGAGCAGGCCGGGAAGGTGCCGGCGTTCGATCCGGAGACGGATCCCGAGGAGTGGGGCGTCATTCTCGACACGATCCGCAAGGAGCTGGCGGCACATCCCGGGCGCTGGACCGCGGTTGCGAGGGGCATCCGCGGCGTCAGCGAGGAGACGACGACGGGCGTCCATCGGCTCTACCAGATGATGGAGGCCGGCACGCTGCTCTTCCCGGCGATCAACGTCAACGACTCGGTCACCAAGAGCAAGTTCGACAACATCTACGGCTGCCGGCACTCGCTGCCCGACGGGCTCGCGCGCGCCACCGACGTGATGCTCGGGGGCAAGGTCGCGGTCGTGATGGGGTACGGCGAGGTCGGCAAGGGATGCGCCCAGGCGCTTCGCGGCCAGGGCTGCCGCGTCATCGTCACCGAGATCGATCCGATCTGCGCGCTGCAGGCGGCGATGGAAGGCTTCGAGGTAACGACGCTCGACGATGTCGTGGAGACGGCCGACATCTTCATCACCGCGACGGGCAACAAGAACATCATCACCGTCGACCACATGGCGCGGATGAAGGACAAGGCGATCGTCGGCAACATCGGCCACTTCGACAACGAAATCGACATGGCCGGCTTGAAGAAGGTGCGCGGCACCGAGCGCATCAACATCAAGCCGCAGTACGACGAGTGGCGGTTCCCCGACGGCCACAGCATCCTCGTGCTCGCCGAAGGCCGTCTGCTGAATCTCGGCTGCGCGACGGGGCATCCGAGCTTCGTGATGTCCGCGTCGTTCACCAACCAGGTGCTGGCGCAGCTCGAGCTGCACGCCAATGCCGAGAAGTACGGCAAGACGGTGACGATGTTGCCGAAGAAGCTCGATGAGGAAGTGGCGCGGCTGCACCTGGATCATCTGGGCGTGAAGCTGACGACGCTCTCGAAGGAGCAGGCCGACTACATCGGCGTGCCGGTCGAGGGGCCCTACAAACCCAATCACTACCGGTACTAAACAGGATCGCGCGGACCGAACTCGCGGCGCGGAATCGCTCCGCTCGATTTCAGGCGATCGGGGTAGACGTGCTCCGCAGGTCGGTGCCAGCCGAATACGTTGGGAGTGCCCATTTTGTGTGATGATCCCAGGTCCGCGCGACTCTGTTTAGAGCCGGTAGGCCGTAGCCGGTAGGCGGTAGCAGGCAGTAGGCCGGGGGTCTGTGCGGACCCGCCTTTTGTTTCTCCGTACAATTCGCGCGGCTCTCGACCGGCTCGCCGCGTCACAGCGGCGCGCGACGTGCGATGATGGAGTCGGTTCCAACCGAGTGTTCATGGAAGCAGGCAGCGTCGAGGCGATCGTCACGGCACTCAATGACAACGAGGTTCGGTATCTCATCGTCGGTGGTCTTGCGGTCGTCGCGCAATCGATTTGATCATCGATTTCGAGCATTCAAACATCAGCCGCGCTGTGCAGGCTCTCGCGGACCTCGACTACCGTCCGCGGGCTCCAGTGGCGCTTGACGACTTCGCCGAACCGGAAAACCTTGGACGTGGAAACACTCACGCGGTTGCGCTGCGGACCCGCCAATGACTGACAAAGATCGGAATTGGGATCGAGGCTGGGCGGGTCACGACGAGCGGCAGCTTCGTCAGTTGGCTGCCTTGCCCTTGATCGAGAAACTGCGATGGCTCGAAGAAGCGCACCGGCTCGTGCGATACATGGCGGGCGCGACGCAGGTGGATGCCTACCGGCGCGCGTACGGCGCACGCGCAAAGGTGCGCGAGGAACTGGCGGGGTGGGCGGACGAGGGCGCATGGCCCGAGCCGTGAACCGCGGCGAGATCTGGAGCTATCGCTTCAAATCGCCCGACAAGCGCCGGCCGGTGCTGGTGCTCACGCGCCAGGAAGTCATTCCGCTGCTGCACACGGTCATGGTGGCGCCGATCTCGTCGACAATTTACGGCGCCCCGAGCGAGGTCGTCATTGGAGTAGACCACGGCTTGAAGCGGCCGTCCGCCATCAATCTGGACCATGTCCAGACCGTCGAGCGCGCACGCCTGGCGCACTACGGCGGGTCGGTCTCTCCGGCGACGATGAAGGCTGTTTGCCGGGCATTGGCCGTCGCGAGCGGCTGCGTCGATTGAGCTACAGCTCGGATTGTCCGCGTCGTTCAGCTCCTCCGTCTCATTCACGCCTATAACGCGCACTCGCAACATGCCGCTCGATGCGGCGACCAGAGTCGGCGGGGGAAGGACTTTGATGGCCACCGTGCCATCGAGCCGCGTGTCGCGCGCGATAGACGTCGCGCATTCCGCCCTTGCCGATCGTGGGTGCCGATTTCGTTGGGACCGAGGCGGGTGCCAGTCGCCAAGAGTCAACGGGAAGCGGCTCGAACCATTGGGGATTCCGATCGTCATCCCGTATTCCGCATCCCGGCCGCGACGCCGTTGATGGTCACCATCAGCGCGTCGCGGACGTTCGGATCGCGCCCGTCCCGCAGCCGCCGCAGCAGCTCGATCTGCACCAGGTTGATCGGGTCGACGTAGGGATTGCGGACGTCGATCGATCGCCGCAGCACCGGGTTCGATTCGAGCAGCTCGCGGTGGCCGGTGACGTCGAGCACCGCGACGATTGCACGGGCCAGCCGCTCGCGCAGGCTCGCGCCCAGGGGCCGGAGGGCGGGCGGCACGAGCCGCCGGTCGTATTCCGCGGCGATGCCGGCGTCGGCCTTCGCGAGCACCATCTCGATCAGATCGATCGACGACCGGAAGAACGGCCACTCGCGATACATCTCGCACACCAGCGCCCGGTCGGGACCCGCCGCCGCGCCCTCGAGCGCCTCTTCCACGCCAAGCCACGCGGCCAGCAGCAGCCGTGTCTGCGTCCAGGCAAACTGCCACGGAATGGCGCGAAGCGACGCGATGCCGCCATCGGGTTGCCGCCGCGCCGGCCGACTCGCGATGTTCAGCGTCCCGATCTCGTCGATCGGCGTGGCGGCGTGCAGGTACTCGACGAACCGCGGATCGTCGTACACAACGGCTCGATATGCCGCGCGCGCCGCGTCGGCCAGACGGTCCATGCAGCTGCGCCAGTCGGACCGGGCTTCCCGCGGGGGCACGAGCCACGCCTCCAGCACCCCGCTGGTGTACACCTCCATCGTCCGCTCGGCGATCTCCGGCAGACCGAAGAGCGCCTGGAGCATCTCGCCCTGTTCGGTCACGCGGATGCGGCCGTTCAGCGCGCCGGGCGGCTGCGACTGCAGCGCCAGATAGGTCGGTCCACCTCCGCGGCCGACCGATCCCCCGCGGCCGTGAAAGAGCGTGGCCTCGATGCCGTGCCGCGCGCAGACCCGCACGATCGCCTCCTGGGCTTTGTGCAGCTCCCAGCCAGCGGCCAGCCGGCCGACGTCCTTTGCCGAATCGGAATAGCCGATCATCACTTCCTGCCTGCCGCCAATCCGCGCCCGATAGGCGGGAAGCGAGAGCAGCTCGTCGAGCACGCGGCCCGCCTGCTGAAGGTCGCGCGCCGTCTCGAAGAGCGGAACGACGCGGAGGGGGCGGCGGACGCCGGCCAGCGCCTGCAGCCACTCGACGGCGAGCACGTCCGACGCGCTGCCCGCCATCGTGATCACATACGCGCCCAGCGACCCTGCAGGAATCGCGGCCATCATCTGGAACGTGTCGAGCACGTCGCGGACGTCGCCGTCGACGTCGAGCTCACGCGGGATGCCGCGCTCGCCGCGACCGAGCGCGTCGATGAGGAAGCGGACGCGTGCCGGTTCATCCCATTCCGTGTACGCCCCCTGGCCGCGGGCGCGGGTAAGCGCCGCAATCGCCTCGGCGTGACGTGCGGCTTCCTGCCGGATGTCGAGCCGCGCAAGCGTCATCCCGAACGCCGCGACGCGGCGCACGACGTCGGTCAGTCGTCCCTCCGCGACGACGGCGAAGCCCGTGCGGCGGAGAGACTCGTCGCACAGCCGGAGCGCTGCCTCGAAATCGCCGGCGTCGAGGTACACGTCAGCATCCGCCGTCGAATCGCCGGCGGCCCCGAGCGTGCGCTCCGTCCACGCGCGTGTCGCGGCCAGCCGCGCGCGAACGCCGCGCAGCACCGCCCGATACGGCTCGGACGCCCCGTCAGCCGCCTCGCGCAGCTCCGGCGTTGCGCTCGTCATCGACAGCTCGTCGCGAAGCGCATCGACCTCCGCAAGATAGAGGTCGGCCGCCGTCCACCGGGCGAGCAGCGTGGCGCGGCGCGTGACATCGGCGGTGACGTGCGGATTCCCGTCGCGATCGCCGCCAATCCAGGACCCGAACCGAAGCGGGACGGCTCCCGGCGGCAGGCTCCGACCCGTCGTCGCGCGCAGTGCGCGATCGATGCTGCGGAGATAGCGGGGCAGCGCATCCCAGAGGCTCTGTTCGAACAGCGTCAGTCCGGCGCGGACCTCGTCGAGCGGCGTCGGCCGCTGGTGCCGGATGTCGGAGGTCCCCCACGCGGCGGTGATTTCGCGCAGGAGCGAGGCTTCGAGCTCGTCGGCCTCGGGCCGCGTCAGATCCGGGCGGTCGCGCGCCGCGAGCGTGCGGGCGATGCGGTTGTACTTGTGGACGAGGGTGCGGCGCGCGACCTCGGTCGGATGCGCAGTCAGCACCAGCTCGATCTGCAGCGAGCAGACGCCGTCGTGGAGCCGCTCGGGCGCAAGGCCGGCGGCGACCAGACGCGGAAACGCCTCCTCGCACGAGCCTCGCTGCGGTGATGCGGCCCGATCGCGTTGATAGACGCGGCGGCGCCGGATGCGATGGTGCTGTTCCGCGACATTGGCAAGGTTCAGGAAGTGCGCGAACGCGCGCGCGACCGGCAGCGCCGCGTCGACGGGCAGGTGCGACAGCTCCGACGCCAACGTCTCGAACGCTCCCGCACGCCCCTGACGCGCATCCTTCGCGAGCTGACGCACGCGCTCGACGTGTGCGTACAGTTCGTCGCCTTCCAGCGCGCGGAGCGTCCGGCCGAGCAGCTCGCCCAGCAGCCGCACGTCATCGCGCAACGGCTTGTGGGGGTCGGCGGCCATAGAAGGATCGTCCTACAATTCTGGCGTGTTCGCGGTTCTGGCGGTTCTCGTGCTGAGCTCGATGCAGACGCCGCAGGCAGGCGACGCCGCCGCGCTGCTGCAGGCAGGCGACGCCGCCGCGCTGCTGCAGGAGGCCGCCGCCCGCGCGGCGGCGTTCGATCTTGCCGGCGCAGCCGAGTTGCTGAAGGACGCGGCGAGCCGCGGCCATGCCGACGCGCCGATCGCGGCGCTCTATATCCGCGGCCTGATCGACGCGCGCGAGGCGTTTCGCGAAGGCGGGTCGCCCGGCTCGCTCGCGTCGGTCCGCGACGCGATCGCGTCGCTCCAGGCGATTGCCAAGGGACGTTCGGGACCGGCCGAGATCGCGCGCTTGACGCTCCAGGCTGCAGCCGCCGCGGCGCAGAGCGAACGCGACGAAATGGGTCTGTACCTCGCGACGGCAATCGAGATGGAAACGCTCCAGCGGATGGCCGGGTTGCCGGGCGCGCCGCTCGTGAGCGCCGCGGAGGTGGCGGGGGATTTCTGGCTGCAGGTGCACCGCTACGAGGACGCGCGGCGCGCCTACATGGACGCGGCCGCACGCGTCGGCTCCACGCTGCGCATTCTGTCGGGCCTGGCCCGTGCGGCGCGCCGCCTCGACGACGTGCCGGCGGCATGCGCCGGCTACCGCCGCCTGCTCGAGGCGTGGGGGGCGCGGACAGACGAGCCGCCCGCAATCGCGGAAGCACGCGCCTACGTTGTCAGCTGCGCGCCGTGATCACGGAATGATCTATCGCTACAAGCGCGAGGTGCTCGAGCAGCTCGCGGTCCACGGCGTACGGCCGACGCCGTCCACCCCGCCGGCGACGGTCCACGAGTTCGTCAACGATCTCTACCGCTACGAGCTGCGGCGGCTGCGCGGCCGGCTGCTCAGGCGCGAGATCGCGAAACCGGACTACTACGCCCACGTACTCGATGTCCGCCAGCGCTATCCGGTGCTCTCGCTGAAGCTGTGGCAATGGACGGAGGAGGGCGGGCGTTGACGGCCCGCCAGTTAAGATAGCTCCAGTGCCCCCGACCCAGACTGTCCACTCGAAGCTCCCGTCGCGCGGCGTGACGATCTTCTCGGTCATGTCGCGCATGGCCGAGGAGCACGGCGCGATCAATCTCGGCCAGGGATTCCCGGATTTCAACTGCGCCCCCGAGCTCGTCGAAGCGGTGGCGCGGTCGATGCGCGACGGGCACAACCAGTACGCGCCGATGCTCGGCGTTTACCCGCTGCGCGAGGCGCTCGCGCGCAAGATCGAGCTGCTCTACGGGCGCCGCTACGATCCGGCGACCGAGATCTGCATCACGTCGGGCGCCACGGAAGGACTGTTCGCCACGCTGACGGCGCTCGTCCGGCCCGGCGACGAGGTGATCCTGTTTCAGCCCGCGTACGACTCGTATACGCCGGCGGTCCAGCTGAGCGGCGGCACGCCGATCTACGTGACGCTGCGCCGCCCCGACTACCGCGTCGACTGGGACGAGGTCAGACGGGCCATCACGCCGCGGACGCGCGTCATCGTCGTCAACTCGCCGCACAATCCCACCGGCATGATCCTCACGCGCGACGACGTGCGCGAGCTGGCGCGCGTTCTGCAGAGCACCGATGCGTTCGTCGTCTCCGACGAGGTCTACGAACATCTCGTGTACGACGGCGAACCGCACGAGAGCATGGCGCGGCATCCGGAGATCGCCGAGCGGGCAGTCGTCATCAGCTCGTTCGGCAAGACCTACCACACGACGGGGTGGAAGATCGGCTACTGCGCGGCGCCGCGGCCGCTCGCCGCGGCGGTCGCCGGCGTCCATCAGTGGGTGACCTATGCGGTCAACACGCCGATTCAGCGCGCGTATGCGGACATCGTGAACCGCGATCCACGGTGCGAGGCCGTGACGGCGTTCTACCAGGCCAAGCGCGACCTGTTTCTGCGCCTGATCGCGCGTTCGCGTTTTCGTCCGCTCGCCTGCCGCGGTACGTTCTTTCAGATGGTCGATTACTCGGGCATCACCGACGAGCCCGACGCCGAGTTCGCGGTGCGGCTGGTGAAAGAGCACGGGGTCGCATCGATCCCGATCTCGCCGTTCCTCGCCGCCGGGGCGGATCCGGGCCCGGTCCTCCGCTTCTGCTTCGCGAAGCGCGACGAGACGCTGGAGGCGGCGGCCGAACGACTCGACAGGGTATGAAATCCCAAATCCCAATGACCAAGTCCCAAAGCGTGTGGAGAGGAGTGGTGTGCATGTTGGGATTTGCGGTTTGGGTCTTGGGCTTTGGCGTCCATGCCCAGGATCGTTCGCTCCCCGACGCCGACACCTTCTACCGCAGGGTGCGTGACAACCTTGCCCGCGCCGAGCGCGTCACTCACCTCTACACCTACAAGGAACGGCGCACCGACGTTCACACCAATCCGTTCGGCCGGCTGGGCACCGACGGCACGAGCCTCTACGAGGTCTATCCGTCGCCCGTGCGGCAGCTCGTCTATCGTCGGCTCGTCGAGCGCAACGGAAAGCCGGTCGCCGCCGCGGAGCTGGCGCGTCAGGACCGTGAGTACCGGGAGCGTGTCGCCGGCGCGCTGCGCGAACGGGGCGCGCGCAGTTCCGACGACGCGCAGCTCGCGGAAGAAGAAGCGCAACGCGCCCGCGAACGCCGCGAGCGGGCGATCGACGACGTCGTCAGTGCGCTCTCGTTCACGCTGAAGGAGCGGACGGTGTACAAGGGCGTGCCGGCGATCGTCATCAGCTTCTCGCCCAACGCGAACGCGCGCCCCCTCACGCGGCAGGGCAGGACGGCTCAGCGGTTCGCCGGCACGATCTGGGTCGATGAGCGCGCCGCCGAGGTGATGCACCTGGAGGCGACCTCGATCGACGACATCTCGTACGGCCTCGGCATCGTCGCGCGCCTGGAGAAGGGGACGACGGCCACCGTGACGCGCAGGCCGGTGGGCGAGGGGATCTGGATGCCCACCTCGCTCACGCTGACCGGCCGCGGCCGCGCCGTCGTATTCCGTCGTCTCGTCGTCGACTTCTCGATCGAGTGGCTCGACTACCGCCGTCTGCCCGACGAACTACTGGCGCCGTTCCTGGACGCGCGGGTACATCGCCAGACCGGCAGCAGCCCATAGCAGCGCGCGGACGCGCCGCGTCAGCGCGAGCGATCCGCCGCCGCCGAGCCCGAGCGCGGCGACGACGGCCGCGTTGGAGGCTTCGAGCGCGCCGATGTTGCCCGGAATGGCGGCCGACGCCACACTCGCGAGGCGCGCGAACGTCTCCACCGCGAGCCCCTCCATGACGCCGATGGGCACTTCGATCGCCCAGAACACCAGCCAGATCTCGATCGCCATCAGCACATAGCAGACGGTCGCAAGGCCGGTGAGCGCGATGAGCCGCCGGCGATCGCCGCGGGCCAGTTCGAGCAGTACGTCCTCGACATCGAGGATGAAGCGCACGATGCGCGAGGCTTCGAGCCGACGGCCGGTCATCTGATCGAGACGTGTGACGAGCCGCCCGAGGTAGTCGCCGGAGCGCCGCCGCGCCAGGAGGCCTGCGAGCGTCAGCAGCACGACGGCGCCGACAACCAGCAAGGTGAACATTCCCTCCCACGCAGCCGGCATCGAGAGGCGAGTGACGGCGAACGCCGAGATGAGCGCCGCGATCGCCGTGCCCACGACCGCGAACGCGAGGCGTTCGAGCGCGACGGCGGCCGTCGTCACTTCCGGCTTCACGCGGTCGTAGAGGAGCAGCACCTTCAGCGGTTCGTTGGCAATGCCGCGCACGGTGAAGAAGCCGATGGCATCTGCCGCGAGCCTGACGCGGAACAGCCGTGTGAACGGCGGCCGCGCCGCGTCGGGAAAGGCGATCGACCATCCCCACGTCCGCAGCAGATGCCAGCAGGTGCCGGGCAGCAGGATGACCGGAAAGGCGAGCCCGAGGCGGCTCGCGCTGGCGATCGTTTCGCCGAGGTCGATGTAGAAGAGCGTGACGATGAACAGCGTGAGGCCGATGACGACGGCCGCCACCGACACCAGCTGCGGAGCCGAGCGCGTCACCTAGGGCTGATCGTCGTTCCCGTCGTCGGTCGGCGTCGCCTCGTCATTCACGTCGTCGGCGGGCGCGCGTGTCGCGACGTTGTCGATCTCGATCGACTCGTCGTCGTCGAGGTCGTCGACCGCGTAGATGCGGCCACCGGTCCGCTCCTTGATCGGCCCGCGCGGCTTGTACTCCTGCTGGTGATTCTTCTTGCCGCGGAGGCGGCGCGGCGGCGCGGGCGGACCGAAGTTGGCGGAGCGATCGCGGCTTCCCGGCGGTCCGGCCGGGCGCGGCCCGAATCCACCACCGCCGCCGAAGCCGCCCGACGGGCGCGGGCCGCCGAAGCCGCCTCCAGGCGGGCCAGGCGGACGCGGCGGGCGATCTTCGCGCGCGCGCGCCTCGCTCACCGCGAGGTTGCGCCCCTGGAAGGGCTGCGCATCGAACTTCCGGATGACTTCTTCGGCCACGGCACGATCGGCGAACTCCACGAAGGCAAAGCCGCGCGGGCGACCCGTCTCGCGATCGACCGGCATGACGACGTGCGTGGGTTGTGCGACCGGCGAGAAGTGGGCGCGGAGATCCGCCTCCGATGCGCCGTACGGCAGGTTGCCGATGAAGAGCCGAACTCCCAAGGTTTCCTCGTGAGGCCTACCGATTCTATCTCAGCAGGTCAATAGGGGCTGCCAGGCTGGCGACGAAGTCGTCGAAGGTCATGGAGAAGTAGCGCTCAAAGGCTACGGCAAAAGCATCGCCGCGCGCAATGTCCTGAAGGACGGCCCCCACGGCCGCGGCGCCACCGCGTTCGAAGAGCGAGGCGACGATGGCAGCGCTTTGTGCGTAGGCCGCGCGAGCTTCCTCGGCTGAGAGCGACGTGAAGCTGCCGGCGAGCTGCGCCAACGGCAGCCGCATTACCGACCTGGTGAGCTCGCGCGCGGCCCACGCGCCGCCCTGCGGCTCGAACTGCACGGCAAGGCCTTCGTGCAGCCAGACGGGGACGCCGCGCGGCGCAACCGCGTGGACCAGCGCGTGCGTGAGCTCGTGCACGAGCACGCGCTCGAGCTCGTGCGCGTCGGCGAGCGCGCCGCGCACGGGCACACGGATTCGCCCGTCGTAGGCGCCGGCGGCCCATCCGGGCGAGCGCGTGATGTCCTGGAACTGCTGTTCCGTGTAGAGGATCACGGTGATGATCTGCTCGGGATACAGCGCGAGCGCGGTGCTCACGCGCCAGTAGGCCGCTTCGAGGATCTCGAGCGCCCGCGACGCCAGCGGTTCATCGGCCGGCCCTTCGAACAAGACCGTAAAGCGGGCGCCGTGCGACGCGAAGTATCCGCTGTGGAGCGCCGCCTCGCGCGTGAGCCGGGCGACTCGCGCGAGGAGCGTCGCATCGGACGGGTTGTGACGCAGCGCGTCCTCGTAGACCCGCCGCGCGCTCTGGATGTCGCTGCCGCGGTACAGGATGTCGCCGAGCAGCAGGGACGCCTGCGTGAGCCCGGGCGCCAGCGAGAGCGCGCGTTCGAGCGAATGTCGCGCGGCCGTGGGCTGGCCGAGGAGAAAGGCCGTCACGCCCGCACCCAGATGAAGCGATGGGTCGCGCGGTGCCTCGTCAATGGCTTTCGCAAACGCCGCCGCCGCGTCCTGATGTCGTCCTTCGCCGAGCGCCTGCCATCCGGCCTGCCCCGCGGCGTGCCCCGGCGTCCCGGGAATCGCCTGCGCCTGCGCGCCAAGCGGCGGAGCCCACATAAGAGCCGCAAGCACGAGGCCCGCGGCTCGCAACGACCGCATCGAAACCAATAGTACGCGATCCCTTCAGAAGCCCGGCGTCAGGTTGAACTGCCACATCCAGCCGCGGCCGGGACGATCGAACGGCCGCACGTAGTCGAGCTCGAGGATCGCGTAGCCGAAGGCGTTGAACCGGAAGGCGACGCCTGCGCTCCGCACCCATCCCCGGCTGCCGCCGAGGATTTCGGGCTCCTCACCGCTCGTCCACGCAGTGCCGGCATCGCCGAAGAACGCGATGTCGAGCGGCAGCGGCCCGTACAGCGTGCGCCGGTTGAAGAGGCCGATCAACGGGAAGCGCAGCTCGGCGCCGACGACGGCGATGCGAGATCCGACCAGCTGATCGAAGGCGGCGCACGACTCGGCGTCGACGACGCACTCGGTGGGATCGAACGAGGTCACTTCGTACCCGCGAACCAGACCGGGGTAGCCGACGTACAACGGCACGAGCCGCGCGTCCTCGCCGTCGCGGCCGTAGCGGCCGTAGTGAAGTCCGCGGAACGCGATCGTCAGCGGCCGGACCGGCATGAAGTAGCGGCGCACGTCGGCGAGCGCGCCGCCGTAGAGGACCGATCCCGCGACCTGCGTGTACTCGAGACGGTAGCGTTGACCGAGGATTGGTCCGGTCGCACCCATGATCGACGTGTCGTAGACGAGCGCGGTGCCGGCTTCACCGAGATTGAGCGCCGACGGTCTCGGCAATTCCTCCACGGTGTGATCGACACGGCTTCCGGTCGTCAGTGAAAAGATGTCGGTTTCGATGTCGTGATCGAAGCTGATGCGGCGCACGCCCGCGTTGAACTCGATGCGCTGCGCTCGGCTCAACGGATAATGGACGACGCCGGTCGCGGCACGGTTGATCTGCGTCAGGCGGCGTGTCTGCTCGACGAACGTCTGCCGGCCGTCGACCGTTGCGAGGCCGCGCGCGAAGCCCCCGGTCACGTACGGCGTCTGCTCGCCGACGAAGCCCCAGTTCCACCGTGACGTGCGGTTCAGGTAGCCGACGATCCCGCCGAACTCCTGCAGTCGATTCGTCACCTGGAGCGTCGTCCCGAGCGCGTGATCGCCGAGCATGTCGCTCCACAGCAGCGAGATGCCGCCGGCCGCGTAGGCGCCGAACCGATCCGCGCCGATGCCGATCATCGGTTGGCCGACCTGGTCGAGCGACAGCCGCGCCTGGTAGTCCTCCTGCGGATACGTCGCGGGGGGCGGCAGGCCGGCCGACGGCGCGCCGAGCAGCTGCGCGACGTCGCCGGTACGGCGCGGAACGGGCGGCAACGCGGCGGCGTCGCGGTCGGCGGTCCCGCCGGGCGGCGTCCCTCCGATCGTGCCGACGGCCTCGCGCCCGCGCGTCTCGTAGCTGTAGATGTTGTGGTGGTCGTTCTCGAAGACCGTGAAGACGACCTGCGGCGCCGCCGCCGCCACCGACAGCGCAGGCGTCAACGGCGTGATGCCGCTCACCCCCGAGACGACGTTGGTGAGGCGCGTCGGCTCACCGGCCACGGGGCCGCCGCCCGCCGTCGCCAGCGAGGCGCGATACAGGTTCGCGATGCCGTCGGGCGCCGCGATGAAATACAGGGCGCGACCGTCGGCGGAGAATTCTGGGTTCGTGTTCCGTCCGCGCTCGAATCCCACCAGCGTCCGGGCGCTGCCCGTGCGCACGTCGAGCAGCCCGATCCGGTAGTTGCCGAAATCCAGCGTGCTCGTGTTGGAAGAGAACCGGTCGGTGACCCACGCGATCCAGCGGCCGTCCGGCGACCACTCGGGATCGAGATCCGCAAACGCGTCCTTCGTGAGCGCACGCAGCTGCCCGCTCGCCAGGTCGAAGACGTAGAGATCGAGCAGCCCGCCGCGCAGCGCCGAGAACGCGATCTGGCGGCCGTCCGGCGACCATGCGGGATTGAAGATCTCATCGAGGTCCGGGAATTCGTGCTCGCGTTCGCGCGCGCCGCGGTCGACGTCGACGATGGTCAGGACCGGCTGCCCGCCGCTGACGGCGGCAAACACGAAGCGCCGGTTGTCGGGCGCCCAGTCGCCCGCGGAGGCGAGAAACTGCAGGCTGTCGAAGTGGGGGTCGGTGGCCGTCTCGACGATCTTGCGGATCACGCGGCCGGTTGCGGCATCGGCCAGGTACAGATCGATTGAGAACATCGACCGTTCCGAGAGGAACACGAGCCGCCGGCCGTCGGGACTGAGCGCGGGCGCAAGGTTGATGTCGCCGCCCGTGCTGTCGCGGGTGAGAAGCGGCCGGCCGAAGGTCGCCGCAGGGCGGGTCGTCTCGAAGAACGCCGCGTAGGTGCGGCGCGTCGCGTCGTGCCACTCGGCCGTGAACTGCTCCTCGTCGACGCCGAGCACGCCGCGCATGGCGCTTTCGATGTCGCCGCGGGGCCCCGTGGCGCGCAGCATGTCGCCCACCGCCGTGTCGCCCCACCGGCCTGCGACGTAGGCCCAGAACGCGTGCCCGTAGCGATACGGAAAGAAGTCGGGGTCGTCGAGATCGTCAACGGCCGGCAGGCGGTCACGCGACGCCGCCTCGCGCACCCACATCGCCGTGTTCGCGTCGGTCGGCCCGAGCGAGAGGTACTCGGCCATTCCTTCGATGAACCAGAGAGGGAGCTGCAGCACCGCCGGACCGGCCGGATTCCCTTCCGGGTCGCGGGCGGTCGCCATGTCGAACTGGAAGGCGTGGACCAGCTCGTGCCCGAGGACGTGATCGGTTTCGGCGAGGCCGCCGGCAAATGGCATCACGATGCGGCGTTTGAACATCTCGGTCACGCCGCCGGTGCCCTCGCCGACTTCGCCCGGCAGCGCGTTCGTCTGGCGGAAGTGCGGATGCGACGCGTACAGGATGAGCGGCTGACGGCTGCTCAGCTCGTGGCGCAGCAGCTTGGAGAGACGCGCGTACCACCGTTCGGCCATCCGTGCCGCAAGCTGAACGGCGGCCTCCTCCTCCGGATAGAAGTAGATGTCGAAGTGGTCCGTTGCCAGCACCTTGAACTCGAAGCGCTGGTACTGGACCTTGTTTCGGCCGAAGTACTGCGCGCTGGCAAGCGGCGCGATGCCCAGCGCCATGGCGACGAACAGCAGCAGACTGAATCTTGAACTCATGCCCACTTCCCCCGCGCGCGGGAGTGCATAAGGCATTCCTCTTGAAAGCAAATTCTCGAATGGCTGACTTATGCCAGGTGCGGAGTTCCGATGGCCTTTCCGACGCCGAGTGGGACAGCACGATGCGCCGCATTCGCGCTGAGTTCGATGAAATGCCGGGCCTCTCGGTGACGCCTCAGCAGGCGCGCGTGCTCTTCGGCCTCCCGGACACGGTGCTCCGCCGCGTGCTGCAGCGGCTCTCGGATGAGGGCTATCTGGATTGGCGCGACGGCCAGTACGTGCGCCGCAGCACGCAGCCATAAGAGCCCAGCTCTACGCGAACAGCTCGGCGACCGCCGACGCCGGGATGGGACGAAACCGGTCGAGCAGCCCGACGGCGGTCGCTGCTCGCCCGATCACCTCCGCGGCGTCGTGGCCGACGGCCCGCAGCTCGCGCACGCCGGCGTCCCCGTCGGACTTGCTGAGCTTTCGGCCGGTGGCATCGCAGAGCAGTGGATGGTGCAGGAACACCGGCGGCTCGGCCCGTCCGAGCATGCGCGCCAGACGCAGCTGGCGCCCGGACGAGAAAAGCAGATCGGCGCCCCGGATGACGAGCGTGACGCCGTCGCGCTGGTCGTCGACCGTGACGGCGAACTGGTAGGTCCAGTGGCCGTCGCGATCGCGGAGCAGCAGATCGCCGGCATCCTCGGCCGGATGCTGCACCTGCGGCCCAAGGAGCGCATCGACGAACGCCTCGCGGCCCGTCTCGATCTGCACGCGCAGGCCGCGGCCGGGCGCGTCGGCCAGACCTCGCGCTCGGCACGTCCCCGGATACCGCGCGCCGCCGATCTCTTTTCGCGAGCAGGTGCACGCATACACGCGATGCCGTCCGCGCAAATCCGCAAGCGCGGACTCGTAACTGCGCGTCCGCTCGCTCTGGCGCAGCAGTGGATCTCGCCCGTGGCCGGCGGCGAACCCGAGCCAGTCGAGGTCTTCGAGGAGCGCGGCCTCGAATGCGGGGCGGCTGCGGATGCGGTCGTGGTCTTCGATCCGGAGCAGCACCATGCCGCCGAGCGCACGCGCCACCCCCCAGACGTAGATCGCGTTCACGACGTGGCCAAGGTGGAGGTACCCTGTGGGCGAGGGCGCGAACCGCGTCACCGGCGGGCGGCCGAGACGCATGGCGAGCGCAGCAAGATCGGGACGGACCGATTCGGACGCGCCGTCGCACCGTCGCACCGTCGTACTATCGCACCGTGATCCCCTGGCTCGGCCCCCGCGATCCGTTTCCCCCCGTCGCCGCCGCGCTGCGCGCTCCGAACGGGCTGCTGGCGGCCGGAGCGGATCTGTCGCCCGATCGCCTGCTCGACGCGTACGCGCGCGGCATCTTTCCGTGGTCGAGCGAGGACGAGCCGCTGCTCTGGTGGAGTCCAGACCCGCGCATGGTGCTGTGGCTCAGCGAGCTGCACATCTCGCGCTCGCTTCGCCGGCGCATCCGATCCGGCGCGTACCGCGTGACGCTCGACCGCGCCTTTCGCGATGTCATGGCCGGCTGCGCCGACCCGCGGCCCGATCAGGACGGCACGTGGATCACGCCGTGGATGCTCGACGCCTACGTCCGCCTCGCGGACCTGGGGCACGCGCACTCCGTCGAGGTCTGGGCGGGGACGACTCTGGTGGGTGGCCTCTACGGCGTGGCGCTCGGTCGCATGTTCTTCGGCGAATCGATGTTCAGCCGGCAGCCGGACACGTCGAAGGTGGCACTCGTCACGCTGGTCCGACAGCTCGAGCGGTGGGGCTTCGAGCTCGTCGACTGCCAGATGTCGACCGCGCACCTCGCGTCGCTTGGCGCGCGCGAAATCCCGCGCGCCGAGTTCCTGCGCCACGTCGAGCGCCTGGTGAAACGACCTGGCGTGCCGGCACCGTGGGTCCTCGACGCCGACCTGTTCGAGGCGCGTACAATATAGAAAATGTCAGCCCCGCGTGAGTCGACGCTCGCCGAGACGCGACGCGAGCAGAAGCTGCAGCGCCCCCGGATGTGGCGAGTGCTCCTGCACAACGACGACTACACGACACAGGACTTCGTCGTCTGGGTGCTCGAAACCGTCTTCCACAAGCCGCACGCCGAGGCGTTTGCAATCATGCTGAACGTCCATCAGGCGGGGCTCGGCGTCGCAGGGGTGTTTACGCATGAGGTCGCAGAAACCAAGGTGAAGACGACGCTCACGCTGGCGGAGCAGCACGAGTATCCGCTGCTCGTGACGATGGAGCCAGAGCCGGAGCGCGAACCGACCCGGCCATGAGCCAGATGCCGCAGCCGCCTGTTCCCTTCGCTCCCGAGACGCTCGAGACGATCCAGCGCGCGTTCCGGCTGGCGACCGAGCGCCGCCACGACACCGTGGGGCTCGAGCATCTGCTGCGGTCCGCGATCGACGAGCCGCAGGTGCGGCATGTCCTGGCCGCGTGCGGCGTCGACCTCGACGCGCTGCGAAAGCAGCTCGAGGATGTGCTGGTGAAGGCGTTCACGCCCGTCCCGCCGCCCGGCACCACGGAGCCCGAGCCGACGATGGCGCTCGATCGCGTGATTCAGCAGGCGATCGTGCACGCGGCGGTCTCGAGCGCGAAGCACGTCGACACCGGGAGTCTGATCGCCTTCCTGCTGCAGGAAGAAGAAAGCCACGCGGCGTACTTTCTGCGGCGGCAAGGACTCGACCGGCTCACGCTGCTTCGTGTGATCTCCCACGGAACGAAGGCGCAGCCGACGCCGGCGGAGCCCGGCGAGGGGGAAGGGGGCGCGCCCGTATCCACCGATCCCCTCGAGGCGTACGCCACCGATCTGGTGGCGCGCGCCGCGGCCGGCCAGATCGATCCGCTGATTGGGCGCCGGCTCGAGCTGGAGCGCATGATTCAGGTCCTGTGCCGCCGGCGGAAGAACAATCCGCTGCTCGTCGGCGAGCCGGGCGTCGGCAAGACGGCGCTGGCCGAGGGACTCGCGCTGCGCATCCACCAGGGCGAGGTGCCGGAGGTCCTGAAAGGCGCCAAGGTGTACGCGCTCGATCTCGGCGCGCTCCTGGCTGGCACGCGGTATCGAGGCGACTTCGAGGAGCGCGTCAAGCAGGTCCTCGAACGCCTGTCGAAGGAGGAGAACGCGATCCTCTTCATCGACGAGATCCATTCACTGGTCGGCGCCGGCGCGGCATCCGGCGGCGCGATGGACGCCGGCAACCTGCTCAAGCCCGCGCTGGCGAACGGCTCGCTCCGCTGCATCGGCTCGACGACGTTCAACGACGTCAAGCAGTCGTTCGACCGCGATCGTGCGCTCTCGCGGCGGTTCCAGAAGATCGACGTCCTGGAACCGTCGGAAACCGAGACGCTCGACATCCTGAAGGGGCTGCGTCCGCATTACGAGTCGCATCACGGCGTGAAGTACAGCGACGCTGCGCTCGAGAGCGCGGTGACGCTCTCCGCCAAGCACCTCAAGGACCTGCACCTGCCCGACAAGGCGATCGACGTCCTGGACGAGGCGGGCGCCGCGCAGAAGCTGCTGCCGCGGCCGGAGCGCGTCGAGGCGATCGGTCCCGAGCAGGTCGAGCAGATCGTCGCCAAGATGGCGCGCGTGCCGGTGCAGGCGGTGTCGAGCGACGACCGGAAGGCGCTGGCCAGCCTCGACGTGGAGCTCAAGCAAGTGATCTACGGGCAGAACGCCGCCATTGACGCGGTCGCCTCCGCGATCAAGCTCGCCCGGTCGGGCCTGCGCGCGCCCGACAAGCCGATCGGCAACTTCCTGTTCACCGGACCGACCGGCGTCGGCAAGACCGAGCTGGCACGGCAGCTCGCCCGCATCCTCGGCGTCGAGTTCATCCGCTACGACATGTCCGAGTACATGGAGAAGCACGCGGTGTCGCGCCTCATCGGCGCGCCGCCCGGCTACGTCGGCTACGAGGAGGGCGGACTGCTGATCGACGCCATCCGCAAGTCGCCGCACGCGGTGCTCCTGCTCGACGAAATCGAGAAGGCGCATCCGGACATGTACGCGATCCTGCTGCAGGTCATGGATCACGCCACGCTCACCGACTCGCACGGGCGCAAGGCGGACTTCCGGCACGTCATCCTGATCATGACGACCAACGTCGGCGCCCGCGACCTGTCCGACCGGCGGCTCGGCTTCGGCGAGACCGGCGTGGGCGCCTCGTCTCGCGGGGCGCTCGAGCGGGCGTTCACGCCGGAGTTCCGCAATCGGCTCGACGCCACCGTGCATTTCAGCGCGCTCGGCACGCCCGAAATCGAGCGGGTCGTCGACAAGCAGATCGACGAGCTGCGCACGCTGGTGGCGCCGAAGGGCGTCACGATCGAGCTCGATCCGGCGGCGCGCGCGTGGCTGGCCGCCAAGGGCTTCGACCGCGCGTTCGGCGCGAGGCCCATGGCGCGTCTCATCGAGCGCGTCGTCAAGAAGCCGCTGTCGGATGCGCTGCTCTTCGGCGCACTCGCCGACGGCGGCACCGCCCGCATCGTCGTGGAGGACGACGACATTCGGTTGGTGGTTGGTGGTTAGCGGTTCGTGAATGAGTATTTCGACATTCGGCGGGAATACCTCGGCGAGCCGCTCGACGAGACGCAAGCCGACCCCGATCCGTTCCGGCAGTTCTCGATCTGGTTCGAGCAGGTGCGGCCGCTCGAGCAGGATCCGACGGCGATGGCGCTCGCCACCGCGACGCGCGACGGCCGGCCGTCCGTGCGGACGGTGCTCCTCAAGGCGGTCGACCGGCGCGGGTTCGTGTTCTTCACCAACTACGAGAGCCGCAAGGCACAGGAAATGGCGCAGACCGGGCGCGCCAGCCTGCTGTTCGTCTGGAGGTCGGTGGAGCGCCAGGTCCGCATCGAGGGGGCAGTGGAGAAGGTGAGCGCCGAGGAGTCGGACGCCTACTTCGCGACCCGTCCGCTCGAGAGCCGCTGGAGCGCGTCGATCTCGCGACAGAGCGCACGCGTCGACAGCCGCGCCGCGCTCGAGGCCGCCTATGAGGCGGCGCGGCGTCGGTATGGGGACGACGTCCCCCGGCCGGCGTGGTGGGGCGGCTATCGGGTGATGCCCGACGAGTTCGAGTTCTGGCAGGGGCGCGCGAGCCGGCTCCACGATCGCGTGCAGTACCGAAAGGACTCCAGCGGGACCTGGACGCGTGAGCGGTTGGCGCCCTGAGCAGAAGGCCTCAGGCCTCAGGCCCAGGGCTGTCTCAGGAATAAGGGCTCAGGAATAAGGGCCGATGTCCCGGAGGAATCCTCCAGGCCGTAGACCTGCGCGATCTGCGGGTGGTTGAGCGAGGCGAGCACCTGCGCCTCGTGTTGAAAGCGGCCCAGCCGCTGCGGATCGCGGGCGAACGCCTCTGGCAGGAACTTCAGCACGACGTCGCGACTCAGTTTCGCGTCCCGCGCCCGGGAGACTTCACCCGTCCCGCCGGCGCCGAGCGCGCCGACGATCTCGTAGGCACCGAGCCGTGTCGCGGGGGAGAGCGACATCGCGTCAGCGGCCTGATTATACGGTCGATGGGCGGGCGCCTATCGTCGACTACCAAACTCGGCGGACACCGTACTCTTCGAAGACTTCGTCATCGGTGACGACAGCGACGTCTTCGAGCTGTGCCTGGGCGATCAAGATGCGGTCGAATGGGTCGCGATGCTCGCCAGCCAGATTGCCGGCTCGCTGCGCGTGCAGGATGGTGATGTCGAGCGGAACGAAGGCCTGGCTGGCGACACAGCCCGCAACGTCGGCTGCGACATCGAGGGCGCCCGGAAGCTTGCCTAGCCTCGCCTTGGTCGTGATCTCCCACGCTGAGGCGGCGCTGACCAGGACTGTATTGGAGTCATCGGCAATCGCCCGTCGCGCCTTCGAGGAGAGTCGGCGGTCGCCGTCGAGCCACCAGAGCAGCGCGTGCGTGTCGAGCAGCAGGCGCACGCGTCAGCCCCAGCGCCGGAGCTCGTCATTGGGCAGCGGTTCGAAAAACGCCTTTGTGACCTTCGCGCGACCGTGCATTGCGCCGAAGCGGCGCCGGGGCCGCATGGGCCGCAGCTTCGTCAGTCGCGCGACCGGCGTGGATCCCCGCGCGATGATCACGTCTTCGCCGGCTTCCGCCTGCTCGACGAGACGCGAAAGCTGCGTCTTCGCGGCATGAATGGAATGCGGCTTCTTCACAGTCCGATCTTAGCTAGGCGAGGTTAGCTAAGCAATCGCCGCTACCATTGGAACCCCGTTTCTGCCAGAATATCCGCTCACCGCAACGGAGGCCGACATGCGCACCATCGCGTTCACCATCGCCCTCCTCGCCGCTACCGCCGCTCTCGCGCAGGAGTGGCCGATGTACAAGAGCACGCGCGACGGCTTCCAGGCGATGTTCCCGAGCCAGCCGCGCGCCGCCGACACGACGTGGAAATCGCAGGCCGGATTCGATCTGCCGGCGCGCATCTATTCGGCCGAGCGCGGACGCGAACGCTACTCCGTGACCGTGGCCGACTACTCCGGCATCGAAGCGCTGGGGAAGGAGCGCGTCAAGCGCTGCCCGGCGGGCGCGGAAACGTGCCTCGGGGCGCCGAATCTCTCCGGCATCGGCTACTGGAAGCACGACACCCGCGGCGCGCCGGTCTACGCCGCCACGCAGCTCATCAAGCGCGACGTCAGGCTGACCGACATGTTCTGGAACCAGTTCTACAGCGTGTCGGGCATCACCCTGCAGTTGACCAGCACGGTCGACCAGTCGCGCACGTTCGCCTACGTCGTCATGCACGAGATGAAGCTGTACATCGTCGAGGCCACGGTGCCGCAAGGGGCGCCCGAGCCGGCGCTCTTTGTCGCCAGCTTCGGCCTCCTCACAAAGGACGGCACGGAGCTGCGCTACAGCTCCTTGTACTCACACGAGATTCACGGCCTGAAGGAGGCTCCGGTACCCGCCCATGCTCCACCACTGCCGTAAGGCGACGATCGTCGCGTTCCTGATCCTCCTGGCCTCGGCGCCGGCCGCGGCGCAGGAGCGGCCGGTGCCGAGCGACTCGGCGCGCATCTCGATTCCCGGGTGCGCCCACGATCGCGCCTTCGTCGTCATGGAGCCGGACGGCCACGAGATCAAGGCGACCGGCATCCAGGCGGGCCGCCGGTTCCGGCTCTCGGGTCCCCGCGCCGTGCTCGACGACATCCGCAAGCGCGAGGCGACGATGGTGGAGATTACGGGGCTGGTGCGGAAGTCGGATCTGGCGGGTCCCGGCGGCGTGCGCATCTTCGGCGGGCGCGTACGGATCGGCGGCGCTATACCGCGCGACCCCGGCCGCGATCCGGTGCGCGACCCGATGTACAACCAGATCGTCATCGACGTCGAAGGATTTCAACTTCTGCCCGATCCCTGTCCCAGTAGGCAGTAGGCAGTAGGCAGTGGGCAGTGGACAAGCAACGGTCTTTGCTGTCTACTGCCTACTGCCTGCTGAGAACTTCACGGCAGCGGGACGCTGCCGTACCGGAGACCCGGCATGGGGGCCGGGGCAGCGATGGCCAAGCTTCACGTCTTCGTTTCTCCCTGTGCAGCTGACCGCCTCACTCGGGCGCGCGAGGTCGTGCGTGCCTGCACGACGGGCAGTCGTGTGCTCATCGTGGGCGGCTCGCGTGGCGCGGCCGACGATCTCGCGCGAAGCGTCGCCGCGGTCGTGCCCGCCACCTTCGGCATTCAGCGCCTGAGCCTCACGCAGGCCGCCGCACGCACGGCGCTTCTCGCGCTGGCCGCCGCGAACAAGACCCCGAGTACTCGGCTGGGCGCCGAGGCGGTGGCGACGCGAGCGGTGTTCGATGCGGGGCGGGCAGCCGCGCTGCCGTACTTCGGACCGGTGGTCAAGACGCCGGGGTTCCCGCGGGCGCTCGCGCGCACGCTGGAGGAGCTGCGGCTCGCGGGCATCGGGAGCGCCGCGCTCTCGCCGCTGCCGCGCGCGGGCGCCGACCTGGCCTGGCTGCTCGATCGGTTCGAGGCGTGCTTCGCGGAGGCGAGCTCCGTCGATCGGGCGGCGCTCTTCCGGGCAGCGGCGGCGGGGCTGCCGCGCCTGAATCCCGCGCGCGACGAGACCCCACCTGCGTACGACGCGTTGGTCCTGCTGGACGTGCCGATCGACCACCGCGCCGAGCGGGACTTCGTGGCAGCGCTCGTCGACCGTGCTGCTGACGCGCTTGCGACTGTTCCGCACGGCGATGCCGATACGCTGGCGCACCTCGCCGCGCTGCACCCCGCCGTCGAAACGGCAAGGGAGACGGGGTCGACCGATCTGGGGCGGCTGCGGCGGTATCTGTTTGCCACCGGCGAGGAGCCGCCGCGCCGTGACGCGCAGGACGGCTCGGTCCAGTTCTTTTCCGCGCCGGGGGAGGGGCGCGAATCGGTCGAGATCGCGCGCCGGATCCTCGCCGAAGCGCGCACAGGGATCCGGTTCGACGAGATGGCGATCGTCGTCCGATCTCCGTCCAGCTACTTCGGTCTCCTGGAGCACGCGCTCGCGCGCGCGGAGGTGCCGGCGTGGTTCGATCGCGGGACGCGGCGGCCGCATCCGGCCGGCCGCGCGTTTCTGGCGCTCCTGGCGTGCGCGGCGGAGCGACTCTCGGCGGCGCGGTTTGCCGAGTATCTGTCGCTCGGGCAGGTACCCGATGTCGGGACGGACGTAGGGTGGGTGGCCTCGCGAGACGAAGCGCTGGGTCTGCCGGACAGCGCGCAGCCGCCGGCCTCGGAGGATGAAACGCCGGAGCATCGCACGCTGCGCGCGCCGTGGCGGTGGGAGAAGCTGATCATCGACGCCGCCGTCATTGGCGGCAACGCCGCTCGGTGGCAGCGGCGGCTCGCCGGGAAGGCCGCGGAGCTCGATCGACAGATTGCCGAAGCCGCGGACGAGCACGGGCCGGACAGCGGCCGGGTGGACGGCCTTCGACGCGTTCGCGAGCAGCTCGAGCGTCTGCGGCAGTTTGCCGTGCCGATCATCGAGGAGCTGGCCGCATGGCCGCGCACCGCCACCTGGGGCGCATGGCTCGACGCCTGCACGGGCCTGGTGCCGCGCGTGCTGCGGACCCCTGCGCACGTCCTGCGGGTGCTCGCCGACCTGCGTCCCATGGCCGACGTCGGGCCGATCGATCTGGACGAAGCGCGCCGCGTACTTGCGGAGCGTCTGCTGACGCTCGAGTCGGAGCCGCCGGCGCGGCGGTTCGGCCGCGTCTTCGTCGGGACGCCGCAGCAGGTGCGCGGCCGCAGCTTCCGCGTGGTGTTCGTGCCCGGCCTTGCCGAGCGGATGTTCCCCCAGAAGCCGCTCGAGGATCCGCTGCTCCTCGACGAGCTCCGCGAGGCCGTCGATCCGCAGCTCCGCATCCAGCGGCATCGCCTGGCGGGCGAACGGCTGCTCCTGCACCTCGCCGTCGGCGCTCCCACCGAGCGCCTCTACGTCTCGTATCCCCGAATCGAGCTCGGCGAGGCGCGCGCCCGCGTTCCGTCCTTCTACGCGCTCGACGTGATGCGTGCGGCTACCGGCCGCATTCCCGACTACGAGTGGCTGGAGGAGCGTGCACGCGAGGCCGGAAACGCCACGCTCGGGTGGCCGGCGCCGCCGCGCGCGGACGAGGCGATCGACGACCTGGAGCACGACCTCGCCGTGCTGCGGCAGCTCCTCGACGAGCGCGACCGCGAGCGCGTGAAGGGACACGCGCACTATCTGCTGAAGCTGAACGAATGCCTCCGGCGTTCCGTCATCGACCGGTGGGCGCGCGGCGAGGCACGCTGGTCGGTGCACGACGGCGTGATTCGCGTCGCCGGCGACACCAGGGACGTGCTCGCGTCGCAGCGTCTGACGGCGCGTCCGTATTCGCTGTCGGCCCTGCAGCGGTTCAGCGCCTGCCCGTATCAGTTTCTGCTCGCCGCGGTATACCGGCTGCAGCCGCTGGAACAGCCGGAGCCGCTGCAGCGGATGGATCCGCTGACGCGTGGCAGTCTCTTTCACGAAATACAGGCGCGATTCCTGCGTACCCTGGACGAACAGGGACGGCTTCCCGTCACCGGCGCCACAATCGACCTGGCGCGGGAGGTCCTCGACGCCGTGGTCGATGGCGTGGCGGAGGGGGCGTACGACGAGCTGGCACCCGCGGTCGATCGCGTCTGGCACGACGAGATGGCGTCGATCCGGCGCGACCTGCACGGCTGGCTGACGCATCTCGCGCGAGACGGCGAGGAGTGGCGCCCGCGCCACTTCGAGTTCGCGTTCGGCGAGGTGCCGGGCGAGCGCGACAAGAGCAGCGTCCGCGACGAGGTGACGATCGAGGGCGGCTTCCGGCTGCGCGGAGCCGTCGATCTGATCGAGGAGCACCGCGCCCTCGGGACGCTGCGCGTCACCGATCACAAGACCGGCCGCGTGCCCGACAAGCTCGATCGCGTCATCGTCGGCGGAGGCGCCGTGCTGCAGCCGGTTCTCTACGGCATGGCGGTCGAACGCGCGCTCGGCCGGCCGGTCTCGATCGGCCGACTGTTCTACTGCACGGCGACAGGCGGCTATACCGAGCATGCCATTCCGGTGAACGAGCGCACACGGGCGGCAGGACTCGAGGTGCTGCAGGTCATCGACCGCGCCATCGAGAGCGGCTTTCTGGCGGCCGCGCCCACCGAGGAGGCGTGCGGCCGCTGCGACTTCCGGGCCGTGTGCGGTCCCGACGTGTTCCGCCGCGTGAGCCGCAAGCCGCAGGATCGTCTGGCCGACCTGGCGGCCATCAGGAGCCGGGCGTGATCGGCGGGATCGGAAATCGGGGATCGGGGATGAATGCCTATTCGGACGAGGAAGCGCGGGCGCTCATTGCCAGCGCGCTCGACGAGACGCTCGTCGTCGAAGCGGCCGCCGGCACCGGCAAGACCACCGAGCTCGTGCGGCGGATCGTGCGCGTGATTGCCGAGGGACGCGCGGACGTTCGTGGCATCGTCGCGGTCACCTTCACCGAAAAAGCCGCCGGTGAGCTGAAGCTGCGGCTCCGCCAGCGGCTCGAGGAGGAGCGGCAGCGGACGTCCAGCCCTGAGGCCGCGTCGCGTCTCTCGACGGCCGTTCAGAACCTCGAGGAAGCGCACGTCAGCACGATTCATGGCTTCTGCGCCGATCTGCTGCGCGAACGGCCCGTCGAGGCCGGCGTCGATCCGCTCTTCCGCGTCCTGACCGAAGAACAGGCGCGGGGTTTGTTCGGCCAGGCATTCGACAGCTGGCTCCAACGGGAGCTCGAGCAGCCGTCTGAAGGGGTGCGGCGATCCCTTCGCCGCGGCAGCCGCGGGTTCCGGCCCGGCGAGGTCGACGAAGACGGCCCGGTCGAGCGGCTGCGTCGTGCAGCGTGGGAGCTGGCCGAGTGGCGTGATTTCCGCGGCGCCTGGGCGCGCGAGCCGTTCGACCGCGCGGGCGATGCGGCGCGGCTCGTCGATCTCGTCCATGCGTGCGCAGACCTTTCTGCGCACCCGTCGTACGCCGGCGACAACCTGTACATCGATACCGCGCCCGTCAGGCGTCTGAGCGAGGAGCTGGGACGCCGCAACCCCGGTCCGGGTAGAGCCGGACACGAAGATCTCGACAACCTCGAAGCACGGCTGATCGATCTCCGGCGCAGCCGCGACTTCAGGCGCGCACGAAAGGGGAGCGGCCCGACGTACCGCAAGGGCGTGACGCGCGCTCAGGTGCTCGAGGCCCGCGACGCGCTGACCGCCGCACTCGACGACTTTCAGCAGCGAGCCGACGCGGAGCTGGCCGCGCTGCTGCACGACGAGCTGCTCGCATGCGTCGACGAGTACGGACGACTGAAGGCGCGCGAGGGCGTGATGGATTTCCTCGATCTGCTCCTGCGCGCCAGGGATCTTGTCCGTGACCGCGCCGAGGTGCGCGCGCACTTCCAGGCGCGCTTCACGCATCTCTTCGTCGACGAGTTCCAGGACACCGATCCGCTGCAGGCGGAGCTGCTGCTGCTGCTCGCGTCGGCCGATCCGCACCAGGCCGACTGGGAACAGGTCGTGCCGGTGCCGGGCAAGCTGTTCATCGTCGGCGACCCGAAGCAGTCGATCTACCGGTTTCGGCGGGCCGACGTCGACGTCTATCTGCAGGTATGTGAACAGCTGATTCGAGCCGGAGCACGCCCACTCGAACTGCGTCGGAGCTTCCGCAGCACGCCGAACATTCAGCGCGCGGTGAACGTGGCGTTCGAGCCGCGGATGAACGGCGATGCCGACGCGCTCCAGGCGCGCTATGTGCCGCTCGAGCCGGTGCGTTCCGACCATGCGGAACAACCCTCAGTCGTCGCATTGCCCGTGCCGGAGCCGTACGGTGGCCGCGGCATCCGGGATGGACGGATTGAACAATCGCTGCCCGACGCCATCGGCGCATACGTCGACTGGCTGCTGAATCAGAGCGGGTGGACGGTCACCGAACGTCGTCGTTCCGACGCGCGAGTTCCCGTCCAGGCGCGGCATGTCTGCATTTTGTTTCGCCGGTTCCTGCGGTACGGGTGGGGCGGTGTCGCCGACATGACACGGCCCTATGTCGAGGCGCTCGAGGCGCGAGGCATCCGTCATCTGCTGGTCGGCGGCAAGACGTTTCACGACCGCGACGAGATCGAGACGCTGCGCGCCGCGCTCATGGCGATCGAATGGCCCGACGACCAGCTGTCGGTGTTTGCCACGCTGCGTGGCGCGCTGTTCGCCATCGGCGATGAGGAGCTCCTCGAGTACTACCAGGTGAGTCGAGGCTTCCATCCGTTTCGCGTGCCGGACGCGCTGCCGGCGCACCTCGATTCGATTCGCGAGGGGCTCGCCTGTCTGGCCGATCTGCATCGCGCGCGCAACCGGCGGCCCGTGGCCGAGACCATCGCGGCCCTGCTCGGCCGGACGCGCGCCCATGTCGGCTTCGTGCTGCGTCCGGGCGGCGAACAGGCGCTTGCCAACGTGCTGCACGTCGCCGAGCTGGCCCGCCAGTACGAGATGAACGGCGGGATGTCGTTCCGCGGGTTCGTCGAGTCGCTGCACGCCGAAGCGACGGTCCGTCAGCCGGCCGAGGCGCCGATCCTGGAAGAGGGGAGCGACGGCGTGCGCCTCATGACCGTCCACAAGGCAAAAGGCCTCGAGTTCCCCGTCGTTGTCCTCGCGGACATGACCGCCGGCCTGACGCCCTGGGACGTGAACCGCCACATCGACCGTCGCCGGAATGTCTGCGCGCTTCGCCTGGCGGGCTGTGCCCCCAAGGTGCTCACCGATCGACGCGAGACGGAGATGATGCGCGAGCGCGCGGAAGCCGAGCGCCTTGCCTATGTCGCCGCGACACGCGCGCGTGATCTGCTGGTTGTACCGGCAATCGGTGACCGGCCTTACGACGAGGGATGGATTGCGCCCCTCAACAGGGCGATCTATCCGGCGGACGATGTGCGTCGCCAGCAGGCGCCAGCGCGCGGATGTCCCGCGTTCAAGAGCCGCGACAGCGTGCTGACGCGCCCCGATGGCGATCCGGCCTCGTTTCTCACCGTCTGTCCAGGCGCGCATCGGATCGAGGACGTCGACGTCATCTGGTGGGCGCCTGACGCGCTGGCGCTCGGCGCCCAGACATCGTTCGGTCTGCGGCGCGACGACCTCATCGTTCGCGACGTCGCGCCTGCGGTTCTGCAGGAACGGCTCGCCGCGTATCGTGCATGGAGCGACACGCGCGCGCAGGCGATCGCGACAGCCGGAAAGCCGTCCGTGAACATCGTCACAGCAACGGCGCTGGCCGCCGAAGCAGAGGGGTCAGGGGTCGTATATCCCGACGTCACCATCGAAACCGTCGCGGTGGCGGCGCCGCGGCCGGGCGGCGTCCGATTCGGCACGCTGGTCCACGCGCTGCTCGCGGACGTGCCGCTTTCGGGCGACGAGGCGGCGATCGCGAGGCTTGCGGACGCGCACGGCCGGATGCTCGGTGCGACCGCCGACGAGGTCGCATCGGCCGGACACGCGGCGGCAGCCGTGCTGCAGCATCCCCTGCTGCGCGACGCGGCGCGCGCGGCCGCGGGCGGCGGCTGTTATCGCGAGACGCCCGTCACGTGGAATCTGCCGGACGGACGGCTGATCGAGGGGCACGTCGATCTCGCGTACCTGTCCGGGGATGAGGTGATCGTCGTCGACTTCAAGACCGACCGCGAGCTGGACGAGGCGCTCGACCGATATCGCCGGCAGGTGCAGATCTACGCAGCCGCGGTGGGCACCGCGCTCGGCCGTCGAGCGCGCGCGGTATTGATGCGCGTGTAGCCGTCGAACCTCAGCCGGCCGCGACACCCAACGGCGGGCACATCGGTTGCTCACCTGTCAGGCGGATGAATCTCGGCGAGCGGCTCGGCCATTACGGGTCGGGTCGCAAAGCGACCCGACTAGCGGCGCTGGCTAGCGGCCCGCTCAAGCGGGCCGCCGTGGCGTGGTTCGTCGCGAAGTACGGCCGCGCCGACTTTTCGCACGCGTCCACGGACGACGCCGAATGCTTCGCCCGCGATCTGGAAGCGCTCGGTCCATCGTTCATCAAGCTCGGCCAGCTCCTATCGACGCGCGCCGACCTGCTGCCGCCGCCGTACATCGAGGCGCTGTCGCGGCTCCAGGACGATCTCGATCCGGTGCCCTTTGTCGAGGTGGAGCAGGTCGTTCGCGAAGAGCTCGGCGTGCGGCTCTCGAAGGCGTTCCTCGAGTTCGACCACGAGCCGATCGCCGCCGCGTCTCTTGGCCAGGTGCACCGCGCCGTGATTCGCAGCGGGAAGGAGGTGGCGGTCAAGGTCCAGCGTCCGGGTGTTCGCGAGCGCGTCCTCAAGGACCTCGACACCCTCGACGATTTCGCTGCGGTGTTCGACCGCTTCACCGGGGCGGCGCGCAACGTCGACGCCGTCCGCCTGCTCGAGGAGTTCCGGCGCACCCTGCTGGCCGAGCTCGACTACCGCGAGGAAGCGCGCCACATGGAGATGATCGCCGAGCAGTTGCGCGACTTCGAGCGGATCGTCGTGCCGCGTCCGGTCGACGATTACACGACCGTGCGCGTGTTGACGATGGACTATGTGCCGGGGACGAAGATCACGGCGGTGAGTCCGGTGGAGCGGACCGAAGTCGACGGCGCCGCGCTGGCCGCCGAGCTGTTCCGCGCCTACCTGCAGCAGATTCTGCTCGACGGCATCTTTCACGCCGATCCACATCCGGGTAACGTCCTGCTCACGCCCGATCACCGGCTGGCGCTCGTCGATCTCGGAATGGTCGGGCGTCTCTCCCCGGCCGCACAGGAGCAGCTGTTCGCCCTGACGCTCGCGATTGCGGAAGGACGCGGCGACGATGCGGCGACGGCGACCATCGCGCTCAGCGAGCGGCGCGACGACTTCGACGAGGCCGGCTTGCGCCGCACGGTGACCGCGCTGGTGAGCCGGTACCAGGGCGTCGCGCTGAAGGAACTGAACGTCGGCCGCGTCATGCTCGAGATCGCGCGCGCCGGGGCGCGGCACGGCGTGCGGATGGCGCCCGATCTGGCGCTCCTCGGCAAGACGCTGCTCAATCTCGACGAGATCGGCCGCGTCCTCGATCCCGAGCTCGACGTCAACGCGATGATGCGCGAACATGCGAACGCGCTGATGCGCCGGCGGCTCTGGCGGATGGTCCGGCCCTCGACCGTCTGGCCGGCGGTCGTGGAGGCCAGGGAATTCGCGGAACGGCTGCCGGCGCGCGTCAACCGCATCCTCGACGCGCTCTCCCGCAACGACCTGCGCCTCAACGTCGAGATGATCGACCACGGGTCGATCATCCAGGGCTTACAGAAGGTCGCCAACCGCATCGCGCTCGGCCTCGTGCTGGCCGCCCTCATCGTCGGCGCCGCAATGCTGATGCAGGTGCCGACGGCGTTCACCATCCTCGGCTACCCGGGACTGGCGATGCTGCTGTTCCTCGCGGCGGCGGGCGGCGGACTGTGGCTGGCGTGGACGATCATCGCCAGCGACGTCCGCCGGAAGATCTAGTTGGTGCTACCGGGCGTGGGCGGCGGCGCGCTCGGCCGGCGCGATCCCCATCAGCTCGCCGTGCGCCGCGATGTGCGCCTGGACGACCGCCTCGGCCTTGGCCACCGCGGCGGCATCGCCGGCGCGGAACACGGCGTTCGCCTCGATCAGATCTTTCTGGGTGGCCGGCGTCGACTCAGGGCTGTCGTAGATCGCGGCCACCGGGCAGGCCGGCACGCACGCGCCGCAGTCGATGCACTCGTCGGGATGGATGAACAGCATGCTGGTGGTCGCGAACTCCGGTTCATCCTTGCGCGGATGGATGCAGTCAACCGGACAGACGTCGACGCACGCAGCGTCCTTGGTGCCAATGCACGGATCGGTGATCACGAAGGCCATGGGGGTGAAGCTTACACAAAAGAATGAGCCTACGGCAAGAACCGTATCAGATGGCGCGACTCGCCCAGCATGAAGAACCGCGCCCACTCGCCAGCGGTCTTGTCCGTTCCCGCTCCGTCGTCGAGGCCGAGCACCTGCGGATACCACGTGCCCCCTTTGAGAATCCGCGTCGGTGCCGACCATCCGCGCGGATCGTCCAACGACGTCGCGAACGACACGTAGACGCCCTCCTGCTCCCACTCGACGTCCCTGGCGCGATTGAGGAGCATGACATAGTGACGGACGTGGGTGTTCCAGTGGACGGACGGCCCCCAGAACGCGTCGACCACGTGATCGCCGTCGTGCCACGATTCGGCGGCGGCGAAGATCGGCGACGCTGCCGGATAGAACCAGCGCTCGGGCTCGCCGCCGCGGAACGGGGTGCCGGGCAGCCACGCGCCGTTGCGCCAGACGGTGATCTTGCCGACCGGCGCGTCGCGGTCGGCCCATGCCAGGCGCGCGATGCCGATTCCTTGCGACATCGTGGTGCGGAGGTAGAGCGAATAGAGGAAGTAGAGGTCGCGGGACTCCGCGTCGAGCTGGACGCTGAAGTCGCCGACGCCGCCGACGAAGTACGCGTTATCGCTGCTGCAGGCGAACGATCGGGGCGGCGCTTCGAGAATGATGCCGAGGTCTTCCCAGGTGTTGCCCCGATCCCGCGAGCGCGCCGCGCCGATCCGCGGAATCACCTTGTCCGTGCGCCCGCAGACCTCGGCGGCGATTTCGTTGTGGTAATAGCCGTACCACGTGCCGTCCACGTCACGGACGATCGATTCCATCCAGACGCCGCCGCCGGGATGCGGGTCGTGCGCCACCTGCCGCGCGATGCCCAGCGTCGTCAGGTCGCGGCCCCACGCGCGCCGCGCACGTCCCGCGTCGGACGTCATCACGAACAGCGTGGTCCGGCCGCCGATGCGGTCCCACACGGCAGGACTGTTGCTGTCGACGTCGCCAGGCAGGGTCAGCAGCGGTGCCGATCGCAGTTCGACCCGCGGAAGCGACGCTCGCGCCTGCGCCGACATCGGGGTCGAGGGTTTGAGCAGCGGACTGACCGCAAGCACCGCCGCCGCCCCTACAATCCGAACCATTCGCATCTGTTTTGTCCTGTCTGGACGGTATACGACGGCCCCACCCGGGGTGTTGACGCAGCATGAAGCCGGACGAACGACGTGTGCAAGGCGGGCTGACCGACGCGGAGAAGCGGCGCAACCTCCTGAATCTGGTCTTTGGCGGCAGTGAGGAACGATTCGCCGAATTCTGTCGTGTCATTCGCGAGGAGACTCCTCCGGACATACGCGTCATCGTGCGGGGCAGCGCGGTGACCGGCCGCCGATGGAGGGACGGCGCGCCGTTCGACGCCGACGGACCTGGCACGAGCGATCTAGATCTGACGCTCGTGGGCGATGCGGCAATCGGGTTGTTCAAGCCGACCGCGTTCTTCGTCCCCGGGATGCACACGCGGCCGCTGTCCGAGGACGACCCCGATATCGCGCCGGCGCTCATTCCCCTGCGCGAGACGCTGATGGTGATGACCGGACGTCCCGTGAACATCCAGGCGTCGCGCGAGCTGGTGCTGCAGATCCGCGGCGACCTGCTCGATCAGCCGTACCTGACGATCGTCGACGGACGCGCGGCGTGACGTTGCGGCTGCTCTCCTACAACATCCGCTACGGCGGTACGGGGCGTGAAGCCGCCATCGCGGCCGTCATCGCGGCCGCGGCGCCGGATCTCGTCATCCTCCAGGAGGCGACCAGCCCCGAGGTAGTCGAGGAGCTGGCGCGGCAGACCGGGATGGCGCAGTGGGGCGCGCGGCGCGGGCGGTCGCTCGGCTTTCTGAGCCGTCGGCCCGTGGCGCACGTCGAGTGGCACAAGCCGGCGTTCTCACGGCATGCGTTCCTCGAGATCGTTCCCTACGAGGGACGATGGCGCACCTACGGCGTGCATCTCGCGGCGGTGCATGCCGCGTGGACGGAGCGCCGGCGTGTCTACGAACTCCGCGCGCTGCTCGCGGGGATCGCCCGACGCGAGCGCGGCCCGCACGCGCTCATCGGCGACTTCAACACGATTGCGCCGGGCGAGGTGCTCGACGTGGAGCGGCTGCCGCGTCGGCTGCGCGCGCTCGTCTGGCTGAGCGGCGGACGCATCCGCTGGCGGACGATTCAGATCGTCCTCGACAGCGGGTATGTCGACGCCTACCGTCACCTGCAGCCCGACCTGGTCGGCAACACGTTTCCGACCTGGGGCCCTCACGCGCGCCTCGACTACCTGTTCGTGCCGAATGACTACGCAGCCGCCGTCCGGTCGTGTACTGTGATGACCACGGCCCCGGCGCCACACGCCTCCGACCATTTCCCGCTGCTGGCCGAGCTCGACGTCGAACTCTAGGACCGTATCGACAGATGCACTTCCCCACACGACAGCGATGCGGCCACGGTTCCGCTGGCCGCGACGACGGAGCGGCCCGCCCAATGGCGGGAAGGGCGCACCAGTAGTGTTTGTACTGGCACTCGTCGTCTTCTGTATGTCGGGCTTTGCCGCGCTGCTGTACCAGGTCATCTGGCAGCGGATGCTGGCCATTTTCTCGGGTGCGGATGTGTTTTCCGCGACCGTGATCGTGGCGGCGTTCATGGGTGGGCTCGGCATCGGCAATCTCGCGGGCGGCCACGTGGCCGATCGCGTCTCACGGCGGATGAGTCTGCTCCTGTTCGGCGTCGCCGAGCTCGCGGTCGGCGCCTTCGGGATGTTCAGCGGCTCGCTCTATTACGGTGTGCTGTACGAGCGACTGGGTGCCCTCGATCTGGGGCGCGGAGCGATCGCCGCGCTCCTGTTTGCCAGCCTGCTGTGGCCGACGTTCTTCATGGGCGCGTCGCTGCCGCTGCTGGCGCGCGCGTTGACGGATCGAATCGATCGCGCCGCCTCGGCGGTCGGGGCGCTGTACGGCATCAACACGGTCGGTGCCGCGGCAGGTGCGATTGTCGCCACCTGGGCGCTGCTGCCCGCCTTCGGACTGGGCGGCAGCCTGCGGCTTGGCGCGGCGCTGAATGCCGCGTGCGCGCTGCTGATGGTCCCGGCGGCGTGGGGCATGAAAGAGCAGCGCGAGCGTGCGCCGGTGCGACGGTGCGAGGGTGCGTCCGAGGGTGCGACGTGCGAGGGTGCGACAGTACCGGCCGAAGGTGAGCTGATCGAACCGTCGCACCCTCGCACCCCGTTCCGGATCTGGGCGGCAATCTACGCCTTCAGCGGCTTTCTCGCGCTCTCGTACGAAATCGTCTGGTTCCGGCTGCTCGGCGTCGTGGTGAAGTCGACGGCGTTCACCTTCGGCACGCTGCTGACGCTATACCTGACGGGCATCGGTCTGGGCGCGCTGGTCGGCAGCCCGCGCGCCCGGCGCGCCGCGGATCCCGCTCGCACCTTCTTCCGCCTGCAGGCGGCCGCCGGCCTGTCGGCAGGATTGCTGCTCGCGGTGTTCGTCTTCCTGGCCGACGATGCGCGTGCCCTGCGCGGATACTTCGCGGGATACGAGCCGCTCAGCGTCCGCGACAGCGTGCACGCGCTGCGGCTCATGCTGCGCAATCTGCTCCCGGGCGCCGACGTGCCGGTCGAGGCGCCGGCGGGCTTCCTGCGCCTGTACCTCCTCGTGCCGCTCGTCCTCGTCGTCCCGCCCACGTTCCTCATGGGCTGCGCCTTCCCGTATCTCCAGCGCGTCGTCCAGACCGACGTCCGTCGCGTGGGACGACGTGTCGGAGAGCTGCTGCTCGCGAATATCGTCGGCAGCATGCTTGGCACGGTGGTGACGGGGTGGTGGCTGCTCGGCCTCCTCGGGACGGCGGCGACGCTGAAGCTCCTGACGGCCTCGAGCGCCGTCTTCCTGTTTGGCGCGTTGCGTGGCGGGGGCCGCAGGCGACGGGTCCTCACGTTCGGACTGGCGACAGCGGCTGTGGTCCTCGTCGTCGTGATGCCCGGCGCGGGGTCGTTGTGGGCCCGCCTCCACGGCACGACGGCGGATCGGCTGATCTTTGCCGAGGACAACTCCGGTGTGTCCGTCATCAAGGCGGAGGAAGACGGCTTCGGCGGTCGGAAGATCGTGTTCGTGAACGGCGTGGGGCAGAGCGTGATCCCATACGGCGACATTCATACGGCGCTCGGCGCGGTGCCCGCGCTCGTGCACCCGAATCCGCGCCAGGTCGCGATCATCGGCCTTGGATCGGGCGACACGGTGTACGCGGCCGCCGCCCGGCCGGAGACGCGGCGGGTCACGTCGATCGAAATCATCCGGCCGCAGCTCGCCACGCTGCGCGAGCTGGCGCGTCGCGACGGTTACGGGGGACTCCGCGCGCTGCTGGCCGACCCGCGCATCGAACATCTCGCGGGTGACGGCCGCGCATTCCTGCTCCGGACCGCGCGGCGGTTCGACATCATCGAAGCCGACGCGCTGCGTCCGACGAGCGCGTACTCCGGCAATCTCTACTCGGACGCGTACTTTACGCTGGTGAGCAAGCGCCTGGCGCCGAACGGGATTGCGGCGACTTGGGCGCCCACCGCGCGCGTGCACAACACCTTCCTACGCGTGTTTCCGTACGCGGTCAGCCTTCCGGGCATGCTGCTCGGCGGCAACGAACCGTTCGAGATCGATCGGGGGGCCGTGGCCGCCCGCGCCGCCGATCCGCGCGTGCGCGAGCACTTCGCGCGCGCCGGCATCAACATCGAGGCGCTCGTCGCGCAGTATCTCGACGGACTGTCGGCGACGTTTGGCGCGGACCTCGATCGGTCGACGCTGGTCGATGTGAATACCGATCTCTTTCCGAGAGACGAATACGATCTATCCCCACCCGACGGCGGGTCTGCGCCCTGAGCGTGCACGAGGACGCGAGACCGCCCTTCGTAATTGATGGAGCAACGCCTATTTGGCTCGAGCGCCTGCGGGAGGCCGGATCGGTCGGCATCATCGGCCTCACGCACTACAGCCCCTCCGCGTTCGACGAACTGCGCCGCGCCATGAAAGACGCGCGCGTTGGCGCGATTCAGGTGCCCTACAACCCGCTTGAACGAGACGTGGAACGCGATATTCTTCCAGCCGCGGCCGATCTCGGGCTCGGCGTCATTGTGATGCGGCCGCTCGGAGCGGGCGCACTGGCCCGGCGGCGGGTCGCGGCTCGCGACCTCGTGCCGCTCGAAGCGCTCGGCGTGACGTCGGGACGGTCCGCGCAGCGGACCGTCCGGCCAGTGCTGGCTGGGCGGGTCGCGGAGCGACCCGACCCGGGCGCTGCTCGAGTGGATCCTGAGCGACGTTCGCTGCCACGTCGCCATCCCCGCGACGACGAGCCCGGCGCACATGCGCATGAACGCCGCCGCGGGGGACCCTGGTTCGGGCCGGAACAACGGGCATACGTCGCGAGACTCGCCACGCGGGAGACATCATGAAGCGCGTCATCGGAGGCCTGATCGTCGTCCACCGCTATCTCGGGGTCGCCTTCTGCGTCATCTTCCTCCTGTGGTTCGCCTCCGGCATCGTGATGGTGTTCAAGCGGATGCCCGAGTATTCGCAGGAGGAGCGGCTCGCGCGGCTGCCGGCGCTCAATGCCGCGGCAATCAAGCTGACACCCGCGCAGGCGCTCGATGCGGCGATGCTGCAGAGTCCCCCGCAGCGTGTCCTGCTCACTTCGTACGGCGGCCGGCCGGTCTACCGGCTGGGCCTCGAGTTCGGGTCGATTACCGTGTTTGCCGACGACGGCAGCTGGCTCGAGGGAGTGACGCCGGACGACGCGGTCGCGATCGCCGGACGCCTCTTTCCAGAGAATCGGGCCACCGTACAGCACGTCGATTCGCTGAACGAACCGGATCAGTGGACGATCGGCAATCGCTTCAACGCGACCGGCGCGCTCCACCGGGTCGCGCTCGGCGACGCCGCCGGCACCGAGATCTACATCGCGGAAGCGACGGGGGAGATCGTCCAGAAGACGGATCGCGACAGCCGGTTCTGGGGCTACCTCGGTCCGGTCCTGCACTGGTTCTATTTCACCCCGCTGCGCTGGGACCGCGCCCCGCTCTGGAACGACCTGATCGTCTACGGGTCGCTCGTCGGGTGCATCCTGTGCGTCCTCGGCCTCGTCATCGGCCTCTATCGCTTCTCGATCACACGGCGCTTCATGCGCGGCACGTCCGCGACGCCGTACGTCGGCTGGCTCCGGTGGCACCACTACGCCGGACTCCTGTTCGGCGTCGTCACGTTGACATGGACGTTCAGCGGCCTGCTGACGATGACGCCGTGGAACCTCTTCCCGCAGGCAGGGCCGTCGCGCGAGCAGGTGGAAGCGATTCGCGGCGACGGCGTGGAGGTCGCGCGGTTCGAGCTCCCGCCCGCGGCCGCGATCGCCGAGCTGGAGAACCGGTTCGCGCCGAAGGAGCTCGAGCTCGTGCAGGTCATGGGCACGCCGTTCTATGCCGCGTACGCGCGCGCGGGCGTGTCGGGCCGTCCCCACCAGGATGCGGCGCGCTATGCGCCCGAGGACCAGCGGCCGCAGCGCGCGTTCGTGTCGGCCGGCGGCGGGGCCCCACGCGTCCGCGAGGGGTTCACACAGGACGAACTGCTGGAGGCGGCGCGCGCGGCGATGGCCGGCTACGAACCGGCCGAAGTGACGTGGCTGACCGAGCACGATGCGTACTACTACGACCGCACCGGCGGCCGGCGGCTGCCCGCGCTCCGTGTGAAGTTCAACGACCCCGAGGAGACGTGGCTCTACCTCGATGCGACCGAGGGGACGATCGCGCTGGCGGAAGTACGGGGCAGCCGGATGGAGCGATGGCTGTACCAGGGGCTGCACAGCCTCGATTTTCCGTGGCTGTACGGGACGCCCTGGGCCTGGTACGTCGCGATCGTCGGGTTGAGCCTGGGAGGCGTGGCGCTCAGCGTGACGTCGCTTGTGATCGCGTGGCGCTTCCTGCGCGGAAAGGCACGTGCCGTTACCGAGCCGTCGTCTACGGCAGCGGCGTGATCGTCACCGGGACGCCCTTCCGGAATTCGTGGGTCTCGGAATAGAAGCCCGAGGTCGTCAGCGTGATGGTGACCTCGCGATCGCTCCGGTTCTCCCACCACCAGCCGTGAATGCCGGTGAACGGCGCGTTGTAGACGCCGTGTGACCCGCGCCCCTCGTTGATGTCGAAAAAGTCCGCATAGCCGCGCGGGGCGTTGTCCGGCTGGCTGTGCAGCTCCCAATAGAGCGGGCTCGTGGCGGTCCACGAGTAGAGCATGGCGCCCCCGTGATCGATTCGGTACTTGAACTCCATCCCTTCCTTGGGCGCGAGCTTCAGCTGGATGCTGTGCTGGCGGAAGGGCGCGGGCTGCAGCGAAATCGACCACGGCCACTTTGCCAGCGTGTCCCAGTGCGTCGGCGATTGCGCGGTGGCGGTCGCCGCCCCGGCGACGAGCCCGACGACGACGAAGAGCGCACGTTTCATGACGTCCTCATGCCGGCGGGAATCACGAGCTCCTGTATCGCGACGCCGCCCGGCTTTTCCTTCCCGGTATACGAGAACTCGATGGTGGCCGTCCCACCCGCCTTGACATCGGCGGTTCGGCTGAGCACGCCGTACTGCTCGTGCCAGACCTGGACCGTATGCCGTCCCGCGGGCACGCGGGCAATCGTGAAGGCGCCATCCGCTCCACTCACGGCGAAGTATGGATGCGGTGTCACGCCGACGTAGGTCGTCATCCACGAATGGATGTCGCACCGGATACGCATCATGACCTCGTCGGTCTTCAGCTGGAACGTGTAGACCATCCCTTGTTTCGGCTGGCTCGTGTTGAACCCGTTCCCCTTCGACACGCTGTGGAGGTTGTGCGCGGTGGCGTCGCTGTTGGTAATGCGCAGCGTCTGGCCGACGCGCGCGCCGACGACGCGCGGGACGAAGAGGCAGTTCCGCTGGTCGATGGTGACCGGCTCGGCGGCCACGGGTGCGGCCGGAAACTGCCCGCGCAGATGGACGAACGCGTTGGCAAGGCCGCCGTCGGCGCTCCGGAGGACCACCTCCTGCGTCAGCCGCTGACCGCGCGTGGCGCGGCTGCACCGCGGATCGGCGCCCATGCGGATGACCGAATTCGCCGGCGCGGGCGCGGTCAGCCGTACGCGCCCCGTGATGGTGCCGGTGCCCGCACCCTGCGCCGGGAGCGGCGCCGGCGCGAGGCCGGCCGCGGCGATGAAAAAGATGGCGCCGCCGGTCGCCAGCGCCGGGACGCGACCCATCACCGTCCCCTCACTGCGGCGGCGCCGGCCGCACGTCGTCCGGATACCAGAACTCGAGATGACAGTTCTCGCAGACCTGATCGATCGGCTCGCCAATGTTCCAGAGCTCCTGCACGTTCTTGTCGGTGGCCGCTTTCACCGCGCGCAGGGCGACGTCCTGCAGGTTCTTGGCGTGCTTGACCCACGATTCCGGGTTCGCCTTGATCTTTTCCTGAATCTGCGCCGGCGTCAGCTCCACGGGATCCGCGGACGTGTTCATCTCTTCGGGACGCGCGACGGGGCGGCCCGGGACCAGCAGCAGATTGGCAGCCTCGGCGAGATTGGTGGCGGCGTGCAGGACGGCGTCCCAGTCTTCCTCGGTCTCCGGCTGCTTTTCCTGCGTCCCCTTCTCCGTCACGGTGATGGCGACCGAGTCGAAGATGACCTGCGCCTGTTCCTCGACGATCATGTGCATGACGTCGCGCAGCGGTGCGGCGGGACCGGGCCCCGCGGGTGTCGCGGCGACCGGCGGCGGTTGCTCCTGCCAGCGGCAGGCGGTGACGAGCGCAACCACCGCGATGAGAAGGAGCCAGCGAAAACGTCGCATCTGCAGTCCTTTCGTGAAGTCGTCGCGGTTCAGTCTACTCAGCCGATGAGGAGACCGCCAACGGGAAATTTTCTGAAGTTTTCGTCAGGATGAGGTCGGCTAGTACCAGTCGCGCGGGGCGCCGGGCCATGTCCCGCGCGCCCAGACGCCTTTCTCGACCTCGCGGACGAGGCCGGAGGAGGCGAGCCGAACGAGAATGCGCTCGGCGGCGTCGAGTGGGATATCGAGCCACTGCTGAAGCGTGCCGGTCGTCAGCGTGACGCTCGGGTTCTGGACGACCCCATTGATCACGCGCTGGATCACAGCGGCGCGAGCGCTGATGTTCCGTCGTTCTTCTGCGCGCATCGGATCCACCGCCTCCGTTGAAAATGAAGGCAAGCAGAGTGCCGGACGGAACGGCTCGGGTCGACCGGCGCGGCGGCACCCCTTCCTTTACCGGAGTTTCTCGTCGAACGTCCGGATGGCCTCGACGATCATGTCCGCCACATCGCCGAAAAAGCGCAGGTCGATGCGATCGGCCGTATCCGTCGGCTTGTGGTAGTCCGGGTGATCCTCGACGCCGAAGTAGATGAACGGAATTCCCGCCGCGTGAAAGACGCCGTGGTCGGACTCGAGCGTCCAATCCTCCAGCCCGCCGCTCGAGGCCTCCGGCCGATCGTGGCCGAACCGGATGCGCACGGTCGCGCGGCGCTGTACGTCGATCAGAGTGGCCGTCAGCCAGGGCGTGTGGTAGGTGCCGGCCGCGTAGATCTCGTTCGCGCTGCTGCGGGACACCATGTCGAGATTGACGTTGAGCTCGACGCGCCCGCGGGGGACGACGGGCGACGCGACGAGCGCTTTCGCGCCGTGCAGCCCCACCTCTTCGGCGTCGAGCGCCGCGAATACCATCGTGTGCCGCGGTGGGATCCTGCGGAAATGCTGCGCGGCCGCGAGCAGGACGGCCACGCCGGACGCGTTGTCGTCGGCGCCGGGGTACACGATCCCGTCGTGCACGCCCAGATGATCGTAGTGGGCAGTGACGACAATCGATCGCGCCGCCAAGTCGCGTCCGGACACTTTGCCCACCACGTTGGCGGCCTCGAGCGGGGTCCGGACCGAACCGGCCTCAGGCACCGCGCGGAGACGACTCGGCGAGGTGACGACGAACGGCTGCCGATAGCCATCCGTCCCGGCAGGCGTGATGCCAATCTCGCGGAACCGCTCGACAATCCAGCCCCGGGCACGCACGCCGCCCGGCGAGCCGGTGGCACGTCCTTCAAGGCGCGGATCGGCGAGGGCGACGACGTCGCGCATGAGCTGCTGGCGGTCGACGTATCGCGCTACGTGACCGAAGCCGGCGGGCGCCTGCGCCAGGCCTGAGCTGAATCCCAGGAGAAGGGCCGCGACAACGAGCGGGGCAAGAGGGCGCGATCGGTACACGACTTCCACAAGTGTAGCAGCCGCATCAGGGTAGAATCGTGTTTCCACTTTGCGCAGGCGCGCTTTCCTCGGAAGAATCGGCGGTACGATTCCTGGTCTTGCGGCAGCCGCGCTGCTGCCAGGGGTCTTCTCGGCCCAGCAACCCGTCTCGAAGGCGCGCCTGATCGTCCGATCGGCGCGGCCGGAGGATCTCGAGACGCCCGTCCACCTGCTGACCTCGTGGATCACCCCGAACGACCTGTTCTACGTCCGCTCGCACTTCTACACGCCGTCGATTGACCCGGCTGCATGGCGGCTGCGCGTCGATGGCGACGTGGACGCGCCGCTCGAGCTGTCGCTCGGCGATATTCGCGCGTTGCCCGCCGCCACGCTCGTCGTGACGCTCGAATGCGCGGGGAACGGCCGGGCGTTTTTCGATCCGCCGGTCGCCGGCGTGCAGTGGGAGAAGGGCGCCGTCGGCACGGCCGCCTGGCGCGGCGTCCGTCTCGCCGACGTGCTGAGGAAGGCGGGCGTGCAGCCATCGGCCCGGTACGTCTGGCTCGACGGCGCGGACCGCGGCGTCGGCAAGGCGCCCGACTTCATTCGCAGCGTGCCGATCGAGAAAGCGACGCACCCCGATACGCTGCTCGCCTATGAGATGAACGGAGCGCCGCTGCCGACGGCGCACGGCTTCCCTCTGCGCGCGATCGTGCCGGGCTGGGAGGGCGCGTACTCGATCAAGTGGCTCACGCACATTCAGGCGAGCGCGCAGGATCACGATGGGCCGTTCGTGCAGACGGGCTAACGCTATCCGCGGCGGCCGGTCGCGCCGGGGACGCTGGTGCCAGCGTCCGAGACGGAGCCGCTGCGCGGCATGCCCGTGAAGTCGCTGATCACGGCGCCGGCCGACCAGACGGCGGTGCCTGCTGGCGACGTGCGGATCGCGGGATTCGCGTGGGCGGGCGAGGACGAAATCAGCCGCGTCGAGGTGTCGACCGACGGCGGCCGGACCTGGGCAGCGGCACGGCTCGGCCGCGATCGAGCGCGTTATGCCTGGCGGCAGTTCGAGCACATCTGGCGTGCGCCGGACCCCGGGTCGTACTTGTTGATGTCACGCGCCACGGATGGTCGCGGGCGTCCCCAGCCAATCCAGCCGGAATGGAATCCCTCGGGCTATCTCTGGAATGCGATCGACCGCATCCGCGTCCATGTTGGAATCCCAGCGCCAGCGGCCGCGGCGGCGCGGTCTCAAATGCCGGCGCTGGCCGACGAGACAGGAGGCTCACTCGTCCAGACGCGTTGCATGACGTGCCACGATCTCCGGCTCATCGAGCAGCAGCGGTTGGACCTCGACGGCTGGCGCCGCGAGATCGACAAAATGATTGCCTGGGGGGCAGGCGTGACGCCCGAGGAGAAGGAGCCGCTCGTGGCCTATTTGGCCCGCCACTATCGGTAGTCGCGTTGATCTGGACGCCACGTCCTACGAGGTCCAGTCGATAGCGCCGCGGCCGATCAGCGTGCCGTCGCGGAGCGCACGATGCACGTCTTCGACCTCGGCCGGCCGAACGACCTGTGAGACCACCGGATGAAGACGACCGGTCGCGACCAGCTCGGCCGATTCGCGCAGCTCCGCCTTCGACGCATAACGTGAGCCGTACACCGTGAGCTCGCGCAGCACGAGCTCGCGGGGGCTCACCACAAGGTCGACGTCGCGGAACGTCGTCAACACCACCAGGCGGCCGCCGAGCGCCAGCGCCTGCAGCCCCCACGCCAGGCTTGCGCGCGAGCCAAGCAGATCGATGACGACCGTCGGTGCGTCGCCGTCGAAGACGGACCGCACATCGATGGCGTCGAAGCTGCGCGAAACGACCGGCGTGCCGCCCATCCGACGAATCATCTCGAACTTGTCTTCGTTCGCCTCGAGGCCGGCGACACGACCGCCGAAGAGCGCCGCCGTTTCGACCATGTGAATGCCGACGCCGCCCCCCGCGCCGATCACGGCCACGCGATCGCCCGGCTGAATGCGCGCCCGCGCCTTGCAGACGTGCAGCGGCGTCGCGATCGCGTCGGGGATTGCCGTCGCGGCCGCGGCGGGAATCGACTCGGGCAGCGGCACGGCGTTGCGGGCTGGCAGCACCGTGACAGGCGCGTATCCGCCGTCGCGGTGGACGCCGACCCATCCGGCCAGATGGCGGCAGAGCGAATCGCGTCCGCTCCGACAGGCGTCACAGCTCCCGCAGACCAGATAGAAATACGCCATCACGCGCTGCCCTACGGCGGGCTCGGCCACGTTCGGGCCCACGGCCTCGACGCGGCCGACGATCTCATGGCCCGGGACGCGCGGCAGCCGCGCGGCGTCGGTGGCGAGATCGCCCCGCATGCAGTTGAGCACCGTCAGGCCGATGCCGCACGCCTCGACGCGGATGCGCACCTCGCCTGCCTGCGGATCGGGCACGTCGAACGTCTCCCACCGCAGCGGGCCGCCCCAGGCGTGAATGCGGTAGCCCGCGACGTTCATGCCTGCGCAAGCGGCAGATCGAAGAGGGCGATCGCGTTGCCGGCGCTGATGGCCGCACGGGTCGCCGGCGCGAGCGCGTAGGCGCCTGTCGAGAGGTACGTGCGAAAACGCTGATCCGCCATGTCGAAGGGGAGGTCGGTGCCGACCATGAGGCGGTCGGCGCCCACGAGCTCGATCAGGAATTCGAAGGGCTTCCCGGCGTGCGTGATGCTGTCGTACCAGAACCGCCGCAAGTACGTGGAGGGCGGCGACGCGATCGCCGCGCGCGTCTCGGCGCGGACGCGGAAGCCGTGGTCGAGCCGCCCGATCTGATACGGCAGGAAGCCGCCGGCGTGGACGAGCACGAGCTTCAGCGTTGGATACCGGTCGAGAAACCCCGACAGGATGAGCCGCGTCGCCGCGATGCACGTCTCCATCGGGTTGCCCGTCAGGTTCGTCATGTAGAAATCGGCGAGCTGCGGCCGCGTGCCCACGTAGTACGGGTGCAGCATCACCGGCGCGCCGAGCTCCGCCGCCGCGGCGAAGAAGGGATCGAACCGGCGGTCGTCGAGCGGCGCATCCTGCATCGTGGTTCCGATCTCCACGCCGCGCAGTCCGAGGCGGCCCACCGCGTAGCGCAGCTCGGAGGCGGCCGCCTCGGGATCCTGGAGCGGGACGCACGCCAGGCCGAACAGGCGATCCGATCGTGCGGCGAACCGCGCCAGCGCCTCGTTCGCCATGCGGCAGAAGTCGCGCGCGGCCGCCGCCTCGAGCCAGTAGAAGAAGAGCGTCGGCGTCAGCGACAGCACCGAGACCTCGATGCCAAGCGCATCCATGTGCTCGAGCTTCGCCGCCGCGTCGAAGAACTCCGGTGCGAGCGGGTACCCATAGCCTTGTGGATGGACGAGCCACTCCGTCCCGTCGCGCGACTCGACGGCGATGCGGTCGAGCGCGCGTCCTGCACGGGCGTCGGCGACGAGCTCCAGGGGAATGAAATGCGTATGGGTATCGACGGTCACGATGCCACGCCGGCCCGGATGAACTGCGCCGCCTTGAGGAGGAGCGTGCGATTGACGCCGTCCGAATGGATGAAGCAGGCGGCATCGCGCACCAGCTTCTCGAACCCCAGATCGCGCATGTAGCCATAGGCGCCGTGCAGCTCCAGCGCCCTCGTCACGACCTTCCACGCCACGTCCGACGCGAACACCTTCGGCAGCGCGCCGAGCGTCGGGTCCCAGCCGGTGGCCGTGTGGTCCGCCTTCCAGGCGGCGTGCAGGAGATAGGCGCGCGCGGCATCGATCTGCATGTGCATCTCGGCGAGCTGTGCCGCGATGATATCGTGGTCGATGAGCAGCCGTCCTCCCTGGACCCGCTCGCGCGTCCACCTCAGCGACCGCTCGTACGCCGCGTCGGCCACGCCGAGGACCGTCGCCGCCGCGTAGGCGTTGCTCGCGGGGAAGAACTGCGAGATCACGTCGAAGCCGCGATCGACCTCGCCGAGGACGTCCGCCTCGGGCACGAAGCAGTCGTGGAAGATCAGCTCGGCGTTGTTCGCGAGCCGCTCGCCCATCTTGTCCTCGACGTGCCCGGTGGTGAAGCCCGGCGTGCCGCGCTCGATGATGAAGCAGGTGCTCCCTTCGTTCAGCCCCTTCTCGGGATTCGTCTGGGCGAACAGCAGGTACAGACGCGCCCGGTTGCCGTTGGAGATGAAGCGCTTCCGTCCGTTGATCACCCAGCCGCCTCGGGCACGCGTCGCCCGCGTGACGAATCCGGCGGGTGCGTACGGAATGATGTAATTCGACGCGGTCTGCGGCTCGGTCATGCCGATCGCCATCAGCGCGCGCGGATCGTCGCGCAGCAGCGGCAGGAACCGCGCCCGCTGATCCTCGTTGGCCGCCGACTGCAGCGACTGAATCAGCTTCAGCGTCTGCGCGAAGACCACCGACACGCCCATGTCGCCTTTGGCCAGCTCCTCGACGACCCGCGCCGTGGTCACGCAGTCGGCGCCGCCGCCTCCATACTCGGGCAGCAGCGTCAGGGTGCGCAGCCCGCGCGCGCTTCCTTTCTCGACGATGTCCCAGGAGAAGCAGTCTTCCGGATTGGTCTGACGATCGAGCGATGCGGCAACCGGCGCGACGACGTCGGCGACGAACTGCCGCGCAACTTCGACATAGTCCATTACGAGTAGCGTCCTCCGCTGCTGTACCAGTCGAACGGCTCGGCGGTGATCCGCACGACGACCGTCTGGGTCTGCGTATAGGCGCGATACGCCTGCAGGCCGACCTCGCGCCCGACGCTGCTCTCCTTGAAGCCGCCCCACGGCATCGCCGGATCGATGCGGTGGTGGTCATTGATCCAGACGACACCAGCCTCGAGCGCGTGCGCCACGCGATGCGCGCGCGCGACGTCGCGCGTCCAGATCGCGGCCCCCAGGCCGTACCGGCTGCCGTTGGCGATCGCCACCGCCTCGTCTTCCGTGCGGAACCGCAGCAGCGTCGTGACCGGCCCGAAGATCTCTTCCCGGGCGATCGCCATCGCCGGTGTGACGTCGGCGAAGACCGTGGGCGCGATGTAGTAGCCGGCATCGAACGGCGGCTGCGTCATGCCCTGCCCGCCGGTGAGGACGCGGGCGCCCTCCTGTTCGGCGCGGCGGACGGCCGCGAGCACGCGATCGTACTGACGCGCCGAGGCCACCGGCCCCATCTGCGTCTCGGGATCCAGCGGATCGCCAAGCCGGATGCGGGCGACGCGTCGTACCAGGGCATCGGCGAAGGCGTCGTAGATGCTGTCGTGCAGGATGAGCCGCGCGCCGGCGACGCAGCTCTGGCCCGACGCGATGAACGCCGCAAACGCCGCTCCCGCTGCGGCCTGGTCGAGATCCGCATCGTCGAAGACGAGAATCGGGGTGCTGCCGCCGAGCTCCAGCGACACGAGCGCGAAATGCGACACCGCGTCCGCAGCGACGCGCGCACCCGACTCGCCGCCACCCGTCAGGTCGACTTTCTGGATGGCGGGATGCGATGCGACGCGGTGACCGGCCGTCGGTCCATAGCCCGGCACGACGTTGACGACGCCGTCGGGAATGCCGGCCTCCTTGCAGAGCCGCGCCAGATCGATCGTGGTCGTCGGCGTCAGCTCGGACGGCTTGATGACGACGGTATTGCCGGCGGCAAGCGCCGGCGCCAGCTTTTTCGCCAGAATCAGCAGCGGATGGTTCCACGGCGTGATGAGGCCGACGACGCCGAGCGGCACGTGCCGCGTGTAGTTGAGATACGGCCCCGCGAACGGCGTCACCTCGCCTTCAGCGGTCCGTGCGGCGGCAGCGAAGTACTCGAAGAAGTCGCTGAGTCGGCCGACCTGCGCGGCCATCTCCCGAACCGGGCGGCCGGTGGCCAGCGTCTCCCATCGCGCCAGCTCGCCGGCATGCTGCCGGATCAACTGGGCCAACCGGCACAGGCGATGAAACCGCTCGGCCGCGGGCGTCGTCCCCCACGCGCGGAACGCGCAGGCGGCTGCCGCGACGGCGCGGTCGACGTCTTCGGCGCGCCCCTCGGCGACGCGCGCAATGACCTGCCTCGTGGCCGGGTTTTCCACGTCGAGCGTGCCACCCGCCGCGGCCGGCGTTTCGGCGCCGTCGATCCACAGCCCGTGCGCCTTCATCAATGCTCCAGGATGATCTTCATGCGGCCGTCGACGTCCTGCTCGACCAGCGCCAGCGCGTCGCGGAGCGACGCAAGCGGCAGCACGTGTGTGACCAGCGGTTCGAGCCGGATGCGACCGCGCGCGACGAGATCGATCGACTCGGGGAAGTCGTCGCCCGTGGCGGCGCGGGCGCTCACCAGCGTCGGTTCTTTGTAATACAGGTCGTAGAAGGGGAGCGCCGCCTCGCGTGCGGTGAAGATGCCGAAGAGCACGATGGTGCCGCCGGGACGCACCATGGCGATGGCGTCGGCCAATGCCGTCGCGTGGCCGGTCGATTCGATCACGACGTCGGCGCCGTGGCCGCCGGTCGCGTCGCGGACCGCCCGCACGCCTTCCGCGCCGCTCCGGGCAGTCAGATCCGCACCCAGTCGCTCGGCGAGCGTCCGCTTCCACGCGCTTCTGGTCACGCCGGTCGCGTGCGCCGCGCCGCGGGCCTTCGCGAGTTGCACGTGCAGCTGGCCGGAGACGCCGAGGCCGATGACGGCGACGGTCTGTCCGTGACCGACGCCTGCGCGCCGCTGCGCGTGCAGACACGTGGTGAGGACCTGGATCACCGGCGCATGGCGACTCTCGAGCGTGTCGGGCAGCGGATAGACGTGACTGCGCGGTGCCACGACGTACTCGGCGAAGCCGCCATCGACCTCGCGGCCGATGACGCCACCGTGCTGGCACAGGTTCGTGCGGCCGGCGGCGCAGTCGAGGCAGCGGCCGCAGTAGAGCACCGGATCGATCAGCACCCGCCCGGCCAGGTCGCCGTCGACGACCTGGCCGGCGATCTCGTGCCCCATGATGAGCGGACAGGCGGCGGGCATCGCGCCGGTGAAGATCTTGAGGTCCGTGCCGCAGATGCCCGTGTGCGTGACGCGGACGAGAACTTCGCCCGGCCGCGGCGCCGGCGTCGCGACGTCGGCGGCGACCAGCGTGCCGGCGCCGTGCAGGACGAGCGCTTTCATACGGAGAACTCGATGCCTCACCCCATCATATCCGTCTATACTCGCCGACATGCCTCGCCTCGGCATCGTCATCGCCAGCGTGCGTGAAGGGCGCGTCGGTCTGCCGGTCGCGCAGTGGTTTATCGAGCGCGCGCGCCAGCACGGACGCTTCGACATCGACGTCGTCGACCTGAAGGAGGTCGACCTGCCGGTCTTCGCCGAGCGCCACCATCCGCGCCTGCAGAAATACGAACACGACAAGCAGAAGGCGTGGAGCGCGCGCGTGGCCGGGCTCGATGCGCTCGTCTTCGTCACACCGGAGTACAACTACGGGCCGTCGCCGGCGCTCCTCAACGCACTCGACTATCTGTTCGTCGAGTGGCACTACAAGCCGGCGGCATTCGTCAGCTACGGCGGCATCTCGGGCGGCCTCCGCGCGGTCCAGCTGACGAAGCAGACGCTCACCACCCTCAAGATGGTGCCGATTGTCGAAGCGGTGACGATTCCGTTCGTCGCGCAGGCGATCGATCGCGAGATCGGCGCCTTCAAGGCAAACGAGCAGCACCAGAAGTCGGCCGTCGTGCTGCTCGACGAGCTGCTGCGCTGGACCGAGGCGCTCGCCGTGCTGCGCGTCAAATAACGCCGCGGCGGCGAAGGTCCTGCGCCTCGCCCGCGCTCAGGCCGAGCTCGCGCGTGAGAATGCCGTCGGTGTGCTCGCCCAAGATGGGTGCGGCATAATCGCGCTGATTCGTCGCCTCCGACAGCTTCACAGGATTGCCGACCAGCCTGAGCTCACCGGCCGTCGGATGCGCGACGGTCGCGATCATGTCACGTGCGGCAAGCTGGGGGTCGTGCATCATTTCGCCGATGCTGCGGACCGCCCCGCACGGCACGCCGGCCTCCCGGAGCACGCGCACCCACTCGTCGCGCGTCCTCGTCTCGAGCACGGATGCGAGAAGCGGCAGGAGCGCCTCACGATGCGCCACGCGCTGGGGGTTGGTGGCAAAGCGTGGATCGTCGGCGAGCGTGGTCAGCCCGGCGATGTCACAGAAGCGGCGGAACTGATCGTCGTTGCCGACGGCGAGCATGAGCAGGCCGTCGCGGACGTCGAACGTGCCGTACGGCACGATGCTCTCGTGTGCGTTGCCCATGCGGGGCGGATTCTTGCCGGTGGCGAGATAGCCGGCCGCCTGATACGTCAGCAGCCCCGCGACCGAATCGTGCATCGCGACGTCGACGTGCTGCCCGCGGCCGCTCGCGACCCGTGCGAGCAGAGCGAGCAGAATGCCCTGGGCCGCGAACAGCCCCGAGACGAGGTCGGCCACCGGAAGGCCCAGACGAAAGGGCGGACCCTGCGGATCGCCGGTGATGCTCATCAGGCCTCCTTCCGCCTGGGCCACGGCGTCATAGCCGGGAAGATCCCGCAGCGGCCCGGTCTGTCCGTAGCCCGAAATCGACGCGTAAACGAGCCGCGGATGAAGGGCCCCCAGCGACGCATAGTCGAGACCGAGTCGCGCGAGCGTGCCGGGTCTGAAGTTTTCCACGAAGACATCGGCGCGGTTGAGCAGCGCGTCGAGAATGCGGCGGCCCTCGGGCTGCTTGAAGTCGAGCGTGAGGCTCTCCTTGTTCCGGTTGACGCTCAGGAAGTAGACGCTCTCGCCGTTGACGAACGGCGGCCCCCACGCGCGCGTGTCGTCGCCCCGCCGCGGGTGTTCGATCTTGATGACGCGGGCACCCATGTCGGCCAGCATGAGCGTGCAGTACGGCCCCGACATGACGCGCGTGAGATCGACGACCGTGATACCCGAGAGGACCGATGTGCTCACGGCGCCATCTTAGGCTACTCTGAGCGGCGGCATATGAGACGAGAGACGATAGGCTGCTTGGGAGTGGTTGCCGCCGCCGGGATGCTGCTGGCCGCGCCTGCGGCCGCGCAGACGCGCGACGATCCGCCGTGCGTGTTCCTCTGCGCGCCGGAGCTGAAAATCGAGCCGACCTTCACCATCGAGCACCTCGCCCGGCGGCATCGGGTACACGTCGACGGCGTCGCCGAGCGCGTGAAGCGCGAGACGGTGTTCGAGATCATCTTCGCGCTCGACGTGCCGACCACCATCCCGCGCATCGGCCTGACGCTCGAGGCCATCCTCATCCCGTTCGGCGACACGTCAGTGCACCCGTTTACAGGCGCGCCCGCGAGCGCGGCCGGCGGCTCGATCCGCGACAACGGCATCGAGATCGAAAACGAGCTGAACATCGAGCTGTTCAGCGAGGAGCAGACCGGCGGGTGGGTCTCCTCGCACGTCGACATCGTCGACAAGTTCAGCCCCGGCGAAACCCCGCGGGCCGGCAGCGTTTACACTCACAAGCTGAACTTCGAGTGGGACACGGCGTTCCACGTGTTCAGCCGCGTGCAGCGCGCGCCGTGGCTGCGCAACGTGGAGGTGGAACTGTCGCTCGATTACCTTGCCACGGGCTTGCCGAAAGCGGGCGACGTGATTGGCGATGAACGGTTCCTCGACAAGGCGAGCCCGTGGTCGCTGTCGTTCGTCTTCGTCTTTCCGCTGGCGCCGTTGAACCCCTGAGGCCATGAAGAGCACCTTTTGGCTCGCGGTCACCCTGCTCAGCGCGATGCTGCTCGCGGCCGTGCAGGCAGCCGGTCAGAGCGGCCAGTTCTCGGGACGAGTGGTGAGCGCCTCCGGTGCCCTGGTGCCGGGCGGGCCCGCCGCCCATCCCGGCCACCCGGTTGTCGGCGCGACCGTTCACCTCGTGCCCGTCACGGCCGTCGACGTCACCACGCGCATGACCGCGAGCGCGATCTATGCGCCGCCGTATCCGGCGGAGGCGTACGACGAGCCGCTCGAGGACGCGATTCGATCGCAGGGCCCCCGACTGCTGAAAGCCACCACCGATGCTCAGGGCAACTTCGCGATTGGAAACGTGCCTGACGGCCGGTTCTTCGTCCACGTAACACCGGCACCGACCGATACCGAGCACCTGCCAGGCGGGGACCGCAGCAGGCAAAGCTACTCGGCTCAGGAACTGCGCGGGCGAACGATGCTGATCAACGTCTCGAGCGCGCCGTCGGCCGCGGCGCGCTACACCGGCAGCTCGACGTGCCTCTCCTGCCACAAGGACAAGGAGCACTGGCGCCGCACGGCCCACAAGCTTGGATGGACGGTGCCGCACGCACCAGGCCGCATGCAGGATTTCTCACGCCACCCCGGCATCTTCACGCCGCTCGAGTCGTTTCCGTCGGTCGCCGACCACACGCGCGGAACCCGCCTCGAGCTGGGCGACCACGACGCGACACGAGGGGATGACAAGTTCAAGCTGCGCGCGTTCGGCGACGCCCGACTGCCGATCGAGACGGTCTACGCGGACATCTATCTCTGGAGGAATGCGGCCAACGAGAAGTACTTCATCACGATGGTCAACCGGCTGAACCCGCAGGACCCGAACAGCCCGGCGCACCTCGAGATCAAGCTTCTGTACGGCGGCGCGGTGCACGACCAGCGCTACATCGTGTCCGTTCCGCCCGGACTCGGCGATCGTCAGGCGTGGTACACCGTGCTCCGGTACAACATGACCGGGCGCGACAACCGCCTGCACCGAGAGCGGCGCGTCTGGCAGGACTACAAGTTCTATCTGTGGTGGTCGGCCGGCGCCGACACCCGCTACGGGACGTCCGACGACGTGCTGACGGCGCCGCCGGTGAACAACAACGCGGTGCAGACGATGTGCGCCGGCTGTCATCTGACCGGCTGGGAGCGGTATCAGGACAAGGCGACGGAGCAGTTCCTGGTACGGGCCGTCAACGACCCCGCCGGCGAGATGAACATCGATGACGATCCCGAGCCGGACGAGATCAACATCGGCTGTGAGAGCTGTCACGGACCCGGATCCGAGCACGTCGCCAACGGCGGCCGGTCGCGTTTCATCGTCAATCCGCGGTACTTGTCCGCCGAGCGGTCGAGCGTCGTCTGCGGCCGGTGTCACGACCGGCGGCAGGGCTACGGCGGCGCGTATGCGGGCTACACGCAGGCGGTCAACAAGGCCGGAGCACTCGCGAGGCCCGGCATCAGCCGGCACACGCTGATTACGGAGTACACCGATCCGGTCAAGAAGGGGCCTACCATGCGGGGGCCGGGTCGGGAAGACAACATCTGGCCGGACGACGTGCACTCGAACAAGCCGCATCAGCAGTACTCGGACTTCCTCAAGTCGAAGATGTACCGGAACGATCGATTGCTGGTGACCTGCTCGGACTGTCACGACATGCACGGCAACACGCCGTATCCGCGCTGGCTCATTCACGATCCCGACGATTCGGCGTCGCCCTTATGTCAGCGGTGCCATACGGTCAACATACTGACGCACATGGACACGAAGCTGAACGCGAGGATGAAGGGGGAGCTCACGCGCTGCATCGACTGTCACATGCCGGGCACGGCGAATACGGGCGGCATCGCGGGCGGCTTCGGCAGGATGATCAAGACGCCGCCGTACGCCAGCGCGCAGGACGAAGAAGCGAGCGCCTACTGGGAAAGCCCGCTCAAGTCGCACGTGTTCGACGTGCCGCTGAAGACGAATGTCGCGGTGGCGGGGGTGGCGCCCGGCCGGGCGATGCCGATCCCGTACACGTCCTCGTGCGGCACGTGCCACGTCGTGAACGAGTTGCCGTTCCGATAGAGGAGGACGCCATGTTGCACGCGCAGATGCCGCCGGGCGACGTGCCGAAGCCGCCGCCGAAGCCGACGCCGGTTCCGAGGCCGACCCCCCGCCCAACGCCCGACGACATGCCGCCCGGCGACAGGCCCGGCGGCGGTCGAAAGTGACCCTCACATAACCCATGGCCCTGTACGCGTTCGACGGGACGTGGAATCTCCAGGACCGCAAGGAACAGCTCGAGGCCGTTCGCGCCACGCAGTACGGCGAGGATCGGTCGTGCTGGCGGGAGACCGTCGAGAGCAACGTCCATCGCTTTCGGGAGTTCCACGGCGCGGACTCCGCCGAATACCTGCAGGGTGTCGGAACGCGCTTCGCGTGGATCGGTCGCCTCTTCGGCGGCGCGTTTGGCATCGGCGGCAAGCACCGCATCCGCCGGATGTACCGCGCGCTGAGCAAGCGGTACTTCGACGGAGACCGTCACATCGATCTCATCGGCTTCAGCCGCGGCGCGGCGTTGGCGGTCCATTTCGCCAATGTCCTCCGTCGCTACGGCGTACGCCATCCTGGCAACACGCGTCATTTTGCCTGGTGGTACTACCCTGGGCTCGGCTGGACGTTCCGCCATCCGAAGCCTGGCGAACGCGACGCGGCGAAGCCGGCCATCCGGTTCCTCGGTTTGTTCGACACGGTGGGAAGCTTCGGCGTGCCGATCGGCCCCCTGCGCAACCGGTCGCGGCGATGGTGGCTTCGCTCGATTCCCGAGAACGTCGAGAGGAGCTACCACGCAATGGCGCTCGACGAGGTGCGGCGGACGTTTTCCCTGATCCGGCCGACGCCGACCGTCGAGGACCAGCACTACGAAGTGTGGTTTCGCGGCGTGCACTCGAATATCGGCGGTGGCTATGTCGATCGCGGCCTCTCGGACATCGCGCTGGCGTGGATGATCGAGATGTACGTCTGGACGCTCGCCCGGACTGGCGCCGCCGCGTCCGATCGATTCACCGAGGCGTTGCGCCTGCTGGAGCCGGAGCCCGGAGCTCCGCCCGACTGGCGCGGTCTCAAGCTCGAAGCGCTCGATCCGCAGTGCGACGGCGAGCTCGGGCGTCCGCCGGACGCCTTCCGCCAGGCGTGGCGCGACATGCCTCCAGGCGCGCTCGTTCACCATTCGGTATTCCGTCGATCCAGCAACCTGCTGCTCGATCACCACCGGTCCAACCGCCGGCTCCTGCGGAGGATTCCACCGGATGCCCGGCCTGTCTACGACCCGCCGTTGTTCTACAGTCCCACGCCGCGGCAGGCGGCCGCACGCGCGGCCGAGGCCGCCTTCCGACAAGTGCCGGTGCGCCCGAAGGAGTGGCTCATGGTGGCCAGCCACTACGTCTTTCGATCGGACGCGTGGATTGCGGTGGGAACGAGCCGTGCCGACTGTTTGCACGTCGCGAAGCGGGAGAGCTTCGTGACCATTGCCGCCGAATGGCTGCTCCACGGCAAGCCTCGCACGCCGCCGCCGAGCCTGCCGGCCACGGTGAAAGATCTCGACGACAAGGCCGTGCCCGCCGCAGAGGTCGCCGGCTGGCTGATTCCGGTCCTCGCGGCGCTCGAGTATTACGTGCCGGCGCTGCGGGACTTCACGGGCAGTATCCGTGAAACGCCGCTGCGGGAAACTGGTGTCGACGGACGCGTCGGTACGGAACTCGTGTGAGATGTTGTCGACTCACCGTGCTCGCCGCCACGTTCAGTGGCCATGCGGTAGCCGCGCTTGCGCAGGTGGAACCCCCACCAGTGCGGACGGTAGCGGCCGTTCGCCTGGCCGACGGCGAATCGGTGACGCTCGACGGCCGGCTCGACGAGCCGCTCTGGTCGCGGGCCCTGCCCGCCGCCGACTTCGTGCAGATCGATCCCGAGAACGGCAGTCCGGCGACGGAGGCGACCGAGGTTCGCATCGTGTTCACGCACGACGCGCTCTACCTCGGCATCACGTGCGTCGATTCCGAGCCCGACCGGTGGATTGGATGGCAGCTCCGCCGCGACGAGCGGCTCTTCTCCGACGACGCGTTCATATGGACGATCGACACGTTTCTCGACGGGCGCACCGGCTATCTCTTCGAGATGAACCCGTCGGGGATGATGGCGGACGCGCTGATGGGGACGAGCGGCGACAACCGCGAGTGGGACGGCATCTGGGACGCGCGCGTTCGCCGCGGCGACACGGGATGGACGATCGAGGTCGAAATTCCGTTCCGCACGCTGAACTTCAATCCCGACAACGACGCCTGGGGCATCAATTTCCAGCGCGTCGTCGCCCGGAAGAACGAGCAGTCGATCTGGAGTGGGTGGGCGCGCAATCAGGGGGTGCGCCGGATGACCAATGCCGGACGGCTGACGGGAATCGGCGACGTCACCCAGGGGCACGGCCTCGATCTGAAGCCGTACGGGCTGGTGTCGTCGCTCGCGTCGCCGGGACGGGGCAGTCCCGCGATGACGACCGACGCGAGCGCCGGTCTCGATCTGTTCTACAACCCGACGCCGTTGCTGCGGGCCGTGCTGACCGTCAACACCGATTTCGCCCAGACCGAGGTCGACCAGCGGCAGGTCAACCTCACGCGCTATTCCTTGTTCTTTCCCGAACAGCGCGATTTCTTTCTGGACGGGGCGACCTTTTTCGATTTTGCCAGCGACAGCGGCGGCGGCGGCAACATGTTCGGCCCCGTCGAACGCGGCAACGAGGAGCGTCTCATTCCGTTCTTCAGCCGCCGGATCGGTTTGAGCGCCGACGCGACGCCGCAGGCAATCGACGTCGGCAGCAAGATCACCGGCCAGGCCGGTGCGCAGGACATCAGCCTGCTGCACGTGCGGACAGGGAAGGAGGACGGCTTCGCGGGCGAGGATTTCACCGTCGCCCGCGTCAAGCGGCGTCTGCTGCGGCAGTCCTACATCGGGGCGCTCTACACGCGGCGCGACGCGCGGCTGTCAGGCGTCGACGCGACGCACATGGCCGGCCTCGACGCGCGGTTCGCCACGTCGACGTTCCGTGGTGACCAGAACCTCGAGGGGGAAGGCTGGCTGCTCTATAACAATCGGCGGGGCAGCGCGGCCGGAAATGCGGCGTTCGGTGGCTCGCTGCGGTATCCCAACGATCTCTGGAACGTCCGCCTGGACGCGACGGAAGTGCAGGAGAACTTCGACGCGCCGATCGGCTTCGTCTCGCGGCGCGCGTACCGACTGTACAGCCAGGCGATGGAGGTTGGTCCGCGTCCCGCCAGTCACCGGTACGTCCGGCAGGTGACGGTCGGCGGACGGGTCGATACGTTGACGGATCTCCAACACGATCTGCTCAAGCGGACGATCGTGGTCCAGCCGGCACAGGTGCAATTTCACTCCCAGGACAACCTGAGGCTGACGTTGTTCCGCCGCTATGAACGGCTGGATACGCCCTTTGTCTTGACGCGGACGATCACGCTTCCCGTCGGCGCGGCGTATACCTGGCACCGCTACCGGCTCTTCGTCTCGACCGCGAACAGACGCAGACTGGCCGTCAACGCGTCGATCGAGCTTGGAGAGTTCTATTCGGGCCGGAGGTCCGAGCAGGGCCTCGGCCTCGCGGTGCGCGCCAGACCCGGCGTGTTCTTCTTCCTGACAGGACAGTGGAACGACGTCAGGCTGCCCGAGGGGCACTTCACTACACGCTTGTACCGGATCGTCGCCGAGACGCATGTCTCGCCCTTCATCGCGCTCACCAACACCGTGCAGTACGACTCGCAGAGCGGCGTGCTCGGCTGGCAGTCGCGCTTCCGGTGGATTCTCACGCCCGGCAGCGATCTCTACGTCGTGTACACCCACAACTGGCGTGACGACGGGCTGCTCGATCGGTTCTCGACGCTCGACAACCGCCTCGCATCGAAGGTCCTCTATACCTACCGATTCTGAACGTCCTCTCGATCTTCAACGGCACACATTACGGGCCGCCGCGGACGTGGACGGCGCGGCTGAAGGTCGGCTTCCGAGCGGCGCGCTACTTCGCGCGCGCGGCAGCGAGCGACGGCACGATCGTCACGCTGGCGACGAACAGATCGGCGTCGTACGGCATGTCGCCCACGATCTGGACGACGACGCTGCGGCCGGCTCTCAGCTCCTTGGTGGTCGCGGGCTTCGTGTTGCGCTCGATCGGCGTGCTTGGCTGCAGCAGAATCGAGAATGGCTCGCCGTGCACCGTCTTGATCTCGAGCCGCCATTTGTCCAATGTCACGACCGTGCCGATGATCCGAAAGCTCTCGTGCGCCGACGCGACCGGGCTCGACCACAGCGCCGCGACCGCGACGATCCCGAATGTCCGTCGCATCACGTCAATCCTGCCTCGCAACGACTGTCTGCGCGGGATCGACGTCATCGCCCTGCCAGCTGCGGGATGCACTCGACGATGAAGGCGAGCGGCTCGCCTGACCGGCACAGACCAGGCCGATAAAAGGTAATCAGCCGCCCGCAGACAATCACCCCGATCCAGCAGATCAACGACGTGGCGCCGAACAGTCTCGCCACCCGCGGGGCGTCGCCGCCGGGCGGCAGCACGCGCAGCCGGCGGAAGATCGTCGCGTAGAACACGACCACGTTGAGACCGGCAATCGCGAGCAGCAGCAGTTTGAACTGGAAGGCCGGATTGTAGACGTACTGGTCCGGCTCCGTCATGAGAAACAGCGATCCGCTGGCGGCGTTGATGGCAAACCCGAGGACGGCGAACGGCACGAACCGGTGGAGGTCGGCGATCGAGACGCGCGGCAGCAGGCCGAGAAGCCGCAGATCCCACACCGCAATCGTGCCGAACAAGAGCGTCAGGCCGATGAAGTGAATGCTTTCGACGGCCGGCCAGGCCCACGCGGACCGCATGAACTCCGCCACCGCTGTCGCACTCGCCAGCTTCCCGTGCAGCCAGATCTGAAGGCCACTCACTGCAGCTCGGGATCGTTCACGGGATCCAGGGCCGCGGGATGGGCCTGGAATCGACCATCAGACGGAGGTAGGTATACGCGAGAAACCGGCCGGCGGCAATCGCGCCGGCCCAGCACACGATCGAAATCATCGCGAGTGCTTTGGTGGATTGGAGCCTGGACCTCGCCTGCGCCGGCGCATCGCCGAACCGGAGCCGCCCGACCGATCGGAGAATCACGAGCGCGGCCGCAATCAATCCGAGCTTGATGTAGAAGATCGGGTTCGTCAGCGCCTTCGTGGGATAGGCGGCGAGCAGGGCGAGGCCGGAGAGCACGTTCAGCCAGAGACCGAGCCACAGGAACGGCCAGAGGCGCTCGAACTCCACGAGCGGCACGCGCGGGGCGATCCCCAGTATCCGCAGATCCAACGCCACGTTGATGCCGGCGAGCAGTCCTAAGCCGATCGTGTGGACCGCCAGGATCACCGGAAAGGAGAAGATGGACGGCGACTCACGCATCCAGACGCTGAACGACGTCGCTTCGAGCCACGCGAAAAAGGGATCGAACATGCGCCGGATCGCGGCGGATTATACTCCGCGGATCCTGTTCGCCGCGGTATTCGTGCTGCAAGTCGGCGTATCGAGCGACATCGGTGTCCGTGACTTCGTCGACGGCGCGATCTTCGAGAATGCGGAGCGCCTGTCCGATGCGTGCAACCTTGTCGCGAGAGGCGCCGACGAGCAAGTCGATGTCCTTGGTGATTCGCACACTGCCATGCGCAATGACCGCGAAACCCCCAATGAGGATGTAGCGCGCACCGGCGTCGTTCAACGCTTGGCAGATGCGGGCGAGATCTTCGACCTGAGGCTCGCGTGCGTACGGGCCATCGTGCGCGTCATCCACGCGTCGGCCTCGTCGAAACTCCGGAACCGGTAGATCCCTCGAGGAACGAGGGCGCCGGTGGCGCGCGCAGCGGCCATCGTGCGTTGAAGGGCGCCGATGTCACCGCCTTCGATCCGACGACGTGCGACCGCTTTGATCACTGAGTCGATTCTACAACGACGTGGATGCGATTCAGGCGAAGGCTGGCGAGCCTGTCAGTAATCGAACAGCCGTGTGTACTTGACGATGAAAGAGCGCCCGAGCAGCTCGTCGGGCGTGAACGCGGAGATGTCGCGGCGGTCGTTGTAGACCAGGAAGAACCCGGTGCCGCTCCGGTTCAGCAGCGCGAGGCGGATGTTCGACGACACGCTGGCCGTCTGCTTGTTGTACTGAATGAGCCCCTGCAGGCTCGCCAGGCTCGTAAATGCGTAACTGATCTTCATCGGCAGGAGGTCGCTCCGGAAGTCGCCGACCGGAAGCTTGACATCGTCGTGCGTCCACTCGAATTCGGAGAGGAGCCGTGCGCCCGAACGCAGTCCAACGGTCACGCGCCAGCCGTGGTAGTCGCCGTTGTAATACCGGCCGATCTTGTGCACCAGCGCCGCGCTGATTGGCGCGCTGCGATTCGTGTTTCCCTCGAACTCCCAATACATCCAGCCGTACTCGCCCGCGGGCATGACGACGCGCCGGCCTTTGACGTCCTGATAGATGGTGAACGGCACGCGGGGACGGTCCTGGCCGGTGATGACGACGTAGCCCCAGCGCGCTCCCGACGGCATCCGGATGTCGAAGAAGTGCCAGTGCGCGTTGGAGCTCTCGAGGCGATTCTGCAGGTCCACATATCCGGTGTAGTTGGCGTGCGGCTGAAACGCCCGGATCCACGTCCACCGTTTCGGCTGATAGCGGAGGCTGGTATTGGCTTCGAGGCTGCGATAGCCCCGCCGGCGCAGGAAGCCGACCTCGGGGTTGAAGCGCTCGCCGACCTGCGTGTAGCCGGCACGCCCCGTCCACAGGTCGTTGGCGTACATGTAGGACGTGCCGCCGGCGTAGTCGGTGCCGCCCCGGCTCGCCATGGAGTCGGTGCGGGCGAGAAAGGCGGTGTATCGACCATTGGTCGTCGCCTGCCACGCGAGATCCATCCCGTAGGTCCGGTTGTGATCGTCGGCCGACGCGCGGCGGCCGACGCCTTGCCGGCCCACGAACATCGCGCCGAAATTCGACCGCCCGACTTCACGCTGCACGCGGAAGACGGTGAAATTGTTGGCAGGCGCGAGCGTCTGTCCCGTCCGCCGGTTGACCGAGGCGTCGGTCTGCATGTTCAGCAGGCCAATGTTGTAGCCGCCGAGCTTCCCGCTCAGCCGTCCGCCAGCCACGATGTCGATTGGCTCGCCGGCTGATGACAGTCCGATCCGCCGCGAGAAGAACAGGTCGACGTTTCGCGGGTTGCCGATCTCGAAGAGCTGCTGGTTTTCCAGGAAGAACGGGCGCTTCTCGGGAAAGAAGAGCGGGAAGCGCGTGAGGTTCACTTGCTGCTCATCGGCCTCGACCTGCGCGAAGTCGGTGTTGACGGTCATGTCGAGCGTGAGGTCGGCGCGCACGCCCCATTTCACGTCGAGGCCCACGTCGCCGGCACGCGTGACGGTGTCGGTCCGAAGCGTCCGCTCGTCGTTCACCGCCGCCGAGACGTATGGCAGCAGCTTGAGATCGCGGCGCGCGGGCAGCGTAAGGCCGTTGAGCTTCCCCGCGACCGACACACGCTGTAACTCGTACCCGCGCGGCACGGGCGAGAGAAACGCCTGCTCGTTCTTGCGCCGGATGTTCCGCTGCGCGTTCACGCCCCACGTCCGCTCCTGGCCAGGGTTATATCGCAGCGTCCGGAGCGGGATTGCGAACTCCGCCTCCCACCCGCGCTCGGTCGTCTGCGCGCGGACCGTCCAATCCGCGTCCCAGTTCAGGTTGAAGCCGCCGCGGTTGCTCTGTCCGGACTGGCCTTCGCCTCTGACCTGTGCGTCGAACTCGATGCCGAACGGATTGGTGCCGAACACGAACGCGTTCTGGCCGTCGTTGAAGGTGTCGAGCAGGATCTGAATCGAATCGGTGTCGTCGAGGTCGGCGTCGCGACGGCTTTGGCTGACGACGATCTGGGTCGGGTCGGAGTCGAAGCAGATGACGCCGATGTAGAGGTTCTCGCGATCGATCAGGAACCGGATCTCGGTCCGCTCGCTGGCAGGCTGACCCTCATCGGGCCACTGCTGGATGAAGCCGCCGAACGGCTCCGCGTTCTCCCAGGTCGCCTCGTCGACGCGTCCGTCGATGGTCGGCCGCGCGCCCTCGGCAGGCCGACCGACGGTCATCTCGGGGACGCCGGAGCCATTCTGGGCCGCCGCCGGCGACACGCCGCCCGCGCCGAGCACCCCTGCGGCCAGACCGACCGGAACGATCCACCGCAGCCGGCTCGGCATCGCGTCGGCGTGTTACTGAAACATCTTGTTCTTGACCGGCGCGCCGGTGCGGAACTCGTGCGCGAGGTTGTAATAGCCGGCCGTCGTCAGCGTGACCGTGATTTCCTGATTGCCGAGGTTTTCCCAGTACCAGCCGTGGATGCCGGAGAACGGCGCGGTCAGCGTGCCCGACGCCTGGCTCGCTTGCGCCTTCTCGTACGTCTGCGCGTACCCGCGCGGCCCGCCGTCGGGCTCCGCGTGGAATTCGTACGCAACCGGCGTCGGCGTACGCCACGAGTAGAGCAGCGCCTCGCCTTTGTCGAGCCGGTACTTGTATTCCATGCCCTCGCGCGGCCCGACCTTGAACTCCACCGTCTCGGTCTGAAACGTACGTTCCTGCGGAACGATGAGCGTCGCCTGGCCGCCTTCACCCGACGCGGCAGCCTGTTCCAGCGCTTCCACCTGCTGGCCAGTCAGACCCAGATCGAGCAGCCCGACGCGCGCGCCGGTGCCGAGCGGGTCGACGCCGAATTCCGCCGGCAGGATGAACATCACGAGAATGAGTCCCGCCGCGAGAAGCGCGGCGCCCGCCGCGGCCGCGATGCGGTGTCGTACCTCGGTGATCTGGCCTTGCTGGTCGCTCATGGCATTACACCGCCAGGAAATACCCGGAGAGCTGATAGCCGATCAGCAGGAAGCCGCACGCCATGACGACCGCGTTGGTCGCGAAGGCGTAGTGCAAGAAGCCGCTGCGCGTCCGCCAGTAGGTGAGCGCGATCAGGATGCCCGTCAGTGCGAGCCCCTGGCCGAGCTCCACGCCGATGTTGAAGCTGACGATGTTCGCGACGAGACCGTTTGGCGTCAGCGCGAATTCCTGCAGCTTCGTCGCGAGGCCGAAGCCATGGAACAGCCCGAAGACGAGGACCGCCAGACGCGTGTCGGGCTGCACGCCGAAGAAGCGCCTGAAGCCGTCCATGTTCTCGAACGCCTTGTAGACGACCGAGAAGCCGATGATGGCGTCGATGATGTACGCGTTGGCGTGAATGCCGCCCAGGACGCCGCCGAGCAGCGTGATGCTGTGTCCGACCGTGAAGAGGCTCACGTACAGCAGCACGTCCCGCAGCCGGTACAGGAAGAAGATGACGCCGACGAGGAACAGCAGGTGGTCGTAGCCGGTGACCATGTGCTTGGCGCCGAGATACATCAGCGGCCCGATGGCGGTCCCCTGCAGTCCTTGCAGGAACACCGCGTCCTTGCCGGCGACGCCATGGGCTTCCAGGCCGGCCGTGAAGCCGCCGATGAGCATGAAGACGACCGCGAACAGCGCGGACTTACTGACGCTGATATTTGGCATGGCAGGTATCACACGTCTCGTTGAGATGGGATCCGGCGTCGAGGATAGCGTCCTTGTCCTTCGCCTCTGCAGCCTTGAGCGCGACCTGCGCCGCGTCCATGAAGGCGCGCGTCATCTTAACCCAGTCACCCTCGTCCACGAGCCGGTTGCCGAGCAGCAGGAGGTTGCCCGACTCGACGAGCGCGGCGGCGCTCGCCCCGACCGCCGCCCACTCCTGGTCGTTCTGGGGCGCGATTTCCTTGACGCCGTCTGCGTTGATGATCGTGGCAACGGCGTTGTAGACGGCCAGCGCATTTGGCTGGACGATGCCATTCATGATCTGCGCGATCGAGGCCACGGGAGCGGTGGCGGGCGCCTCCTCGGCCGGCGCCTCGGTCCGCGCGGCGCGGGCGCCGGCAATCACGAAACCGACCCCGCTGATGAACAGCGCGACGCTGACAAGAAACAGCCAGTGAACGGTTTTCATGGGGTTACCAGCATTGTGACACGAACCCTCCGGGACGACCGTATTTCCTGAACAAAACTTCAGGTTCCTTGACTGCCGGCGGCCAAGCCGAAAGAATGCACGTGTGATGCGTCGGTTCGTCGCCGCGGGTCTGTCGATGGCGCTGCAACTGGGAGCGTTCCAGGCGCCGCTCATGCACGCGCACCTCGACGACCACGAGGACGATCATCATCATGCGCGCGCGGTTCACGCGCACTTCGGCGGACACTCCCATCCTGGTCCGGCTGAAGCCGGACAGCACGACGGCCCGGTCGTCGCGGCTCCGGAGGAGCAGACGACGCGTCTCCAGACCTTCGTCGCCGTCAAGGCGACCGCCCCGATCTCGCCGGCGCTGCCGCCGGCGGTATTCACGCCGATCGCGCCGATCGAGTCTGCGATGCGGCGGCCGCCCGAACTGGTGCGGAGCCACAGTCCACCCGACGTCGCCTGCCTCGCTCCCCGCGCCCCGCCCACTCCCTCTGTCTGAGCTGACGGCCTAGTCGCCGTCCATCTCCCATTCATTTAATCGAGGTGTCCATGCGTACGTTCGTCCTACGCGCCGTCGTCGCCGCGGTGCTCCTGCCCGGGGTGACGGGCGCACAAACCGTATCGCTCACCGAGTCCCAGGCGCTGGCGCGCCTGGCCGCCGACAGCCCACGCGTCCGGTCGATCCGATCCGAGGTCGACATCGCGCGCGTTGACGTGCTCGCCGCCGCTCGCTGGCCGAATCCGCGCGTGAACTGGGATCGGCAGTCGGTGGCCGGCGTGACCGAGCATTACATCACCGTCTCGCAGCCGCTGCCGATTACCGGCCGGCGGCGCTTCGACGTGCAGGCGGCCTCGGCGCTCGTCTCGGCCAGCGCGAGTCGCGCGGATGACTCGGTGCGTCGCCTGCGAGCCGACCTGCGCCTGGCCTTTGCGGATCTGGCGGCGGCGCAGGCGCGCGAGCGCGAGCTGACGGCCGCACGGGACCGGCTCCGTGAGCTGAGCGTTGTCCTGGCGAAGCGAGAAGGCGAGGGCGACGCCGCCGGGTTCGACCGCCTGCGGGCGGAGCGTGAAGTGCTCGACATGGAGAGCGAGCTCGTCGTGGCGGCGACGGAGCGTGCGCGCGCCCAGGCGACGCTGGCCGGCTTTTTCGGCGACCGCGTGAATGCATCGGACATCGTTGCCGTGACGCGCTTTTCGGCCGCGTTCCCGGTGCCGACGATCGACGCGCTGCTCGAGCTGGCTGAGTCGGCGCGCGGAGAGCTGGTCGCGTACCGCCACGAGCTCGACGCCGCGCGCCTGGCCGCCCGGGCCGCAGAACGGATCCGCGTCCCGGAACCCGAGATCTTCCTCGGCACGAAATCGTCGACCGCCTCGAGCGGCGGCGCCGGCAGCACGGTGACGATCGGCGATAAGGCCATCGGCCCGGTGATTGGCGTGCACGCCGCGATTCCGCTCTTCGACCGCGCGCGTCCCGAGCGCGCGCTCGCGGCGGCGCAGGCGGCGCGCGCCGAAGCGGCGGCGGCCTCGTTCCGCCAGGTCTTGCGCGGAGAAGTTGCAGCGCTGCGCGAGGCCGTGCTCCAGCGCCGCGCCGCCGCCGACCGATATCGCGCGGAGGCGGTGGAGGGCGCGGCGGAGCTCGAGCGGATCGCGCAGGTCGCCTACGATGCCGGCGAGCGCGGCATCCTCGAGCTCATCGACGCGTATCGCCTCGGCGCCTCCGCGCGCGTCCGCCAGACGATGCTCGACGTCGCGGTTCGACACGCGGAGATCGAGCTGGAATTCGCAACCGGCTGGGAGAGTCCGCTATGACCACGAACTTGTTCGTCGCTGCGCTCGTCACCGCGATCGGTGTGGCGGCCTGCGCGCGCCAGAACGCGCCCGCCGCGGCCGAAGCGGAGCTGCCAACGCTGGACGTCACGCGGTGGACCGACAAGACCGAGCTGTTCATGGAGTACCCGCCGCTCGTGGCGGGTCAGCACGCCCTCTTCGCGGTGCATCTCACGCGGCTCGGCGACTTCTCGGCCATGACCGCGGGCCGGCCGCGGATCGAGTTCACGCCCGACGCCGGCGGCGCGCCCGTCGTGCTGCAGGGGAATGCGCCGTCGCGCCCCGGCGTCTTCCGCGTCGAAGGCGCCGCGCCGGCCGCAGGCCGCTATCACTGGGCGCTCATCGTCGAGGCGCCCGATCTGTCCGACCGTCACGATCTCGGCGCGATCACAGTCTTTGCCGACGAAGCAGCCGCGGTCGCGGACGCCGAGCAGCACGCCCAGGAAGAGGCCGGCGCCATCTCGTACCTGAAAGAGCCGCAATGGACGAACGGATTCGCGACGGTGGTGGTGCAGGAGGGGGAGGTGCGCACGTCGATTCGCGTGTCTGCGACGGTGCATCCGCTGCCGGGCGGAGAAGCGGTCGTGGCGGCGCCGGCGCCCGGACGACTCACCGCGGCCGCGCTCCCGTCGATCGGCGATCGCGTCCGCGCCGGCCAGACGCTGGCGTGGATCGAGCCGCGGCTCTCGGCAGGCGCCGACCGTGCGACGCTGGCCGCCGACGTCGCGGAGGCGAAGACGACGCTCGAGGCGGCGCGTGTCGAGCAGGCGCGCGCCGAACGGCTGCTGGCCGAGCGCGCCGTGCCGGGGCGGCGCGTCGAGGACGCCCGACGCGCGACAGCGATTGCCGAGACGCGCCTTCAGGCGGCCGAGGCGCGTCTCGCGCAGTGGGACGAGACGCTGCGCACGGGCGGCGGCACCGCCAGCGGCAACCGGTTCGCGCTGCTGGCCCCCATTGCGGGACGGCTTGCCGAGGTATCGGCGACGTTGGGCGCCTCCTACGAGGAGGGGGCACCGCTCTTCAAGATCGTCCGGACCGATCGGGTCGAGCTGCAGGTCCAGGTCCCCGCGGCCGACGTCGACGCCGCGCGGAACGTGACGGCGGTCGAATTGGAGGTTCCGGGGGTGGCGGGCCCGATCGCGCTGGCGCCCCGCCACGTCCACGACGCGGGCGTGATCGACCCGACGACGCGCGCGCTCCCGCTGCAGATGGACGTGACGAATCCGGGCGAGCGGCTGCTGATCGGGCAGGGGGCCACGGCGGTACTGTACGGCGGCCAGCGCCGGCGGATGCCGGTCGTCCCGCGGGAGGCCGTGCTGATGGAGGCGGGCCGGCCATACCTCTTCGTCCAGATCGGGGGCGAGCAGTTCGTTCGCCGGTTCATCGAGATCACCGCGCGCGACGGCACCCTCGTCGGCGTGGCCAGCGGGGTGATGCCGGGCGAGCGCGTCGTCACCCGCGGCGCCTACGACGTGCAGCTCGCGGCGGCGGCCGGAGGGCTGCCGGCGGAAGGGCACGTGCACTGACAACTGACAACTGACAACTGGCAACTGTATGAAACGACTCATTCAATGGTCGATCGACCATCACTGGATGGTGCTGGCGCTGTCGGTTCTGCTGGCTGCCGCCGGCGTCTGGACGGCGCGCGCGATGCCGGTGGACGTGTTTCCCGATCTGACCGCGCCGACGGTGACGATTCTGGCGGAGGGCCGCGGGATGGCGCCGGAGGAAATGGAGACGCTCGTCACGTTTCCGATCGAGACGGCGATCAACGGCGCGTCCGACGTGCGCCGCGTGCGATCGGCGACTGCGGTCGGCATCGCGGTGGTCTGGGTCGAGTTCGACTGGGGCACCGACATCTTCCTCGCCCGCCAGATCGTGGCCGAGAAGCTCGCGCTGGTGAGCGGGAGTCTGCCGCCGCAGGTCGAGCGGCCGATTCTGGCGCCGATTTCGTCGATCATGGGCGAGATCCTGTTCTTCGCGATCTCGTCGGAGACCGACGACCCGCTGACGCTGCGGACCGTGGCGGATACCGTCGTGCGCCGCCGGCTCCTCGGCGTTCCGGGCGTGTCGCAGGTGACGCCGATTGGCGGCGCCGAACGCCAGTTTCAGGTGATTGCCCGTCCCGACGAGCTGCGCGCCAATGACATCACCGTCACCCAGCTGCTCGACGCCGTCCGTGAATCGAGCCAGAACACGTCGGCCGGTATCTACGTGGAGGGACCGCAGGAGTACATCCTGCAGACGATCGGCCGCGCACGTACGGCAGACGACGTCGCCGAAACGGTGGTGGCGCTGCGCGGCGACCGCTCCATCCTCGTGCGCGATATCGCCGACGTCCGCGAGGGTCCCGCCCTCAAGCGGGGCGAGGGGGCGCGCAATGGCAAGCCGGCCGTGATCGTCGGGGTGCAGAAGCAGCCCGGCGCCAACACCGTCGAACTGACGGCGCGGCTCGATCGCGAGCTCGACGCCATCCAGCAGGAGCTGCCCGCCGGGATGACGATCGATCGCCGGATCTTCCGGCAGTCGGACTTCATCGAGGTGGCGGTCCAGAACGTGGTGAACGCCCTCCGCGACGGCGGGCTGCTCGTCGTGGCGATCGTCGTGCTCTTTCTGGCGAACCTCCGCGCGGCGGCCATCACGCTGACGGCTATTCCTCTGTCGCTGGCGGCTGCCGTGCTGGTGCTGCGCGCGTTCGACGCGACGATCAACACCATGACGCTCGGCGGCATGGCGATCGCCATCGGCGCGCTCGTCGACGACGCGATCGTCGACGTCGAGAACGTCGTGCGCCGGCTGCGCGAGAACGCGGCTCGTCCGGAAGCGGAGCAGCGGCCGGCGGCCGCCGTCGTCCGCGATGCGACGTTCGAGATCCGCACCTCGATCGTGTTTGCGACGGTCATCATCGTCCTCGTCTTTCTACCGATCTTCGGCTTGGCGGGTGTCGAAGGACGGCTGCTGACGCCGCTCGCCATCGCCTACATCGTGGCGCTCGTCGCCTCGCTCGTCGTGGCGATCGTCGTGACGCCGGCGCTCGGCTACGCCTTTCTGCCCGGCGCGCGCTCGATTCTGCGCGGGCACGAGGGATGGCTGTCCCGCATGCTCAAGGCGCGCTTTGCTGCCGTGCTGCCACACGCGCTCGATCACCCGCGGCTGGTCATGGGGTTGTCGGCCCTGCTGCTCGTCGTCGCGGTTGCGGCCATGACGCGGTTCGGCACGGCGTTTCTGCCCGAATTCAACGAGGGGACGCTGACCATTCAGGCGAACACGCTGCCGGGGACGTCGCTCGCCACGTCGGACGCAATCGGACGCCGCGTCGAGCAGATCCTGCTCGCGCAGCCCGAGGTCGTGGCCACGGCGCGGCGGACGGGGCGTGCCGAGTACGACGAGCACGTGCAGGGTGTGGAGGCGGCCGAGATCGACGTCGGGTTGCGCGAAACCGAACGTCCGCGCGAGGAGCTGCTGGGCGAGCTGCGACGCGCGTTCGCCGGCCTGCCCGGGACGAACGTCACGATCGGACAGCCGATCTCGCATCGCATCGACCACATGCTCTCGGGCACGCGGGCGAACATTGCCGTCAAGATCGTCGGCGACGATCTCCTGACGCTGCGGCGTCTCGGAGAGCAGGTCCGGGCCGCTGTCGTGGGCATCCCGGGCGCAGTGGACGTCTCGCTCGAGCAGCAGACGGAAGTGCCCGTCGTGCGCTTCGTCCTGAACCGGGCCGCGATCGCGCGATACGGGCTTCGCCCGGCTGAGGTGGCCGAAGCCATCGAAACCAGCCTGGCCGGCGCCGTCGTCGGCCGGATCTTCGACCGCGCGACCGCGTTCGATTTGGTGGTCAAGTTCGATCCCGCCGTACAGGCCGACTTCGATCGCCTGGCGGACCTGCCGATCGACACGCCGCAGGGCGGTCCCGTACCGATGCGGATGCTCGCCGACGTGCGGCGCGAGCTCGGCCCGAACATGATCCTGCGCGAGAACGTGCAGCGGCGGATTGTCGTGTCGAGCAACGTCGCGGGCCGCGATCTCGGCAGCGTCGTCGAAGACATGCAGGCGGCGGTGGCGCAGAGCGTGCCGATGCCGCCGGGCTACCGCGTCGAGTACGGCGGGCAGTTCGAGAGCGAGCAGAGCGCCTCACGGCGGCTGCTGGTGCTCGGCATCGGCGTCATCGTCGGCGTGTTCATTCTCCTCGTGCTCGCGTTCGGTCGCCCGCGCGACGCGCTGCTCGTCATGCTCAACCTGCCGCTGGCGCTCATCGGCGGCGTTGCCGGTGTGTATCTCGCGGGCGGCGTGCTCAGCGTCGCGTCGATGATCGGCTTCATCACGCTCTTCGGCATCGCCACGCGCAACGGGATCATGCTCGTCTCGCACATTCACCACCTGATGACGGAGGAGGGCGTCACGGATTTTCGCGAGGCGGTCGAACGAGGCGCCCGCGAACGGCTCATCCCGATTCTGATGACCGCGATGGCAGCGGGGCTGGCGCTCATTCCGCTGGCGTTCGGCGGCGGGGAAGCGGGCAGGGAGATTCAGACGCCGATGGCGATCGTGATTCTCTGCGGACTGATGACCTCCACGCTCCTGAACATGATCGTGGTGCCGACGATGTACCTGCGCTATGCGCGCCCGGTCGGGCTCACGCGACACGCGCGCGCGGCGGGGATGTCGCCCGCAGAGGCCGAGAGCTCCCGACGGGCACCCGGCCGTCTCACGCCCGCGCCGGATACGTTGTGAAGAGTGCACCGGCTGAGCCCTCACGGCATCGTTCCTGAATCGAAGGGGACCGGAGGGCTCATGCATATGCGGACGGTTCCAGCCGTGGTGGCCGCGCTCTCACTCGTGATCGGCCTCGGCGCGCAGACGATCGGCGTGCCCGAACACTTCACGGCGGTCGCTGTGGCCGCCAACAACATCGCGACCGGGGCGGGCACCGTCCTGATCGACGTCGAGCGCTGGTCCACGGAGGCGGAGCGCACGAGATTGGTCCGCACCTTGCGCGAGATAGGACCGAGCGCGCTGCTCGACGCGCTGCAGGACATGCGCCCCGTCGGACGTATTCGCACGCCTGACTCGCTCGGGTACGACCTCCGATACGCACAGCAGACCCGCGGCGAGGACGGGGGCCGCCGGATCGTCATTGCCACCGACCGGCCGATCGGATTCTGGGAAGCGTGGCACCGGCCGCGGTCGATCGACTATCCGTTCACGGTGATTCAGATGCAGATCGCCCGGAACGGCCGCGGCAAAGGGACCATGTCGGTCGCGACGAAGATCCGGGCGTACGGCAACATCATCGAGCTCGAGGATTTCGCCACCTCGCCGGTGATGCTCACCGACATCCGGGCGGTGCCCGACGACGAGCGTCGCTAGCAGGTCGGGGTTCGCGCGCGTCGATAGCGGTGGCGAGCAGACCGGGCGGTAGAACGGCTGAGCTGGTTGACGTGCTGGTCCCGGAGGGCGTACGCTCGCTAGCACAACTACATGAAATCGCTGGCCTTCGTGTCTGTGGCCCTCACGTCGCTCGCGCTGGCTAGCGCCTGCTCGCCGCGCTATGTCATCGCGCGTCCCGGCAACGCGCCGGCCGTCCGGCCGGTCGTCAGCGCGCGCGCCAGCGGTCTTACGCGCAACGTGGTGCTCGTCTCGGTCGACGGCCTGCGGCCCGACGCGATTGCGGAGTACAACGCGCCGACGCTGCAGCGGCTGATGCGCGAGGGGAGCTACTCCCTGGCGGCCCGGACGATCCTGCCGAGCAAGACACTGCCGTCGCACACCTCGATGCTGAGCGGCGAGCCGCCCGAAGATCACGGCGTCTTCTGGAACAACGTCATCACCGCGAAGACCGACGTCGTCGCGTTTCCGACCATCTTCAGCGTGGCGCGCGAGCACGGGTACCGGACGGCGGCCTTCTTCAGCAAGTCGAAGTTCGAGCCGCTGCAGCGGCCAGGCACGCTCGACTACTCGCAGGCGCCGGGCGGCTGGTTCGGCCGCTGGTCGAGCGACCGCACGATGAGCGACGTGCGGGCGTATCTCGCGAAGGAGCGTCCGAACCTGCTCTTCATTCATCTGTCGGATCCGGATCGAGCCGGACACGACTCGGGGTGGATGAGCGACGCTTACGGGCGCGCGGTTCGAGATGCGGACGAGGCGCTCGGCGAACTCGTCGCCGTGGCAAACGGCGCGTACGGACCGGGGAACTATTCGCTGCTCGTCACCGCGGATCACGGCGGACATGGCCGCGATCACGGCAGCGACGATCCTCGCGATGTCACGATTCCGTGGATTGCCTGGGGACAGGGCGTCAGCGCCGGCGCGCTGCGGGACGTCGCGATTCAGACGTTCGACACGGCGCCCACCGTGCTCTGGCTCCTGGGCCTCGACAAGCCCGAAGCCTGGAACGGCGCCGCGATCACGAAGGCGTTTCTCTCGCCAACGCAGCCGACGAATAGCAATTGATCAGCGCGTCTGGACCGCCGCGAGCTTGACGGCGAGCGGCTGGACGTACGCCCAGACCGTCTGCGCGATGCGGGCGGCGCCGGCGGCATTGGGGTGGACGAAGTCGTCCTGGAGCATGTCCGGATTCGCCACCACGCCTTCCAGCAGAAACGGCACGAGCGGCACGTGGTACTTCTCGGCGAGCTCCGGGAAGAGCCGATGGAACGCCACCGTGTAGTCCCAGCCGAAGAGCGGGAGCGCCTCCATCCCGCAGAGCAGTACCTGCGCACGTCGGCCCTGTGCCGCTTCGATGATCGTTTCGAGATTCCTGCGGACCTCCGATACGGGCACCCCGCGCAGGCCGTCGTTGGCGCCGAGCGCCACGATGACGATCGAGGGCTTTTCGGCCAGCGCCGCCTCGAGGCGATCCAGCGCTCGAGCCGTCGTATCACCAGACACGCCGTGATTGATCACGCGCAGGGGCAGTCCGGCGCCTCGCAGCATCCGCTCGAGCACCGCGGGATAGGCCCGATCGGCGGGAAGTCCGTAACCGGACGTGAGACTGTCGCCGAACGCGACGATCGGCCGCAGTTGCGCGGCCTGCGACGGCCCGGTTGTCGCCTCCGCAACTTTGTTCGAGCAGCCGCCGATGATGGCGGCAGCCAGTGCGACGAAGAGGAGGATGCCCATCGTTTTCAGTCTAACAACGGGCACCAAGGGACCTGCCCGGCCGAGCTGTACCCAGTAATCTCGTGTGATGAGACGTGGCTATACTGAGCCCGTGGAGCCGGACGTCCGGGAGCGGTTCGAACGCATCGAGGCGATCCTCGAAAATCTCGCGAAACGACAGGACCGCGCCGACAAGCGGCAGGACCGCTTCGAGAAGCAGCTCCAGGCGGCTGCGGCGCGGCAGGACCGATTCGACCGGCAGCTCCAAGCCACGGCGAAGCTGGTCGCCGAGGGCATCAAGATCGTGAGGGCCCTCGCGCGGGATACTCGCGAGCTCAAACGATCCCAGAAGGCATTTCTCGACGGGCTTCGACAAGGGGGCAACGGCCGCGGATCCGGTCGGCTGTGATCAGCCGCTGTTGCTGAAGTCGTTGCCCTGATCCGTCGGGACCGCGCTCGAGTTAGTCCAAGTCGAGCGTCGTCATCCAGACGTTCCCGGTTGTCTCGAACAAGTTGGCGAGGAACATTCCCGCTACGGTCGCGGAGCCATAGCCCGTAGAACCCCATTGACGCGAGGGATCGTGGAAGTGCTGCACCAGGAACGGCTCGCCAATGGGGCGTCCTGAGTCCAGGTCGAGGCGCTGTCCGTACAAGCAGCGGAAGCTGTCGCGCTCGAGGAGCAAATACAGCAGACGGCCGTCCGGCGACAAGCCGGCAGAACGCTCGGCACCGCTGCTCGCATGCACGGTAATCCACTCGGCCTGCGGCGCGTCGCGATTTTCGTAGACCGGCGCGACGAATACTTTGCGCGCGCTGTTGAACACCATCCACCGCTCGTGCGGCGGCAGCAGCGGCCGGTCGATCTCTTCGTCACCGCGGAGTTCGAGGTCCGGTGCGACGACGACTGGAATGCGCGCGCCGCTGATGAGGTCGAGCCGATTGAGCCGTCCGATGTGTTCGACGATGAAGAGCTGCCGATTGTCGCGGCTCCAATGGAAAATCTGGCAATCATCACAGACGCGGCGGGGAGCGCCGCCGGATGTCTGCACGATATATCCTGCTCCGGGTCCCGCGTTGCCGCCGCGTTCGAGGGTCGTGACCGTATACGCGGCCCAGCGACCGTCCGGGGAGATGACTGGATTGAGGGGTGCCTGCGGTGTCGCGGCGAGCTGCCGTTCTCGTCCCGTCGTCAAGTCGCGGAGCCACACACCGGCGGCTGCGAAGTCGTACCTGGGAAAAACGAGGAGGCGCCCGTCTTCCGATGCGCCGGCGCGTCCAGTCATTGCGGTGTCCTGCCGGAGGGGGCGCAGCGGGCCGGTAACGCGGCCGGCGTTTGCGTCGAGCGGTAAGGCAAGAGCGCCAGACGCGCAGTGGTCGCGGCGAACACAAGACGGCCGTCGCGCGATGCCGTTGGCCATCGGTCGGCGGTCGTCCCGGCGGTCAGTTGCACGGGGTTGCCGGCAACGCGACCGGTTGCTGCATCGATTGCAATGCGCCAGATCCCCGCGGTCTCGAGGTTCAAATTCGGTCCGCCGCCGGCTCGGACGGCGGAAAACAGTACGCCGGACGCCGTCCACACGGATGGGTACGGCTGCATGTCGGTGTTCTCGATCTCGAGGCCTTGCGCGCGAAGATGTTCGTACGCGCTCGTCTGGGCGATGGCGCCGTCGTCGAGCGGCACCCACCACCAATCGGTCTCCATGTGACCGGCAGCATTCGCTCGCCGGCCGAAGACGAGCAGGGCCCGTCCATCGGGCGACCAGATGGGATCGCCGGCACCCGCCAGATCCGCGGCGATGTGGCGGGGGTCCCCACCGGCGGCCGCGATGACGAACACGCGGCGCGGTTGCACGAGTCCGCGCGGCGCGAGCCAGTTTCCGGTCCAGAACGCGATCGACCGACCGTCAGGCGAGAAACGCGGCACCATGCCGTCCGGCGCGATGAAACGTGCATCACCCCCGAGCGCCGGCATCACGTAAATCCCGCGCGGCGTCCGGTCCGATCGGAAGGCCACGAGAGCACCGTCGGGGGACACATCCGGCTCACGGTCGTTGGCCGGATCGCTCGTCAGGCGAATCGCGGCTCCGCCCGTGGTCTGCTGCAGCCAGATGTCGAGGTTGCCTTCCCCGGCGCGATCGGACGCGTAGGCCACGAGTCGGCCGTCGGCACTGATGCTTGGCTCCGTCGTGAGACCCGCGTCCGACGTCAGGCGGATGAGGGGGCCAAGACGCGGAGCGGCAGGTGGTGCAGGCGTCCTCCCGTTCCAGACGGCGCTGCCGAGCGCACCGAGAGCAAGCAGGCCAAGAGCGCCGGCGACGCGCTAGACGAACGCCATCGTGCGCGGTGGACGAGCGACGGGGGCTCTCGCCTCGCTGCTGATCGAGCGGGCGGCGTCGATCTCGAGCCTGGCGTCTCCGATGTCGCGCAGACGGCGCTGGACATCCTTCGCAAGCATCCGCACGAGGAGGTGTGTGATCGCCTCGGGCGTGGCCGCGGGCAGGAGCGTCCAGTCCGGCTCGCGGTCGAGAATCGCGACGATCGTGTCCGAGATCGTCTCTCCTGAAAATGCCCGCCGGCCGGTAAGCAGTTCGTAGAGCACGCAGCCGAAGGCCCAGATGTCGGTGCGCTTGTCGATCGCCTGGCCGCGCGCCTGCTCGGGACTCATGTAGACCGCCGTCCCGAGAATGGCGCCGTCCCGTGTGCCGCCGACCGTCACGGTTGGCGCCTGCGACGCCGCACTGCTTCGGTCGGCGACCTTTGCGAGGCCGAAGTCGAGGACCTTCACGGTGCCGGCCGGCGCGATCTTGATGTTGGCCGGCTTGAGGTCGCGATGGATGATCCCCTTGTCGTGCGCCGCCTCGAGCGCTTCGGCGATCTGGCTGGCGACGTCGAGCGCCTCGTCAACGGCCATCGGCCCTCTGGCCAGACGATCGGCCAGCGTCGCGCCGTCGACCAGCTCCAGCACCAGCGCATGCAGGCTGCCCTGTTTTTCGACGCCGTAGATGGCGGCAATGTGCGGGTGGTTGAGCGCGGCAAGGATGCGCGCCTCGCGCTCGAAGCGGGCGACCCGATCGGGGTCGTCGGTGAACGCCGCCGGCAGGATCTTGAGCGCGACATCACGACCGAGCCGCAGGTCGCGGGCGCGATAGACCTCGCCCATGCCGCCGGCGCCGATGCGTTCCTGCAGCCGATAGCTGCCGAGTGGCTGGCCCGTCAACGGGGCGGCGTCGGATGGGAGGAGCGGACCGGCGAGGTCGGGGCTCGCGAGCGCGAGTGCCGGGGCCGAGAGCGGCTGGTGGGCCGCGGTTGGGACGTCGAGCAGCGCCTGCACGTCGCGGCGCAGCGCCTCGTCGCCGCGGCAGGCGTCTGCGAGGAACGCCGCCCGCTCGGCGGCCGGCCGGGCCACGGCGTCGTGATACAGCTGCTCGATTCGCCGCCAGCGGTTCGGATCCATGCCGGAGATGGCGCCATTCTACGCCCGGCCGGGGGTCGCCGCCTTTCTTGACAGCCTTTGGGCGGGGACGGATACTCCGCCGCACCACTCACCGTTCGCGGAATCGTACAAGGAGGCCGTCGTGATCCACCACGTCGTCGCATCCTCGGTTCGGCGTGTTCTGATCGTCCTCGCGTTCACGCTCTTCGCCACCAGCGCCGCGCTCGCTCAGAGTCAGGAGGCCAGCATCATTGGACAGGTGACCGATGACAGCGGCGCGGTGCTGCCGGGTGTCACCGTCACCGCCGCCAGTCCGGCGCTGCAGGTGCGGCAGGTCACCGTCGTCACCGACGAGCGCGGCGAGTACCGGCTGACACCGCTGCCGATTGGTACCTACACGGTGCAGTACGAACTGCAGGGCTTCGGCACGCTGAGGCGGGAGGACATCCGCCTGACGGCCGGCTTCACCGCGCGCATCGACATCGCGCTGAAGCTGGGCACGCTCGAGGAAACCATCACGGTGTCGGGCGCCGCGCCCGTGGTCGACGTCGCGTCGACGTCGGCCACGACGCAGCTCACCCGCGAGGCGCTCGACCTGATTCCGACCGGACGGACCGGTCTGCAGTCGGCGCTCGTCCAGGCGCCCGGGGTGCGCACGAATCTCGACTTCGGACAGGTCACGAACAACCCGTTCTTCCGGGCGTTCGGCCAGAACGGCGACTCGTGGCAGCAGATCGACGGCGTCGTGACGACCTCACCCAAGATGGGGAACCAGAGCGGCAACTGGTTCGACTTCAGCTCCATCGAGGAAACGACGGTCACCACCGTCGGCAATGCCGCCGAGGCGCCGACCCGCGGCATCCAGATGAACGTCATCATCAAATCGGGAAGCAACGATTTCCACGGCGGCGGCACGTGGCTGCAGTCGGGGCAGCGTTTCCAGAGCAACAACCTCGACGACACGCTGCGCGCGCAGGGCATCACGGTGGGGAACGCCGTCGCGGCGCGCTGGGATGTGAACGGCGAGCTCGGAGGCCGCCTCGTGCGCGACAAGCTGTGGTTCTTCGGCAACTGGCGGGCGCGCCGCAACGACGAGACGGTCGCCGGCGCGTTCAAGCCGGACGGCTCACCGGCCGAAAATACGCAGCTTCAGAAGTTCGGCACGATCAAGTTGTCGTATCAGTGGAGCCCGGCGACGCGGCTCATCACGTTCTATCAGGGGCTGCGGCAGAACGTCGTCATCGGCGCGACGCGGCTCGTGGCCTGGGAATCGCGCGAGACGCGGACCGTGCCGATTCACACCGGCAAGGGCGAATGGCAGACGACGCGGCGCAATACGTTCATTTCCGCGCAGTACGGCTTCTGGAACTGGTACCAGCAGCGCGACGGCAACACGACGAACGTCGCCACGAGCGATCAGCTCACCAACCGCATCACGGGGATGGCGGCGATTGCCGCGACGCGCCAGCACGAAGGGCGCAAGGGCGTGAAGGCGACCCTCGGGTGGTACAAGACGACGGCGCGGTGGGGGAATCACGACGTCAAGGTCGGCCTCGACTACACCTGGAAGGCGCATGCCGATCGATCCACGCAGGACCGCGGTGAGGCGGGCAACTACGTCCTCATCTATCGGAACGGCGTCCCCTTCCAATTCGACGCGAAGAGCAACCCGACCGATCCGCACAGCCCGATCAACTACCTGGGCACCTACGTGCAGGATAGCTGGACGCTCGCGCGGCGGCTGACGTTGAACCTCGGGCTCCGCTACGCGCACGACAACGGCTTCCTGCCGGAGCAGTGTCGCGTGGCGTCGCGGCCACCGCTCGACGTGGTGTTTCCGGCCGAGTGCTTTCCGAAGGTCCAGTTCAACATCTGGAATCCCGTCACGCCACGCATTCACGCGGCTTACGACA